>Ga0316191_10000220_pt1 | contig 34282 bp, 29 predicted proteins | sample Eddworburr2cm_MG_FD_204928 | JGI IMG/M metagenome (GOLD analysis project Ga0316191, IMG submission 204928) | Coastal sediment microbial communities from Maine, United States - Eddy worm burrow 2 cm | ecosystem: Environmental > Aquatic > Marine > Coastal > Sediment | place: USA: Maine...
TCTCTGCCGCGCCCGGCCCGGAATTCTCCAGGGTCGTGTTGAACTTGTCTTTGTATTCATCGGCAATGTACCGCAGCGTTTCATTGAGCAGGTTGTCCTTGCTCTTGAAGTGCAGGTTGACGATGCCTTGTGACAAACCGGCTTCTTTCGCGACGTCACCGATCGACGTGCTGCCCATGCCGTTGCGGGCGATACACTTGATGGTCGCCTTGATGAGTTGTTTTTGCCGTTGGTCGCGGCTAGCCGTCCGGCGCGCTGTCTTGGGTGTGGCTGCCATTCAAATATTCTGCCATAATATGAATGAATACTCATTCATTTTATTCTTCCCCCCAAGTGACCTATGCGCAAACTCACCCGCTCCAACGAGCACTTCAAAAAAGCAAGCACGAAGCTGCCGCTTGGCGTGGCATCCAATTTTCGTTACTGGGGTGACAAAGAAACGATCTATGTCGATCACGGTAAAGGCGGGCGTTTGTGGGACATCGATGGCAACGAATACATCGATTACCGCCTGGGTTACGGCCCGATAATCCTGGGCTATGCAGACGATCGCGTTGACGAGGCTGCTCGCGAGGGCATGAAGGTTGGTGGTGTTTTCGCGCTCTCGACGGAGCGCGAATACGAGGTTGCCAGCCGCATCAGCAAAATGGTGCCAGCGGCGGAACTCGTGCGATTCTCGAATTCGGGTACCGAAGCCGTGATGGCCGCGATGCGCGTGGCGCGCGCTTTCACCGGCAAGGATGGGCACGTCGTCATGGAGGGTGGCTACCATGGCTTGTCGAACCTGGTCATGTGGGCCAAGGAATTTGATAACTGGCGTCCTGGACGGCCAGAGCCTCCGATCACAGCCGTGGGTGACGGCGTTCCGACCGTAACGAAGGAACTCTTTCATCTCGTGCCGATGAACGATGCCAATGCGCTCGAAGATCTGCTCAGGAAAAAACATAACGAAATCGGGGCGTTCCTGATGGAGCCAATCATGGGTAACTGCTGCGCAATTACTGCGGATGCGCAGTATATGAAGGACGTGCGCGAGATCTGTGACCGCTACGACGTGTTGCTCATCATCGATGAGGTAAAGACCGGGTTTCGCGTGGCGAAAGGCGGTGTGCAGGAACTCTATGGCATCAATGCAGATCTTTGCACCTTCGCGAAGGCCGTTGGCAATGGCTATCCGCTTTCCGTGGTTGCCGGTCGCGAAGACGTGATGCGGAACATCGGTGACGGCGTTGTTCACGGCGGCACGTTCACCGCGCATAGCGTATCCCTGGCGGCAGCGGCAAAAACACTCGAAATACTGGACGAGACGACGGCGCTGGCCGATATCGAAACCTACGGTCGCAAGCTCCAGGCCGGCATTAGCGGCATCCTGGACGAGCGGAATATCGCGCACAGTTTTACGGGCGCACCGGCACTCATGGGCCTGTTCTTTGCGGACCGACCACCGGCTAACTATCGAGAATGGGTACACTCCGACTACGAATTCTACGATACGCTGGCCCCGGCACTTCACGATCAGGGCATTCTGGTTGAACCGGATTCGCGTGAGCCGCTGTTCCTGTGCGAGTCTCATAATATGGAATGCCTGGCCGAAACTCTGGACAAATTTGAGCGGGCGGTGGACATTACGCTGCCAAAATTAGAAGCAAAACGAACGGGCACCAGCCTATGAAATCATATGATGCAATTGTCGTCGGCGCGGGTCATAACGGCCTGACCGCGGCGGCATTTCTTGCGAAAGCGGGTCTCGATGTTGTCTGCGTTGAGAAGAACGACTACATCGGTGGAGCGACCGTCAGTCGAAATCTCTACAAGGACTGGTGGTATTCGAACTGCTCCTACGTGTGCAGTCTCCTGCGCCCGGAAATCTATCGATCACTCGAACTGCACAAGCATGGCCTGCAGGTTACGCCTTACGGCGGGTCCCTGACGTTCATGGAGAACGGCGACTATTACGGTTCCTACCATGACCCTGAGGCCGCCTATCGTGAGGAAGCGCGCTTCTCGCGCAAGGATGCAGACGCGCACAAGAACTATTCGGCCGACACGATGCGGCAGTGCCGGTTGATCCGGGACTTCCTGCTGCGCACGGCGCCCGATCCTACCTCCTTCAAGCCAAGAGATCTGATGGAGTTGATACGCATTGGCGGCAAGCTCAACGAGATGGGTGAGGATCGCATTGGCGAGACGATTCGTTTCTGGACGATGAGCGTTGCCGAGTATCTCGACGAATATTTCGAAACCGATGTCATCAAGACGGCGTTATCGGCCAGCGGCATCATTGGCACGGCGCTGGGTATTCATTCACCAGGCACCGCCTACGTCTTGCTGCATCACTACATGGGTGATGTCGACGGCAACGTAGGGTCCTGGGGTTTTGCCCGCGGTGGAACCGGCGCGGTTTCCAAGGCGATCGCCGGAGCATTCAAGGCCGAGGGTGGTGAAGTGCGAACCGAAGCCGGCGTTGACAAGTTCATCGTCAAGAATGGCAAGGTGACCGGCGTTGCCCTGGATAACGGCGATGAAGTTCATGCAAACGTCGTGGTGTCGGCCATGGATGTGAAACGGACCTTCCTGACCTGCATGGACAAAAGCGATCTTCCGGAAAAATTTCACCAACGCGTCGAGAATTTCAAGATTCGCGGCTCGTCGGGCAAGATCAATATCGCACTGGACGGGTTGCCGACCTTCCCGGCGCTGCCGAAAGGCAGCCCGCTGATTTATGCGGACATGCACTTCACGGACTCGATGGAGCGCATGGAGCGTGCCTATGACGACTGGAAAGATGGCACCTGGTCGAAGGATCCATACATCGATATGACGATCCCGACGACCAATGATCCGACCATGGCGCCGCCGGGCAAGCACTTCATGAGTTGTTTCGTCCAATATTGTCCGCGCCAGGTCAACGGGCGGGACTGGACGCAGGAAGACAAGGATGGATTTCAGAAGTCCGTCTTCGACCAGATTTCCAATTACAGTCCGGACTTCAAGGACCTGGTGCTCCACGCGGAAGTGCGTACGCCACAGGATATCGAGAATGAAATCGGCATCACCGAAGGAAACATCTTCCACGGCGAACTGACCATGGACCAGTTGATGTTCAACCGACCGGTCCCGGGGTACGCACAGTACCGCAGCCCGATCGGCGGCCTGTACATGTGTGGATCGAGTAATCACCCGGGTGGCGGAATCATGGGCGCGCCTGGAGCAAATGCGGCACGGGAGATTCTGATGGATCTCAAACGTCCGAACACCGTACCGGAGAACTTCGGCGATGACTAAGAATATGGGCGATAAATACGATGCCATTGTAGTAGGTGCCGGACATAACGGACTGGTGTGTTCTGCGTTACTGGCCAAGGCGGGCAAAAACGTACTGGTGCTCGAAGCCAACGACCAGGTGGGGGGCGCAGCCATCACGCGCGAGTTCACCGACGGATACTCGGTATCAGCCTGTGCACACCTCCTGTATCAACTGCAGCCCGAAGTTCGCAAGGAACTGAAGCTTGCGCCGCGATTGGCCTCTGAGGATATGACGACCATCGCGCTTGGCGAGGGCGGTAAACACGTTCGCCTGAAAACGGGCAGCGTGGCAGGCGTTTCCGAAAGGGATGCCGAGCAGTACCGGAATTTCCGCAAGCGCATGACGCGGTTCTCGAGTCTCCTGCGCAAATTCTTCAACAAGACACCCCCGCGCCTGGGTAGCAGGGAGTTCAAGGATCTCCTGACGCTGGGGCAATTGGGCCTTGATGTGCGCATGCTCGGCAAAGCTGAGATGGAAGCGTTTCTGCGACTGATTTTCATGAACATCCACGATGAGGTCACGGAACGTTTTGAGCACCCTTTGCTGAAAGGTGCAATCAGCCTGGATGCGGTCCTGGGTACCCACCTCGGTCCGCGGTCGCCGAATACAATGATGACCTACCTGTACCGCATGGCTGGTGACAATGGCCGGACCGGAACGCCGGCTGGCGGCATGGGCAGCGTGAGCAATGAGTTGGCCCATGCGGCACGAACGGCCGGCGCCACGATTCGCACCGGCATGCCCGTCAAACGCATCATTATCGAGAACGGCCGAGCAACTGGAGTAGAAACAGAGTCCGGTGAGCGATTCGACAGCCTGATGGTGATATCGAACGCCGACCCGAAGACCACGTTGATGAAGTTGATCGGCGCCAAGCATGCCGAGACGGGGTTCGCTCGGCGGGTCTCGCATCTGCGAGCAAAAGGCAATGCGGCGAAACTTCATCTGGCGCTGGATGGATTGCCGCAGATCGAAGGCTTGTCCAAGAAGGACTATGCAGAGCGAATCGTCATTGCACCGGATGAGCATTACGTCGAGCGGGCATTCAATCCGGCGAAGTATGGCGAAAGCTCGCCAAACCCCGTTATCGAGATCACGTTCCCCAGTTTCCGTGATGAGACGCTGGCGCCGACCGGCAAGCATGTCATGTCAGCAGTCGTGCAATACGCGCCGTACGCACTGAAGGGCGGCTGGAACGATGCGGCCAAGGCCACTTTCCTGAAAGCGATTATCGATACGCTGGCGAAGTACATGCCGGACATCGAACAGCGCATCACGGCAAGCGAATTGCTGACGCCGGCCGACATCGAGAGTGAGTTCCACATGACGGGCGGTCACTGGCATCACGCTGAACTGTCACTGGACCAATTCCTGTTCGTACGTCCTGTGAACGGTGCGGCGCAGTACAAGTTGCCCATTGACGGTGTGTATTTATGTGGTGCGGGAGCGCACCCCGGGGGTGGCGTGAGCGGTGCGGCCGGCCGTAACGCGGCGCGATCCATCCTGCGACGGGAGAAAGCAGCATGACAATTCGAGAACCTGTCCCGCAGGGACCGTTGAAAACACCTTTCTACCCGCGAGTCGCAAAAGTCGACACGGTCAATCAATGGCACCAATGGAAGGGGTACTCCAGTCCGGATGCACTGTATTGCGAGGATCTCGAATATTTCGCGATTCGCAACGGGACGGCCGTCTTCGATCTCTCGCCGATGACGAAGTACCGCATTACCGGGCCCGACGCGCTTGACTACCTTAACCGCCTCGTAACGCGCGACATGGCCAAGGTTAAGCCCGGCCGCGTTGCATACGCTGTGTGGTGTGACGACCAGGGTCAGGTCATCGACGATGGCACGATCTTCCACCTTCGCGAAGGCGAGTACCGTCTTTGCTGCCAGGAACGCCATTTTGCCTGGTTCCAGGACGCGACAATCGGCTTCGATGTCAGCGTTGTACACGAGACCGACGAGATCGCGGGGCTGGCTGTGCAGGGTCCGACATCGTACAGCGTGCTCAGCACGATGGGGGTCAAGGGTCTTGAGGAGCTCAAGCCATTTGGCTTGATCCACGTCGAATTTCAGGGAACGGAGATGATGGTCTCGCGCACCGGGTTCACAGCGGATCTCGGCTACGAATTGTGGATCGATCCGGACAAAGCGCTGGACCTGTGGGACGCATTATTCGAGGCAGGCAAGGAATACAAGATCCGTCCGATCGGAACGCATGCGCTGGACCTGGCCCGCATCGAAGCCGGTTACCTCGCACCCTATGCCGAATTCCTGCCCTGTGACGAGACGGTTCGAACGGGGCGCTCTAGGTCGCCGCTCGAATTGGGTCTGGAGTGGCTCGTGGACTTCAAGAAGCCGAACTTCAACGGCCGTCGAGCCCTTGCAGAGGAAAAACGCAACGGGTCTACGTGGCGCCTGGTCAAGCTTGATATCGATGGCAACAAGCCGGCCCACAGTTCTTACATCTTCTCGAATTCGAAGGCCAGAGGCGGCGACATAGGCTTTGTTACGTCGGCCGCCTGGTCACCGGTGTGCAAGCAGAATATTGCGCTTGGTACCGTGCGCACGCCGCACGGCAAGCCTGGTGATACGGTATGGGTTGAAATCTATTACCAGCGCGAGATGCACTGGAATCGGGAGATGGCGAAAGCAACGGTTGTGGACAAGCCGTTCTGGTTCCCGGCGCGTCGCGGGGCAACGCCACCCGGGCCTTACTAAGGGGCGTGCAGAAGCTAGCGATATACCAATCCCTGTGGGGCATGCAGCTCCGCAACCCGCATTGCTCCGAACGCAGTGACGATGAGTCATTCGCAATGGTCGCGGACGCGGGCTTTGACGGGATGTGCCTCGACCCGTCGGTGCCGGAAATAGCGGAAAACCTGGAGAAGAAATCGCTGTTCGAAGCGCATGGCCTGGGTTGCATGGTGAATGCGTTTCCATACGCACCTGGCGACATGGAGCCGCTGCTCGACTTTGCCAATGACATGAATGCCTGCATGGTGAACGTCATCAGCGGCGTCATGCCCATCATGCCGGAAGATGCGGTTCCCGTTGTGCGCGACTGGATTGGCACCGCCGAGCGCAAACGCATGCCGTTGTTGTTTGAAACCCACCGTGACGGCCTTCTGAACGATCTCTATTTCACGTTGCAACTCATGGATCTCGTGCCCGAGATGCGCTTGTGTGCCGATTTATCCCACTTTGTTGTCGACCGCGAACTGCGCGTGCCTGTACCTGACCGGGACGAACGGTTCATTCAGTCCGTGTTGCAGCGTTCCGATTGTTTCCAGGGACGAATCGCCAGCCGCGAGCAGGTGCAGATACAGATCGGCTTTCCGCAGCACCAGCAATGGGTCGAGATATTCAAATCGTGGTGGAAGGATGGCATGCGCATGTGGCGTGATCGCAATGACGATGATGCGACGCTCGTGTTTCTTTGCGAGTTGGGGCCGCCGCCTTATGCGATCACCGATGCGAACCAGGAAGAATTGTCAGATCGATGGCAGGAGTCGCTGCAGATTCGCGACTGGGTTCGCCAAATCTGGGCAGAACTGGAGGAAGAATGACAGATCAATTCCCGGGACCAAAGACACGCCAGGCACTCGAACGGGGGATTCCGCTGTTTCGCGATGGGCTTCGTTTCGAGGAAGAACTCGAGAAAGCCGGCCGCCGCGGTTTTCGCACCGCCAACCAGATTGTCATCGATCGCGTTGCAGGCGATTTCATCTGGGATCTCGATGGCCGTCGTTATATCGACTTTCAAAACGGCTGGGCGACGAACCCGATTGGCAACGCGCATCCGGAGATTCTCGAGGCGGTCGATGCGGCGCATCGCCGTTACGGCTTTCATTACGACCACCCGCTGCGGTACGACCTGGCAGAGATGCTTGCCGAGATAATGCCTGACAGGGCGCTGCCACGATTCAACTACGAGGTGTCGGGAACAGAGGCGGCGGAGGCAGCTGTGCACCTCGCGCTGACACATACGAAACGCCGTTACATCATTACATTCAGTGCGGCGTACCACGGAATGGGCATTGGCACAAAGCTGCTGGACGGGCTCGACGGTGAGATGAATCGCTACCTCGAAGCGTGGACCGGAGGCGTCATCAAGGCGCCGTATCCCTACAGCGATCAGTCGCCCGCGGGAATGAGCCAGGAGCAGTACGTCGATTATTGCCTGTGGTATCTCGACAATCACATTCCCGGCTGCATCGCCCCGCGCGACAATATTGCGGCCATACTCGTCGAGCCCGGGCTGGCCGAGGGCGGCAACTGGATTCCGCCGACCAATTTCCTGCAGGGTATTCGCGAGATCTGCGACAGGAATGACTGGCTGATGATCGCCGACGAAGTGCTTACCGGATTAGGCCGGACCGGCAAAATGTGGGCTGTAGAACACTACGACGTCGTTCCCGACATTCTCGTCGTGGGCAAGAACCTCTCGGGCGGTATCGCGCCGTGTGCCGGCATCGCGTCGCGAGACGAGATCCTCGGCGACACCGATGGCTTCATGTCAGGTTCGACGTTTGCGGGAACGCCTGCCGGCTGTGCGGCCGGTATCAAGACGCTCGAAATCTATGAGCGCGACAAGGTTGTCGAGCACGCCGCAAAGCTCGGTGAGCTGGCTGCAAAAGCGATGCTGGAGTGGGAACAGTACGACATCGTCAGGCAGGTCCGTGGTAACGGCCTGCTTATGGGCGTCAGTTTCCAAAGTCCCGAAGCGGACGAGAAAAACTGGTGGTATTCGCGATCCGTGCGCAACCGCATGCTGAATCATGGCGTCTGGGCGATCAGCGACCGCGAAGACACCATCAGGATGTACCCGGCACTCAACATGGACGAGAAGACCTTACTGGAAGGCCTCGACATCATGCACGAGGCCATCCGCTACGTGAACGAGCACGGCCAGCAAGAAGGCGATAGCCCCGGTTGGCCGACGGGGGTAGCCGGATTCTAGAAGTGATCTCCCGCCCAGTTGCTCACAGGGAATTTCCCGCTGACGATCACTGACAGGCTCACACGAAGCCGGGGCGGGACAGGCAGCCGAACACGCCTCGCGAGTTCCGTCCTCGCCACGTAATTTTATCGAACTGCCAGCTCGGCTATAGATTCGGCTACCTGTCCCGCCCCGTCTTGATCACGGCATAGGGTCGGTTCACGAACCTGTGATGCGCTTGAAGGAGCGCAGTGGACAACATACCCGAATCTATAGCCGCAGGCGTGTGAGGGTGTGTTGTCCGCTGTGCTCCGTGTGCCGTATCTCAGCTGGCTGACACACGATGTGACCAACCTGCCGAGAGGTTACACCTGGCTACAACTCGCTGGGCTTGCCGTATACCGGTTTTCCGCCAAACAGCGTAAGCACGACCTTCGTATCCGAAATAGCCTGCGGTTCGATCTTGAACAGGTTCTGGTTGACGACGATCAGATCTGCCAGTTTGCCAACCTCGACAGAGCCGGTTCTTGTTTCCTGGTGATTGACGAAAGCGGACCCCATGGTAAATGCCTCGATCGCCTGCTCCAATGTGATCGCCTGCTCCGGGTTCAGCGGGTCTGTGGCGTGCGTCTCGGCGTCCACCCGCGTGACCGCATGCTCTATCTGGTAGAACGGATCGGCTGTCGATACTGACCAGTCGCTGCCAAAAGCGAGGCGACCGCCCGCGTCGGCAACCGAGCGTATCGGATACATCCATTTTGCGACTTCGGGCTTGATAAACGGCAGCGTAAGATCGACGACGTAGTCGTCTGCGTACGCCCAGGCCGGCTGGAAGTTGGCAACCGCCCCGAGTTCGGCAAAGCGTGGAATGTCGTCGGGGTGAATGACCTGCAAATGCGACAGGTGATGCCGCCGGTCCGTGTCACCATTGTCCTCCCGTGCTTTTTCCACGGCATTTAGTGCGTAGCGCACGGCGCCGTCACCGAGCGCATGAAAATGCACCTGGAAACCTTCTGCATCGAGCATCGATACGACATCGGCCATGTACTCGGGATCGATCATCGGGATGCCACGCGTACCACTTTCGACGAGGTACGGTTCCACCATGACGGCCGTGTAGTTCTCCATCACGCCATCGACAAAGATCTTCACGCTCGTTGCACGAATGTTGCCACGCGTATACCGCTCTCTCTGTTTCTTGAAGGTCTCTATCTGCTCTTCGTTCTTGTCCGTGTCCCACAAGAGTGCGGCGACCACGCGAAGGTTCAGCTTGCCCTGCTTGTCGAGGGCTTCGTAGGTTTCAAGGTCAGGATCAAATGCGTAGGCCTCCTGAACCGAAGTGATGCCAAACGCGTGCAGCATATCGCGCGCGTATTCGAGCGCGGCCATGCGTTCCGCCAGGTCCGGCTGCGGAATGTGTTTCGTGACCAGGCGCATGGCGCCTTCCTGCAGGCTGCCAATGGCTTCACCGGTGTCCGGATCGCGATCGATAAACCCGTCCTCCGGATCCGGCGTATTTTTCGTGATGCCGGCCTTTTTCAATGCAATGCTGTTTGCCCAGCCGGTGTGTCCGTCGGCAGACGAAAAATACGCCGGTCGGTCGGGAACCAGTTCATCGAGAATATCCTTGCTCGCTTGTGCTCCAGGGCCGAACGCGGCCATTGACCAGCCGCCGCCCGTAATCCACTCCTTCTCCGGGTGTTTTTCCACACAACCGGGGATGACTGCCCGGTAACCCGCTACGGAATCGGCCTGGCCCAGGTCACAAGCAAGAGTTTCCAGGCCGCTGTAAACCGGGTGTATGTGTGCGTCCTGAAACCCCGGCAACATCATGCGGCCTTTCAGATCGTAAACTTTGGTCGACGGGCCGATGCGTGCGCGCACTGAGTCGTCTGAGCCGACGAAAGTGATTTCGCCATTGCGAATAGCGACAGCCTGCGCCCAGGGCTTCTCGGGATTGAGCGTGTAGATCTTGCCAGTGTGATAAACGGAATCGGCAAATCGGGCGGCTTTTGGCGGAGCATTCTTGACGACAGTCCCGCCCTTGATAACGACCGGGACATCCTGCAGCAGTGTCACATCATTGAGAGGATTGCCGCGCACAGCGATGACATCGCCATAGCGTCCAGTCTCAATTGCACCGACGTCTGCAGACATTCCCATGTGCTCAGCTGCGACCGAGGTCGCGCTTTTCAAGGCATCCATCGGCGTCATGCCACGGCGGACCATGACCTCGAACTGCCTGGCGTTCAACCCATGCTTAAGCACGCCGGCATCGGTTCCATAGAGGATCGGCACCCCGGCGGCATAGGCTTTTTCGAACACGACGCGTTGCGTTTCGGTCGTTTCGTCGTTCTTGCGCATGAATTCTTCGGGGTAGCCCAGTGCTTCGCCGACCTCGGCAGTGAACGTTCCGTTGTAGACATCCATGGAGAACGCAACACCGTGCTCTGCGGCCAACGCCACGGCCTCGTCGTCGCCGAGTGACGCATGCTCGATCGAATCGACCCCGGCAAGTATGGCGTCCTTGATTGACTGGGCACCGTGCGCATGCGCGGTGACCTTAACGCCTGCTGCGTGGGCGACTTCAACGACGGCGGCGATTTCCTCGGGCGTCATTTCCGGGGCACCAGGAACCCCGCCAAAAGCGAACACAGCACCCGATGCGATGATCTTGATCATGTCCGCGCCGTTGTCGAGAATCTCCTGTGTTGCGGCAGCAAAGGCTTCGGGCCCCCGAGCTACACCGATACGAATACCTGGTGGTATCTCGCTTTCATCATGGCCGGGCACAACGAGGTCACCACCACCGCCGGGAATAGTCAGATAAGAGCCCGCTGTCTGGATACGCGGCCCGGGAATTTCGCCCGCACGAATTTTCTTCCGTGCTTCGAGTATTGCTTCCGGGAAATAGTCTCCGACATTGCGAATGGTCGTAAAGCCAGCCTTGAGCGTTACGTCTGCATTGGCGACCGTGATGGCCATATTGTCAGCCATTGTGCGCCTGTAATAGACCGTCAGGTCGCTGGAGTCGTCGTGGTTCAGTGCGATGTGCGTGTGCGTATCGATCAATCCGGGCAGGCAAGTGGCATCGGACAGGTCGAGTAATTCCGCACCTTCGGGCACCGGCGCATCGAGTGGCTGCAGAGCTGCAATGCGTTCGTTTTCGACGATGATAGTGCGACCGCCAAGGGCCTCGTCGGCCAGGCCGTCGATAAGGTTGCCACATCGTATTACCAGGACCTGGTTCGTCTGTTCAGGTGGTTGTTCACAAGCTGACAACAGCAGGGCGGCGAGTACCGCGAGAAGAAGTTTAGGCATGCAGAGTCTCCGGAATCTTGTGGCCTACAGTAGCAAGCAAAATGCCAACTTGTGAAGTAAGCTTGCGTACATGATGACCAAGAAGGCATTCATACGAGCGCTGGAACGAGACGTCCCCTTGATTCTCGACGGCGGCCTGGCAACACAGCTGGAGGCGCAAGGCTGCGACATCGGCAATGCTCTTTGGTCGGCGTCGCTGTTGCAGAGCGATCCGGACGCCATCGTGGAGGCAATGCGTGCCTACCTCGATGCGGGTGCGGAGTGTATCGCGACGGCGAGCTACCAGGCGAGTCGCGAGGGTTTCGCGAACGTCGGCCTGTCGGCTGAGGAGGCAGATGCACTGATGTTGCTGTCGGTGGATCTCGCCGAACGGGCTCGAGACGAATATCTTGCGGCCAACCCCGGCGCCGACTTCACTCCGCTCGTTGCGGCCAGCATTGGGCCGTATGGCGCCATGTTGCATGATGGTTCCGAATATAAAGGCAACTATGGCGTATCCGCAGACACGTTGCGCGACTTTCATGCGTGTCGCCTGAAGTTATTCGATGCCAGCAATGCGGATGTGCTCGCGATCGAGACGATTCCTTCCGTCCTCGAGGCAAGGGTGCTGGCCGAGTTGCTTGCCGACTGCGATCTACCAGCGTGGATGAGCTTTTCCTGCAAAGATGAAACGCATCTCGTTGACGGCACGCCCGTAGCGGACGTTGCCGGGTTATTCAGAAATCACCCAACGGTGGTGGCGGTCGGTCTCAACTGCACGCCGCCGCAGTTTGCGCCCGAGCTGATTCGTAAGATCAGGGCGGCTGTCCCTGACAAGGCCGTCGCGGCCTATCCGAATTCCGGGGAGACATACAGCGCCGAGGACAAAGCGTGGTTCGGAACCGTGACGCCGGGTGATTGTGCCAGCGCGGCGCGTACATGGATCGATGCAGGCGCCAAAATCGTCGGTGGATGTTGCCGCATGGGTCCCGAGCATATCCGGGCCATGCGAAGTGCGCTTACCTGAGTAACCCGGGCAGGTCCGCAGGCGACATGGCAATCGCGGCGGCACCGGCTTTCTCGAGTTCCTCGACCGAGCCGTAGCCATAGGCCACGCCAATCGGAATCATGTCGTTCGTGACGGCACCAATCAGGTCATGCCTGCGATCACCGACCATGAAGTGGCGCGTGCCCCCCGGGTTCCTGCGGATTGCAAAATTGAGCAGGTCTGATTTCGTTGCGCGGGTACCATCGAGTTCGCTGCCATAGACGTTGTGTATGAACTCACCCATACCGAAATACTCGATAATGCGTGCTGCGTGCATGTGGGGCTTGGCCGTTGCGACGAGAAGCGTGTGTCCGGCTGATGCAACCGCATCCAGCATATCGAGCACACCATCGTATAGCTTGTTTTCGCGCCAACCGATATCAACGAAGCGTTCTCGATAAAGGTCGACGGCTTTTCGCGTCAGTTCCTCACCGACCATTTCCGGAAACGTGTCCCAAAGCGGTGGGCCGATGCAGCTGTACAGGTAATCGTCGTCGGGATGCGGGAAGCCGAGTTCGTCGAGTGCATACAGGATGCACTTTGTGATGCCCTCATAAGGGTCGGTCAACGTGCCGTCGAGATCGAAGTAAACGTGGGTGGTCATCGGCGTAGCATAACAGCGGTCGCCGGATGCAGGTCTATCGGAAGTGAATCCCGACCGAGAATATCGCGGCGCCGGACATCACATCATAAATCGGGTCGAACTTGTCCTCTGTGAGGCCGAGAATGTCAACTTGCAGGTCGAATGTCAGGTGCGGGGACGAACGAAATCGTAGTCCGTATCCAGAGGATTTCAGACGCAGTGTATCGGTCATGTGGGCGAGGTCGACGTCGTCGTAAACACGGTATCGTGGGCGAAAGAGCTCCCAGTCGCTGTCATAGAAGGATATGACCAGGTTGTTCGACCGCGGATGACTCTCGTCGCCCGGCATCTCTGCACTCGCGTGTGAGGCGAGTAACCCGAGGAGCAATGCAATCCCTGCGACGCGTTTCGACATAATCCATCCTGGAGTCGTCGGTGACAGTATCTAAGACTAGTTGAGGCCACTGTAAAAGGCGTGAACGACCGTCACAGTTCAGCCAGGCAGATCGCTAGAGCCGGCGCCGACAATAGTGACGTCATGTTGCATGTTTGGAATCGCCGAGGTTAACTGCACCAAGCATGTGGCCGATTAGAAGAATCAACAACAGTTCCGGGGAGATCCACGTGCTCGAAGTCCCTTTTTTGAATTGCAGAGTGCGAGTAAACAACTCCACGCGAGTTCGCGGAGCTTGATTCGTGAGTCCTGACATGAGCGCAGTTTCTTCGACCTGGAGTGGGCCGTTTACGCCGCCGACCAGCGTGCCGGACAGCGCGGACGTGGTCGTTATTGGCGGCGGCATAGTCGGCGTTTCCACAGCATGGTTTCTCGCCAGGCAGGGCGTCAACGTTGTCCTTTGCGAAAAAGGACATATCGCCGGCGAGCAGTCCGGACGCAACTGGGGTTGGGTTCGTATCCAGGGCCGCGACACCCGCGAGATCCCGATGATGCAGGCAGCCCTTGAAATCTGGGACGGTTTGCAGGAGGCGACCGGTGAGGATGTCGGTTTCGTGCGGCGTGGGTGTTTTTTCACCGCGGACAGTGAAAAAGAAATGGCGTCGTTCGAGAACTGGGTGAGAAGTGCCAGGGACTACGGCATTGACTCACGACTCATATCCGCGGCCGAGCTGAAACAGCATATGCAGAGCCCCATGGATGCCTGGGCTGGCGCACTCTATACGGAGAGCGATGGCCGCGCGGAGCCGCAATGGGCTGGACCTGCGATCGCTCGGGCGGCGCAACGCGAGGGCGCGACGGTGCTTACTTCATGCGCAGTGCGGGGACTGGAGACCAGTGGCGGCAAGGTCTCGGCGGTTGTCACAGAGCACGGCACGATCAGGACTTCCATGGTTCTCTGTGCGGCGGGCGCATGGACGTCATTGTTCTGCCGTTCACTGGGTATCGCAGTGCCGCAACTCAAGGTACGTGGCACCGTTGTTCGAACGGCGGCCTGTGACAGTGTGCTGGAAGGTAATGTCTTCGATAAGCGTCTCGGTATTCGGCGCCGTGCCGATGGTGGGTATAGCGTCGCGCACGGCTCAATTCTGCAGCACTCAATTACACCGTCGACGTTTCGCTGGAGCTTCAAATTCGTTCCGGCTCTAATGCGGGAGTTGAAAGTTCTGCGCTTGTCATTCGGTAAGGAATTCTTCGACGAGTGGAGAATGCCGAAGAGCTGGGCGCTGGATGATGTATCGCCCTTCGAGAAATCGCGTGTTCTGGACCCTGAGCCGAGTCAAAGAGTGGTGCAAGGTATTCGTCGGAATATTGATAAGATGTTCCCACAACTGGCCACGACGCCGATTATCGAAAGCTGGGCGGGAATGGTTGAAACCTCGCCCGATGTCGTGCCGATGATCGGCGCGATAGAGCAACTCCCCGGCTTTCATATTGCGACCGGTTTCAGCGGCCACGGCTTCGGCCTTGGGCCGGGTGCCGGCAAAGCGATTGCAGGCATGTTGACAGGTAAAGATACGGGCATCGATATCGCCCCATTTCGTCTTGGGCGCTTTTTTGACGGCAGCCCGATCAGGCCGCAGTTCAATATTTAGAATATCTAGGAAGAGAGTAATGACAGAACCCAACGGTCCCGGGCATCCCGATAGTTACTATGTTGCTACCGCAATTGGCATGGAGGATCGCCCAACGTTGCAGGGCGAGCTGACCGCCGATGTTTGTGTCATTGGTGGCGGCTTCACAGGCCTGTCGGCAGCGCTTAACCTGGCTGAGCAGGGTTTGGATGTAGTCCTGCTCGAAGCCGAGCGTATCGGCTTCGGTGCTTCAGGACGCTGCGGCGGGCTGGTCGGTAGCGGCCAGCGCAAGGATGTGCTGGAAATGGAGGAGCAGTTCGGTCTCGAACGCTCAAAGCAGTTTTGGGACTTCGCGGAATGCGCGAAGGACGAGATTCGCAGTCGAGTCGAAAAACACGAAATCGACTGCGACCTGCAAAAAGGCCAGGTCCTCGGGATACACAAGAAGAGCTATCTCGGTTATGCACAGGAACTGACCGACGTGCTGACTGAGCGCTACGGTTACCCGTTTTGTCAGGCCCTTAATGCCGAAGAAGCGCGGAGCTACGTCGCGACCGACACTTTTCTCGAGGGTTTGTACGATTCTGAAGCGTTGGCTCTCCACCCGCTCAATTACGTTCTCGGCGTCGCGCGCGCAGCCTCGGAAGCGGGTGTGCGCATTTTCGAAAACACCAGGGTCGAAAGCTATTCGAAGAAAGACCCGGCCGTCGTTCGAACCGCGACAGGAACTGTCAAGGCAACGTTCATCGTGCTTGGCTGCAATGGCTATCTCGGCAAACTCGAGTCACGCTCGGCGGGCAAGATCATGCCAATCAATAATTTCATGATTGCGACGGAACCACTGGGTGAGGAGCGCGCGAAGGCCCTGATCAGCGGGCGTTTCGGAGTACATGATACGCGCTTTGTCGTGAACTACTTCCGGATGTCGGATGACGGAAGACTGTTATTTGGCGGCGGCGAAAATTACCGTCCGGGTTTTCCTCGCGACATAGCCAAATTCGTGCGGCCCTATATGCTGCATTTGTTCCCGCAGTTGCGAGACGTGAAGATTGACTATGCCTGGGGCGGGACGTTGTCGGTAACAGTCAATCGACTGCCACACCTCGGCAGACTTCAGCCGAACGTGTATTTCGGCCAGGGATACTCGGGTCATGGCATCTCAACGGCCACGTTTGCCGGGAAGATCATTGCAGAGGCCATTGGCGGAGATTCAGATCGATTCGATGTGTTTACCAGCTTGCCAATTCACACGTTTCCCGGCGGCACGTTGCTGCGCTACCCGGGAATGGTCCTGGGCATGCTGTATTACGGCTTGAAGGACCGGATTTAGAGGAAGGACATGAAATTCAGAATCGCTCTCGCGGTCCTTGCACTCACGTTACTGGCTGTGACGGCGTGGGCAGACGCGACAAGAGATGGGCCACGAACCGGTTATTTCCGCAAGAACATGACAACGGCTGAATTGTTGGGCACGGATGGCGCTAAATCCGTGGCCAACGTTCTCGAGCCGGATGAGAAGCTCGAATGGCAGCTCTACGTGCCGCACAGTTATGACGCATCCAGGCCTGCCGGCGTATTGGTATTCATCAGCCACAAGGGAAACTGGGGTGGTAGCCGCAAGTCGTACAATGATCTGCTCGAAGAAAAGAACATGATCTGGGCAGGCGTACTGGGTGCGGGCGATGTCACCCCCTTGAATGAGCGGATGATGAAATCGCTGCTGACGTCAACGGTGTTGTCCAGGGACTATGCCCTCGACCCCGATCGCATCTATGTTGGCGGTTTCTCGGGTGGGGCCCATGTGGCGACGCTTCTCGCCACGGGCAAGCCGGGTCTGTTCAAGGGTGGAATGTTTGTTGGCGGAGCGATTTTCTGGGGCGAGAAAATCCCACCTGAGGTAGACGTCATCCGGCAGAATCGTTACGTATTCATTGCCGGGTCGAATGATGTGGCCCTGAAGACCGTGCGACGCACCGCCGGTTCATACAAGGGTGCAGGTGTCGTGAACACGAAGTTGATAATCATGCCCAATGAAAAGCAGGAGATGCCGGGCCCGCTTTACCTGCGCGAGGCGGTCGAGCACCTCGATCAGCGCGGCAATGTTACGGAGAACGGCGAGTAACAAAGATCACGGCGATCCGCTTGCCTGCCACAGCACGGAAGATCGCTGCCCTGAGCGGCAATATAAAAATACCGGCCCCTCGCTCTCCGATACCGCCTGCTGAAATTTCTCGACCATCTCCATCGTCAGGCCGTTGCGATCAATCGGCAAGAAGTGAAACGCGATGCCATGTGTTTCGCATTCCGAAGCGACATCACTGGCCGCCGGTTGCCCAAACTCTTCGCTGTCCGGGCGGTTACAGACTATCGTCGTAAAACCATCGGCTGCGATGTCGGCAACGTCGGTTGGTCGAATTTGCGAGGAAACAGCGCATTTCTCGCTGAGTCGGTATGCGGTCATAGTGTCAGTCCTAATGCGGCGGGCCCCGATCTGGCGAGAATATAGATTCCCATGGCGATCAGGAAGTAACCAAACCAGCGTTTGAGTTTGTCCTGCGGCAATCGCCGGGCGAGCCTGCTGCCTGCGAAGCTCCCAGCGATACCCAGGGCGGTAACGACCAGCAGCGTATTCCAGTCGAGTTCGAGCGATTGTTTTTCGAGCACATCGAGATACTTGTAGAAACCGCTGAAGGATTTCAATGCGATGATAATAAGGCTGGTCGCGACGGCCTGGTGCATGCCGAGGCCGCCAAGGAGAACGAGCGCGGGTACGATCAGGAATCCACCGCCAACGCCGACCAGTCCGGTGATAATGCCGACGATAAGGCCATCCGACGCAATCTTCCATGTTGCGCGCGGGGTCGCATCAGCGGTCTGGAGGTCCAGTGGGCGCAACATGAAATATGATGCGACGAGCATGACGAGTGCGAACAACGCGAGTTGCATGACACCTGAAACAAAGGCGGCGAGGAAGGCGCCGAGGTAAGTGCCGAGCATGCCCGGCAGGCCGAATATCAGTACGCTTCGCCACTGGATGAACCCTGCGCGAAGGAATTGCAGGCCGCCGGCCAGGGCGATGCTGCCAACGATGAACAGCGACCCCGCGATGGCGGTTTTTTCATCCTGTCCGATCAGGAAAACGAGGACAGGGACTGTCAGGATCGACCCACCCGAGCCGAGAAGGCCGAGACTGAGGCCGATCGCAATCGCGCCGAGCACTACCAGCATGGAGTCCATCAAGGGGTTCCTGCAATCAGACTGCGTCGAGCGGAATCTTCAGGTAACGGATGTCGTTGTCTTCGGGTTCGGGAAGTCGACCGGCACATAGATTCACCTGCAGGGAAGGCAGGATAAGCTTGGGCATGCCGAGCTGACTGTCGCGTCCTTCACGCATTTCGACGAAGGCCTCTCGCGAAACCGTGTCATTGATATGGATGTTGCTTGCACGTTGCTCAGCGACAGTCGTTTCCCAGGCGTAGACATCGCGACCGGGCGCCTTGTAGTCGTGGCACATGAAGAGACGCGTGTCGCCAGGTAAGGCAAGAATTTTCTGTATCGACTCGTAGAGCCGTGTTGCATCGCCGCCTGGAAAGTCGGTGCGTGCACTGCCGAAGTCAGGCATGAACAACGTGTCGCCGACAAAGGCGGCATCGCCTAAGACGTAAGTAATACAAGCCGGCGTGTGGCCCGGCGTCGCGATGACGCGCCCGGCCACTGCACCTATGTCAAAAGACTCATCATCCGCGAACAGATGATCGAACTGGCTTCCGTCGGTCGCGAGATTCTTGAGATTGAACACGCCTTTGAATGTGTCCTGCACGGCCGTTACGTTGGCGCCGATAGCCGTCTTGCCGCCGAGCTGCTCCTGTAGGTAAGGCGCACCGCTGAGATGATCCGCGTGCACATGTGTTTCGAGGATCCAATCGATTTCCAGGTTCTCGTTTTTAACAAACGCGATCACCTCGTCCGCGGACTTTGTCGATGTACGGCCCGAGGCTGGATCGAAGTCGAGCACAGGATCGACGACGGCCGCTCGCCTCGTGGTGGGGTCAGCGACGACATAAGTAATCGTAAAGGTAGCTTCGTCAAAGAATGCGGTTACGTCAGGCTTGGACATCAGGTTCGCCAGGTGCACAAAGGGTTTTATATTATAAAAGTCTAATATAAGACTGTCAATCTGCGCGGGCCGGCAACCTTTCAGACCTTAACCAGTGCCTCGCGAATCTGCTCGATTTGCGGTCTGAGTTTCGGCGGGGCCTTGCCCAGGCAGTGATTGTCCCGGGGGCAGTTGGAACTGCGCTGACAAATTATCGTCGCGTCCTTCGATGCGCCTTCTCCAATCCAGCCTATATTCAGAATCTTGCCGATACTCTCGAGTTGCTTGCGTGCCTCGGACGGGATCGGCGCCGATCCGCCGCCCCGGTTGCAGCTTGTCTCGATAATGTCGATCGTATCGCTTGGATCAATGCCCTGTGATTTGAGCGCGGGCGAAAGGTCAACGCCTGCACACAGCACGTGAGGATTTCCGGCGGCATCTTTGCTGCGTATGGATTCGCAGCAATACAGGCGCTTGTCGTCGCCGGAACGCAACACCGATATTTGTGCGGACGGCCGGTTCGAGCGCGAATTCAACATGCGGAACACGGCCCAGTGCTGACACGGGTCCGATACCAGGCGCATATTGCCCCACGGAAGCGGGATACCGTTGCCACGATAGACAGCTCGCAGGTTACCCGGCGGATAGGCGTCAAAGTAATGCCAGAAACGATACGGCGACACGCTCGACATGCGCCGCATCACGAGCGTGTTGGTTAACTCGGCTTTGTCACCCGAGTCGATTGCATACGCATTGCGTGCCAGGAACTGCCGGAAAGGTGTCTTGGGCGCGAGCAGGGCCGCGGCAAAGTAGCTACATTCGAAATCACGCCACGCATAGAGAATATCCTTGGCATCGACGTTGAGTGAGTCGGAGTCGTAGCGGCGACCGGAAACATGTCCACCGGATACCTGGGGAGCACGGGCGCCGTCGCCATCGTGCAGCACCTTGTGACCAATCTGGTTGGCCAAATCAAACTTGAGGCGCGATGGGCTGTTCTGGAGTTCGCGGTTCAGGTAAATCTTGTTCGGCGCGTCGAAGAACGAACGTACGAGCGTATTGAGTGGTTTGTCGAAATCGCCCTTGTCCCGGAAAGCGGAGTTGTCGAACCATTGAGTCTCGAGCCCGAGGTTCTTCGCGATGGCGAACACGTCATCGACGCGCATCGGGAAGTGCTTCTTGCCCACACGCTCCGCAGCGCGTTCGATGTCCGGAAACCGATTCTGATTTTGCTCCTGGTGTGTCCGAATAAGAAGATGCGCAAATTGCCTGCCGGTTGTACCCGTTTGGGCGAGTAGTTCCGGAATGGCAAGTTGCAGGAGTGACTCGGAAAACAGGAAGCCCGGTTCGAGCGGCATGCCGCTGACAGCCGCCGTCGGTGCGGTGTCGATCACGTCGTCCTCGAGGGACTCGTCGAAAAACCAGTTGGTGTCTTTCTGGAAAATCTCGGCGATGATTTCGAGCAGTCGCTCCGATGGCACGCGCTTGCCATTTTCGATCATCGACAGGTAGGAGACGGATGGACCTGCCTCGGCGTCGATCTGCACGCACCGCACGGAGAGGTCTTCGAGTGTCAGGTGATTGCGCTTCCTTAGGCTTTTGATCTTTGTCCCGAGGAAGTGGGCCTTGCGCCGGATGCCCTGTTGAGCGGTCATGAGTGAGCCTGTTGTGTAATTAACACTGTGAAATTTCTTTTGTAAAATTTCAATGAGTTCGGGATTAGTATAACGCCACCGCGTCCATGCGCAACAACCCGTCGCACAGGCAATTGACAAGGCCCCGTTGGCAGGAGTAATGCTCATGTCATCCGCCACTACTGATGAAACAAGCATGAATGAGCGAACACAATCCTGCACCCTGACGGTATCACCGGTATTCGCACAATTTGTCGACAATGAACTCCTGCCGACTATCGGTGTCCGCCCGGACGATTTCTGGCCCGGACTTGAGTCGATCATTAATGACCTAACGCCCGTAAACCGGGCACTTCTCGAAAAGCGCGAAGAAATCCAGCAACAGATTGACGAGTGGCACATCGCACGTCGTGGGCAGGCCTGGGATCACGACGAGTACGTCGCGTTCCTCAGGAGCATCGGCTACCTGGTGGATGCCGGCGAGCCGTTCAAGATCAAGACCCGCAACGTCGATCGGGAAATTGCCGAGGTCGCCGGACCACAACTTGTTGTTCCTGTATCCAACGCTCGATTTGCGCTCAACGCCGCGAATGCGCGCTGGGGCAGTCTCTACGATGCGCTGTACGGAACCGATGCGATCAGCGAAGAAAACGGGCTGGAGCGGGGCGGTGAGTACAATCCCGCACGAGGAGCTGCCGTCATTCGCTACGCAACCGAATTTCTCGACAACACTATTCCGCTCGCCGGTGCGAGCCACGCCGACGTTAATGCTTATGGGCTGGATCGTTCTGACGACGGCGACATCTTTGTTGCGTCAGTTGCGAATGGTGAAGCCGTCGGGCTTGTCGACCCGACGAAATTCGCCGGCCATCGCGGCGAGTCCGGCCGTTGTGTTTACCTGTTTTGCAACAATGGCCTGCATATCGAGTTAATCGTTGATCCCGAGCATCCGGTTGGCAAATCGGCAACGGCCAATCTCGCCGATGTCGTGCTCGAGTCTGCCGTCACGACCATCCAGGATTGCGAGGATTCCGTTGCGGCCGTCGATGCGGCCGACAAGGTCGGCGTGTATCGCAACTGGCTTGGCCTGATGCAGGCAGACCTCGAAGCCACCCTTGAGAAAGGCGGTAGAATGATGACGCGCGTACTCGAACGCGATCGCCACTATAGCGCCCCGAACGGTGAGGACCTTGCGCTGACCGGTCGCAGTCTCATGCTCGTGCGTAACGTAGGCCATCTCATGACGACCGATGCGGTACTCGATGCCAGTGGAGACGAGGTATTTGAAGGCATACTCGATGCAGTCATCACCACCGCCTGTGCAATGACTGATCGACGTCGCGAAGACATGCAGGCCAACAGCCGTGAGGGCAGCATTTACATCGTGAAACCGAAAATGCACGGGCCGGAAGAAGCGGCGTATACCGATACATTGTTCGGCCGCGTTGAGGAGCTGTTAAAGCTCAAAGCGAATACGCTCAAGGTCGGCGTAATGGATGAAGAGCGGCGCACAACAGTGAATCTCGCCGAGTGCATTCGTGCCGTACGCAATCGTATTGTGTTCATCAACACCGGCTTTCTCGATCGCACCGGCGATGAGATCTACACCAGCATGCATGCTGGCACGGTGTTCCGAAAAGAAACGATCAAGGAGCAGCCGTGGATCCTCGCCTATGAAGATCGCAACGTCGATGTGGGTATCCAGTGCGGACTTCCGGGCAAAGCCCAGATCGGCAAAGGCATGTGGCCCAAGCCCGACGAGATGCGGCAGATGCTCGATACGAAGCAGGCGCATCCGGAAGCGGGTGCCAACTGCGCCTGGGTGCCATCTCCCACGGCGGCAACGCTGCACGCGATGCACTATCATGCGGTCGACGTACGGGCTCGCCAGAACGAACTTGCAAACCGGGAATTGGCCAGCCTCGACGATATCCTGACACCACCACTCGCAGACGTCAGCGGTCTGACAGCGGAAGAAATTCAGGCCGAACTCGACAACAACGCACAGGGTATCCTCGGCTACGTCGTACGATGGATCGATCAGGGCGTCGGCTGTTCGAAAGTACCCGACATTAACGATGTCGGCCTGATGGAAGATCGCGCGACGTTACGAATCTCGAGTCAGCACATGGCGAACTGGCTGTTACACGGCGTCGCTACAAGGGAGCAGGTGCTCGAGACGTTCACACGCATGGCGAAAGTCGTCGACAGGCAGAATGAGGGTGATGCATCATACGAACGCATGAGTGACGACTATGCCACAAGCATTGCTTTCCAGGCCGCGTGCGCGCTGGTGTTCGAGGGTTGCGACCAGCCCAGCGGTTACACCGAACCCCTGTTGCACCAGTATCGGCGGCAGAAGAAAGCTCAGCTTGCGGCCTGACGAAGGCCGTCTGTGCGCACTCGCGCATTCCTGTTTCTCCTTCTGCTGATTTCCGGGCCTGCGCTGGCAGGGGACGCGATTACGGTTGCCGTAGCCAGCAATTTTTCGCGGGCTGCCGCCGAGATCTCTGCGAAATTTTCTGGTGAGACCGGAATTACCGTGCGCATCAGCAACGGATCAACAGGAAAACTCTATGCGCAGATTCTGAATGGCGCACCGTTCGATGTTTTCCTTGCAGCCGACGCGGAGCGTCCGATTCTTCTCGAGCAGTCCGGGCACGCAGTCGCCGGGTCACGAACCACGTATGCTGAGGGCACACTGGTGCTGTGGTCGGGCGTAGAAAACGATTGTCTTGCCGCTCTGCGGGACGAACACGGCGGACGCGTCGCGTTGGCTAATCCGGCAACAGCGCCTTACGGCAAAGCCGCTATCGAGTACTTGTCCGCAACAGGGCTTTGGGACTCGGTGTCTCGTCGGGCCGTTTACGGCGAGAATATCAACCAGGCACTGCAATTTGTCGCCACGGGGAATGCAGCCATCGGTTTCATCGCAAAATCACAACTGACAGCACCACAATTACCGAAGGCCGCCTGTACCTGGGAGTTGCCGGCTTCGTCACACTCGAGTCTCGAGCAGCAGGCCGTGCTGTTGGCGCGGGCCGCCGATAATGAGGGTGCGCGGCGTTTTCTCGCCTACCTGGATTCCGCGGCGGCACGTGAGATCCTGATGCGTCATGGCTACGAGGTGTCGCGGTGAATATCTTCGGGCCGATGTGGCTGTCAGTTCAGCTGGCACTGGTGACGACCCTTGTCCTGGTCCTGATCGGCACGCCCATCGCGTGGTGGCTGTCGCAAACGAAAGTGAAACTCAAACCTGCCGTTCAGGCTATCGTCGCCATGCCGATTGTGCTGCCGCCAACGGTGCTCGGGTTTTACCTGCTGATTCTTCTTGGGCCAGATGGTGCGATTGGCAGTTGGTGGGTGCAACTTACGGGCAGCGCGCTGACCTTTTCATTTACAGGCCTCGTCGTTGCGTCCTGTGTCTACAGTCTGCCGTTTGCCGTGCAGCCAATGCAAAATGCGTTCGAATCGTTGCCGAAACAGCATCTCGAGCGCGCATGGACACTCGGCGCGTCTCGTCTCGACGCGTTTTTCTCGATTGCCGTGCCATTGTCCGTGCGTGGTTTCGTCAGCGGCATTGTCCTGAGTTTCGCGCACACGCTTGGTGAATTCGGCGTCGTCCTTATGGTTGGCGGCAATATCCCGGGTGAGACCCGGGTTGTCTCAATTGCGATCTACGATCATGTCGAATCGCTGAATTATGCCGCTGCCCACCAAATGTCCTTGCTGCTGATTGGTTTCGCATTCGTCGTCCTGGCGACCATGTTTGTGATCAATCGCCGCTGGAGTGAACGATGATTCATCTCCGGCACAAATTAACGAAGAAAGACTTCGTGCTCGACGTCGACGTCCAGGTACCGGACATCGGCATAACGGGTGTCTTCGGCGAATCCGGATCAGGAAAGACGACGTTGCTGAGGTGTATTGCCGGATTGGAGCAACAAGGCGGTCTTCCCGTTCACAAGCGCAACATCGGTTACGTGTTCCAGAAGCCAGGCTTGTTCCCGCATCTTACGGTGCGCGGCAATATTGACTATGGTGCGCGCCGTGCGGCGACAAGCAGGGTCGATAGTGCGTCTGTCGTCGACATGCTGGGTATTGGTGGCCTGCTGGATCGCAAACCGGATTCGCTGTCCGGCGGCGAAGCGCAGCGCGTCGCAATCGCGGCGGCACTGCTGCGCTCACCGGATCTCGTGCTGATGGATGAGCCGCTCGCATCGCTTGACCGAAAGCGCAAGGATGAATTGTTGCCGTACTTCGATCGCCTGCATGACGAGTTGTCGGTCCCGGTTATTTACGTCAGTCACGATATCGAGGAGATCAGTCGGCTCTGCGATCACCTGGTGCTGCTCGACGATGGCAAGGTCGTGGCCAGTGGGGGCCTCCTCGACGTCGTGTCGCGCGTCGATGTACCGGTCTTGTCCGGACGAAATGCCGGTGCCGTTCTTTGGGCCACCCCTGTGGATCATGAAGACGGGCTGACAAAATTCGATTTCGGCGATGGCGACATCTGGGTAGCCGGGAAATTCGAGGCGAGCAAGAGCCCGCTCCGATTACGAATCGCGGCAAACGACGTCAGCATTACGCGCGACAGACCAACGTCTACGACGATACTCAATATCCTGCGTGCCACCATTGAGGAGGTGCGCTCCGTCGATACGGCGACCGCGCTGGTTCGCCTCGGCGCTGGCAACCAGAACCTGCTGGCGCGTGTTACGAACCGGTCCGTGCGGCGCCTCGGCCTGAAAGCGGGTGACCGCGTGTTTGCGCAGGTCAAGTCGGTGACGGTTCGCCACTAGCAAGGGGGCCTAACGTCGACAAGAGCCGGAATATGTCCAGTTCCGCGTTTTCACGGTGTGAAGTTCACACTGTCAAATTTTTTTTGTGAAATTCTTCACGTAGCAGGCGTAGACTTCGCGAAGCGGGTACGACATTGGCCCGCGAAACTGCTTTTCGACACGAGGATTTGTCATGTCCCAGTACTCCGACGATATCCAGGCCGCTGCAGGGCTGATCGCCAGCCATGGCAGTGCCTGGGATGCTATTGAACCCGAATCCGTTGCGCGCATGAAGGCGCAGAACCGTTTCCAGACGGGCCTGGACATTGCCAGGTACACGGCAAAGATCATGCGTGAGGATATGGCCCGCTACGACGCGGATCCGTCGCAGTACACGCAGTCACTGGGTTGCTGGCACGGCTTTATCGGTCAGCAGAAGATGATTTCGATCAAGAAGCACTTCGGCAGCACCGACCGGCGTTACCTGTATCTTTCGGGCTGGATGGTTGCCGCCCTGAGGTCGAAATTCGGGCCGCTGCCCGATCAGTCGATGCATGAGAAAACGACGGTGGCGGAGCTGATTGAGGAGCTCTATACCTTCCTGCGCCAGGCCGATGCCCGTGAGTTGGGTGGGCTGTTCCGTGAGCTGGACAAGGCGCGCGACGAAGGCAATTCCATCAAAGAGCAGGACATCAAGAACCAGATTGAGAATTTCCAGACGCATGTTGTGCCGATAATCGCCGACATCGACGCCGGGTTTGGCAACGCTGAGGCGACCTACCTGCTCGCCAAAAAGATGATTGAAGCGGGTGCCTGTGCCCTGCAGATCGAGAATCAGGTATCGGACGAAAAACAATGCGGTCACCAGGATGGCAAAGTTACGGTTCCGCACGAGGACTTCCTTGCGAAGATCCGCGCTCTCCGCTACGCATTCCTGGAACTCGGTGTCGATGATGGAATCATTGTGGCTCGCACCGACTCGTTGGGCGCGGGACTGACCAAGCAGATCGCTGTGACGCACGAGGAAGGTGATCTTGGTGATCTTTACAACTCGTTCCTCGATTGTGACGAGGTTACGCCAGACGATCTGAAAAATGGCGACGTCCTGATGAAGCGCGACGGCCGTTTCGTTCATCCGAAGCGCCTGCCGAGCAACCTGTTCCAGTTTCGTCCCGGAACCGGGGAAGACCGCTGCGTGCTGGACTGCATCACTTCACTGCAGAATGGCGCAGACCTTCTCTGGATCGAGACCGAGAAGCCGCACATCGGGCAGATCGGCGGTATGGTCAATCGTATTCGCGAAGTCATCCCGAACGCAAAGCTGGTCTACAACAACAGCCCGTCGTTCAACTGGACGCTGAACTTCCGTCAACAGGTTTACGATGCGTGGATGGAAGAAGGCAAGGATGTCTCGGCGTACGATCGCGATCACCTTATGAGCATCGATTATGACGGCACAGAGCTTGCCGACGTAGCCGACGAAAAGATTCGGACCTTCCAGGCCGATGCGGCCCGCGAGGCGGGTATTTTCCATCATCTGATCACGCTGCCGACCTATCATACTGCGGCGCTGTCGACCGATACGCTGTCGAAGGAGTACTTCGGTGATCTGGGCATGCTGGGCTATGTCCTTCATGTCCAGCGCGAGGAGATCCGCAACGGTATCGCCTGTGTCAAGCACCAGAACATGTCGGGGTCAGATATCGGCGATGACCACAAGGAGTACTTCGCTGGCGATGCTGCCCTCAAGGCAGGCGGTGAACACAATACGATGAACCAGTTTTCCTGATCGAAAACGATTGGAGTTGAGCTAAGGGGCGCAACATTCGTTGCGCCCTTTTTCTATGCGCCGAACACAGGTTCTGTGACGGCTTCCGGAAGCTGCTCCCGGACGTGTGCGTCGAGATCCAGTCCCCAGGTGTCTATCAGGCAACCAAGCGTCTGGTACATGCCGTGCAGCAGGATAATGTCCATCATTTGTTGGTTGGTGAAATGCGCCTGAAGGTGAGTGCGAGACGCCTCACTGATGCAGTTGTTGGCGGTGACGTCGTCGACCGCCCGCAGCAGGGCGGCATCTGCATCGCTCCACTCACCTTCGCCTGAGCGCACGTTCTGGATTTCTTCGATCGTCAATCCACTGTCAATTCCCCGGACGACGTGAGACGCCCATTCGTACCAGCTCTTCATGTGAACGGCGATGCGCAGAATCGCCAGCTCACAATGGCGTTGTGTCAGGTCACCGCCATTAACGAGATACATGCGCAGGTCCCACCAGGCAGTCAGCAGCCTGGGATGATTGGCCATCAATGCGTGAATATTGAGCGGGCGCCCGTGCATGTCGTCCACGATGCGCTGTAGCGAGGGGTCCCAGGCGGAAATTGGCAGGGGTTTCATAGACGACTCCAGTCGCGGTCACTGGTCCAACCAGCAAAAATGTGAACTAATTCAGGCACATCATCTGCGATCTGTGCGCCAGGTCAAGTCGATATCTGTGACTTCCGTGCAATAGTAAGGCAGGACTCGCAAGCACAGTGTCATCTCGTTATGGGATCACCGTATTTCTACATTATCTTCTCGCTGATGATCAGCAGCGCCGCTCTGTCCGTGGTGTTTTACATGGCCTGGCTGAACTTCGGCCGAAAACAGCATGCCCTGACCTGGTCGTTTGCATTCCTTGCCGGAGCGCTGCAGTGGTTCTGTGCCCTCAATGAGAACCTGTTTCCGACAAGGGAAACCTACTTGCTGATCGAGAGCGCGTTGTCGATGACGCTGGTTACGCTCGGTGTGCGTGGTCACTGTCAGCGAACCCGGTGCAAGCGGCTGCCTAAGAACCTCCTGCCAGTGGCGATGGTTGTTTACGCGATGATTGCGTGGCACATAGTTGTGAATCCCCATGTCGGTATCAAGTTGGCGATTGTCCCAACGTATGCGGCGGCCACGCTGTTCCTGTCTGCCTGGATGATCCTGAGGTATCGGGAGAGAACGCGTCCGGCGGAGTGGGCCACAGCTATTTTCATCATTATTTTCGGGGTGACACAAATCGTGTCTGCCGGCCTTGCGTACCAGCAGGGCCCGTCGGGCGAATCAGCTCTCACGGACCTGTACCTTCACTTCGAATTTCTGACCTTGCCTGCAGGCTACATGACCATGTCGATGTTCATCATTCTCATGATGGCATCGGATATCTCGGCCAAGATGAAGAAGCTTGCAACACGTGATCAGCTAACGGGCCTTCTGAATCGTCGTGGTTTTCAAGAATACGGCGAGCGCGCTTTTTCGGCGGCAAGACGTGCTGGTTCGCCGTTATCGGTCATCATGACCGACATCGATCGCTTCAAGAACATCAACGACAAATTCGGCCATGCCGCAGGCGATGCGGCGCTGGTTCACTTCGCGAGGATGGTTTCCGAGTCCAGGCGCGGCGAAGATGTCGTTGCCCGAGTTGGTGGTGAAGAATTTGCGCTGCTCCTACCCGGGACCGAGCTCCGGGATGCAATGGCACTGGCCGACCAGCTGTGCTTGAAAGTAGGATCGACGCCGATGGATGTTACCGGCGTCGGGATGCCTATGACATCCAGCTTCGGTGTGTCGTCGATCTCGAAAAAAGACAAATCACTTGACGACCTGGTGCTACGTGCCGACCGTGCCCTGTACCGCTCCAAGAGGGCGGGGCGCAACCAGGTGGACCTCGAATCGTCGCAGTTGATGCTCACTGCGGATGGCACACTGAAACCTGTTTCTTCGACGTAGCCGGACTCGCGTTACGGTAGAATAATCAGCACGTCTGTCGTTACCGAGGAAGGACAAGCACATGCTGTTGACCAATTTCCCGCGCGTCTCGCTGGCCCACTTGCCGACGCGTCTCGAGTTTCTGCCGCGGCTTAGTGAGCACCTGGGCGGGCCGCGGATCTGGGTGAAGCGCGATGACTGCACCGGTCTTGCGACGGGCGGTAACAAGACACGCAAGCTCGAGTTCTCAATGGGTGAGGCACTGAAAAAAGGTGCCGATACGATCATTACGGTTGGTGCCGTGCAGTCCAACCATGTTCGCCAGACAGCCGCGGCGGCGTGCAAACTCGGCATGAAGTGCGAAGTGCTGCTCGAGCACCGGGTGGCCGACCCGACGGAACTCTATCGGAACTCGGGTAATGTGCTCCTCGACCGCATCTTCGGCGCGAATCTTCGCGAGTATGCGAAGGGCACCGACTTCGACGCAGCAATGGACGAAATTGCCGATCAGGTCAGGGCGGAAGGTGGTACGCCGTACATCGTACCCGGAGGGGCTTCGAATCCTGTTGGCGCACTTGGCTACGTTGGCTGCGGCGAAGAACTGCTGGAGCAATGCCGTGAGCAGGAGATCGAGTTCGATCACATCGTTACCGCAACCGGCAGCGCCGGAACCCATGCCGGCCTGGCAGTGGGCCTGAGAGGCAGTGGTAGTAACCTGCCCATGCTCGGTATCGGCGTCAACGCCCCTCAGGATGTGCAGGAAGAGCGAGTCTACAAACTTGCCTGCGAAACTGCCGAGCTCGTCGGCAAGCCGGGCTGCGTCAGCCGCGACGACATAATTGCTGACTGCAACTACATCGGTGCTGGTTACGGTGAGCCGACCGAAGCCATGAATGAAGCCGTGTTGATGCTTGCGCGCCTCGAGGGCCTGTTGTTCGACCCGGTCTATAGCGGCAAAGCGCTTGCTGGCATGATTGACTACATTCGTAAGGGACGGTTCGAAAAAGACAGCAACATTGTCTTTCTTCACACGGGTGGCGCCGCCGGGCTGTTTGCCTATGCAGATAACCTGGCGTTGACCTAGGCCCTATTCGGCCTCGCCCAGCTTCCGGCATCGCGGAAGCATCAGGAAATGCTCAGAGTTTCATCAGGTAGCTTGACGCCTGAGGAACTAGCCTGAACACGTACCAAAGTGTGTCCGAATTCAGGAGGTAGGGCTGATGACCAAGAACACGCGATCATTGAGCGGCGCACTGCTGATGTTGATGATCATTCCGATTTTTGCCGGGCTCCTGGCCTGCATGCCGGTCCCGATCGGTGACCCGGAACGCAGCCGTATTGACCCGGACCTGAATGGTCCGTGGGCGATAGATGCTGGTGGCGATGTCAGCCTGTACCTTTTCCAACCCTACGACAAACGAACCTGGCTGGTTGTCGGTGCAGAAATCGAGGAAGGCAGCGAGGCCGAAATCGATGATCTGAATATCGATACGGCAGGAGATGTTTTTGCCGCGTTGCAGACGTATCCAATTGGCAGTGACGGCATTACTTCAAGGACGACGATCGCGTTCAAAGCGTGGCTAACCAAGCTTGGGGGCGTGCAGTTCATGACGTGGGAGCCGGTGGGTGGCATGAACAGCGACGGTTCTTTCACGCCGGAGTACTGGTTTGTATTCAAGGTCGTCAAGGAAACCGAGGACCGGGTCAATCTCTACTTGGTGGACCCGGATTACGAGGGTTTTGAAGGCATCACTACTCCTGACGACTATGAAGGCAATGACTACGTAGGTGATATGCGGCGAACATGGGAAAGGGCTTTGAAGAGACACGCCAAAGACCCTGAGTTATATGGCGACGATCCATGGGTCTTGCACCGAGTCCCTGCGTCGGCCGTAGAAAAGGCCGCGGAGCTGTTCCAGGAAGTCATCGAGTTCGATTAGGAGCTGCCATGTACTCACACTTTGCTTCCAACGCCTGGGTTACGCCATTCGGCCTGATATTCATCGCCGCAATTTTCGTTGCATGGTTTTTCGCACGACGGAACGCCTCGTCGACCTATATCGATCCATCGCACATCGACCTGCTTATGCCGGTCACAATCATCGTCGGCGTTGCAGGCGGCACGCTCATCGCAATGCTCATGCCCGCCGATCACATGGTCGCAGGTGAGGCCATGAATCATGGTATCCGCCTGCGCCTGTTTGGCATGCTCGGAACGGGCGCCGTGGCCATGTTCGTCTACAGCCGCATCGCGAAACTGCCCTTCAGGCGTCTGCTCGACATTTTTGCATTGCCTACGCTTGCGGGGCTGATGATTCACCGCGTCGGGTGCTTCCTGGCGGGGTGCTGCTGGGGCGATGTTATCTCGCACGAACACACGAGCGCATTCGCGTCGCAGGTGCAAACAACGTCCTTTCTCGAAGGCGTAGTGTCCGGCGTTCAGTATCCGCCCGGTAGCTTGCCCTTTGAGCAGCATCTTGCGATGGGCATGATCGAACCCGGCGCCCTCGCGTCGCTGCCCGTATACCCTGTGCAGCTCTACGAGGCCGGATTGTTGCTCGTATTGCTTCTCGTCCTGACACGGATACGGTGGCGGCGTTGTCCACGCGGTACGCTCGCGGTCCTTACTGTGTGCACCTATGCGCTGATGCGGTTCTTCATCGAGTTTTTGCGCGCAGACGGCCATGTCGTCTTGGGCAACCTGACTATTACGCAGCTGCAGTGCATCATTTTGATGGCGAGCGTCGTATTGCTTCCGCGAAGGAGCAGGTCCGTCGTATCATAAGGTGCATGCACCCTGTGATTTCGATAACGGGTCTCACCAAGACCTACGCCGGAGGATTTTGCGCACTCGATAATGTTGATCTCGAGATCAACAAGGGTGAGATCTTCGGGCTGCTCGGGCCGAATGGGGCCGGCAAGACCACGTTGATCAACATAGTCTGTGGCATCGTCACGCCGACAGGTGGTGAGGTGCTGGTTGACGGTGACAGTATCATTGCCGACTTTCGGCAAACGCGCTCGAAGATCGGTCTCGTGCCGCAGGAGCTTCCCACCGAGACCTTCGAAACCGTGCGTAACACACTGCGCTTCAGTCGTGGGCTCTACGGCAAGCCGCCCGATGACGAGCACATTGAAAAAGTCCTGAAGTCACTATCGCTTTGGGACAAGCGCGACACGATGATAATGATGTTGTCCGGGGGCATGAAGCGACGAGTTCTGATTGCCAAAGCCCTGGCACACGAACCCGAAGTTCTGTTCCTCGATGAGCCTACCGCTGGCGTAGATGTCGAGTTGCGCCAGGACATGTGGAACGTCGTCGAGTCACTTCGGCAGGAGGGCGTCACGGTTATTCTGACGACGCACTACATCGAAGAAGCTGAACGCCTCGCGGACCGGATCGGCGTCATCAATCACGGCGAGATCATCATCGTCGAAGAGAAAGACAAGCTCATGCGGGATCTCGGTAAGAAACAGCTGATGCTGCACCTGTATGAGGAACTCGAATCAATTCCTCCTGAATTCGAACGCTACGCGTTGGAGCTGAGTGAAGATCGACGCGAGCTCACGTACACGTACGACACGAAGGGCGAGCATACGGGTATTACGGACCTGATCCATGAGCTGCGTGGTGCCGGTATTCGCTTTAATGATCTGAAGACGACACAGAGTTCGCTTGAAGAGATCTTTGTAGACCTGGTGCACAAAGGACGATGAATTTCCACGCTGTAAAAGCAATTTACCGATTCGAGATGGCACGAATGTTCCGAACCGTCGTTCAGAGTATTGTAGCGCCAGTTCTGTCGACCTCCCTGTATTTCGTCATCTTCGGTTCGGCGATCGGATCACGGATTACGGAGATCGACGGCGTCAGTTACGGGTCGTTTATCGTTCCCGGTCTGATCATGCTTTCGGTCATGACCGAAAGCATTTCGAATTCGTCCTTTGCCATCTATTTCCCTAAATTCACCGGTACGATTTTTGAGGTCCTGTCCGCGCCAGTGTCCTATGGTGAAGTGGTTCTGGGTTATGTCGGTGCGGCGGCGACGAAGTCGATTATCATAGGCACCATCATTCTTGCGACCGCGAGTTTCTTCGTCGACATCGAGATTGCGCATCCGGTGATCATGGTCACGTTCCTGGTGCTGACCTGCGTGTCGTTCTGTCTGTTCGGCTTCATTCTCGGGATCTGGGCCGACGGCTGGGAAAAGCTGACTATCGTGCCAATCCTCGTGATCATGCCACTGACGTTCTTGGGCGGGACCTTTTACTCGATCAGCATGCTGCCACCCGTCTGGCAGACCATCAGCCTGTTCAACCCGGTTGTATATCTGATCAGCGGTTTTCGCTGGAGCTTCTACGAAAACGCTGACGTCAGTGTCGTCCTGAGCCTGGGAATGACGATTACGTTCCTGGTGATATGCCTGGGCGTAGTGCGCTGGGTGTTCAAGACGGGTTACCGACTGCGCAACTAACTAGTTGCTCATATTAGAGATTGAAATCACCAACCGGACAACCTGTTGAACGCCGGAATCCGGCCAATACTTGCCACTCGGGAATAGGCACTTTCGGCGAATGGCGAGGTCCGCTATACCCCCAATACCAGCCGCTCAAAAGGCTGTTTTCGGGGTATCATGGAGTTCTGCTAATGACCCATTGCGGTCGTTGGCATCACCGACTCACAGGTCCCTATATTCGAGTGATTTCATCAATGAAGTGTGTATTCTCAGCATTAGTCCTTGCCTTTATGACGCTGACACTTGTGGGCGGATGCGACGTAAATCTTCACGGAACGCACAACTCCAGCCAAGGCGACAATGACTATTTTGAGG
>Ga0316191_10000222_pt1 | contig 34245 bp, 28 predicted proteins | sample Eddworburr2cm_MG_FD_204928 | JGI IMG/M metagenome (GOLD analysis project Ga0316191, IMG submission 204928) | Coastal sediment microbial communities from Maine, United States - Eddy worm burrow 2 cm | ecosystem: Environmental > Aquatic > Marine > Coastal > Sediment | place: USA: Maine...
GCTCTCACCCGGCAGACATACCGTCGAGTTTGATTTCAAGTATGACGGCCTCGGCGCCGGCACGCTTGCCTTCAACAACATGAGCGGTCTCGGCCGCTCCGGTACCGGCACGCTCAAGGTGGATGGCAAGGTCGTGGCCACCCGGGAAATGAAGCGCACGCTGCCGATGATCCTGCAATGGGACGAGAGCTTTGACATCGGCTCTGACACGCTGACTGGTGTGAACGATGCTGACTACAAACCGCCGTTTGCACTGACCGCCAAGCTCAACAAGCTGACGATCAAGGTGGACAGGCCACAGCTTACCGAGGAGGACATCAAGAAGCTGGATAATACGGCAGCCACGGCAGTGGACGGCAATCCGATTCATCACATGCAGAGCGGGCCGCACTAGTCCGCACCTTTACGATGTTTCATTCGTGAGCCACGCGGGCCGCTTCCACTTCTGAAAGCGGCCCGTTATTTTACCAGCGAATTTACCGTCGAGCTCGAGTGAGCAGCCGAGTACAGCCCATGAAACTGCACATCGGAGAGGAGAAAAGAGATATGCATAGAACACCAGGGATGAGGAGGCCGACCGCATGCCTGGCTGCAGGCGCAATGCACTGTCGACAGTGATGGCGGCCTTCGGACCGCTATTTGTCTATAGTCAGTTCTGCCGCAGATTTTGTGAGCCTGTAATCACCAGCAACCGGGGAGTACAATCCCTAAACACCATGTAAGTTGATGTGCTCTATGTTAAAACTGTTTGCTGTCGGCTTCGGGTTATTACTGGTTTCCGGCTGTGTCTCCTACGGGGTCATCGACAACGCTGAAAAAACGGCCGATTCCATTCCCGCCGAGCCCTACTCGATCAGGGCACTTTACGGCCGAGAAGGGTCGGGTGATATTGGGTTGACGCTCGCCTTCTCGGGTGGGGGCACACGGGCCGCTGCGCTGGCCTACGGGGTGCTGGAAGAGCTGCGCGACACCACGGTAGTCATCGATGGACAGCCACACCGGCTTCTCGACCAGATCGATAACATCAGTTCCGTCTCTGGCGGGAGTTTCACATCTGCCTACTACGGCCTGTATGGTGAGCGGATCTTCGAGGACTTCAAGGATGCTTTCCTGATGCGTGACGTCGAAGGAGAGCTGATCCAGGGGCTGTTTAACCCGCTGATGTGGTTCAGTACCAAGGGGCGCACCGAGATGGCGGTGCAGCTATACGAGGATGAGCTGTTCCATGGTGCGACCTTTGCTGACTTGCAGCGCGCGGGTGGTCCACTGATTTTCATCAACGCCTCGGATCTGGGCTACGGGGTGCGTTTCTCCTTCGTTCAGGAGTATTTTGACCTGCTTTGTTCGGATCTCTCCACGTTCACGGTGGCGCGGGCTGTCGCCGCCTCGTCCGCGGTACCCCTGCTGTTCAATCCCGTGGTGATCGAGGACTACGATTGCACAATAGCCGGGACACCTGAATGGATGGAAAAATCAAAAAATCATGCGGCGAATAACCCGGAACTGGCCCAGATCATACGGAGTCTGGAAACCTACTCTAATAAGGAAACGCGCAAATACGCCCACCTTGTGGACGGGGGCATCACCGACAATCTGGGTCTGCGTGCCATCTATGACGTGATGATGCTCGCGGGTGGTCCGCAGCAGTTTTATAAGAAAGAAGGCAGCGAGCCCCCTCGCTACGTAGCAATTATCTCCGTCAATGCGTCTACTGACCCGGAACCCGGAATGGACTTATCTAACCAACAGCCGTCAGTGAAGGAGACCATCGATTCGATGAGCAATGTACAGCTCCACCGCTACAACGATGCGACCATGGACCTGATGCAGGAGAGCCTGTCGCAATGGATGCAGATATTGTCAACACCGGACCGGCCGGTCACCGCGTATTTAGTCAAACTCGGCTTTATCGACATCGAACAGCCCGATCAGCGGAGTTTCTTCAATGACATTCCGACCAGCTTTTCCCTGAGTGAAGAGCAGGTGGACAAATTGATCGAGGCCGGTCACGAGCTGCTGCGGAATAATCCAGACTACAAGCGGCTGCTGGCTGATCTCGGTGGCGCGGTCGCACCAGGCCTGGCCGGTCATTGACTTCAATTTCTGCTGCTGTATCCGCTATCTGCCAGCCAATCAGGCGCACTTCTGTCTACACCTGTGTCCTCGGTGTAATGACTCCCGAAAGCCTCATGCATCGGTGAACTGGCGAACAATCTCGCGCAGCTGGTCTTCCGTGTAGTTGCCCGGACTGATCAGCAGGCCGCCTTTCGCACCGCCAAACGGTATGTCGGTGATAGCGTACTTGTAGCTCATCAGGGCGGCCAGCCCTTCGGTCTCATCCTGGTTCACTACCGATGCAAAACGCAGCCCACCCTTGGCAGGTAAACGGTGCGCACTGTGAATGGCCCACCAGCCGGTGAAGACTTCCACCTTACTGCCAATACACACAGGGAACTTGAGCTGGATGACGGCATTGCAGGACTGGATTACCTTGGCCGTCTCGGGGTTGAAGCCGATGGCCAGTGAAGCGCGGTCGACCATGCGGTCGATGCTTTCACGGAATGACATGCTTTCGTGACTACTCATATCCGTGTGTTCATTGCTCCCGGAAATGCAGACTTTAAGACAGTCTGGCTTGTCCATGTTACCTGATGATTCAGGCAACCCTGAGCGGCCTTCCAGGCGATCAGGTTGATTGTTATGTCTGGCATGATACGTGATCGCGTTGTCGGAAATGGATGCTGATTCGCCGCCGGAAGGGCTCGAAAAGTCACATGGAGTGAACAGGTGTTACTTGTCAATGTGTCAGTGTATAAGCGTAGAATGAAACATGACAAAGAGCTCGTGACATGTGACTTTTCGACTCGGCTCCAGGTCTCATAGTCAAATCAAAGACACTCGCCAGATGCTGAGGTGTTGGTAAATGGAACCGAATAATCGTATTAACTGAATGCAGGGAAGGAAAGAATGTTTTCGGTAATTAAGAGAGCTAAGTACACGTATTCAAATGAGAGACAGAACTTCGTCAAGGTCATGATCAATCTATGAACAGCTCATTCTGGACCATTAAAAAAGGCGCATGCTCAGCATTGCCACCATGTTGGGCATGACAGGCTGATGGTGAAAGAGAATCGATCAAACCGCCCTGAAGAGAGCCCCAGACCTCCAGAGGCACTGGTTCCTTCTTTAGGAGTCAGCGATCCCATGATCGCCGCGATCATTAAACGGCTGGAAGCGGGGAAGCCGGTGCGGCGCAAGTTGCCCTCAGGTGGTTATCTTCATCTGGACCGCCAGGTACCTTTCCTGCTGGTCTACCGCCGGCCAGTCGGGGAGACGTCCCACGTTACCGAGCAGCTGCTGCGGGGCGAAGCCTCCTATCTCATCATCGACGGCAGGCGCCGACTGAATAAAAGCACGGTGACGCTGGTTTCGGCTATTGCTGAAAGTCTGGCCGGGAGTTTCGGGGCCTTTTTGATTGTTGAAATCTGGTCTGATGAGACCGAGGAATTTGCTGCCATTACGCCTGAGTTTCGACCTGCGTTCCGGATACTCACACAACGCAGTGATATCCTGTCTTCTTCGACTCTGACGCTGAACAAGGCCCTGTCCCAGATCAGGGTACAGCGGACCCAGGCACAGGTCACACAAACCGAAAGCGCTAAACCCTGGGCACCCGGTTTGCCCCGGCTGGTTCCTGCACCGTTGGCAAGGCGGATTGACTGCCGCTACCTGGGGATCGGCATCCGGCCAGTCTATGAGGAAGCCGGGACCGGTGAAACCTTTCCTCTGATACAAAGGATCTTGCATCGCGGCGTTGGGCGCGCGATACGCCGTGCCGTTTTCAAGTTTACCCGTGACCAGACGACTCAGCGTCCACCTCACTTCCATGCGTTAGGGCCGCGCAGTCTGGTGAAACTGGTGTGGAAGGTCGATCGGGAATTGGCCGAGATCACCACCGATTTTGATTTCCTGTTGAGCGTCACGCCGGTCAATGCTGATCAGGCCTGGCGTGACTTCAAACGCAAGCGTTTCGATGTCGAGCCACGATTTATCTACCGCCCGCTACCGGTTGATCCGGCACTGGTGAAGCGTCAGCTCTATCGCATTCCCATCGAGAAGATCGAGGACCCGGCGCTGGAGGCTCTGTTCCGTGCGCAACGCATGGAGCTGGAACGCAAGCTCACCATGTTGAGTGATCGTGGTAGCCGGCGTTTTCTCTATGGCAGCCTGCAACTCTATGGTCGCGTCGATGCACGGTTACTGGAGGCTGCTAACTATATACTCGATCGGGTTCCTGCCAGAAGCCGGGGCAGGTCTGCTGTAAGACAGCTTAATGCAGTGGAATTCGCGGCCAGGGCCAAAGAGGAAATCAGGTACTACCGGGAAAGAGACTCGCAGGTCTGGAGTCGGGTGGAGATCCGTGATGATGTCGTCGGGGTGCTGGTATCCCACGGCAATCTCCTGGTCAACAGGCACCAGACAGTGGCAGAAAACCGGGTAGAATCATTGCTGGCCCACGAGATCGGCACCCACGTACTGACCTATTTCAATGGCATGGCTCAACCGTTCCGCCAGCTCTATGCCGGTCTGCCCGACTACGAAGAACTGCAGGAGGGGCTGGCGGTACTGGCGGAGTATCTGACCGGGGGGTTGACCGGTCCGCGCCTGCGCATGCTGGCCGCACGGGTGCTGGCCGCCAATATGATTACGGAGGGTGCCGGGTTCACCGAGGTCTTCCGTGAACTGGATGACCGCTATGGCTTCTCCCAAAAAACGGCTTACAACATAACCCTGCGAATCTTTCGCGGTGGTGGACTGCTGAAGGATATGGTCTACCTGCGAGGGCTGATGCAGCTGCTGGAATACCTCGGCAGTGGCGGTGCTTTCGAACCTTTACTGCTTGGCAAGTTCGGTGCCGACCATTTACACATCATCCGTGAGTTACAATGGCGGAAGGTGCTCTCTGTACCACGATTAAAACCAAGATACCTCGATAATCCGGAGGCCAAGGCAAAGCTGGACGCTGTTCGGCACGGTATCAACTTGCAGGACCTGGTAAAAGGAATATAACTTATGCGAATCGGATTTTTTATCAACGATATTGAGACTGAAAAAGCCGGCTTTACCACACTCCGCCTGGCCATGACCGCAGTCAATCGTGGACATGAGGTCTGGATCATAAACGCCGGTGATCTTGCCTACGACGCGGATGAAAAGATCCGTGCCCGGGCGCGTTCCACCGCCAGAAAAAAATACAAAACCACCAGCACCTACCTCAAGGAGCTAAAAAGTGGCAGAGCCAAGTCGGAACGGATCACCGTAGACGACCTGGATATCCTGATGCTCAGAAATGATCCGGCCGAGGACGTCGGCAACCGTGCCTGGGCCAAGACCGCAGGCATCATCTTCGGCAATGTGGCGTTACGCAGCGGTGTCATCGTTTTAAACGACCCCACGGCTCTGGCCGGTGCATTGGACAAGATGTATATGCAGCTGCTACCCCAGCACATCCGCCCGCAAACCCTCATCTCTTGCGACCGCAGGGAGATCAAGGCATTCATACAGGAACTGGGTGGCATAGCAGTACTGAAAGGCTTTCAGGGCTCCAGTTCGCAGGCGGTATTTCTGGTGAACGCAGAGAATCGTGCCAACCTCAACCAGATGATTGACGCTATCGTCAACTACGGTTATGTCATCGCCCAGGAATACCTGCCCGGAGCGGAACGCGGGAGTGTCCGCATGTTTCTGGTCAATGGTGAACCCCTGCGGCACAAGGGCAAGGTGGCCGCATTCCAGTGGGTGCGGACCGGGGACGGCATGCGCTCCAATATACATTTGCCCGGCTCCACGGAGCAGGTTCAGTTGACCGCTGCCCATTACCATATCGCCGAGGCGATAAGACCGCGCCTGGTTCAGGACGGGATGTTTCTGGCGGGGCTTGAGATCGTCGACGACAAGCTGATCGATATCGACGTATTCAGTCCGGACGGGTTGGTAACGGCACAGGCCTTCGAAAAGGTGAACTTCAGCGAGGCGGTAATCGAGGCGCTGGAGCGCAAGGTCGATTATATGTCGTTCTACCGTCGGCGTTTCGATAATGTCGACATGGCCACTCTTTGAGCAGCAGGAGAATTTCAATATGCGACTAGGATTTTTTGTTAATGACGTGGCTGCGGAACTGACCGCCTACACTACAACCCGCCTTGCCCAGACCGCTACCAACCGTGGCGATGAAGTCTGGTATTTTAGCGCCGCTGATTTTATCTACGGGGCTGATGGCATTATCTACGCGCAAGGCACGGCAGCGCCGAAGGAAAAATACAAGACCCCGGAGGCCTACCTGCGGGATCTGCAGGGGAAGGATGCAGTAAAAAAACGCGTCACTGTGGATGATTTCGATGTGCTGATGCTGCGCAGCGACCCTTCTACCGACACCGGTAGCCGTGTCTGGGCGCAGACTGCTGGTATTACCTTTGCCCGGGTGGCGAAACGTCGTGGTGTCATCGTGGTCAATGATCCGGATGGCCTGCTCAAGGCCATGAACAAGATGTATTTCCAGCATTTCCCCGAGGAGGTGCGACCACGCACGTTGATCTCGCGAAATCGGGACGATATCAAGGCCTTCGTCACCGAGATGGGGGGCAACGCGGTGATCAAACCCCTGTCGGGGTCTGGCGGTGCGGGGGTATTCATGGCGAAGGTGGATGACCGCTCCAATATCAATCAAATGATCGACACCCTGATCCGCGAGGGCTATCTTATCGCCCAGGAGTACCTGCCGGCAGCGGCCGAGGGCGATACTCGACTGTTCATGATGAATGGCAAGCCGCTAAGGTACAAAGGGAAGTATGCGGCCTTTCGTCGCTTGCGTTTGGGTGACGATCTGCGCAGCAACATCCATGCGGGTGGCAAGAAGGCCAGGGCCATCATCACGGACAGTCATTTACGCCTGGCCGAGATCGTGCGTCCGAAACTGGTTCAGGACGGTATGTTTCTGGTGGGTCTGGATATCGTTGGCGACAAGTTGATGGAGATCAACGTTTTCAGTCCCGGTGGTTTAGGCAGTGCGCAGCAGTTCGAACGGGTCAACTTCAACGAAGCAGTGATCAAGGCACTGGAACGAAAAGTTGCCTATATGGGACATTACCACAGGAACTTCGCCAACGAGGAGATGGCGATGCTATAGAAAAAGGGGGCAGAGTTGGAAGGAAGATGGGGCGTGTGTATCGGACCATCACTACGCATCATCCGAGAAAAGGAGTTAATGCCTGGTTCCTTGTTAACACATTTGATGTTGACGGTTCGCCCCAATTCTTCCCAACCATAATGCTCAACCAGCTGCGTAAGGATTATCTCCAATGTCACGCCATGCTTTAATCAAAGTTCCACGGAGAGACGAGCTTTTCGCACGCTTTCCTGCTTGGGCATTCCATGTGTTTACAGAAAAACAGGTCGCTGCTTCCAAAGCACTTCGGCCTGTTGGTTTCTCCCACTTTTTCACAAGGCATGCGAGGGTTGAAGTCTGGTAGAGATCCAATCTTGCTTTTAACATCAATGCCAGATTTCGAGATTTCTGAATACATTTTGTTGTCGCTCCAGTTGTCGCATCAGATGACTGTGTGCCTGTAATTACTATTCCTAAAGTAAATTATAGGACATTTATTGGTTACCAGAATATTAGCACGGCTGTTGTATCGCTACGGTCATATATTCCACTCCGTGGATAGGTAGCATGACTTAGCCATTTCACAGGAATCCGCCAAAATCGACCCCATATTCCCTATGCCTCTTCCACATCCATCAAGAGGTCAGCGTTGTCTATCAGTATTTCGCTGTCATCAAAATGCTCTGTTTTTTCCTGGAACACGGCGGTGGGACGCTTGGTTATGTTACGGATACTGGCAGTGTGGCCATTGAAATTGCGGCGTGCTTTCTTATATCCAGCATCGAGTTTCCCAATGAATTTGGATTCAGCCGGTTTGAGTTCACGCAACTTCTGTTCAACTACCTCGCGCGCGTATTCGAGGATCTCGCCGCGTTTAAGATTGAACAGGTAAAGTGTCTTCGGGTTGCCCGTGTCCAGGCGTGCGTCTCTTAGTACCGGGCTGCTGCGCGCACCGGCATTGAGATGGCCGAACCAAAGAGATGCTTTACTTTTTGATGCGTTCTTCATTTGAATTCACCTCACCTTCAAGTATGAAGGTCCATGATGTATATCGTACAATTGCATCTTGCCAAGATATTTTTTACGTTTAACGAATTGGCAGGTTAAAACTTCAGGTCGCGCAGTAACCCGATGCGTTGCCGGACTACCGGGCATCATTCCTATCGGTCCCTCCATACCACTTATCTATATCATCAACTAGCATATGTCGTTTTTTCTGTGCCCGTTGTCTTCTCAATCTTCTCTGTTCTGAAGCGGTGCGTCTGTCATGCTCGTCAATTACAGGCTTACGGCGGAGTTTGCGCGATTCTGTTTTATTGTGCAGCATCGTAATCACCCGTCTGCGTGTCTGTCAGGTCGCTCGATTCTTCAGGCGGTACATCGTCCATATCGGCGGTGTCACTATCAATCAACTCGCCGCGCGAAGCCAGGCAGCCATTGATGTAATCATCGAACCCCTCTGCAGTAACACCGTAGTCCTGTGCTTCCTGGCGACAGTCACTGGCGGTATCGGCCGAAACTGATGTCGTGAAGCCTGTACCAGCCAGCATTGCAAACAGGCATCCCAGTGCGGTATTAAAGGTCAGTTGTTTCATTTATCTATCCCCTGGTAACAGTGGCATATAGTTATGAAAAAAAACCGGCCGCTATGGCGGCCGATTTGGCGTATTTCCGACCATTGATGCCAAACCGGGTTGGAAGCCGTGGGGATGGCTTGTCCGACATCCGGGCCGTTACCGCAAAAAACCACTATATGTAGGACATATATATAGGGGGCTGTTACTGGAAGGCAAACGAAATATAATCGTCTTGACGATTAATATTCTTTATCGATGGCAACTGACTATGGACATTGAATCACTGCGGACATTTCTCGAGGTCGTTCGAACACGCCACTTCGGTAAGGCTGCTGAGGAGCTTTGCGTAACACAGTCGGCTGTCAGTGCGCGCATACGCCATCTGGAGCAGACACTGGGCCTGACACTGTTCATACGCCAGCGTAACAACATCCAGCTGACTCCCGAGGGACAGCAATTTCGGAAACACGCAGAGACAATCGTACAGGTCTGGATACGTGCGCTTCAGGAGACGGGGCTGAGTGCAGAATTTACCCGCGGGCTTGCCGTGGGTGCCATGTGGGATCTTTGGGATACCCTGCTCAGGGATTGGGTGGCGACCCTGCGAAGGAATATGCATGACACGGCCTTGAAGATTGAGGCCGGAACCGCTGATCTGTTGATTCGCAAGCTTGTTGAAGGCGTCATCGACCTGGCTGTATTGTTTGAACCCCCGCAGTTGCTGGAACTGGAACTCCGCGAACTTGGTTATCTCAACCTGGTGCTGGCTAGCACGCAACGTGGACAGACGCTTGACCAGATATTTGAATCCGGCTACATCATGGTGGACTGGGGCACGGCATTTGCACATGCCCATGCACGTCATTTTCCGGATATGCCGGCGGCTGCTATGCATGTAAATCTGGGTGCGCTTGCGTTACACCACCTGCAGAATTCACACGGTGCAGCCTATCTTCCCGAGCAGTTATTGGCGACTGCAAACAGCCACCGCCGGCTCTACCGCGTCAGTGATGCTCCGTGTATTGAGCGGTCGGTGTTCGCAGCGTACCGTAGTGGATCGGATCGCGAGGGCAGCATTCGTCAGGCGCTCAGTCTTTTATAGGGCAGGGCCATGTAAGGAAGCCATTCAAAGGAGAGCCAATTATCTGTTGCATTTTTGCTTTCAATGTATAGTTTGCGCGCCACTCAATCGAGTTCCGGATCCTTCGGAAGGAATTATTCAAAGCACACCTTATATCGGAAAACGTTCGCATTCAAGCCAGGGGGTAATCAATAATTTTGCCCTGAAGCCGGGAAGGATCCTGGCCCGGAAGTACGAGATTATCGAGCCCCTTGGTGCTGGTTGGGAGGGTAAAGTATTTCTGGTGCGTGAACGTTCCACAGATATTGAAAGAGCCGTCAAGCTTTTTTATCCACGGGAGAAGGTATTCTTCAATGGCTGTTATTCCTGTGTTATGTGTTTGGTGTATACCAGACGGTGAAGTGTAGGCCCGTTACAGACTAGCGATTACCGAGATGTATTACGTATACTGCCCGGAAACGGGTTTACCCTCTATCCATATTCCAATTCAGGTCGTACGAAACCATGCCACATCCGCTAAACAGGTACCCACTGATTCTGTTCATTACCCTTTGCATGATGACGTTGCCGATTTACGTGTTTGCAGAGACGGGTGTCGAGCAAGCGCCGGTAGCGGATACACAGCTGCAGGGCACCATCAAGACGCTGAATTCACTCATCAAGTTACAGTCCGAGCTGAAAAGTGATATCAAAAGTCTGGGGCGCCAGTTGGAGGATGCCCAGAGCGCATCTGAGAAAAAGGATATTCAGGTACAGCTGGACAAACTGGATGCCGACCTGGAGAGCACCACCCGGAATCTGAAAGAGATTGCGGCCGGGGCAGATATCGTCAGACTGCGGGCCAGGGAAGAACTAAAATTCAACTTCCAGGAAGAGCTGTTTTCCCTGCTCCGGCCTGCCATGAAAGAGATGAAGGACATGACCAGCCATGTCCGCGAAAAGTCCGATCTGAAGGACAAAATCGCCTACTACCGGGAGAGGCTGCCGGTTGCCGAACTGGCGGTTGCTAATATTGCGGGCTTGCTGAACGAAAATGAAGATGCATCCCTTGAAAGATACTTGCAGGGGATGCTGGCAGACTGGCAGAAGCAGTTGGCGTTCATGCAAAGCGAGTTGCAGTCTGCAGAACTGCAGCTGGAAAAACTGGAGGCCTCAGAGGCCTCGCTGGCCGATGCCTCGCAGAGTTATCTGAAGTCATTCTTCCAAAAACGGGGTCTTTATCTGGCCCAGGCCATACTGGTGGTGTTCGTCATCCTGGTGCTCTCCCGCATGAGCTACAGGGCGATGGCGAGGCTGATTCCCGGCTACCGCAAGGAATACCGGAGTTTCCGTCTCCGGTTACTCGATCTGATGCACCGAATAATAACGGTCATCCTGGCCATAATCGGACCGATGGTAGTCTTTTATGTGGCTGAGGACTGGGTGCTTTTTACTCTCGGCATCCTGCTGCTGCTGGGTATCGGTCTGACGCTCAGGCAGGCATTGCCGCGCTACTGGCAGCAGATCGAGCTGTTCCTCAATATTGGCTCCGTGCGTGAGGGGGAACGAATTTTTCTCGACGGTTTGCCGTGGAAAGTAAGGCGGATCAATGTTTTCAGCATACTGGAAAATCCGGCGGCCGAGATCAGTCAGCGGGTGCGCATCGATGACCTGGTCGATCTGAAATCCCGTCCGGCCAACCAGGGTGATCCCTGGTTTCCCTGCAAACGGGGTGACTGGGTGCGGCTGAGCGACGGAATGCGCGGCAAGGTCACAGGTATATCCCAGGAACTGGTACAGTTAATAGAGCGGGGCGGGGCGCATCGCACCTATCAAACAGCGGATTTTCTCGCCCTGTCACCTCTCAACCTGTCGACCAATTTCCGTATCAAGGAGACGATCGGGATTACCTACAGCCTGCAACAGGAGAGCGTGACGACCATCCCGGATACCCTGAAAGCGCACATCGAACGGCGTGCGGACGACGAGGGTTACGGAGGGCAGTTGATCAACCTGCGGGTCGAATTTGAACGCGCCAACACCTCCTCGCTGGACCTGGTGGTGATCGCTGATTTCGACGGTGCGCTGGCGGATCTCTACAATCGATTACGGCGCGCCATACAGCGCTGGTGTGTCGAGGCATGCACCGAATACCACTGGGAGATTCCGTTTACACAGCTGACCCTGCACCAGACTGAACCCGCGAGTTGACTTCGGGCTCTATTCGTTCCAGCATCCACAGTGCGCTACATCACCGGCTGCTGGGCGGTCGTCAGATTATCGATTGTTGATTTGTCGTTGATTCAGCAGAAATGCTTCACCTGAAGTTTGATTGCATGGATGGCCAGAAGGAATGAGTAAGCTCCATCTGTATATACTGGCAGCGGTGCTGACGCTGGTAGCGATCGGGACAATCGCCTACAAGACCCTCGTTCTCCAGTTTCCCCTTCAACCTGTTGCCGACGTCGATGCCTGGGACGTGGAGGTGCGGGTCAGTTTTCGAGGCCAGCAGGCCCCGGCAAAGCTGTCCCTCTATATTCCACGTGAGGACAGGCTTTTCGCTACCGCGGATGAGCAGTTCATTTCGCGTGGTTATGGAGTCAACACCCGAAAGGATGAGGGCAACCGGCGGGTCGTGTGGTCGATACGCCGTGCCAAAGGCGAGCAGTTTCTGTTCTATCGTGCAACCATTCGCCCGATCGCCTCCACCAGGGAGACCAAGGTGAAGCGACCTGAAATAAAGCCGCCTGAGGCAGTTGACGAGACGCAGAGACTGGCCATTGATGCGGTACTTACAGATGTGCGTGCGCACTCGGCTGACAGCGAGACCTTCGTGAGTGAGGTTATCAAGCGGGTAAGCAGTCCTGCGCCTGACGGCAACGTGATGTCCCTGCTCGGTCGGAAGACCTCCATTGAGGACAGGATCGATATGACGGTGCGCCTGCTGGCAGGCGCGCACATTCCGGCACGGGTAGTGCAAGGCCTGCGCTTGCAGACATATGCACAGGATGCTGTGTTTATACCCTGGCTGGAGGCCTGGTACGAGGATGCATGGCATGGCTTCGATCCGGTGACGGGGGAACCGATGGAGGACCAGAATCTGGTGTCCTGGTGGCATGGCAGCAATGATTTGTTTGAAGTAAGCGGTGGACGCAATCCAAAAGCGAAAGTCACCGTGCGGCTCAACAGGGAGTCGGCCATGCAGGGGGCACTCTGGCGCGGGCGGGAGCTGCGCCCGGCCCTGCTCGAATTCTCGGTGCTCGGTTTGCCCATGGAGACCCAGGCGGTTTACCAGATCCTGCTGGTTATGCCTGTCGGGGTTTTTCTCCTGGTGGTGTTGCGCAATGTCGTCGGCGTCAAGACCTTCGGAACCTTTATGCCGGTATTGATCGCACTGGCCTTCCGCGAGACGCATCTGCTGATTGGCATTGTGATGTTTACACTGGTCGTCAGCCTGGGCCTGGCCATCCGTTTCTACCTCGAACGTCTCAAACTCCTTCTGGTTCCGAGGCTCGCGGCTGTGCTCATCGTGGTTCTGATGCTCATCACCCTGATCAGTATCTTCAGCTATCAGCTGGGGATCTACCGCGGTCTGTCCGTGGCGCTGTTTCCCATGGTCATCCTGACTATGACCATAGAGCGCATGTCGATTGTCTGGGAAGAGCGGGGTGCTGTGGAGGCACTGCAGCAGGGTATTGGCAGCCTGGTGGTTGCGGTATGTGTCTATCTCATCATGAATCTCGAGAGCATCCAGTATTTCGTGTTTGTCTTTCCCGAGTCACTGCTGGTGTTGCTGGCGGCCACCTTGCTGCTGGGCCGCTACACCGGTTACCGTCTTGCCGAGGTGATGCGCTTCCGTGCGCTGGCCGGAGACGGATCGTGATACTTGGGCTTGGACGACAGCTGGCCCGTAAGGGCGTACTCGGCATCAACCAACGGAATGCCGACTTTATACTGACCCATAATCCACGCTCCCTCTATCCGCGAGTTGATGACAAATGGTTGACCAAGCAGCTGGCGGTACAGGCCGGGATGCCTGTACCCGAGCTTTACGCGGTTGTACAGATTCAGCACCAGGTCCGCAGGTTGGCTGAACAGATCCGGGACTATCCGGACTTTGTGATTAAGCCTGCATGCGGTGCCGGGGGAGATGGTATCGTGGTGGTCGCTGGCAGGATGAAAACGCGTTACCGCAAGATCAACGGTATGCTTGTCGATCAGGGCGAGATGCAGCACCACGTCTCGAATATCCTGAGTGGCATGTACAGCCTTGGAGGTCGTACTGACAAGGCGCTGGTCGAATACCGTGTACAATTCGATCCGGTGTTCGAACGCATCAGTTACCAGGGTGTTCCCGATGTACGCATCATAGTGTTCCGCGGCATACCGGTTATGTCGATGGTGCGGTTGCCGACCCGCCTGTCCGATGGCAAGGCCAATCTGCATCAGGGGGCCATCGGTGCAGGAATCGATATCGCGACTGGACAGACGCTGACGGCTGTGTGGCGTAATGAAATTGTTACAGAACACCCGGATACCGGTAATGAGGTCTCCGGAATTCAGGTCCCGTTCTGGGACGAGCAGCTCCGTATGGCTGCACAATGTCACGAACTGACCGGTCTGGGCTATCTGGGTGTTGACCTGGTGCTGGACAAGGAAAAGGGACCGCTCATGCTGGAAATGAATGCCAGGCCCGGGTTGAATATACAGATCGCTAATAGCGCGGGCTTGCTGCCGCGTCTGCGTTTGGTGGAGCAGCATCACGAGGGACTACATGATATTGATCAACGCGTTGTCTTTGCCAAGGAGCACTTTGGGTTCAAATGATTCTGGCGGAACCTGGCACAGGTGATGTGCAGCAGAAAGTTCCGTTTATTACCCCACTCACCGTATTGAGCAGGTCCCGGGCATCGCACGGGGAGATGGTGGACCGGTTGCCGGCAGGCCATTCCCTTGTGTGTGACGATCGCTATGCATCACAATTGTAAATCACCAAATCTGATGAGGGTTTTTGCATGAAACGCAACGTCGATTGGCTGGAGGAGCACAGTGCTGCCTCGCTCCGGCGTCTGTTGCCGCGCATGGAGGCGCGTTTCAAGGCGCAGACCGAGATCGTGGAGTGGGATGCCTACGTGGCCCGCCTGCAACGCCACTTCCCGCGTTTGTTTGTGCACCTCCACGCATTGTATGGGGAGCAGTATGACTTTTTCTACCACATGGAAAACATCCTGGCCTCGGCTACGTCCATGTGGCTGGAGCGGCCCGCCGAACTCAAGGCGCTGGATGCATTGCGTGAAGCCGATCCCGATTGGTATCAGTCAAATCGCATGGTCGGCGCCATGTGCTATGTAGACCGCTTCGCCAACAACCTCGAGGGCTTGCGTGAGCGGATTCCCTATCTCTCTGAACTGGGTATCACCTATTTGCACCTGATGCCGCTGTTCAAGGTGCCCGAGGATGATAATGACGGTGGCTATGCCGTCAGCAGTTACCGGGAGGTCGCGCCTGAATTGGGCTCCATGGCACAGCTCGCCGAACTGGCCACCGAGTTGCGCCACCACGGCATTTCACTCACCCTTGATTTCGTATTCAACCATACTTCGGATGAACACGAATGGGCCGAGCAGGCGTTATCAGGCGACCTGGAGTACCAGCAATACTACCGGATGTTTCCGGACCGTACGCTGCCGGATGCCTACGAACGCAGCATGCCGGAGGTCTTCACTGAAGACCATCCAGGGGCATTTACCTACCGAAGCCGCCTGCGCAAGTGGGTCTGGACCACGTTTCATACCTACCAATGGGATCTCAATTATGAGAATCCGGTGGTCTTTAACCGCATGCTGGAGGAGATGCTGTTCCTTGCCAATCAAGGAGTAGAAATCCTGCGTCTGGACGCGGTAGCGTTTCTCTGGAAACGGCTCAATACCAACTGTCAAAACTTGCCTGAGGCACACTGGATTATCAAGGCCTTTAATGCCCTGGTTAGTATCGCTGCGCCTGCGATGGTATTCAAGTCCGAGGCCATCGTGCATCCAGACGAGGTGCGCAAGTACATTGGCCTGGACGAGTGTCCGCTGTCGTACAACCCGCAATTGATGGCGCTACTTTGGGAATCGCTTGCTACGCGAGATGCACGCGTGCTGCAACACGCCATGCAGCGTGGCATTGTTCTTCCGGAGGGCTGCGCCTGGGTCAACTACGTACGTTGTCATGACGACATCGGTTGGGCGTTCTCGGACGAGGACCTCTCCGCCGCTGGCTTCGAACCCAAGGCACACCGGCACTTTCTTAAAGACTTCTACATTGGACGCTTTGTGGGTAGTTTCTCCAGGGGCGCGCCGTTTCAGGAGGATCCGCGCACCGGGGAGGCCAGGGTTTCCGGTACCTGTGCCTCTCTGGCCGGTGTCGAGAAGGCGCTGCTTGATAGTGATGATCAAGACCTTGAACTCGCCATCCGTCGCATTCTCTTGATCCACGGAGTCATTATCACCATCGGCGGTATCCCGCTCATCTACCTGGGTGATGAGCTGGCGACTATGAATGATTATTCCTATGATCAGGATCCGGCCCTGTTCGGTGATTCCCGCTGGCTGCACCGGCCAGCTTTCGACTGGACCCGCGCCGAACAGCGGAACGAAGTTTCTTCAGTGCCTGGCCGGGTTTATCAGGGTTTGCTCCGCCTGCTCCAATTGCGTGGCCAGAATCTCGCCTTTACCCGGGCCGATACCGAGGTTGTAGAGACGGGTAACCGACATGTATTCGGTTTCATTCGCAGCGGTGACCAGCACGTAGTCTTCGTGCTTGCCAATTTCAGTGAGCAGGAGCAGCGGTTGGAGGCGAGACGCCTGCGCCAGATGGGCATGCGCAAGACCATGGTCGATTTATATGCCGGGCGAACCATCACCGCGGCCCAGGAACTGTTGCTGGAACCTTACCAGTTTATGGTGCTCGCGCGGGTGGGTTAGGCGTATCCAGGCAGGTCCGCTGTCAGTTGCTCAATGCCCGGGATCCGGAATCGCTTACGCATTGTGAATTAGCTGTTTGTAATTTGAAGATGATGGATATAATCCGGATATGATTACGTCTGCACAACAGAGTATTGCCCGTCAGCGTGATGCGTTGGCGATTTTCCTGAAAGCGCCCTTGGCGGAGCTTGCATCGGTATGTGCGCAGTTATGGACCAATAACGTGGCTTTGGAGGATGCGTTGCGTGTAGGGCTGACGAACCTCCCTTACTGCGATCATTTATATGCCATGGATCTGAATGGCATTCAGATGACCGCGCAGATCAGCAGTCAAGGCGACGATAGACTAAATATCGGTCTGGACCGGTCGCCGCGCCCGTATCTGAATAATGTTGTCCCTTTGTCTGATTTTATTCTTTCAGAAGCGTACATCGGTGAGTACAAAAAGCGTCCGAGCATTACAGCAGTACAAGTAGTGAAATGGGATGGGGACCCCGTTGGATTCCTGGGTGCGAATTTTGATCTGCGCGACTTGCCATTGACTGCACCCCTGTACGAGGAAACCAGGGACTGGCGACAAATGAAAGGGGACCCTTCAATTCGGGGTGGGCTTTTCTTTCAGCAACGTGTTGAAAGTGCACTGGATCAGCACGTCGAAACAGTCATTACTGTGATTGAAGAATTGATTGTCGATCATGGCATCTTCCATTGCGAGATTTATTTTTCCAGCAATCGCGCAACTGTCTGGAGCCAGACAGACCCTTACAGATACCATATCCTGAATATCGATGAGTTGGTCGACCCGGATGTTTGTCTGGCATTTCAAAAGACCTCATATCCAGATACGGCTGTGATACCGTCCACGCACATCCGCCCATTACTGGAATCATTCCGTGATCTTCGGTTTGCTGATGAGAATATTTATTTACGTTTGGCTTCGCTCAATGTTTACAATGGACTGGTGGGCCTGACATTCTCCTGTGACGGTTCTCACAGCATATTTGCTGACGAGTTTCTGCAGAAGGGGCTCGCTTTCTGGATCGGAAGCGCGGCAGCCGGAATAACAACTGTTCCTGGTGCGCCTAATCAACCGTAAGTAACTAGAATTTAACTGTGCAGCAATGAGTTCAGGTCTATTGTTGGTCATCACCGGTATCAATTGTAAATATCCGGGGGGTGGCGAAGCATTCCACACATCAATTATCCGGACAATATTTATTTGATCTGGTCGTTCAATCCGGCGATTATTTAAAGGGTACTTCCCGGAACCAGGGTTTGAAAAATCGCAGGATATAAGCAGTTGATTCAAATGGCATCGAAAACCCATCCCGAACCTGCAAAGGTCCGTAGACTTGTTCTATTGCAACGGATTGTTCAGGAAGTCAGCGCTGCGCCTGATTTTACCGGGGCATTACGTATTATTGTGGAACGGGTAAGAGAAGCAATGCGCACGGAAGCCTGTGCCATATACCTTGCGGACCCAGCAGGCCGCAATCTCGTACTGTCGGCTACAGAGGGTTTGAACCCGGCAGCGGTAGGGCAAGTGCGGCTGGGATATGAGGAAGGTCTGGTAGGGTTGGTGGCTACACTTTCCGAACCCGTCAATGTGCGTGATGCTGCCCGTCATCCCCGTTTCAAGTTGATACCGCAAATCGAAGAAGAACCGTACCACGGTTTTCTTGGTGTTCCTGTGATGCATGCTGGCGAGACTCTTGGCGTGATTGTGGTTCAGCAGGCATATGTACGTAGATACAGGGATACCGACGTCGCCTTCCTCGTTACTCTGGCTGTTCAACTGGCAGGGGTTATTGCCCTTGCCAAGGCAACAGGAACAATCGGCCTGTATGCATCTAACCAGCAAGAACATGAGTATGTTGTGGATGCAATCGCCGGTGCACCTGGTGTCGCTATAGGTACCGGTGTTGTCGCTTTTTCTCCTGCTGCACTCGACAGCGTACCTGACCGATTACCTGAAGACGCTCAGGCAGAAGAAGCAGCATTCCGTGCAGCAGTAGACGCTGTAGTCAGTGAGTTGCGCCGCCTGCATACTGGTTTTGGGGCTACCTTACAGCCAGAGGATCGGGCACTCTTCGAGGCACTGGCTATGATCGCTTCCAGTGAAATGCTGGTCGAGGAGACGGTTGCCAGGATCCATGCAGGCAACTGGGCGCCTGGGGCGCTGAGGGAAACGATAGAAGAGTATGCGAATCAATTCGCGGCGATAGAGGATCCCTACCTCAGGGAACGGGCGCGAGACATCCGTGACCTTGGTCGGCGTATCCTTGAACACTTGCAGAAGTCCGAACAAAAACAGCGCGACTACCCTGTGCGTACAATCCTGGTGGCACAGGATTTGAGTCCCATGGATCTTGCCAGGGTGCCGGTTGATCATCTCGCAGGTGTCGTTTCCGGTCATGGATCCGATTTGTCGCATATATCTATTCTAGCCCGCGCCATTGGGATACCCGCCATCGTAGGTACAGCGGGTGTTCTTCCTGTCAACCAGCTTGATGATAGAGAGCTAATCCTAGATGGCTACAGCGGCAGGCTGTATGTCAATCCGGGAGCCCTGGTAGGCCAGGAATATTCACGCCTTAGGCGTGAGGAACAGGCGCTGTCACGAGAACTGGCACACCTGAGAAACCTTCCGGCAGAAACATCTGATGGATTTCGCGTAGCACTTTATACCAATGCCGGAATCCTGGCTGACCTGGGACATTCACACGTTGTCGGCGCAGAGGGAATTGGTCTGTTTCGTACAGAACTCCAATTCATGCTGCATGAACATTTTCCAGGTGAAGAAGAACAGCGGGCAGTCTATCGGCAGGTACTTGAATCCTTTGCGCCTCATCCGGTGACATTGCGGACGCTGGATATCGGCAGTGACAAGACCCTGCCATATTATCCGGTTAAAGAGCCGAATCCGGCGCTCGGCTGGCGGGGCATTCGGTTCTCACTGGATAATCCGGTCATTTTTATTACGCAGCTGCGTGCCATGATTCGGGCATCGGCAGGGCTTGAAAATCTTCGAATTTTGATACCCATGGTCAACTGTGTTGAAGAGGCCGAAGAGGCTCTTCATCTGGTCCGACGGACATGGCAGGAAGTAGTGAACGAAGGTGAGGATGTTACCTTGCCGCCGTGTGGTTTAATGATCGAAGTGCCATCGGCGGTGTACCAGGCGAGTACTCTGGCTCGTTATGCTGACTTCTTGTCCATTGGAACCAACGACCTAACACAATACCTGCTTGCGGTGGATCGCGGCAATGAGCGGGTTGCTGCGCGGTTCGAGTCCCTGCATCCGGCAGTTGTAAATGCGTTGGATCAGGTAGTGGAAGCGGGGCGACAGCAGAACATACCAGTAAGCGTGTGTGGCCAGGCAGCTGGCGATCCGGCCATGGCAATACTTTTGCTGGGGATGGGTATTAACAGCCTCAGTATGAGCGCAAATGATTTGCCACGTATCAAGTCCGTGATTCGTACCATCACCCGCGAACAGGCGCAGTCACTATTGCATGATGTCCTTCGGATGGAGAAGGGGGCTCTGATTCGAGAGTTGTTGTCTGGTGTTTTGAACCAGGCCGGACTCGGTGGCTTGATACGCGCAGGGGCTTAGAACACAGATAACCTGCAGCCCCGACACCTGGTGCAGTGTACAAGGCCAGGCTGAACTATATGCCGAAGGTGTCTGCTAGACCGTGGCGAGTCAATCCGACCTTTTACAGTCTTCACGGATGGTGCAACAGATATATGTTTGTCAACCAGGGGGCGACTTGGTACGCAAGGCCTGGTGGACATACTTAATGTCCTTGGCCCTGAAGATCCCAAAACTACCATAGAAAGATTGATGGATGAACTGGTAGCGATAAACACTTCAGATGTTTTCGTGGACGATATTACGTTACTAATGCTTGAATGCATATGATACGGTTCATGGAGCATCTCAAGTGTCGGTAGCGAATATGTCCGTAACCGGTTTTACTGCCACTCCTGGTAGTTAACAACGCATTCGCGGAAACCGATGCTGCGTTACAGGTGCGTGCGGAGATCGAAGGTGTCATTCGCATCCTGTTTGAATCACGTTTTATTGCACAGATTCAGGCGTTCGATACAGTGCGGCGGTGAGGACTGCTGCCTTTGCCCTGTCCGCTACATGAGCAAACAGGGCATGAAAAACGTTGCCAGGCTCAGCACCAGGAAGAAGCCGGCCATGTCGGTGACGGTGGTGAGCAGAGGTCCCGATGCGATAGCGGTGTCGACATGATCTCTGATAGGGTGGCCGCACGCCTGTTGGTCAGCATGTCGCGCAGAGACACAACACCGACCAGCTTGCCGGTCTTGTCGATCACATACGGGTGATGTCCGCGGTAACGCTCGAAATCCTCACCATCCTTTACCAGGCGCGCGAGTGCTGTATCGACTGTCTCTGTGGTGCGGAACGAAAAGATATCCCGTTCCATGAGGCCGCCGGCGCTTTCCGGTTCATACGCGGCAAGTTTGCGAACTTCGGTGGCCTCATCCGGGTCCATCTCCGAGAGAATGGCGTCGGCCTCTTTCGGCTTCAGTTCACTTACAATATCAGCCTGTGTGTCGCTACTGAGCTCTTCCATGAGCCGTCGCCATTATTATCGGACAGCGTATTGGCATCGAGTTCAGCCAGTGCTTTCAGATCGATGGCCCGCTCTCTGTCGGCCAAGGATAACAGACCATCGATGTGCCGAGTATTGGCGTCTCGTTGCTCGTGGCTTCAGCTACGTCCGCGTCAGTCTTGTCACGGATTTCTCTGACGATCCCTTCCAGCAGATCCTCTAAAATAGCTAATGGTTCGATGCCGGATGTATAGAAAAAGTCACATCCGGAAAATGATGGGCTGGTTTAAACGAAAAGAAGTGGCGAAATCTGGCTAAATGATCGGTATATGTGACTTTTCGCACTGGCTCTGGGTCTCATTGCCAAATCCAGTTGGCAGCTACTGTTTGACAATAAGGCATAATTTATAATTTATTATCTCGACAATGTCACATATACACGGGACTACACTGAAACAGCAACGCCATCAGCATGGTGCTGACGGCGGCTCACATAAAGCAGGGATTACGTGCGTGAAAACATTACCTGGAATCGTACTGCTTGCGTTGCTCGTCGCGCTGGCACAAGCGACTGACCAGCCACCTGCACGCATCCCCCTGAATATCGAGTACAGCTTCCTGCAACAGGCACTGCTCAGGCAGTTGTATACGGGCCCTGATCAGGAACTGGAAATCCGGGTTGACGATCAGGGCTGCAGCAGAATTCGCCTGTCTGATCCGCGCATCGATGGTTACAGGGATTTGCTGCGCATTATCAATCGAGGCATCGTCGACATCGGTCTGCCCATGGGTGTCGGATGTATACCGGTATTGCAGTGGTCAGGCACTATTGAAACCTTCCATCAGCCGCGGGTTGACGATGATCGCACGAGTTTGCGCTTTGAAATCGTTGATGCGAAAGCGTACAACACGGACAAGACCCCGCTGGGCCAGGGCCGCGCCTTTGACTTGCTCAAACAGTTTGCCAGGCCGCGATTGTCGGACATGCGATTTGATCTGCAACCGGTGCTTTCTGCAATCAGGCAATGGCTGCCCGGGGTCATCCCCGGAAATAATGCCGCAACGATCAATGCAATACTGGATTCACTGTCGTTCACAACAATCGATGTAAAACAGGAATCCCTGGAGGTGTTACTGGCGTTTACGGTAGGCGATTTACCGCCTGCACAAGGATTTGAGCCACCCCTGACGGAATCGGAGCTGGATCGCTGGGAACAAAGCTCGCGGCACTGGGATGCTTTCCTCACTTACACAATTAAACAAGTTGCCGCCCGGAGTCAATCCGATGCCGTTCGAGAGACGCTACAGGATTTATTGATTGAAACGCGCTACGACATACTCAGGACGTTGTCTGAGCCAGCTACCCGGGGACCCGACCCGGTCAGGCAAATGTTTGTCGATGCCTGGAGTCGACTTGCGCCGCTATTGCGGGAAGTCTCTCATGATCTGCAGGGCGAATTACCGCTGCAGTATCTGACATTCATCGCCGCCGGCGACATGTTGCAGATACTGGACAGGCTGGGGCCGGACATTGGTCTGGAGATTAGTGCCGATGGCCTGCGGCGTATGGCGAGAATGCTGGTCCCTGATGACAGTGCTGACCCGCTGGAATACAACCTGGATGTCGATCCTGCGCTGCGCCTGTTGTTTGGTCTTGAGCTCCCGGAATCGACCAAAGCCCCGGCGCCTGCCGACATATTGTCCTGGTTTATAAAACCGGCCCGTGCATCGACAGATAGCGCAGCATTGCGGAAGAAACTGCAAAACTGGGTGCCCGCACGCAGCGAGATCAGCGCATACCTGGTAATGGTCCATCAGTTGTTGAACGAAACCTCGATTAATACCCTTAACGCAGGGAAGCTGGACACAAAATACAAGAAACAGTATCACGATATGTTACTGGCAACTGCATGGCAGGAAAGTTGCTGGCGCCAGTTTGTCAGAACGAACAAGGGTGTTAAAACGATCACTTCAGGCACGGGTTCCATTGGCATCATGCAGGTCAACCGGAAAGTCTGGCGAGGCTTGTACGATGCAGGAAAACTGGAAACAGATATTGCCTATAACGCACATGCAGGCAGCGAGATTCTTCTGCATTACTTCAAGGATTACGCGCTGAAAAAAGAACTCGGCAAGAGTAACGCTGTTGACGGCCTTGCACGTGCCACTTATGCGGCATACAACGGTGGCCCGCGGCAGCTTGCACGTTATCGGGAATCCGCTACCCCGGAACGACTGCGTAAAATCGATGTGGCGTTCCGGGACAAGTATAAAAAGATAAAAAGCGGGGATATCAAGGCAGTTGCCGGCTGCTATGGAGAAACGACGGGTGCTGAATTAGCGAACAAACCACCTGCGAAAAGCAATAAAATGACAAAATCCTACACCCGGCCAGCCAGCCTGTTGCAGTCCAGCCCGGATAATTACACCATCCAGTTGATGTCATCCAGAAACGAAACACAGATGGTTAAATACATACAGGAGAACAAACTTGCCGGGAAAGCAGAATATTACAGTTACCGGCATAATAATGAAGTCTGGTATGGGCTTGTTTACGGTAGCTATGCTACTCGTGCTGCTGCCGAGGCCAAGGCGCAATCCCTGCAACAGTCCTTGGGCTTGTCGGGCCCGTGGGTCCGTCAAATATTGAGCATACAAAAACTTGCAAAATAACGATTATTTCACTGCTGTACAAAGCAGCTAAATTCCAGCAGGCCGCAGGCAATCACTCCGCAGTCTGAACAGAGACATCAATATGGATACCTTGTTTTCAAGACACTGGCATCATCTGCCACGCGACGAGATCGCAATGCTGCTGGAGTAGGACGGTGCCAAGGGACTCGATATCTTCAAGGTGGCGCACCGGCAGACGCACTTCTATGGTCTGATGAAAAGCGTGTGATTACAGGGGCTGACATTCTTGGTCAATTATTGCGGGGTATTGCCCTGCGGGATGCCAGGTAGCCGCTATCCGGGATTGTCAACCGATGCTGCCGCAGCCTGTGTTACAGGGCTTGCCGATTCATCTGTTTGTTTTCCGGGACCTTCAGCGCTATCACCAGAATGGACCGTGATCTGGGTGAAAGGAATGACCCAGCCTTCCCGGTTACAGGTATCCACGCAGGCTTGTTGTACCATACGTTGGGCCCTGAAATAAGCATTCGCCGCACGACCGTTGACAATAATGTAAACCTGATAGTCCAGTGAGCTGGCGCCGGCGGCTTTGAATTCTACCAGCATGTCCTCAATATCATCTTTCATGCCGGCCTGTTCAAATCGAGCGATTATTGCTTCCCGGAAGCGACCTGGAACCGTGTCAAGACAGATTGCCTGGTGTTGATAGTCAATGCCGAACGTGCAGGCAACGCCAAAGCCCTCACTCGACAGATTGCGAACGTTCTGGCCTAGAAAGTCCTTGCTTCGGATCTGGACCTTGCTATCCCGAACAGCGACCTCAACCAGTTCGATCGTCTGGCGCAATACTTTTCCAAAACTACCATCGGCAAGCAGGATGAAGTCCCCTGGCTGGCAGGGAAACCACGATTCCTGGCTGGCGGGGCGTGAGGCGAGTGCATTCATGTCATGCAGAGGCAAGCGAACGACTCCCTCGAGGGCGGGATTTTTCAATACCGTGTAGATGCTGAGTGATTCCACAAGGAAGGGTACTCCGTCCAGCACAAGGCGTTCTTTCTCTCGCACGGGACCGACGCCAAGTAATAGTCGTAACTCAGCAGTGTAACGCGGGAGGGTCTGCCGTAAAGTAAGTGCGGCACCGGCAAGCGCGATCAAGGCAAGCGTGAGCAACAGGACGTCACCGCGAACATAAAACACCATGAGTATGGTGAGTACGATGATAATTGCCGTGGAAAGGCGGTAACTGTAATAGATCAGTGGTGTCCGTGTGATACCGATATCATGTTCAGCTCGAAACAACCATCGCCAGTATGCCGTGAGCAATCCCTTGGATAGCAGCCAGATAACCACACTGATAAGAATGGCCAGCAGCAGAGTCAGGCCGCGTCCATGAATAAATTCTATGAGTGCTTCACCGGTGGAGGTGTACCACGCGGTGCTCTCCGTTTTAAGGCTGGTGAGCTTGAACTGCGTTATCTCAAGCGCACGCTGTGTGTCATCCCTGCGTTGTTCCCAGTCAATTAACAACTGATTGATCGGGTTGGCCGCTATCGGTGGCAATGTTTGTTGCTTGAGGTGCCGGATCGATTCAATCGCTTTCTCGATTAGATTCAGCTGGTCTTCCAGTCGTGCGGATTCCCTTCGTAAATTGTCTACCTGGCGTGGCTTTGCGGTTAGTTCCTTGAGCGTAGAGAGCAACGGCCTGCTAACCTGCTCGAGCTCGACACGCCAGTCGATCTCCTGTTCAGGCTGGTCAGTAAGAGCCGACACATTGATGCCACCGAGTGCGATATGTTCAAAAGCCAGTTGCAGGCTTGTTATATCTTTGTTTATGCGTTCAATTCTCTGTTCCAGTGCCTGCCGATCGGATATATCCTCCAGCTGTTTCAGTTGATTTCTGAGCTCGCGAGCAGTCGTTCGTTTTGACTCGAGGGATTGCTGAATGTTCGCCAGATTCTCAACTGCGCTATGAGATTTGGTATTTATTCCATTTCCTTCTGCCAGGCTCGACGAGACCTGTGCAACGACATGGCAAGGCGCAAATACAATCAGCAGAACAAGGAGTATCAAGCCCTTGAATAAGGTATCTGTTTCGCGATATGTATTTTTAGACGGAAACATGAATCGGTGCTTGCCGTATAAATCTAGTTTGCTTGTATTTACGTGAGAGTCGTTCAAGCGTGAATTATAATAGCGTGGAGAACAGGGTCGCCAGTCCGAGGAAACTGAAGAAACCGACAATATCGGTCACCGTCGTGAGAAGGATGGAGGCCGACTGCGCAGGATCCTGACCCAGGCGCGTCAACAGCAGTGGAATTGCCGCTCCGGAAAGGCCCGCCAGGGCCATCGAAATAACCATCGCGACACCGATTACCACGGCGAGACCGACTGATTTGCTCCATATCAGGACGCCCAGCCCCGTTACAATGGCGATCGCGATACCATTGAGTGCGCCGGCCAGCACCTCTTTTATCAGCACGCGTTGCCAGTGGCGTACCTGGATCTCTCGCAGTGCCAGACCGCGCATGATAACTGCAAGTGCCTGCGCGCCTGTGTTACCGGACTGGCCAGCGACAACAGGTAACAGTACTGCCAGCGCCGTGAATTGCGCGATAGTGTTTTCGAATAGCCCGACAACCGCAGCGGCAAGAAAGGCTGTTAACAAATTGATATTGAGCCAGGGCAGGCGTTTGCGCATCGCGATCAACGGCGATGACAGCGCACGTTCATCGCGACTTACACCGACCATGGCTTGCATATCTGTTGCCGCTTCTTCCTGTGCGGCCTGCAGTACGGTGGACTGGCGGATGACGCCGAGAAGGCGATCTTCGATATCAACAACCGGGAGCAGGCGCAGCTTGTAGCGCGAGAACAGATTGATGATCTCTTCCCGCGGCGTCAGTGCGTTAGTACGCACCGGCGTGGTGATATGCATAAGTGTCGCCAGCAGAGTGCCAGGATCGGCTTGAACGATATCGACCAGATCCATCAGTCCAAGCAGCTTGCCATCGTCATCTGTCACCACCAGGACAGCGGCATCACGCGGCGAAAATCGCCGTATCCGCTTCAGCGCTTGTTTGACGGTCAGGCGAGCGGGGACGCTGGGAAAACGCGGCTGCATCAGCCGTCCTGCACTGGCTTCCGGATAGGACATGAGGTCGTTGAGTTCCCGTGCAAGACCCGCGTCCAGGCTGTTCAGTAGCATTTTCCGATTGTCTGGATCAAGGCTGCCGAGCAGCAGTGCTGCCTGGACCGGGTCCATGGCACTCAGAATCTGTCGGACTGGATCCGGATGCAGCTGCAGCAACGCTGTAGTTGCAAGCGCCGTTGATATACGGCCCAGGAGTCGTGCCGCCCGTTCCGGAGACTGTGTCTGCAGTAACTGAACGATCTCGGCAACGGGTACCGACTCCAGCACCTCGGTCGCCTCCTGGGGAAACTGGTCGATAAAAGTATCCGCCAACGCATGCGAGAGGGCGCGCAGATCAGCCACGGGAATCTCGCTTTGTTGGCGACGTACCGCTAGAGACCAATGCGGCCAACAGGTGCCCCGCTGTAACGGAAAATAACTCGCCCACGGTAATAAAGGTATCCAGGCCACTGCTGATAGCACCTGCATGCAAAGACAGGTCCTGGAAGCGGCGCATGGTTTTCTGACGGATCACCCCAAGCAGGACGTTATTCTCGTCCGTGACAGGCAGCGCATGGTATTCCAGCCAATAAGGGCTACTAAACACGGTTTGTAGTGACTGAGCAGGGGAGAGACTGACGACATGTTTATGCATGACCTGGCCAATGGTACTGGTTGGCCGGGCATTGATCAGCTCATGCAGGGTCAACACACCGGTAAGCTGCCCATTTGCATCGGTAACATAAACATAAAACTTCATGCCACGTCGTATTCGCTTGATGCGCTTCAGTGTTTCCCGGACGGTCAGTTCCTCCGGCACGCTTGCCAGTGGTGCTTCCATAAGGGCGCCGGCGGTACCATCGTGGTAGGGAAGCAGGTGCCTTAACGATACCGCCTGCACCGGTGGCAGCGTACTCAGTAACGACTCTCGTTCATTACGATCGAGCTGGCGCAACAGCATAATCTGGAGCTCGGGGAGCAGTTGAGTAAATATTTGGCCAGCCGCCGGTGGCTCGATGGAAAGCAGGCAGCTCACTGCGAAACCCGGCGAAAAATGCTCGATAATACGCTCTGCAGTTACCGGACTCTCGGCCGCCAGAAATTTCGCGGCGTGTTCAGCAGGAAAGTCCTCAAGTACGTGAGCAGCCTCGGCAGGATGGTTTTTCAGAAAGGCCGCGCCCAGACGGGTATGCGGGTTCATAACGGGCTGGTAGTGGAAATATGCACTGACTCCTGTTCACTGAATCGCTTGGCCGGGATGAGTGTCTGGCCGTCATGCGTCTCCAGTATCAGGCTTGTTCTAGTAATGCGGAGTATTTTTCCTTCAATGTCCCCGATCCGTATGAGATCACCCGGATTGTACGATTGTGCGACCGACTGTGCAGCCAGCAGATTGGCGATCGTTGTTTTTGCCCCGAAGGAGAAAGCAAGCGCGATTGCCCCGAGTATCACGCCGAAGAGGATGGCGACGAGGACGACCAGCAGGGTGTTGTCGATGCCAATTTGTCCAGCGGCAACAGAAAAAACAATCAGCAGGACCAGCACCTGTCCCATGCGTCCAAGGACATCACCCTGCTCAATTCCAATATTGGTGCTGGTACGCCTGAGGACCGCTCTGGTTACCTCGGCAAACCACAAACCGAGAAACAGCATCAAGAGACCCGCGAGCAGGCGAGGGAGATAGGCAGTGACGGCCGTGAGCAGACCGGATATGACCTCCAGTTCGAGAACCTCGGAGGCTGCAAGTACGAAGAACAGCAGTATCACCCAGAATACGATGCGGCTGGCAATGGTAGGTGCTGCACTGTAGGAACGCGGTTGTGCGACGCGGGTGTCCATTGGCCGGGTCCGTGCCAGTCGGGCGACAGTACGCTCGGCAATATGTGCCGTGGCGTAACGCAACAACCGGGCAACACCCCAGCCGACAAGCAGCAACACCACTGCTCCCAGAATCGCAGGAAGAAATTCAAGAATCTGTATTGCCACCCGGCTGACAGATTCGGTCAGCGTGGCGGTCCATTCCTGAATTTCCGTAATCGGGTTTTGCTGTTCCATTATGTGGCAATCATAGGACGCAAGTAGTATTGTCGCAAGATAATTTGACAATGGCGTCCGTGCCAATCTGTGTTAATTACAGATGAATGGACTCGACGGATCCGGACGCAACATATACAAGCAACAGTGATAAGTATGCGACTGATGCACTCCGCAACCGCCGCGCCCTGTAGATGTGGACTCCCTGATATACCTTCCTATAAATGCTGCTATAGACTAGTATTATTTGTCAGCTGGATTGCGGGGTGAGAGGTGAGTAAAAACAACACAGAAAGGCAGGTGATTGGCTGGCGCGAATGGATCAGTTTGCCCGAACTGTGTATTGAGCACATCAAGGTCAAGGTTGACACAGGCGCGCGCACCTCTTCACTTCATGCCTATTTTGTTGAACCCTTCAAAAAGGCCCGCAAGCGCTGGGTTCGCTTCGGCGTACACCCCTACCAGCGTGACAGACGTACAACGATTATCTGCGAGGCCCCGGTTCTTGATGAGCGATGGGTGACAGACTCGGGCGGCCACCGCGAGCAGCGCTATGTGATCATGACCGGTCTGCAAATGGGCCAACAGCAGTTTCCTGCTGAACTTACTCTCACCAACCGCGATACCATGTTGTTCCGCATGTTGCTGGGGAGAACCACGCTTAAGAAGCGTTTTGTTGTGGACCCGGCGCGATCTTATGTGCTTGGCCGCGTTAAAAAAAGGATTGACCAGGAGCTGAAATGAAAATAGCCATACTGTCACGCAAGAAAACCTATTATTCGACACGGCGTCTGGTAGAGGCAGCCGAGCAGAGGGGCCATGAAGCGCAGGTTATCGATACTCTGCGTTGCTACGTGAATGTTGCCTCGCATCGTCCCGAAATTCATTTTGATGGTGTGCCATTGAAAGGTTTTGATGCCGTTATTCCCCGTATTGGGGCTTCCATTACCTTTTACGGGACGGCTGTACTGCGCCAGTTTGAAATGATGGGCGTCTATCCGCTGAACGAATCAGTCGCCATCAGCCGCTCCCGTGACAAGTTGCGCTCACTGCAGTTGTTATCGCGCAAGGGGATCGGTTTGCCTGTAACCGGTTATGCGAATTCCCCCGATGATATCCAGGACCTGATCAAGATGGTGGGTGGTGCACCCCTGGTCATCAAGTTGCTGGAGGGTACCCAGGGAATTGGTGTGGTGCTGGCAGAAACCCAGAAAGCAGCGGAGAGTGTTATCGAGGCCTTCCTGGGGCTCGATGCCAACATCCTGGTACAGGAATACATTAAAGAGGCTGGTGGTGCAGATATCCGTTGCCTGATTGTCGGGGAAAAAGTCGTAGCCGCGATGAAACGGCAGGCCCAGGAAGGTGAATTCCGTTCCAACTTGCACCGCGGTGGTTCCGCCAGTCTCATCAGGATCACACCGGAGGAACGTTCCACCGCGGTGCGGGCAGCCAGGATCATGGGGCTGAATGTGGCGGGCGTGGATCTGTTGCGGTCGGATCATGGGCCGGTGGTCATGGAAGTCAATTCTTCTCCGGGACTGGAAGGAATCGAAGCTGCCACCGACAAGGATATAGCGGGTTTGATCATCGAATTCATCGAGCGCAATGCACGTCCAAACCGCACGACTACCAGAGGCAAAGGCTGACACTTGACGCAACAGGATATCCTCATCGGTGGAGTTGCAGTGGCACCGGGGCAGCGGGTTACCATGGATTTACCCATGGCCAGCATTTATTCACATACTCCGATTACTCTGCCGGTTCAGGTCGTGCGGGGCAAGCGGGACGGGCCACGGCTGTTTGTCAGTGCGGCAGTGCATGGTGATGAAATCAACGGCGTGGAGATAATCCGTCGGCTCTTGCGTCTGCCGCAGCTTGGCAAGCTGCGTGGCACCCTGCTTGCTATCCCTATTGTGAATGTTTATGGCTTCGTCAATCGCTCTCGCTACCTGCCGGACCGGCGTGACCTCAACCGTTCCTTTCCCGGTTCGGAACGTGGCTCCATGGCGGCAAGGCTGGCAGAATTCTTTATGACCGAAATTGTCGCCAACAGCAATTATGGCATCGATCTGCATACGGGTGCTGTGCACCGCGAGAATCTTCCTCAAATTCGGGCCAACCTGGACGACGAGGAGACAGAACGTCTTGCCAGGGCCTTTCATGTGCCAGTCTTGTTAAATTCAAACTTGCGCGACGGTTCGTTGCGTCAAGTTGCTGCCGAACACGGAATCCCGATACTGCTCTATGAAGGTGGCGAGGCCCTGCGGTTTGACGAGCACGCGATTCGTGCCGGAGTCAAAGGCATTGTGGCAGTCATGCGCTTACTGGGCATGCTTCCCGCTACAGGCCGGGTTCGGCGCAATACTGAACCTCTGATTGCACGCGCCAGCACCTGGGTACGGGCCGGCCGAAGCGGCATTCTGCGGGTGACCGTGCCGCTTGGTGCGCGGGTGCGCAAGGGCGAAGTCATCGGCGTGATTTCAGACCCCCTTGGACAGCAGGAACTTGAGGTATGCGCCACTGCAGCGGGTATCATTATCGGTAGAACTAATCTGCCTCTGGTTAACGAGGGGGAAGCGCTGTTTCATCTCGCGCGATTTGAATCCACACGTGATGCAGCTGACATCGTGGACGCATTCCAGGCGGATGAACTACCTCTGGGGCCGGTACTCGACGAAGAGGCACCGATTGTATAGCTTGCCAGGTTTATTTACGCATGAATCAAGGGCATGGTTCTTCTCGGTATACCCTGATGCGTCCAAAATGGCTCTTGTAGAAGGTCCGATTCCGTATTAACTTTCCGTTCGTTAGTCGCCGTGTAGGACAAGCATAGACCGGTTATTCCCGTTGCCAGCCTCAGCTGTCCTTCCCGAAAATACGTACTGCCTGATATTCTTGAACTTTTTCAGAAGTGACGTCAATCTGGTTTTCTCGGTCATTGTTGCTGCTGAAGAGGACCCAGTTCCATGAAGCCCATTGTCTGTGCGCTGTTGCTGCTTATGCCTACCGTGATCCGTTCGCGGGTTTCCCTGCAGCTCAAGGTTGTGGCGCTGCGGCATCAACTTACTGTGTATCAGAGAACAACGAAACGTCTGCAGATAAGCTCCGCAGACCGTATTCTCTGGTCGTGGCTCTCACGCTGCTGGTCGGGGTGGCGGGTTGCTCTGGTTTTTGTCCGGACGGGAACCGTGATTGCCTGGCAGCGTAAACGTTAAATCGGAGGATTCGGCGCAGGCGAACACGGCATATATCGAGCGCCTCAATTTGACAATCCGACAATTGGTCGCCTATTTGCGTCGACGCAGTCCGACTCATGCGCGTTGCGAAAAGAGATTGCACCGGCAACTCGAACTCGCGCGTTGTCATTACAATTTTATTCGTCGTCATACCAGTTTGCGGTTCGGGCGGGAGCTTTGGACGCCGGCCATGGTCGCCGGTCTCCAGAACCGAGTATGTAGTTTCCGAGATGTCTTCGTCATTGCTTAGATCAACAGCGGATGAACGAAGCACCGTTGGTTTGCAAACAGAAGGCCTGAGCAGATGGGAAAGGGCTGATTGGCCCGAAGGTCTGGGGGTAGCTACCCCCCAGCTGATTCATAAATTGAATCAGCCGGGGAATAGCCTGTTGTGTTGCTTCAGAATTACTTGGTGGTGTATTTAAACTTCTGTCCGGCAAGCACAGCTTCGTACATCAGGCCACCCTTGGCAACTGTGAACGTTGCCATACCCTTGTAATAGGCACCTACGGTGGCAGCATTGAGACTGCCGCCGCTGGCACCGGCTGCGCTGCCGGTAGTTTTCGCACTACCGGAAACGCCGGCAGTAATTGCCACGGCCGAGGCATCGGCGCTGAACTCGAAGTTGCCACCGGTGAACTCATCAAAGGCACGCTTGTCTTCGAAGAAGATAATCTGGCTGTAGACCTGGGCACCAAGCTGCCAACCAATACTTAACTGGGCCATTGATGTGTCGCCAATCCATTTACCTCCGGCATAAACACGTCCCTTGCCATATGCACCACCAACACCCACGCCACCCTTGCCAATTGAAGGGAACAGTGCGTAGCCATAGCTATTACCGAAGAAATAGCCACTTTCACCCGCATCTTGGAATACCTTGGTGGCTGCTGAATATTTTGCTGAATCTGCGTCCGCCAGGACACTGCCGAAGGGTAGGGCTAGCAGCAGACAAATCATGTATGTACGTACTTGCATATACGCTTTCATGTGTTTCTTTCCTTAGATTTCGAGGTTTTATTGAGGTTGGCAATAATACAGGCCTGACTGATTGGTTGCACCAGCTATTCCGGCTGGATCTGGTTAACAGGTAAGCGTGTGCATGGCGAATTGTTATTCAGGCGGCGGCAGGCAGCTGAAATAGTTCGCGGCAATGAGATCGCCACTGAAAATTGTTGAGGTCAGCATGGCGGATGACAGTTTCGCTGGTGATTTCTGAGGGTGTATCGCCATCAAGTGAAGAGTGTGCACGATGAATGTTGTAATACTACCGGAATGTTTCCAGCTTTCTTTCCATGTCGGTAGCGTTCCAGAATAGAGTGTGGTCCAGGAATTTTCGACGAATGTTCACGATCAGCCGTTCCACGAAGGGATGCGATAGCGGTCTATACGGAACAGTTTTGATCTCGTCATCAGGCTGTCAGCGACAACGGCCTTTGCACCACCGGGCCCCAAGAGTCTGGCAATTGTAGTTAATAAATGTGCGAGGAGTATCAGCAGATCCTTCATGGCGTTGCAGGGTAGGGATGATTGCGTTCAGTAGCAAGACTGGTTAAGTCCCGGTATTCAGGTGATAATTATCAATTCGCCATGCACACGGACGAATACCGCCCGCTCGTTCAAACTGACCGGAAATCGATGAGTGCCCCCGATCAAAGGCACGTCCAGTGGAGTTTATAGTTTCGACACGTAGCCAGCGATCCCACATCTCCGCTTTTTGTTCACTCGTATGATATATTCGAGTCCTGTATTTCATCTTCAACACTCCATCTTTTCGTGTTTTAAAGATAAGTTGTTGCGTCGATCAGTTGAACCCGCCACTGAATCCGGTCATTTACTATTTTCTTATGTA
>Ga0316191_10000223_pt1 | contig 34240 bp, 32 predicted proteins | sample Eddworburr2cm_MG_FD_204928 | JGI IMG/M metagenome (GOLD analysis project Ga0316191, IMG submission 204928) | Coastal sediment microbial communities from Maine, United States - Eddy worm burrow 2 cm | ecosystem: Environmental > Aquatic > Marine > Coastal > Sediment | place: USA: Maine...
ATCTTTGGCCAGTGTTGTTTGTCGATTCCGGAGTCGTCCCCGAGGAGGACGGCGTCGATCTCGCGGACCACGGTGGGATGGGTGCGAACGGTCACGTCGCGGCCGCCGAGTGACGGAAGGAGGCGTCGGACTTCGGCCAAGGCCTCGCATGCCACCGTTTCGGGGGACTTCACGCGCCCGTGACCGGAACACGTCGGGCACGGTGTGCTCAACCAGGCCTCGGGACCGCAGTGCCGGCGTCGGCGCGTCAGCAGGAGCAGACCGAGCTCGCTCAGGCCGGCGACCTTCGTTCGATCGCGGTCGTCCTCGAGGACCGACTCGATCTCCGACAGGACCTGCTCGCGGTCGGCCGGACTGGCCATGTCGATCAAGTCGACCACGATGATACCGCCGAGGTCTCGAAGGCGAAGCTGTCGTGCGACCTCCCGAACCGCCTCGAGGTTCGTCGCGAGGACCGTGTCCCGCGGGAGGCGACGCCCGGTGAACCTCCCGGTGTTGACGTCGATGCTCACCAGCGCCTCGGTCTGCTCGACGACCAGGTACCCACCGGACTTGAGCCACACCTTGGGCCGAAAGGCCTTGTCGATCTCGGGCTCCAGACCGTAGGCCTGCATCAGCGGGTCGGGGCCGGAGTGCAGCAGGAGCCGTCCTGCGACCGTCGGGGCCGTCTCCCGGAAGTGCTCCATGATCCGGCGATAGGTATCCGGGTCGTCCACGAAGACGCGGTCGGGCGCGTCCCTGGGCCCGTCTCTCAGGATGCGCAGCGGGAGATCGAGATCGGTGTGCAGCGTCGATGGCGCGCGAGCCCGGTCGTAGCGACCCTCGATGCCCGCCCAGGTCTCGACGAGCGTGGCCGCATCGGCCCGGAAGCGGTCGGCCTCGACCCCCTCCGCGGCACTGCGGAGGATGAAGCCCCCGCCGGGAACGGCCAGCGCTTTCAGGACCCCGCGCAGACGCTCGCGCTCGTCGGGGTCGGTGATCCGGCGAGAGACTCCACCCTGGGGAGAGCGCGGAAGAAAGACGAGGTACCGTCCCGGAAGCGCGATACGGCATGTGACCCGGGAGCCCTTGGATCCCTGAGGATCGCGCTCGACCTGCACCAGGAGATCGCTTCCCTCGCGGATCCGGTCCTCGATGCGCACTCCGGAGGCGTCTCCGTCCCGGTCGCCGTGCAGCGCGAGCTCCGAGCCGTGGAGATAGCCGTCCCGATCGAGTCCGAGGTCGACGAAGGCGCTCTGGGTGCCGGGGACGACCTTGGTGACCACGGCCTTGACGATTCTCCCGGATACCGGCGGTTCGCCGGTGCCCTCGACGCGTACCACGACAAGATGACCGTTCTCACGCAGGACCGCCCAGGTCCGGGGCCCGGTCCGGCTAACAAACAGCTCGTTCGACATCGGCGGCGGCCGTCGCAGCGGCGAGAAGCGGGTTCACGAGCTTTCCGCCACACTCGACGAGCAAGTCCTCCCGGACGATCTCGGCGCCAAGAGCGTCGTCGCCCAGAATCTCACGGGCGGCCTCCCCCGGGCTCACCGATCCGCCCTGCTGGCGCAAGGCCAGCGCGAACCGGATCAGCTCGTCCGTCTCGGCCTCGAGCTCGAGGATCTCGCGATCGAGTCGGAAGGTCCGGACCTTGCCCTTTCTCTCGCGGGAGATGGAGACCTCGCCGCGGGCCTTGAAGGCATCGACGAGTCGTCCGGATTCCGAGCCGGCCGGAACTCGCAGGCGGTAGCGGGCCGCGCGCACCGCCTCGCTGATGGCAGGCTCGCCGCGGCCGATCTCGCGCAGCGCGATGAACCCCAGCCCATCCGGCAAGGCGTCGTTGATCCTGGCGATGTCGCTCTCGGGGTCGAGGCGCCGGGAGGTCTCGAGATCGAGGTACTCCCCTTCCGACGCGATCCCCACCGACAGCGCCGGACCCAGCGCGACCTTGGGTTTCGGATTGAATCCCTGCGAATAGATCAGGGAAACGCGGGATCGGCGCAGGGCGCGAAGGAGGCCTCGCATCAGGTCGAGATGTCCGAGGAAGCGGATACGGCCGACCTTGGAAAAGCGTGCCCGGTATCGGTACCGGGGCGTGACCTCGGCCGACGCCTCCTCCGATGGACGCTCGGCGGGTAGCTCCGGGGCTTCGGTGGCTTCGGCGGCAGTCCCGGGCCCGGGTGCGGCCGGGGTCGAGAGCACCGGGAGCTCACGAACGAGCGGGCGCCCCGTCGTGTCCAGCAGAAGGCCCTCGACGCAGTCCCGCGCGAACGGCGCGCAGCCGTGGCAATCGGCGGGGCCGCACACCGACAGCGTCCCCTCCTTCAAGGCACGATCGAGCTCGATCGAGAGCCACTTCTTGTTGATCAACGAATCGACGACGTCCCACGGAAGGCGGGCTCCGGGGTCCCAATCGGCGTGAGCGTAGGGATCGGGATCGACGCCCTCCGCACGGAAGGCCTCGGCCCAGGTGTCCATGCGGAAGTGCTCCGACCAGCCGTCGAACTTCGCCCCGCGGCGCCACGCTCGTTCAAGGACCCCGCTGAGTCGGCGGTCGCCGCGGGAGAAGACTCCTTCCAGGAAGCTCGTCTCGCATTCGTGATGCTTGAAGCGCACTCCCCGACGAACGCGAGCCGCAATCCGATCCTGCTTGCGGTAGAGATTCTCGCGGCGGTCCATGCCCAGCCATTGGAACGGAGTCTCGGCCTTGGGGATGAACGACGACGCCGACAGCGTGATCTCGACGCGACGTCCTCGGGCCGCCTTACGGCCCGTCGTCAGGATGTCGTGGGCCAGGTCCACCAGGCCGTCGATGTCGGCGTCGGTCTCGGTGGGGAGCCCGATCATGAAGTACAGCTTGATGACGTCCCACCCCGCCTCGAAGGCCAGACGGCAAGCGTTGAGGATCTGCGCCTCGTCGAGGTTCTTGTTGATGACGTTGCGCAGCCTCTGGGTGCCCGCCTCCGGGGCCATCGTGAATCCCGACTTCCTGACGCGCTTGACCTGCTCTGCCAGCTCCTGGGTCATGGTCGAGGCATGCATCGAGGACAGGGAAACCGAGACGTTCTCGGGCTCGAAACGGTCCATCAGGTCGAACAGCAGCGGGTGGACGGCGCCGTACTCTCCGGTGTTCAACGATGAGAGAGAAAACGAGTCGTAGCCGGTGGCGCGAATCGAGCGGATCACGGTGTCTCGCACCTGATTGGGATCGCGTTCTCGCGTCGGCCGGTAGATGTAACCGGCCTGGCAGAACCGGCAACCGACCGGGCACCCGCGCATGAGCTCTACCGAGATCCGGTCGTGGACGATCTCGCCGTGGGGGACGATGATCCGATCCGGGAACGGATAGCGGTCGAGGTCGAGCAGCAGCCTGCGTTTGACGGGAAACGGGACGCCATCCCCGGGCCGGGGAACCAGGAGACCGTTGCGCGGCTCGATCTCGACTTCGTACAGCGACGGAGCGTATATCCCCGGGATGTTGCCGAGCTCCCGGATTCGTTCTTGCCGGGTGGCGCCGCCGCGTCGGAGATCCTTGAGACGATCGATGAACTCGGGAATCAGCTCTTCGCCGTCGCCGACGAACACCAGGTCGACGAAGTCCGCGAGAGGCTCGACGTTGAAGACGACGGGGCCACCGACGATGATCATCGGATCGCCCTCGGCCCTCTCCGACGAGCGCAGGGGTATCCCGGCCAGATCGAGCATCTCCAGGACGTTCGTGAAGGTCATCTCGTACTGCAGGGAGAAGCCCACCACGTCGAGTGCTGCGAGAGAAGTGCCGGTCTCCAAGGTCGTCAGGGGACGGCGCCGGCGACGCAGTGTCTCGGCCATGTCCGGCCACGGACAGAACACCCGCTCGGCGGCAGTGTCCTCGCGGGCGTTGAGCAGCGAGTACAGAATCCGGAAGCCCAGGTGAGACATGCCGATCTCGTAGACGTCCGGATAGGCGAGCGCAAACGTGACGTCCACGTCGCGGTGGTCCTTGACCACCTGGTTCCACTCCCCCCCGATGTAGCGTGCGGGGCGCTGCACGCCGGACAGCATCTCTTGAAAGAGCCTCTCCTCGTCCGGCGGGACGGTCATCGATGCGGTCATTCGCCCTCCTCCCGATCCTGGATTCGGGGATCTTACCAGACACGCCGTGATAACATCCTGCGGCGGTCAGCACGGGCCGAGCGGATTGTCCATATCAAGGAGGGAACGATGGCAACCACGGAGTCGACGGGACCCGGCCGCCTTCTCATCGGCGGCGAATGGCGCGATGCCCTTTCGGGGAAGAGCTTCGAGACAACGAACCCCGCCGATGAGTCCGTGGTAACTCACGTCGCCGAGGCGGGCGAAGAGGACGTCAATCTCGCCGTCCAGGCGGCGCGTGAAGCGCTCGAGAGCGGGCCCTGGGGGCGGATGCCCGCCGCGGAGAGAGGGAAGATCCTCTGGCGAATGGGCGAGTTGATCCTCGAGAACCTCCCGTCGCTATCGATGGTCGAGACTCTCGACACGGGAAAGACGTTGTTCGACTCGGGCAAGATCGAGCTACCCATGGCCGCGTCGATCTTCCAGTTCTACGCCGGCGCCGCCACCAAGCTCGCGGGACGAACCCTCAACTCCCACCCTTCAGCCTTCACCTACACGCTCCGCGAGCCCGTGGGCGTGGTCGCCGCCATCGTCCCGTGGAACTTCCCGTTCCTCCTGACCTCGTGGAAGGTCGCGCCCGCGCTTGCCGCAGGGTGCACGATCATCGTGAAGCCGGCCAGTCAGACGCCGCTGTCGGCCATCGAGATGGGCCGCATCGGCCTCGAGGCGGGGCTCCCCCCCGGGGTGCTGCAGGTCCTGCCGGGGCCTGGATCGAGCGCCGGGATGACGCTGGTTCGAAACCCGGGCGTGGACAAGATCGCGTTCACCGGCAGCACGGTGGTCGGACGGGAGATCCTGCGCGAGTCCGCCGGCACGTTGAAGCGCGTGACGCTCGAGCTCGGCGGGAAGTCGCCGAACATCGTCTTCGGCGACGCCGACGTCGACGCGGCGGTCAAGGGCGCTTTCAACGGCATCTTCTACAACAAGGGTGAAGTCTGCGCGGCGGGCTCGCGGCTGCTGGTCGAGCGCTCGATCCATGCCGAGTTGATCGAGAAGCTCGCCGAGCGGGCCGAGTCGACGGTTCTCGGAGATCCTCGGGAAAAGTCGACGCGCATGGGGCCTGTCATCTCCCGGCAACAGATGGAAAGCGTGCTCGGCTACGTTGAAACGGGCAAGAAGGAAGGCGCCAGGCTCGCGGCCGGGGGCCGCCGGGCCGATGAGGTCAACGACGGCAAGGGATACTTCGTCCGGCCGACCGTCTTCGACGGAGTCGATCCCGAGATGACGATCGCGCGGGAGGAGATCTTCGGACCGGTGCTCGCCACGATCGAGTTCGACGGCTTCGAAGATGCCGTCACCAAGGCCAACGCTACGATCTACGGTCTGGCCGCCGGGGTCTGGACACGAGACGTCTCGAAAGCCCATCGCATGGCGAAAGCCGTCAAGGCGGGGACCGTCTGGATCAACACCTACAACCTCTACGATCCGGGCCTGCCGTTCGGCGGGTTCAAGGCGAGCGGTTTCGGTAGAGAGCTGGGTCTCGAGGCGCTCGACTCTTATCTGGAAACGAAGAGCGTGTGGCTCAACCTCGGACGCTGACACGGTCGGGGGCGGCGAACGTGCGCGCGGTCGTAGTTCGAGAGCACGGCGGGATCGAGGCGCTTCGCCTCGATGAAGTCGAGACCCCGACGCCCGGACCCGGTGAGGTCCGCGTCCGTGTGGCGGCGATTGGCATCAACCACCTCGACGTCTGGGTCCGAAGAGGCGTCCCGGGTCATCCTTTCCCCCTTCCGCTGATCCTCGGATCCGACATCGCCGGTACCGTCGAGACCGTCGGCGACGGCGTCACCGGACCGGCGCCGGGTGATCGGGTCGTGCTCCACCCGGTGGTTTCCTGCGGGCTGTGCCGGGATTGCCGCTCGGGGAACGAGTCGCTGTGCCGCGATCTCGGGATCCTGGGGGAGACTCGGGACGGCGGATGCGCCGACTACGTCGTGGTGCCACGCGCCAACGTGCTGCCCATGCCCGAAGGGCTCGATTTCCCGGAGGCGGCGGCGATCCCGCTGGTCTTCCTGACAGCGTGGCACATGCTGGTAGCGAGGGCCGGAATCCGGCCGGGGCAACGGGTGCTGGTTCACGCCGCCGGGTCGGGTGTGTCGTCGGCGGCCATCCAGATTGCCCGCCTGCACGGCGCGGCGGTGATGGCCACCGCGGGGAGTCGCGACAAATGTGAGCGCGCCCTCGAGCTCGGCGCCGACAGGGCCGTGAATTACCGGGAAGACGATTTCGTCAAGGCCGTGCGCGACTGGACCGGCAAGCGCGGCGTGGACATCGCCGTGGACCACGTCGGTGTCGACACCTTCGATCGAACCGTCCGGTGCCTGGCGAGGGGTGGCAGCTACGTGACCTGCGGCGCGACTTCCGGCCACGAGATGAAGACCGACTTCCGTCTCGTGTTCTTCAAGAGCCTATCGATTCTCGGGTCCACAATGGGATCGAGCCACGAGCTCATGGAAGTGCTCGACCACGTCGAATCCGGAGCCCTGAAGCCGGTGGTCGACCGCGTGCTGCCCCTCGAGCGGGTCGCCGAGGCCCATCAGCGACTCGAGGAGCGCGCCGGGTTCGGAAAGATGATCCTGGTCCCCGGAAACTGACCGGCGGTTTCCAGCGATGCCTGGATAGAGTAAGCTTCTCGACTCGGGAGGGGACACGTTTCCAATCGCCGACAGGCCGTGACGTCGGTCGTGTCGAGGGCGAATCACATGGCAGACAGGCGAATTCTCGTAGTGGACGACGAGCCCGAGATCGTCGAGCTCCTGAGAGATTTCTTGACAGGCGAGGGATTCGTTGTCGACGCCGCAGGCGACGCCTCGGGCGCCCTCGAGCTCATCCGGAAACAGATCTACGACGCGGCCGTGGTGGACTTCAACCTGCCCGACATGGACGGCGTGATGCTTCACCGGCAGATCCGGCAGATGGATCCCGAGCTGGCGCAGAAGACCGTCTTCATGTCCGGCTTTCTTCAGGCCGACACGAACCTCGACTACTACACCGCTTTCGGTGGCGGCTTTCTCGCCAAGCCGTTCGACGTCCGCGACGTGGCGGACGCGATCCGCAATGTGTTGAATTCCCGAGCTTGACCGTTGCGGTCAGCGTGCCGCGTCCCCGGCGCCGGCACGGGTCATCTTGCCCAGAACCACGTTGATCGGGTTATTGCGGGAAAGGAAGCCGAGGACCGGCCGGCGCCGCATGCCCATCCGCGCCAGCTCCTCGAAGATCCCCTGGTGGCTCGGCTGGAGGGAGTAGCCCTTCAGGAGCACCTCGAAGGCTTCCTTGCGTCGTCCGGAGCGGAAGAGCAGGCGACCGAGGTTGCAGCACAGATCCGGGTTGAAGAACTCGAGATTGAGGGCCTCTTGGCAGAAACGGATTCCCTCGCTGAGCTGTTTCTTTTCGATGGCCAGGCACAGTCCGTAAAACGATAGGTAGCGCGCCTGGGGCCGTGTGGCGCCGCAACGTTTCTCGATCTCGATCGCGGCCTCGAACAGCGCCAACGCCTCGCGACCGCGTCCGTGCGTCAGAGCATCCAGGCCCCGGGTGAAAGCATCCTCCGCCGATCGATTCACCATGTTCGAGGTTCTCCCTGTCCGTCCCCGGCCGCGGGAAACCGCTGACCGGCGTTGCCCTTCAGACTTGAGAATATGCGCCGCCGCGGACGGGCGGGGCCATAGTAAGTTTGGTGAGTCGGGTAACGGTTTCGTCATGGAGGCCCGTCCGGCTCAAACCGGTCGGGCCCTGCCGCGGAAATCAGGCGTCGAGGCGGCTTACGATCTCGTTGTTGATCTCGATCTCGTAGGTCTCTCGGAGCCCGTCCAGCGCGGCCTCGACCATGGCGGCCTGACGCTCGTTCAAGAGCTCCTGCCGGAGGTTCGCTTTCGACTCCTCGAACTTCGCCGGATCGAAGACCTCGCGCTTGGTGATCTGGAAGATGACGGTACCTGCGGGGACCGGGACCACATCGACCGTCCCTTCCGCGGCATCGGCCCCGAACAACGCCTCGCGAAGCTCGGGGCTCATGCCACCGGTGCCCGTCAAGACGCGGTCCGATGTGACGGACCCCGACTTCTGAACCTCGACGTTCAGCGCGCCGGCCGCGGCGTCGAGTTTCCCGTGGCGCTCGCGCGCCCCGGCTGCGGCGGCGGCGGACGCGGCGGACGCCCGTTCGTTGAGAACGGCCGTCGTCACCTCCGCCCGGACCTCTTCCAGGGAAGCGATCGACGAGGGAACCTCCTCGGTCACTCCGACAATCGCCCATCCCTGCCGCACGGAGGCCGGCTCGGTCAGCGCTTCGAGCTCGAGGTCGAACAACCCGTCCGCCAGGCTCTGTGGCGCGTCGAGACCCTCGATCGGCTCACCACGCCTGACGACGCGCTCTTGCACCTCGAGCCCCATGGCCTGGGCGGCAGCGGTGAGACCGCCGGCGCTTCTCGCCTGCTCGGCCAGCTGCTGCGCCAGGGAAGCCGCCGTCTCGTCGGCGCGGCGTTGACGCAGCTCTTCGCGAAGTTCTTCGCGCATCTCGTCCAGAGGGACGGTTCCGGCCGGATTCTCCCCGGTGACCTTGATGATGTGGAAACCGAAGCTCGTTCGTGTCAGCGGCGCCAGCTGTCCCACCGGGGTTCCGAAGACCGCCTGCTCGAACTCGGGGACCATCGCCCCTCGAGGAAAGAAGTCCAGGTCTCCCCCTCTCTGGCCCGAAAGCTCGTCCTCGGAGAACGTGCCCGCCAGCTCCTCGAAGCTCTCACCCGACTCGATGCGGCCTCGGATCTCCTCGGCCTTCTGCCGGGTCGCCTCTTCGTCTTCCGGGGTCGCGCCGGGCTGCACCCGGATCAGGATGTGGCTCGCCCGTCGTTGCTCCTGGCGCGAATACTCAGAACGATGCTCGTCGTAGTAGGCGCGGATGTCGTCGTCGGTGATCTCGGTGGTGGCAAGCTGGTCCTGCCGGCTCACGAGAGCGAACCCGATGCCGCGACCCTCGGGCTTGCGGTATTCGTCGCGATGCGAGTCGTACCACTCGCGGAGCTGATCTTCGTCGACTTCGCGATCGACATCCTGGTCGGCGCTGGCAACGACTGCGTAATCGACCTCGGTCCGATCGGTCCGGGAGCGGTACACCCGGAGGATCTCCTCGTCGTCGACGCGGGCGGGCGACGCGACCAGCTTCATCCACTTGTCCACGACGATGCTGTCCGCCAGGTACTGCTCGAACCCGGCAACACCGCCGTCCCACGACCGCTCGAGAACCTTGACGTACTGATCTCGGCCGACGAACTGACCGTCGGGCCCTCTCAGCGACGGCTCCTCGAGGATGCGCTGCTGGATCTCCGCCGGGGTGGCCCCGATTCCCAGCTTTTCGGCCTCATTGAGGATAATCTGGCGGTTGATCAGGAACTCGATGCTCTGCCGGCCGATCTGGAGCTGGGGCTTGAACTGCTCATACTGCGCCCCGAACATCTCACGATAGGACTGGTCGCGCTGGCGCGCGGTCGCCACGAAAGCGTTTCGCGAGATCGGAGCCCCGTTGACGAGGGCGGCCCAGGGGCCGTCGGCTCCCGCCGGTTCGTCGCCGCACGAGTAGTAGGCGCCAAGGTAGGCAACCATCGAGATCGCGACGATCCACAGAATCGGCTTCAGGTGCCGGAGATTGTCGCGCATGACATTGAGCATCGTTCCACGCTCCTCGTAGGATCCACCGCGCCGAGAAAGCCGGAAGTGTACCGCAGCCAACGGGATGCGGCAAGTTCAGGCCCTGCGGCGCCCGGCAACGAACAGGTGGCCTACAGGCGAGCGAGGTGTTAAATTCGCCTCCCCGCGAGCCGGATCTTCGGCTCGAAGGGAAGGAGTGTCCCGCCGCATGGCGAACCGCGCGAATCCGCAGATCATCCTCGACTGGTTCAACGTCTCTTACAAGACGGTCTACCTCGGGATCGCCGTTGCCGTGATCGCCATCCTCGGCGGCGCCGGTTACTGGATCTACAGCTCGCGTGGCCCCGCCTCCGCCGCGATCGATCGTGCGGCGGTGCGATACGAGGAGGCCGCGGTGCACGCCGGCGACGGCCGGTGGGACGAGATGCTCGCCAGCGCACGGATGTCGCTGGCCGAGGCGCGATCCGAATTCGACAGGCACAGCTACAAAGACGCCCGGGAGTCGGCGCTTCGCTCGGAGACTCACTCGAAGCGCGTCATCGCCATGGCGGGAGGCGCGCAGGCGGACGCCGGCAACCAGGTGAGCTTCCACCGCCTGGAAGGCGACGTGCGAGTCAAGCGGGCCGGCGGCTTCTCGTGGGAGTCGGCCAAGCTCGAGACCCCACTCGGCATCGGCGACCAGATCAAGACCTCGGCGTCGGCCTCGGCCGAGATCATCTACTTCGACGGCACGAAAACCAGCATCCAACCGGGATCCCTGCTGGTGATCAAGGAACTGTACGAGAACCCGGTGACCAAGGTCCGCAAGGTAAGCGAGAAGCTCAACTGGGGCGAGGCCATGGCATCAACCCAGCGGCGCAATGTCGAGGGCTCGTTCCACCAGGTCGAGACCGATAAGGTCAGGGCTCGCACCGACGAGGAGGGTGAGTTCCGGGTGGCCTACGACCAGGAGAAGAAGACGGCCTCGTTCGCCGTCTTCGGCGGATCGGTCGAGGTTTCCGGCCCCGAGGAAAAAGCACGGGTCAACGCCGGCGAGAGGATCCGCAGCAGCGCCGACGGCACCCTGACCGCGAAGGAACTGCTTCCCGGCGTCCCTCGGCTCGTCTCCCCACCGGATCAGCGCATTTTCATTTACGAGAAGCCCGAGGCCGCGACCACGCGACTGGCGTGGGAGAAAGTGCCGGGCGCCAAGCGCTACCACCTGCTGATCTCCGACCGCTACCTGTTCACCGAACCGCTGTACGACGCCGAGCGCGAGGACACGGATGTCGTCATCGACGGCGTCACGCCCGGTGAGTACTACTGGAAGGTCGCCGCGGTCTCCTCGTCGGGTGTCCAGGGACCGTTCAGCCAGACACGCGAGTTCCGGGTCACCACACAGACGATCCGTGACACCGGCGACACGACGCCGCCCAGGCTCGAGATCACCGATATGGTTCAGACCGGAGCGATGCTGATCATCAACGGAACGACGGAGCCCGGAGCGCAGGTGTGGGTCGAAAACGACAAGGTCGACGTCTCCGACGACGGGACTTTCTACACCGTGCTCCGCCTGCGCCAGGAAGGAACGAACGTCCTCAAGATCGTTGCCCAGGATGCCGCCGGGAATCAAAAGGTAGTGGAACATCAAGCCTATGTGGAATCCTACTAATTCCATATGCAACAATAGCCCGGAATATCCCTATTTTGCGGAAAATGACGCTGCCTCGTCGGGCGACGGTTGCCAAAGCGCCTTTCGCTCATTAGGATACGCCATCTGAGGCACGTGACCGCCGTCGAGACGCGCGCCAGACTGGATTGGCTGTCGGAGGGACGACGGCCAGGACCGTCCGGCAGTGTCCGCGGACGTTCGGACGGTGGAAGAGGCAAGCAATGCGCTGGAGCCCCAAATCCTTGCTTTCGCTCTTCTCGAACGATCTGGCGATCGACCTCGGGACGGCGAACTCTCTGGTCTACTGCAAGGGACGGGGCATCATCGTCAGCGAGCCCTCCATCGTGGCGGTCAACCAGAAGACCGGCCGCGTCGAAGCGGTCGGCAAGGAAGCCAAGGAAATGCTCGGGCGAACCCCGGGCAACATCGTCGCCATCCGTCCGATGCGCGACGGCGTGATCGCCGACTTCGAGCACACCGAGAAGATGCTCGACTACTTCATCAAGAAGGCCCACAACCGCTCGATCGGCGTCCGGCCGCGGATCGTGATCGGCGTGCCGAGCGAGATCACCCAGGTTGAAAAGCGCGCGGTGAGCGACTCGGCCATGAAGGCGAAGGCCACCGAGGTCTATCTGGTCGAGCAGGCGATGATGGCGGCCATCGGGGCCGGCCTTCCCATCACCGAGCCGACCGGCAACATGGTGGTGGACATCGGGGGCGGCACCACCGACGTCGCCGTGATCTCGATGGCCGGCATCGTCTACGCGCGCTCCGTGCGCGTCGCCGGCAACGAGATGGATGAAGCGATCATCCAGTACATCAAGCGCAAGTACAACCTGCTGATCGGTGAGCGCACCGCCGAGGAAGTCAAGATCATGCTGGGATCGGCTTTCCCCCTCGACGAAGAGCTCACCATGGAGATCAAGGGCCGAGACCTGGTCGAGGGCGTTCCGAAGACGATCGTGATCTCCGACGAGGAGGTCCGGGAAGCCGTCTCGGAACCGGTCGCCACCATCATCGAAGCCGTCCGGGTCGCGCTCGAGCAAACGCCACCCGAACTGTCGGCCGACATCGTCGACCGCGGCATCGTCTTGACCGGGGGCGGAGCGTTGCTCAAGAATTTCGACAAGCGGCTGCGCGAGGAAACGGGGCTCCCGGTCTCCATCGCGGACGATCCCCTGACCTCCGTGGTCATGGGGACCGGCAGGGTGCTGACCGATTTCGGTCTCCTCCGCAAGGTTGCGCTGGACTAGTGGGCCGTAACGGACAGATCGGGACCAGCCGAGCGAGTCATCGGAGCCGAGATCAAGGCGTGCTGACGACGCATATCGGGAATATTCGGAGGAAGCACAACGCAGAGATCGGATTCGATGGCCGTTCGGGTGGTTCTGATCTGTCCGTTACGGTCCACTAGACCGTCCGCATAGCCGCCCGAACTGCTCTCGGGAGACGGGCTCCGATGTCGAGTCTCAACCCCGCCCGTCAAAATGCCCTGCTCCTGATTGCGCTTCTGTTCGTGCAGCTTCTCCTGATGGCCGGCAACGTCCGGGACGCTGCCGGCTCGACGCTGCTCGAAAAGTCCGCGCTCCGCATCAGCCAACCGGTGGTCGCCGTCTCACGGGCTCTGGGCGGCGGTTTCAGCGGCGTCACGGGAGGCGTCCGTGACCTGACCACCGCGCGCAAGGAGAACGTGCACCTCCGAGACGAGGTGGTCCGTCTGCGGGGAGAGCTGGACCGTTATCACGAGGAGTCGATCGAGAATCAGCGGCTCCGACAGTTGCTGATGATGAAGGAGCACATCGCCCCGCGCTCGATCGGCGCCGCGGTCGTGACCGCGATCCTCTCGGATCAAGAGCACGTCGTCGTCGTCAACCGGGGAACGTCTCACGGCGTCGCGCCCGACCAGCCGGTGATCGCGTGGGGAGGTGCCGTCGGGCGCGTGGTGTTCGCGGACTCCGGCCACGCCAAGATCCGCTTGCTCACGGACCCCAACAGCGGCGTCGCGGGCCTGGTTCAGCGAAGCCGACAGGAAGGGATGATTCTCGGTCGGGGCAAGGGCCTGCTGGAGATGGTCTACGTGCCGAGCTTCGCCGACGTGGCCCTCGGCGACCGCATCGTGACCTCGGGTATCGACGGCGTCTTTCCAAAAGGTGTCGGCATCGGCGTCGTGCAGGCCAGTGAGGCCGCGGGCATCGCACGGACGATCCTGCTGGAGCCGGAAGTCGACTTCTCTCGCCTGGAAGAAGTCCTGATCCTCGTCGAGACCGAGGAGCCACCGCAGGATCCGGCCGAGCCGGAATCGCCCCCGTCGGGCGCCGGGGAGGAGCCGTGAGCTTCCTGCGCAGCCTTCTGGCCGTCGCCGCCGCCCTCGGCATCGAGGCCCTGGCCGGGCGCATCTCTCCCGGAGCGCTCGGTTACCTGGACTTGATGCTGGTCGTGGTCGCGTACTTCGCGATCCGACGCTCCCAGCGCTCGGCCATGCTGGTGGGCTGCGCCGGAGGCCTTCTCCACGACGCGTGGTTTCAGGCCGGGGTGTTCGGGATAAGCGGGTTCAAGAAGACCCTCGTCGCCTGGGTCGTGGGAGGCCTGGCGAGCCGACTCGACCTCAACCATGCCCCGGGGCGAGTGACGGTAGGCGTGGTGCTGTCGATCTCCGACCAGTTCCTGGAGGTCGGGCTCTACCGACTCATGGATCTGGCGACGGCCCCGCTCGATCCGGTGAGGATCGTCTCTCGTGCCGCGGTCACGGGGGTGCTCGTGGCCATCGTCTTCGCCATCATGGATCGCAAAGGCTCCCGGACCTCGATGCGCGGTATCCGGGGAAGGGCGTAGATTCTCGACGTGGACTATCGCGAACGCTGGGAGCTGAAGGAGTTCCTGATCGAGCAACGGCTCGAGCGCCGGGTCACCCTGTTTCACGCCGGGGCGCTCCTTCTGCTGCTCTCCTACCTGCTCGCGTTCTGGTTCCTGCAGGTCGCTCGCGGCGAAGAGTTCGCTCGTTTGGCGGAGACCAACCGCCTTCGCGAGATCCCCCTGCTCCCGACCCGCGGTGTGCTTCTGGACCGACGTGGAGAGATCATCGCGTCGACGCGGCCTTCACTGCGGCTCCTGCTACGCCGGGAAGGCCTGGTCGACCGGGACGAACAGCTCCGGCGTCTCGAAGACGTCCTCGCGGTTCCCTACGAGAACCTGCTCGAGCGGCTCGATCAGGCGTCGAGCCAGCCGGTATTCGAGCCGGCGGTATTGAAGGAGGATCTCTCCCTCGGAGAGCTGGCCCCGATCGAGGCGAGGCGCGAGTGGTTCCCCTCCGTGGAGTTCGAGCAGACGGCCCGCCGGACTTACCCCTTCGGAGCGATTGCGTCTCACGTCCTCGGCTATGTCGGTGAGGTCAGCGAGCGGGAGCTGGTGGCGCAGGCCTCCGAGATCCCATTGTATCGCGGCGACATCGTCGGCAAGTCCGGCATCGAGCGTCAGTACGACGAGGGCCTTCGGGGCCGACGGGGCTCCAAGTACGTCACGGTGAACAGTCTCGGACGGCAGCTGGGCGAGGGTCGATCGGCGCGTGCACCGATCAATGGCGGCGACCTTCAACTGACTCTCGACCTGCAGCTCCAGCGCACCTTGGTGGAAGCGCTGGGCGACGAGGTCGGCGCGGGCGTGTTCATGGATCCGCGCAACGGAGAGATCCTCGCACTGGCGTCGACGCCGACCTACGACCCGAACATCTTCGCGGGGAAGGTCAGCCCGGAGGCGTGGACCGCGATCCTCCACGACCCACGACGGCCGCTGCACGACCGAGCCATCGCGAGCTTCTACGCGCCCGGCTCGACCTTCAAGGTCGTGATGGCCATCGCGGGCCTCGAGACCGGAACGGTCAGTCCCAGCACGACAGTGACCTGCAACGGCTCCGCCAAACTCTACGGCCGGAATTTCCTGTGCTGGAAGAAGGGCGGGCACGGCACGGTTGCGATCGAAAAGGCCCTCGCCCACTCGTGCAACGTCTACTTCTACTCTCTGGGCAAGAGCATGGGGATCGAGCCGATCCACGAGTACGGCGCGCGATTCAATCTCGGGAGCCCCACCGGGATCGACCTCCCGGGCGAGGCGACCGGCGTCCTGCCCTCCGACGCCTGGAAACGCAAGGTTCACGGGGAACGGTGGTATCCCGGCGAGACGATCTCGGTGTCCATCGGGCAGGGACTGCTGGCGGTCACCCCCGTGCAGCTCGCCAACGCGATGTCGGGGGTTGCCACCGGCAAACTCCCGAAGCCGCACCTGGTTCTGGGCGACGCGACCGAGCCAGTCGATCTCGATCTTTCTCCCGAGGTCCTCCGGATCGTTCGCAACGCACTCGAGGAAGCGGTCGCGCGGGGAACGGGACGCCGGGCGGCGCTCGAGGATGTCGTCGTCGCGGGAAAGACCGGCACGGCCCAGGTCTACAAGAGCTCGGCGGGGATCGATGCCGACGAGCTGCCCAAGGACGAACGCGACCACGCCTGGTTCGTGGGGTACGCGCCGGCGGAGGATCCCCGGATCGCCTTTGCGGTCGTCGTCGAGCGCGGAGGTCACGGCGGAACCTCGGCGGCCCCCGTCGCGCGTCAGGTGTTAGAGGTCTTTTTCAGCAACAAGCTGCCCCGGGACGAGCGCGACTCTTCGCTTCGCACCGGTGCAACTCGCTATCGCGGAATCGAAGATGTTGGGACGGCGGCCTCTCGATAACCTCGACATACCGACACTGCTCGCGGTGCTGGCACTGGTCGGTCTCGGCATGCTCGCCATCGCATCCGCGACGGTCGAGCAACCCGGCCGCGAGGGGCTGTGGCAGAGGCAGCTCTTGTGGCTCGCGGTGGGGGCCATGCTCGCATCCGTGGTCTTCATCGTCGACTACCACTTCTGGGCCGAGTTTTCGCTCGCGCTTCACGGAGTGGTCATCCTGCTGCTGGTCATGGTGCTGTTCGTGGGCACCGAGGTCGGGGGCAATCGCTCGTGGCTGGTCGCGGGACCGGTGCGCCTTCAGCCGTCCGAGCTGGCCAAGTGGACCACCTGTCTCGTCCTGGCGTCGTACCTGACGAATCGCGTCCGGGGAAGCATGGGGCTGCGTCAGATGGTGGAAATGGGCGTCTTGGTCGGCGCTCCCGTGGTGTTGATCGCACTGCAGCCGGATCTCGGAACCGCTCTGATCTTCATCCCGATCTATATGGCTGCCCTGCTCCTCGGCGGCCTCAGGTGGAAGGTCATCGTGAGCCTCATCCTCGCAGGGGTCCTGTTGGCCCCCGTCGTCTGGATGCAGCTCGAGGACTATCAGCGTGAACGAATCCTCACCGTCTTCGACGAGAGCCGTGACCCCTCGGGCGTCGGCTACCAGGTTCGGCAGTCGAAGATCGCGATCGGCTCGGGCGAGCTCACCGGCAAGGGTCTTTTCCAGGGCACCCAGAGCCGGCTCAACTTTCTGCCGGCGCAGCATACCGACTTCGTGCTTGCCGTTCTCGCGGAAGAGCTCGGTTTCCTGGGAGCCTTCGCTGTCCTCGGCCTCTTCTATTACCTGATCCTGCGCGCGGTCGTGGCGGGGCGATCCTCCCAGGATCGACTCGGAACCTACATCTGCCTCCTGGTCGCCGCGTGGATCACCGGCCAGGCCGCCATCAACATCGGCATGGTCCTGGGCCTCCTCCCCACCATCGGCGTGCCCCTCCCCTTCCTCTCCTACGGAGGCTCGGCCCTCGTCGCCGCCGCCTGCGGCGTCGCCCTCATCCTCAACGTCCGAGGCCGCCGCTTCGTCAACGTCTAGTCTTCCCTGCCGGCGTCCTTGTCCCGTTTTCAGCGCCGTCGTACCGTCCGTCAGGAAAAAACTGGGGACAGTACACTCATTTCGAACGCGGTGGCGATTTCGGTCAGAGTGCTCCCCGAAATGAGTGTACTGTCCCCAGTTTTTTCGGGCGACCCCCACGAATGGAGCACGAGCTTGGCGCGAGGAAGGTCAGACGCGGGCGGTGGGGTCGAACAGGCGCTGGTATTCCTGGGTGGCGTAGCGGTCGGTCATGCCGGCTATGTAGTCGGCGATGGCGCGTTCCAGTCCTTCGGTCTCGATTCGGCTACGGCGGTCGTCGGGGAGCAGTCGAGGGTTCTCACGGTAGCGGTCGAACAGGGAGAAGAGGATGCGCCGAGACTTGTCTCTCATGCGCTCGATGCGATGGTGAAGGTAGAGGTTCTCCCGAAGGTCGCTCTTGAGGACCCGGTTTCGCTCGGCGACCTCGGGGGGCAGCGTGACGAGCGCGCGTCCGGCGCGACGAACGTCGTCGACGGACTCGACACCGGCCTCCACGAGGGCCCGGGAGGTGGCCTCGATCAAGCCGGTGACCAGCTCGTCGATCAGAGCGCGCAGGGCGGCGTTGTGGATCTGGCGCAGATCCGCTTCGGGTGTCTCTCGGCAGGCCGCGGCGAGGGCGTCGCCGAAGATGGAGACGCGCGCGGCGAGCGCGTCGGCATCCAGCAGGCCGGACTCGAGACCGTCGTCGATGTCGTGGTGGTTGTAGGCAATCTCGTCGACCACGTCGATCATCTGGGCCTCGAGCGGCGGCAGGAGATCGGGCTCGTACTCGGCGAACTCGGGGGCCACCCCAACGTCGATGGTCCCCGAGTGCTTGGCGATCCCCTCGCGAGTTTCCCACGTCAGGTTCAGCCCCGGATAGGCGCTGTAACGGTCCTCCAGGGTCTCGACGATGCGCAGCGTCTGGCGGTTGTGATTGAACCCACCGTGCCCGGCGAGCAGTTCGTCGAGAACATCCTCACCGACGTGGCCGAACGGAGTGTGGCCGAGGTCGTGGGACAGGGCCAGGGACTCGACCAGATCCTCGTTGAGGCCCAGCGCGCGGGCCACCGTGCGGCCTATCTGGCTGACCTCGATGCTGTGGGTGAGCCTCGTGCGGTAGTGATCGCCTTCGTGGTTCACGAAGACCTGGGTCTTGTACTCCAGCCGTCGGAACGCCCGGCAGTGGATGATCCGATCGCGATCCCGCTGGTAGGCACCGCGGTAAGGGTGCTCCGCCTCGGGGTAGCGCCTTCCGCGGGAATCACGCGATCGCTGGGCGTAAGACGCCAGGCGATTCTCGGACCCGAAAGGTGGTGTCCACGGCATGGCGTCGAAAGTTATCCGGGAACTAGACCGAGAAGCTCTCTCCGCAGCCGCAGGAGCCGCTGGAGTTCGGGTTGCTGATCTTGAAGCCCGAGCCCTGCAGGCTGTCGACGTAATCCACCGTCGTGCCGTTGAGGTAGGGTCGGGACGTCGCGTCGACGAAAACCTTCAGGCCGTTGAACTCGAGCACCTCGTCGTCGGGCTTCGCGGTGTCTTCGAAGGTCAACCCGTACTGGAAGCCGGAGCATCCCCCGCCCTGTACGGCGATCCGCAAACCGAACCCCGGTTTGTTCTCCGCCTCGAGCAGCGACTTCACCTTGCTGACGGCATTCTCGGTGACCTCAACCATTCGAATCCACCTCCCGTTCGGACCTCACAACCGTCACGAAACCTCTTCGCGACGAGCTAAGTGTCTATACATCAATCGTATGACCGTTGCGACGGTCTGTCAACGAAGGGTGCCGCGAGACGCCCGGCCCCGGTTGCGACCCGCCGAGCACCTTCGCTATCCTGCTCGCTCAAAAGGAGAAACCGATGGAACGGTCCGAGCGCGTCCAGATGCATCTCGCCCTGTCTTTCAAGAAGGAGCCCCGCGAGCACCCTCGAATCGGCGCGCTCCTCGAGCAGGGATTCAAGGTCGACCAGTTCCAGCGCGTCACCGACAAGGAAGTCGTGGTGACGCTGGTCCGTCCCGAAACCGCTCAGGGATAGGATGGGCCTCGCATCGGTGCAGGGAGGATCCCGTTGAGAATCGAGCGTCATGTGAGTGACGGCGTCACGGTCGTGTCGATCGCCGAGCCGACCGAGATCGATGCCGCGACCGCGGACTCGTTCAAGGAGGCCGTTGCCGCGGCGATCGACGACTCCCCCAAGGTGGTCCTGGACATCTCCCTCATCGAGTTCTTCGACTCGGCCGGGATGGGAGCCCTCCTCGGCATCCAGAAGCGTGTGGCCCAGGCCGAGGGCCGTCTGGTCTTGACCGGGCAGAGCCGCGCCGTCCGAGAGGTCTTTCAGATGGTCGGATTCGACCTGGTCTTCGATGTGCAACCGGACGTTCCGCTGGCGGTGGCGGCGCTGAACGAATCCTGAGGAGGCTCCCCATGGCGGAGAAGCGTGAAGTCTCGATCAAGATGCCCGACGAGATCCTGGGAGGCGTCTACGCCAACCAGATGATGGTGAGTCACACCCGGGAGGAGTTCGTCCTCGACTACATCAATCTGTTTCCACCGACCGGCGTGGTGAACGCCCGCGTGATCGTGAGCCCCGGGCACCTCAAGCGCATGATCCGCGCGCTCGCCGACAACCTCGCCCGCTACGAGACTCGCTTCGGGCAGGTCATCGAGGCGGAAGCCCCCACCCCCGGCGAGTTCAAGAATTAGTGGAGGGGTCGGGCCGGCCCTTGCGGAGCTCGGCGATCAGGTGGCCGAGCTCGGGGAGGATCAGGCGGTCGAGGGCGAGCTCGACCGCGACGGTCGCGCCCGGAAGCGAGAAGATCACCTTGCCTCGAGCAATGCCGCCCAGCGCCCGGCTGATCATCGCCGCGCTACCGATTTCCTGAAACGACAGCATGCGAAAAAGCTCGCCGAACCCGTCGAGCTTCTTCCCCAGCAGCGACGCAATCGCCTCGTAGGTCCGATCCCTGGCCGCGATGCCGGTACCGCCGTTGAGGATCACCGCATCGAGATCCTCGAGGGACAGCCAGTCGACCACCTGCTTGCGGACCCGGTCGGGCTCGTCGGGGAGGATCTGGTAATCGACCACGCGATGCCCGGCCTTCTCGATCCGAGCGCGAGCCGCCTGGCCGGAAGTGTCGGTTTCCGGGTCGCGAGAATCACTGACGGTCAGCAGAGCGACCCGCGCCTTGATCGCTTCCGCCCCATGCCGATGTGGGTGTCCCATTTCAGTCGCCTCCCAGCCAGCGGATCAGTGTCCGCACTCCGGCTCCCGTTCCGCCCGCGGGCGCGCCGGGGGCGTCCTTCTCGAAGAAGGCCGGTCCGGCGATGTCGAGGTGAAGCCACGGAAGCTCGCGGGGCACGAACTCCCCGAGAAACAGGGCCGCGGTGATGGCCCCGCCCCAACGCTCGCCGATGTTCTTGAGGTCCGCGGGCCCCTCCTGGAGGGCATCGAGATACTCCTCGAACATCGGCATCGGCCAGAGCTTCTCCCCTGCCGTCCGCCCCGCGGCAAGGACCTCGTCGCGCAGCTCGTCGTGGCGAGAGAAAACTCCGGCGCACAGCGTTCCGAGAGCGACGACGCACGCGCCGGTCAGCGTTGCGACGTCGACCAGCCGGTCGGGCTTCAATCGCTTCGAGGCGTAGGCCAGAAGATCGCTGAGAACGAGACGGCCCTCGGCGTCCGTGTTCCCGACCTCCACCGTCTTTCCCGAGTAGGTGGTGAGAATGTCCCCCGGCTTGAACGCCGAGGCGCCGGTCATGTTCTCCACGAGCCCGAGCAGTCCGTGGACCTCGGCCCGACACCCCACATCGCGCAGTGCCGTCATAGCCGACAGCACGGCCGCTGCCCCCGCCATGTCACCCTTCATGGTGAGCATGCTGTTGCCGAGCTTGAGGTTCAGCCCTCCGCTGTCGAAGGTTACCCCCTTGCCCACCAGAACTACCTTGGGGGTCTTCGAGCTTCTCTTCCTGGGCCGGTAGACGAGGTGCACGACCCGGGCGGGTTGACTGCTGCCCCGGGCCACCGCCAGCAGGGCCCCGGTTCCCAGCCGGCGAAGCTCGGGAGGGCCGAGGACCTTGACCGACAGACCGGAGCCCTTGGCGTGTTGCCGGGCGCGTCGTGTCATCTCCGCGGGGGTCATCACCGACGGGGGTTCGTTGACGAGATCCCGCGCGAGGTAGACCGCGCGTGCCGAGATCTCTCCAAGCGATGCCGCCCGGGCGATCCCCCGAGAGCCCTTCTCGACCGAGACCTCGAGCCGATCGAGGGCGGAGCGTCGACGGGCACGGTCGGTCAGGTAACGCTCGAAGCGGTAGGCGCCCAGCAGGGCCCCCTCGACGGCCGCGCGCACGACCGCCGCCGGTGCGTCGTCGGAGGTCGCCGGAAGGCGGATCGCGAGTTTCTTCGCGGCGAAGCGCTCGGCCGCGCGGACCGCACGAGCACAGCCGTCGCCCACCACCGTCGCCGAAGCCTCCCGTTCCGGCCCGAGCCCGATCACCAGAAAGCGACGGCAGCCTGGCCGACCGTTGGCGTTCCACATCACGACGTCGCGACGGCGCCCCTCGAATCGCTCGGCCTTCATCTCGGCGGCGAGCGCTCGCCGGAGCCTGGCGTCATCGACACCCCGTGGTTCCCCATCGCCCTCGAAGGCGAAGCAGGCCGCCGTGTCGGCCGTCAGGCGCGCCAGATCCTTCGTGCTCGTACTCACGCCAATCACGTTGAGTCCCTCATGCGAGCTCCCGGTCAGGAATGCTCGCGGTCCAGGACGCCCGAGAGAGCGTCGACGATCCCGCCCGCCGTCAGCCCGACCCCCTCGAGAAGTCGCTCGCGGGAACCATGAGTCACGAAGCGGTCCGGAAGCCCTAGGCGAATGACTTTCTCGCGGCTGAGATCCATCCGCTCGAGCTCGTCCAGCACGCCGTCCCCGAAACCGCCACTGAGAGCATTCTCCTCGATGGTGACGAGGGCCGGGCATCTCTCCCGGACCGTGCGCAGGACTTCGACGTCCATCGGCTTCACGAAGCGGCAGTTCACCACGGTTGCCGAGATGCCGTCTTCGGCCAGTCGCTCCGCGGCTTCCTGCGCGACCCGGACCATCGGTCCCACGGCCAGGAGCGCCACATCCTGCCCCTCGGCGAGAACCTCCCAGGCCCCGATGGGCAAAACGCGTGGCGCGCGGGTCTCGTCGAAGCCCTCCGGGACGTTCCCCCGCGGGTATCGCAGCGCGAAGGGACCGGCGTCGTGATGAAGCCCCGTCCATAGCAGGTCGCGAAGCTCGTTACCGTCGCGGGGCGCCGACACCACCATGCCCGGGACGCATCTCAGGTAGGTGAGATCGAGCGTGCCGTGGTGGGTCGGGCCGTCGGCGCCGACCAGACCGGCGCGGTCGACGGCAAAGACGACGGGCAGTCTCTGGATCGCAACGTCGTGCACGATCTGATCGAAGGCCCGCTGCAGGAAGGTCGAGTAGATGGTCACCACCGGGCGCACGCCGTCACAGGCCATACCGGCCGCGAAGCAAACTCCGTGGGCTTCGGCGATCCCGACGTCGAAGAACCGGGAGGGGTGCTTCTCGGCAAACCCCGTCAGGCCGGTGCCGCTGGGCATCGCCGCCGTGATGGCGACGAGGTTGTCGACGCTCTCCGCCGCCTCGAGCATGGCCTCGCCGAAAACTTTCGTATACGACGGCGTGCCTCCGGCGGCCGCCGTTTTCGCCTTGCCCGTCTCCTTGTCGAACGGCGTCACACCGTGGAACGACTCGTGGTGCGCCTCCGCCGGCGGGAGGCCCTTTCCCTTGGTGGTCATGACGTGCAGCAGCACGGGCCCGGGGCGCTCCAGCACCTTCGGTAACAGATCGAGCAGAAGATCGAGGTCGTGGGCATCCACCGGACCGAAGTAGTTGAAGCCGAGAGCTCGAAAAAGCCCGCCCGGAACCAGCGCGTCCTTCACGGCGCTCTCGAGACGCCGGGCGATCCCTTCCATCGGCTCTCCCAGAGCCGGAAGCCTGCCGAGCAGGCTCAGGGTCTCGTCGCGCAGCTTCTTCAGATAAGGACTCGTGGTGACGCGCGTGAGGTAATGGGCGATGGCGCCGACGTTGGGAGCGATCGACATGCCGTTGTCGTTGACGATGACCAGCAGGCGATGGCCCGACTGTCCGGCGTTGTTGAGCGCCTCGTAGGCCAGTCCCCCGGTCATGGCGCCGTCCCCGATGATCGCTACCACCCGGTAGTCGGCACCGGCGATATCGCGGGCGGCCGCCATGCCGAGCGCGGCCGAGATGCTGGTCGATGCGTGACCCGCCCCGAAGGCGTCGAAGTCGCTTTCGTCTCGCTTCAGAAAACCGCTGATCCCGCCGTGTTGCCGGATCGTCCACAGGGCGTCCCGGCGCCCGGTCAACACCTTGTGAATGTAGGCCTGGTGGCCGGTGTCCCAGACAATGCGGTCCGTGGGCAAGTTCAAGACCTTGTGGAGCGCCACCGTCAGCTCCACGACCCCGAGGCTGGCCCCGAGGTGCCCTCCCTTCTGCGAGACGACGTCGATCACGAACTCACGAATCTCGTGGCACAGCCGGCGGAGCTCGGAACGGGAAAGCCCGTCGAGGTCGCTGGGCGATTCGATGCGATCGAGAAGAGCTCCGCTGGAGGGGGCGGAAGCCTGGTCGCGGGTCTCTTCGTCCATGAAAGCTCCGATTCAAACGGGAAGATGGTCACTGTATAGGAGCCCGCTTCGGGCCGTCAACGCGGCGGCTGCGGGGAACCGTTCGGGGTCGGGCCAGAGCCTGCCGGTCGCCTGGATCAGCAATCCCGGTGCTGAAGCTCGTCCAGGAGGCGATCGACCTCGGCACGGAGCGTGACGAGATCGCCGTGATTATCCACCGTGCGGTCGGCCAGACGGAAGGTGGCATCGAGCTGCTGGGCGGCGGGATCGGCGGCGTTTTCCTGTCGCTCCATCGACTCGAACTCCTCGAGGCTGAGCGGGTCGCCGCCTCGGCCTCTCGCCACCGATCGCCGGAACCGGACCTCGACCGGCGCGGTCACCCCGACCAGGACGAACCGCGGCAGGCCGTCGCGCAGAACCTGCACCTCGGCCGGGTTGCGGATGGAATCGACCACGGCTCGATCCTCGAGCCGCGACAGGATTCGTTGCGCGAGCACGCCGGCCCCCCCCTGACGTCGGAGCTTGTTGCCGATTCGAATGAGGTTCACACGCTCGGGAGGAAGGCCCTTGCCGGAGGCCTCTTCGCGGACCACGTCCGACAACGAATGGACTTTGAATCCGAGCGAGGCCAGGTGCGCGGCGACCTCGCCTTTACCGGCCGCATTGGGGCCGGTGAGCCCGATCACCAGATTCACGGGCGCGCTCTCCGTCGTCGATTGCAGGGCTTCAGTTGCCCGATTCGCCGGTCCCGACGGGGGAGATCTCGTCGGGGCTGTCCCCCGCGGCCCCTTGAGCATCGCCCTGAGAGTCGGCCGGCGGATCGGGGGCCGGCTCGTAGGGAAGGGGCTTGGCCGAGATGCGCGGTGGCTTCGTCTTGACCTTCTTGCGCGCATCCTCGAGAACGGGACTGGCGTTGCGCCCTTCGGGACTCGAGAGGCTTCGGACCTCGCTGACCCGTCGCAGCTTCTCGGTGGCGGCACCCGGAAAGACGCTTTCGGATTCCGGCTCCTGCGGGCCGGTGTTCATCCCCTCTTGCTGCATGCGCAGTAGCTCGGCCGGGTCGGAGGCCATCAGGGCCGCTCGCCGCGCAGAGGCGCTTCTGCGGGAGCTCGCCGGCACCGAGGTGCCCGCGCGGTAGGACGCGGGTGCGGCGTCAAGGCGCACCGTCCCCGGGATGTCCGGGATGTCCGATCCTTCGACGGCCTGGTTCGCCAGGGTGGCGGACGGATCGTAAACCAGGCGCCCGCCTCGTTCGATGCGATCTACCATCGAGTTCGGAAACGCCATCGACGCGTTGGAGCCCAGAACGACGTGGACCATGTTGTCCTTCACCGTGTGGGATCGAATGGGCAGAAAGGTGCCGTTTTCGAAGTGGATGACCTCGTCGGCCAGCGTTACTCCGGTTGTGAGGACGAACAACGCCACCGCCACCACCGTGAGCCGAACGCGAGGCATAACCCCTCCCTTCCCGCCGGAAGACGGAAATCGAGACGCCTGAAGTGTACGCCGAAGGGGGTGGAGCGGCAACCGAGCCGCGGTGGGGGTTGTGGTCCGTGCGTCCGCAAGCTCGGCGCCAGGTTGCGGCCCGGTCGGAGCGCCCCTAGAATGCTGCTCATGACGAACAACCGCAAGGCGCGTAAGTTGCTCTCCTTCATGGTGATGCTAGGACTCGGGACCGTCATGGCGGCAGACGGTCCGCCGGCCGAGCCCGCGAAGATCGAGATCGAGGTCGCGCCGAAGGCGGTCGAGCCGGGCGGGGCGGCGCAGGTCACCCTCCGGATCGTCCCGAAGGACGGCGTGAAGATCAACCGCTACCCGAAGATCAAGCTGACCGTGCCGGAGGTCGAGGGCGTGGTCCAGTCGGCCGAGGCGACACTCGGCAATCCGAAGCCCCCGCCGATCGACAATCCCGAGTCGAACTATTTCAAAGCGCCCGAGCCGCTCGAGCTCGAGCTGCAGGTCGACCCGAGCGCATCGTCAGGTCGCAAGAAGATCGAGGGACACGTCAAGTACTTCTACTGCGTGGCGGCCAGCGGATTCTGCGCGCCGGCCAAGGCCAACGTCAAGATCCCGGTCACCGTTCGCTAAAGCGGCGCGATCAGTCCGCGTATTCGATCCTGAGCCCTCGACGGGAGGGCTGCGCTTGGAGCACGCTCGCCCCTGCACCCCGGATCGCGTCGGCCACCGCCTGACGACGTCCCTCCCGCGCGAACGCAACGACGCAGCCTCCTCCCCCGGCACCACAGACCTTGACCCCCAGAGCCCCCGCGCCGCGCGCGGCCGCATCGACCGCCAGGATCTTTGGCGTGGCCACCGACGGTGCCAGGCTGTAGCGCAGCCGCCCTTCCTCCCCGAGCAGCTTGCCGGCGTCGTCGAGACTGCCGTCCCGCAGCGCCGCCCTCATCTCGCGCGCCACCCGCGCGATGGATTCCATGCGCCGAACCGCGGTCTTGTTCCCGTCGATGAATCGCAGGAACATCTCCCAGTTGCTGTATCCCGAGCGGCGCGGCTGCCCGGTGTAGGCCATCACGAGACGCTCCTCGAGCCCGGGGGCGAGAGGGATCGCTTCCCGGACCGTGCCGTCGGCGCCGTGGTGATAGGCGGAGAGCCCGCCGTTCAAGGCCGCGAGGTAATCTTGATTGCCGGTCGGCGCGCGCAGCTCGATCGTCTCGAGGTTCATCACACGCCTGAGCAGCGCGTCGCGGCGAAGCCCCTCCCCCGTCAGCCGGTTGAGAGCCGCACCGACCGCGATCCCGAGGGTCGACGAGCCTCCCAGGCCGGCCCCAGCCGGCGCCGCGGCGTCGGTCACCAGGTTGATTCCGGTCTCGGGGTGGAACGCACGAACCAGCCGCAGTACGACGGAGAGCGGTCCGGAAACGTCGTCTTCATCCAGCGGCAGTCGCCGGGTCACTCTCCGTTTGCGATCCCGCGAGACGATCGTGACGCGTTCGTCTTCTCGGGTTTCGACCACCGCGCGCGCCCGGAGCTCGATGGCGAGGTTGACTGTGATCGCGCCCGGGACGAGCAGCGAGATCGGCCAGATGTCGATGGTGCCTCCCGCCAGATCGATACGCGTCGGCGCAGAAGCGGTGACCGAGGTAAGCCTCTTCGTTCTCGTGGTCATGGTCGGAATTCTACCGCCTCAACGCAGCTGTTGGCGGATGAACTCCTCGAGTCGTTCGAGATCGGGGGGCGGCATCTCCCGGAACTCGACACCGAAACCGCAATCGAAAGCAGGATCCCCGCGCTCGAGGCTACGGACGATGCCCCGGCAACCGATGTCGCGATCTTCGCCCGGGAGGCAGAACCGCAGGCCCAGCTCGGAGCCCTCCGCCGGCGACCAGTCGGTCTTCAAGAAGGTGCCGTTCACCGACAGGTTGCGGCAGAAGGCCTGACCGATGTCGTCGTCGTGTGTGAAGGTGAAGCGGAGGTTGGCGTTGCAGCGTGGCTGCCTTCGCTCGGGGAAGTGGACGAAGCCACGTAGCGCGTCGAGCATCTCCCCCCGACTGATCGGCTCGAACACCAGGACGTCGGCGCCGGCGCCCATCGCCTCGAGCTCGCCGAGGCGTGAGGCGACGGCGACGATCGGGATCTCTCCGGCGACCGCATCGGCCTTCAGCAAGCGGCACAGCTGAAGACCGTCCGGCACTCTGAGATCGAGGACCGCAACGTCGGGACGTCGGTCGCGCGCGAGAGCGAGCAGCTGCGGCCCCTGCCCCGAGGTCAGCACCTTGACGTCGCGCCTGCGGAGGAAGGTTCGCTCGGTCTCCAGATGGAAAGCAACGTCGTCTACGAGCAGGATCGTGGTGGTCTTGGCCGCCGTCAGCATGACACGGACAAATATGTTCCCCGACCGCCGCCCGTCAACGAGGCCTCCCGGGGGCGGCGGTCAGCGGACGGTGACGACGGCGCAGCGGTCGGGCGAGACGTACCGGCGGATCACCCGCTGGACGTCCGCCGCCGAAACCTCGAGGAGCGCGTCGAGCCGCGCCTGGTCGGCTCCGAGCGGCCTTTCCTCGAGCCTCTCGACCCCGGTGAAATAGGCTCGATTGACCCGGGTTACGCGCCGCATGAGCATCCGTCCCCTCATGGCGTTCGCGGTCCTGCGAACCGTCGGCTCGTCGATCTCGGCCTCCCGGAAGGCCGCCATGCCCTCGCGGACACCTTCGATCGCCTCATCGAGGTTCTCGGGCCGGGTTCCCATCGAGACCGAGAGGCGCGTTCGGCCGGCCCACGGCCCGATCGAAGCGCCCATGGAGTAGGCCAGCCCGCGCTCTTCCCGAAGCTCGAAGCTGAGGCGATCGGAGAGGATCTCGCCGGCCACGGCGAGGGCGGCGCTGTCGGCGGGCTCGGCGTCGAAGAGGTAGCCGAGGGCGAGGTAGAACTGCTCCTTGGCCAGCGAGAGCCAGGCCTCGCTGTCGGGTGGCGTGAGCGGAGCGGGGGCCGCCTTCGGAGGCTCGTCGCCCGCGGGAAGCGATCCGAACACGTCGGTCACCGCGCGCACGGCCGCACCCGGATCCACGGGGCCGCTGGCGGTCACGATCAGCCTGCGCCCGGTGACGTAGGCGTCGTGAAAGGCGCGGAGGTCCTCGGCGGTGATCGACCTGATCGACTCCCTCGTGCCGAGCACGTGGCCGGAGGCAGGATGTCCCGGTGCGAGGGTCTCGGCCAGGAGCTGCCGCGTGGCCGACCGCGGGGAACCGCTGGAGCGCGTCTGCAGGTCCAGCATCTCCTTGCGTACCGCCTCGATGTCGTCGGGAGCCAACCGCGGGTGGATCACGATCTCGGCGAGCAGCGCAACCCCTTCCCTCCAGCGATCGGCAGGCATCTCCAGGCGGACGTAGGAGAACCCGGGCGTGGTGTAGTAGTCGTCGTAGGGAATGAACGCCGCGTCGTGAAACTTCATGTCGGCGCCCAGCGCGGAGAGCGCGGTGTCGAGGCCCGCGGCGTCCCGGACCACCGTCCCCCGAGCGTAGAGGCGGTGGAGGAAGTCGGCGATCCCTTCCTTGCCCTCGGGCTCCGAGGCTGAGCGGTGGCGGAAGAGAAGGTGCGCCGCGAAGACCCGGGTGTCGTCGTTGCGCTCGAAGACGACCTCGAGCCCGTTGGCGAGCACCTCGGTTGCCAGGGTCGGCCGCCCGCTCGCGGTTTCGAGCGCCGTCGTCTCCGGATTCCATTCGGACAGGGCCTCCTCGAAGCCGGGTCCGAAATGCGTTGCGCGCGAGCGGCCCAGGGACTCTCGGAGCAGCGCCGCCGCAGTCTCGAGGTCGTCGTCGGTCACGGCCTCGAGCGCCGCGACGCGGTTCTCGAGATAGCCCTCCGGGGCCCCGGGCAGATAGGGCGAGAGCATCATGCCGTAGTAGTGGATCTTGTCGGCCAGCAGCAGCTCCCCGGTGCGAACGGAATCTCGCACCGTGGGCACGCGGTCCCACGCGGGGCTTCCGGGGACAAGGCCACGGAGCTCGGCGACGAGATGCTCGCCCACGGCGGGCGCGTTGCCGCCTTCCGGAAGCTCCGCCGAAAACTCCACGGTCGACCACGCCCCAGCCCGGGGATTGAAGCTCAGGGAGAAGGAGAGGACGAGCGGATCGGCCCCGGAGGTCAATGCCCGACCGAGCGGAGAGTCCTTCCCGTCGGCAACGCCGTCAACGAGCAGCTCCAGTGCCGGAATCCTGGGATCGTGAGACGCCACCTCCAGCGGGAGCGACACGGAGAGGTACTCGCGGCCGGCGTCGAGCGGGGCGCGAAGGACGTTCATGTCGGGCCTGGGCGGCCAGGTGCCGCCGCCTCCGCCCGCCGGCACGGGCCGGGCTTCCTGGGCGCCGAAGATCTTCTTGACTGTCTCGAGATCACTCGCCGGGTCGACGTCCCCCATGAGAATCAGCGTCATATTGCCGGGGACGTAGCGGGAATGGTAGAAGGCCAGGACGTCGTCGCGCTTCAGGCCCTCGATCGACTCCTCGGAGCCGAGCACGGGACGCGCGATGGGGGTGTTCGCGTAGGCGAAGGCGCGATGGGCGGAGCCCGCGACGTAGGACGGGTTGGCGCGGTCCTTGGCGATCTCCTCGAGCACGATCCCCTTTTCCTTTTCGAACTTGTCGGGCGGAAGGACCGAGTGAAAGAGCATGTCGGCCTGGATGTCGAGGCCCTGCTCGAGGAACTCTTTCTGGATCAGGAGCGAGAAGAAGGTGTGGTCTTCGCGGGTGGTAGCGTTGTTGTAGGCACCGTAGCTATCGACCTCGTCGTAAAGCTCGCGCTGGGTCCGCGACTCGGTGCCGTTGAACAGGAGGTGCTCGAGGAAGTGCGAGGCGCCGTTCATCCCCTCGGGCTCGTGGACCACGCCGGCGTTGACCAGCACCGACGAGGCGACCATCGGATTGGCGCGGTGCTCGATCAGAATCACGCGCAGGCCGTTGTCGAGAACCTCCTCGTGGTACGCCCCGGCGGCGGGGCTGACCAGGAGAAGCACCGCAACGAAAGACACCAGACCGCGAGCGATCATCGCGACGCGGCTATACTGTCGGCTGCTTTGGGGTTTCAATGAGTCGCACACAAGGAATCCTGTTCGGCGTGCTGGCCGTTGTGGCGTTGCTCGTCGTGGGGCTCTCGCTCCGCACGCGGCAACCGCCGGTTCTTCCCGTCGATGAGGACCACCGCAACCTGTCGGACCTGGAGGCCTGCATGGTGTGCCACGGACCCGACGGCGGCCTCCCGCAATCTTCCGACCACCCTCTCGGCTTCGACTGCCTGCGCTGCCACGGCACTCCCTAGCTCAATCCTGGCGTCTCTCGGTGAAGTGGTGGGGCTCGGTGGCGGAGTTCAGGCTCCCCCGCACCAGCGCGCCCTCGGCGATGGCCAGGACGCCGGCGGTGAGGTCACCTTCGATTCTCGCCGACTGCCCGACCTCGAGCTTGCCGTTGACCGTGACCGGGCCCTCGACCATCCCCTCGACCCGAGCCTGGTCCGCCAGGACAGCGCCCTGGACGCGACCGCCCTTCAGGAGCGCGAGCCGCCCCACGACCTCGACGTTGCCGGCGACGTGGCCCGCCAGGACGGCGTCGCCCGCCGCGCGCAGGTCGCCCTCGAGGGTAGCGGTCTCCGCGAGCACCGTGGTGGCGTCGTCGCGCGTGTCGATCTCCGGTGTCTCGAGGAAGCGGCGGCGCTTCCTGTCACCGTCCTTGTTCTTGCCTCCGAACAGGGCCATGCCCTCTCCTTCCCGACGGCGATCCCCGCCGGGGCGCCGTGGTGGTGTCGATCGCCAGGTTGCCCATGATAAAGGAAGAGCCGGCGGTCAATCCGGACCCCACGGGTCCGGCGGCGTTCCGAGCAGCCACAGAAGCTCGGCGAGGACCATCGCCGTGGCCCCCCACACCTTTTCGCCGTGCAGGTCGAAGTACGGAACGTCGTAGTGGCGGTCCTTGAGGAAGCGACGCTCGACCTGGATCCGCGCGGGGTCGCGGAGATCGCCGAGCGAGACCTCCAGGATCCGTTCGACCTCCCCGTCGGCCGGGTGCAGCGCGGGGCGATCCTCGACCTGCGCCACCACGGGATGGAGCACGAAACCGCTCGCGGGGATGTGGAGCGGCGAGAGGTGGCCCAGGACCTGGAGGCTTCTCGGGTCGAGACCGACTTCCTCTTCACCCTCGCGCAGCGCCGCGGTGGTCAGGTCCTCGTCGGGCTCGCGGGCACCGCCGGGGAGCGAGACCTGGCCTGCGTGCTGCGGGAGGTCGCCGTGGCGGACGGTGAGAATGACGTGGAGCTCTCCCCGAACCGGATAGAGAACGACGAGGCCGGCGCCCTCGCGAGAGTCCTCGGGAATCTCGCCGGGATACCACCCCGGCCTCGGGCGGGGCGCCATTCGAAGCTGAGCGGTGAAGCCGGGAAGGGTGCCTCGAATGCGGTCGGCCAGGCGTTGGATGTCGCTGTCTTTCATCACGAGCTCCGAGCCTGGATTAGAGCACAGGGTGCAGCCCCCGTCAGGTCAGGGGTGCGACCCCGTGCTAAGCTCGGGCGCAATGGCGAATCGAGTCTTTCCCGACATCCCGATCTGGCCGGTCATCGAGCCGACGCCCGTCGTCAAGGTGGTGCGCCACGAGCCCCTCACGGCCATCCAGGAGGTGCTGTCGGTCTCGATCGACGACATCGTGAATCGGGGACCGACGAAAGCGCTCGTCGCCGACTTCTACCGGATCTCCCGCCGCATCGAGAACGAGGCCTGGCTCCGGCGCCATCTCAGCTGAACAACCGCCGTTGCTTGCCGGGACGGCCGGGCACCCGGAACCGGGTGACGTCGAGGTCCGCTTCTCGGCAGGGATCGAGACCGAGCCGACGGCAGGCGAGGTCGAAGCGCCGGCGCAGAAGGTCAGCGTACTCCCCCGTCCCTTGCATGCGCCTTCCCCACTCCGCCTGGTAGATCTTTCCGTCGTGGGCCTCGCGCAGGAGGCGCTGCACGCGCTTCGCCCTGTTCGGATAGTGGGTCTCGAGCCACGCGACGAAAAGGTCCTTCACCTCGTGAGGCAAGCGAAGGAGAATTGTGCCGGCGACGCTCGCCCCGGCTACGGCCGCCGCCTCGAGGATACGGTCGAGCTCGGCGTCGTTGAGACCCGGGATCATGGGTGATGCCAGCACTCCCGTCGGTACACCCGCGTCATCCAGCGTGCGAATCGTCTCCAGTCTTCGCCCCGGCGTCGGGGCTCGCGGCTCCATTCGCCGCGCAAGCTCGCGATCGAGCGTCGTGACCGACACTAGGACCGACGCGAGCCTGTCGGCGGCCATCGCGGCGAGCAGATCGAGATCGCGGAGGACGAGATTCGACTTCGTCACGACCGAGACCGGATGACGGTGATCCCGGAGCACCTCCAGGATCCGGCGGGTCAGCCCGAGACGCTTCTCTACGGGCTGGTAGGGGTCGGTGTTGGCGCCGAGGACCAGCACACGGCAACGGTAGCGCTTGCCTGCAAGCTCCCGACGCAGCAGCTCGGGTGCATTCGGCTTCGAGAAGATCTTGCTCTCGAAGTCGAGACCTGCCGAGAGTCCGAGGTAGGGGTGGGTCTGGCGCGCAAAGCAGTAGACGCAGCCGTGCTCGCAGCCTTTGTAGGGATTGATTGACTGCTCGAAGGGGACGTCCGGCGAGTCGTTCGTGGAGATCAGGCTTCGGGCGGGTTCGGAGGTGACGACGGTCTCGAGCCGAGGCGGCTCGAAATCGAGGCTGCCCCAGCCATCGTCGAACGGAACCACCTCGCGGATCTCGAACCGCCCCGCCGGGTTGCCCAGCGCACCGCGGCCCTTTCGGGGCCCAGGGCGCGATCCGCGCGTCTCTTGGATTACTGGCGCCTCTTGGCGACAAGCTCCATCTGCTTGAACTCTGTGCCGTCGGGTTGCACCATGAACGACTCGTACATGTAGCTGTTGTCGTTGAGGATCGTGGTGACACCCTTGTTCTTCATCATCTCGCCGGTCATCGGATTCGGGGTATCCGCGAACATGGTTCGGACCTTGCCACTTGTGTCGCAGCCTCCCTCGAAGTGCATGATGCCGGTGCCCATGTTGTCCACCCACATGCCGACGTACTGCTTGCCGAGATTGTCGTAGCCGTCGATGGCGAGACCCTGGACCGGCATGTCCATGATGGTGGTGGTGATCTCCTGCTGAAGGAAGCGGCCGCCCATGATCCAGGTCGCCTTGATGGTGCCGGTGGATTCCATCGGGTCGCCGCCCATGGGGCCCCAGACCTTGGCGGTGAAGTCCCAGCTTCCGGCCTGCCGGTCGAGGTGCTTGTGGTGCTCGCCGGGGGCGCCGGCCGCCATCATCGCGCTGTTGTCCGGCGGACCTTCGCTCTTTTCCTCGGCGACGGCGGCGCCGGCGAGAAGCAGCGAGAGGATGCTCGCGATCACGATCCAGACGGTCGAACGGTTGCTCATCGGTCCCTACCTCCTCGAATGAAATCGCCGCCGGCCACGGTCCCGGCCGATTCGTCGCACGGATTCGGCGCGGGCCGGAGGGGTGGCTCGAAAGCCAAGGAAGTATGCCCGACCCGGATGGCGAACGCAAGGCGAAACTGCTGTTGCGCGGAGGGTGGCCGAACGGGAGCGAGGCCGGCTAAGTTGCCCGGGGCGTGTGGGTTTGGTATAACCCGCGTCGCCTGAGAATTTCTGTCGATGAATGCCGGCGTAGCTCAGTTTGGTAGAGCAGCTGATTCGTAATCAGCAGGTCAACGGTTCAAGTCCGTTCGCCGGCTCCAGCCTGTTCTGGTCCGTTCCGGACACATAGGTAACGGTTCATACCGGAGACATGGGTAACACCCTCGCCTCGAAAGGGTTCTGAATGCTCTCGAGGCGCCCCGTCTCATGGTCGAAGAAGCCCAGATCATACTG
>Ga0316191_10000227_pt1 | contig 34115 bp, 33 predicted proteins | sample Eddworburr2cm_MG_FD_204928 | JGI IMG/M metagenome (GOLD analysis project Ga0316191, IMG submission 204928) | Coastal sediment microbial communities from Maine, United States - Eddy worm burrow 2 cm | ecosystem: Environmental > Aquatic > Marine > Coastal > Sediment | place: USA: Maine...
GGTCGGAATGGCGCTGGCTGAGAAGATTCTCGCTGCGCGATTCAACCGGCCGGATTTCCAGCTGATCGACCATCACACCTATGTCTTCCTCGGTGACGGCTGCATGATGGAGGGCATTTCCCACGAGGCCTGTTCGCTGGCCGGAACACTGCGCCTCGGCAAGCTGATCGCGCTGTACGACGATAATGGCATCTCGATCGACGGCGAGGTGAGCGGCTGGTTCACCGACGACACGCCAGCACGTTTCCGGGCATACGGATGGCAGGTGATCCGCGACGTGGATGGCCACGATCCCGAGGAGATCCGGCAGGCGATCGAGACCGCGCGCGGCGAGATCTCGATGCCGACTTTGATTTGCTGCCGTACCGTGATCGGCTACGGTTCGCCCAACAAACAGGGTACCGCTGCGACTCATGGCGCGCCTTTGGGCGCCGCGGAAATCGCGCTGGTGCGCGAACAGATCGGCTGGCCGTATCCGCCGTTCGAAGTGCCGAAAGACATCCGTAACGCCTGGGACGCCCGCGCCAGGGGCGCGCAAAGCCAGGCGCAATGGCAGGCGCTGTGCGAGGACTACGGATCGCGCTACCCCGATCTGGCCGCGGAACTGGCGCGGCGAATCGAAGGCGCCCTGCCCGAGAACTGGGCGGCTGCTGCGGACGGCGTGATCGCCGCGATCGATGGCGAGGCAGCCGCTATAGCAACGCGCAAGGCATCGCTGCGTTGCCTCGAGGGGTTTGCCCCGTTGTTGCCCGAACTGGTGGGCGGCTCGGCGGACCTGACCGGATCGAACCTGACTTACTGGTCCGGCTCGAAGGCGGTGACCGGTGACGATGCCAACGGCAACTACCTGTATTTTGGCGTGCGTGAGTTCGGCATGGCCGCGATCATGAACGGGTTGTGGCTGCACGGCGGCATCAGGCCTTACGGAGCCACGTTCCTGACCTTTTCCGATTACGCGCGTAATGCCATCCGTATGGCCGCGCTAATGCAGGTCCCGGGAATATTTGTTTTTACCCACGACTCTATCGGTCTCGGCGAAGACGGCCCGACGCATCAGCCGATCGAGCACCTGGCCAGCCTCAGGATCATCCCGAACCTGCAGCTATGGCGTCCGTGCGATGCAGTCGAGTCGGCTCAGGCGTGGCGCGCTGCGCTGGAAAGCACCGACGCGCCGCACGCGCTGGTGTTTACCCGTCAGAGCCTGCCGCATCAGGAACGCGATCAGGCGCAGATCGCCGCAATCGCCCGCGGCGGATACGTTTTGCGTGATTGCGATGGCGAACCGGAGTTGATCCTGATCGCGACGGGCTCCGAAGTCAGTATCGCGGCCGAGGCGCGTGAGACGCTTGCGGGGGCGGGGCGTCGCGTGCGGCTTGTTTCGATGCCCTGCACGTCGGTGTTCGACTCACAGGACGCGGCCTACAGAGAGTCGGTACTGCCCTCGGCCGTGCGTTCGCGCCTGGTAATCGAGGCAGGCGTCAGCGAATTCTGGTACCGCTATGTGGGCAGCGACGGCAGCGTCATCGGCATCGATTGCTTCGGCGAGTCGGCACCGGCCGAGTTGCTGTTCGAACACTTTGGTTTTACCGCCGAGCGCATTTGCGAGAAAGCGCTCAGTCTTATCGATAACAAATGACAGGACCGGCAACGCGCCGGCCGGGAAGGAGAAACGAAAGATGGCAGTCAAAATCGGCATCAATGGCTATGGCCGCATCGGCCGCAATGTTTTGCGCGCGCTGTATGAGTCAGGTCGCACGTCCGAGCTCCAGATCGTTGCGGTGAACGATCTGGGCGACGCGGAGACCAACGCGCACCTGACCCGTTTCGACACGGCCCATGGCAAATTCCCCGGCGAAGTCAAAGTCGAGGGCGGTGACCTCGTGGTTAACGGTGACCGGATCAAGGTGCTCGCCGAGCGCGACCCGGGCAAATTGCCATGGGGCGATCTGGGCGTCGACGTGGTCCTCGAATGCACGGGCCTGTTCAACAACCGCGACGCTGCCTCGAAACACCTTGCGGCGGGCGCACGGAAAGTGCTGATTTCGGCGCCGGCCGGAAAGGATGTCGATGCGACGATTGTCTATGGCGTCAATCACGGGACACTGAAAGCCAGCGACCAGATTGTTTCAAATGCCTCATGCACCACCAACTGTCTGGCGCCACTGGTGAAGCCTCTGCACGAGAAGATCGGTGTCGTGCACGGGCTTATGACGACGATTCATGCCTACACCAATGACCAGGTTCTTACCGACGTATTCCACAAGGATCTGCGACGCGCAAGGTCGGCGACGATGTCGATGATCCCGACCAAGACCGGTGCGGCGGCGGCGGTCGGTCTGGTGTTGCCCGAACTTGCCGGCAAGCTCGACGGATTCTCGGTCCGTGTTCCGACGATCAACGTTTCGCTGGTCGATCTGACCTTTGCTGCAACACGCGAGACCAGCATCGACGAAATCAATGCGGTTCTGCGCGAAGCCTCACAGGGTGAGCTCGCGGGCGTACTCGGTTACAACGACGGGCCGCTGGTTTCGATCGACTTCAATCACGACCCCGCTTCCTCTACTTACGATGCGACGATGACCCGCGTGATCGACGGCACGCTGGTGAAAGTCTGCTCGTGGTATGACAATGAATGGGGCTTCTCCAACCGGATGCTGGACACGACACTGGCGTTGATAAACGCCAGCTGAAGCAGTAGTCCGTGTTTTGGCGTTACGGCCGCGCGGCTCCGCCCGCAAGGGTGGTGCTGCCGGAGCCGGGCGTACAGGGGTGGCAAATGAATATCCTGAGAATGTGTGATATCGAATTGGCCGGCAAAACCGTGCTGATTCGCGAAGACCTCAATGTGCCGGTCAAGGACGGTGTCGTAACGAGCGATGCTCGCATTCGTGCCGCGGTGCCGACCATCCGAGCCGCCGTGGATGCCGGCGCCGGAGTCATCGTGATGTCGCATCTCGGCCGCCCGACCGAAGGGCAGCCGGAGGCACAGTTCTCGTGCGAACCCGTCGCCGCTCGACTGTCACGGTTGCTCGGGCACAAAGTCGCATTTGCCCGCGATTGGCTGGACGGCATAACCGTGGCGCCAGGCGAGGTGGTTCTGACCGAAAATGTGCGTTTTAACGCCGGCGAGAAAGGCAACGACGATGATCTTTCCCGGCGCATCGCGGCATTATGTGACGTGTTTGTGATGGATGCTTTCGGCACAGCGCACCGTGCCCAGGCCAGCACCCACGGGGTAGCGAAATACGCGCCCATCGCCTGTGCCGGCCCGCTTCTCGTCGGTGAACTCGAGGCGCTTGCCCGTGGACTGAAACATCCCGCGACCCCGGTTGTGGCGATTGTTGGCGGGGCCAAGGTCTCCACCAAGCTCGAGGTTCTGGAAGCGCTGGCGATGAAGGTGGACCATCTAATCGTTGGCGGTGGCATCGCAAACACGTTTATTGCAGCTGCCGGTCACGCCGTCGGCAAGTCGCTGTACGAGCCGGATCTGGTTGCCAAGGCGGCCGGGTTGCTGGCGCGCGGCGAGCGCGGCGAGGGTGCGAGCATACCGATCCCGGTGGACGTCGTCGTGGCTCGCGAGTTCTCGGCGACCGCCGAAGCGGACATTCGCGGCGTTGACAAGGTAGCGGCAGACGAAATGATCATGGATGTGGGTCCGGACACGGCGGATAAGCTGAGCGAGATCGTCAGCAAGGCCGGCACCATAGTCTGGAACGGGCCGCTGGGCGTGTTCGAGTTCGATCAGTTTGGCGAAGGAACGCGCAGGCTTGCGCAGGCCGTCGCCGAGAGTCCGGGGTTTTCCATTGCCGGCGGTGGCGACACACTTGCGGCGCTCGAGAAGTACGAACTCGGCGATCGCATTTCCTATGTCTCGACCGGGGGCGGCGCGTTCCTCGAGTTTCTCGAGGGCAAGCCGTTGCCGGCCGTCGAAATTCTCGAGGAGAGAGCGAGGCAGGCGGCGTGAGCGAGCCGGCCCGTGCGTTGAGACGCACCAAGATCGTCGCAACACTCGGTCCGGCCAGCGAGAGTCCCGAGCGGCTGCGAGAGCTGATCGATGCCGGCGTGGACGTGGTTCGCCTGAATTTCTCGCATGGCAGCGCAGACGGCCACTTGCGCCGCGCCGCGCTGGTGCGTGCCGTGGCCGACGAGCTGGGTCAGGACATTGCGATTCTCGGGGATCTCCAAGGGCCGAAGATCAGGGTCGAGGGATTTGCCGCGGGCAGTGCCGAATTGCGCGAGGGTCAGGAGTTCGTGCTGGATGCCGAGCTCGGCGCCAGCGACGGTGACAGTAGCCGGGTGGGGCTTGGATACAAGCATCTGCCGCAGGATGTCAGTGTCGGTAGCCGCTTGTTGCTCGACGACGGCAAAATCGAGCTCGAAGTCCGGGCCGTCGAGGGATCGCGCGTGATTACCCGGGTTGTTATGGGCGGGAAGCTCAGCAATAACAAGGGAATCAACCTGAAAGGCGGCGGTTTGTCCGCGCCGGCGCTCACCGGCAAGGACCGCCAGGACATTGTGACGGCGGCACAAATGGGCGTTGATTATCTTGCCGTGTCGTTTCCGCGCGATGCCAGCGATATCGAAACCGCGCGCAGTTTGTTGCGCGAGGCCGGCGGAACCGGCCGGATCGTAGCGAAGGTCGAGCGTACCGAGGCCATCAAGAATATCGAGGAAATCGTCAGGGCGAGCGAGGTGATCATGGTCGCGCGCGGCGATCTCGGTGTGGAAATGGGCTACTCGACGGTGCCCGGCCTGCAAAAACGCATCCTCAAACTCACGCGGCGTATGAACCGGGTGTCGATCATCGCGACCCAGATGATGGAGTCGATGATCGTCAACGCGATGCCGACCCGGGCCGAGGTCTCTGACGTGGCCAATGCGGTGCTCGATGGCACCGATGCAGTCATGCTATCGGCGGAAACGGCGATAGGCGAGCATCCGGTGGACGTAGTGCATGCGATGGCCGAGGCCTGTATCGGTGCCGAGCAGCACCAGTCAGCGCTGCGCGCATACAAGCCACGAATCGAAGACGATTTCGAGAACATCGACCAGGCGATCGCAATGGCGGTCATGTATACCGCGAATCATCTCCATGTGCGCGCGATCGCGGCTCTGACCGAGTCGGGCGCGACCACGCTATGGATTTCCCGCGTCCGTTCCGATATTCCGATATTTGCATTTGCCCGGCACGCGGAAACACGGCGCCGCGTACGCCTCTATCGGGGCGTCTACCCGGTGCCTTTCGAGCCCGCGCACATGGACTCACAGGCCGGGTACCGCGAGGCTTTCGAACGGCTCCACGAGCGTGGTGCCGTGGACAACGGCGATTTTGTGATTTTTACGAAGGGCGATCGCGAAGGCGTATCGGGCGGCACTAATGCAATGAAGATTTTGCGCGCTGACGTCTGATCTGACGGCCCCGGCAATGGTCTGCGTGGCTGCGCGAGTTTCGCGGCGGGGCTAGCCTGTCGCGCATCTCTCGATGGTGTAAGGAGCAAGCAGCACGATGACACTCGACAGGTTCAGCGGCACGGATCGCTATGTTGCAACGGAGGATCTGATGGCGGCGGTCAACGCGGCCATCACACTGGGGCGGCCGGTTCTGATTAAAGGCGAACCGGGAACCGGCAAGACCCAGCTCGCCGAGGAAGTCGCCGAGGCACTGGATCGGCCATTTTACGAATGGCATATAAAGTCAACAACAAAGGCACAACACGGCCTCTACGAGTACGATGCGGTTGCCCGGTTGCGTGACTCACAGCTTGGGGATGGCCGGGTCAAGGACATCCGCAACTACATCGTCAAGGGACGCCTGTGGGAGGCGTTCGAGAGCGAGCGCCAGCCGGTATTGCTTATCGACGAAATCGACAAGGCCGATATCGAATTCCCGAATGATTTGCTGCGTGAGCTCGACCGCATGGAGTTTTACGTGCATGAACTGAAGGAGACAATCCAGGCGCGGCTGCGACCGATCGTGATCATCACCTCCAACAACGAGAAGGAATTGCCGGACGCGTTTCTGCGCCGGTGCTTTTTCCACTACATTCGTTTCCCCGACCAGGAAACGATGGAGCAGATTGTCGAGGTCCACTATCCGGGACTCAAGAAGACTCTGCTCGCCGAGGCGCTCAGGACGTTTTTCGAGGTGCGCGAAGTGCCGGGACTGAAAAAAAAGCCGTCCACTTCTGAGCTCCTCGACTGGCTCAAGTTACTGCTTGCCGAGGAAATTCCGGCTGAGGCGCTCGCCAGTGACGATCGCCGCAAAAGTCTGCCGCCGATGCATGGTGCGCTGCTCAAAAACGAGCAGGACGTGCATTTGTTCGAGCAGCTGATTTTTCTGAACCGGCGCGATGCTCGTTAGGTTTTTCTATCAGCTGCGGGGTGCCGGACTACCGGTATCCGTTACCGAATTCCTGACCCTGCTCGAGGCAATGAAACACGGCCTCGGTGGTGGCGATGTCAATGCGTTTTATTACCTCGCGCGCTCGACCCTGGTGAAAAGCGAGGCGCATTTCGATCGTTTCGACCAGGTATTCGGCGATTACTACCGTGGCGTCGAGAAAGTGTTCGGGCCGGATTCGGTTGAAGTGCCCGACGAGTGGCTGCGGCGCCAGGCGGAGTTGTTGCTGAGCCCGGAGGAGCGCCAGAGAATTGAATCGCTCGGCGGATTCGAAGCGTTGATGGACGCGCTGAAGCAGCGGCTCGAGGAGCAGAAGAAACGTCACCAGGGCGGCAACCGCATGATAGGAACGGCGGGTACCTCGCCATTCGGTGCATATGGTTTCAACCCGGAAGGGGTGCGCATCGGCCAGGATGGCTCGCGCCACCGACGCGGCGCAAAGGTGTGGGACCGGCGCGAGTACCGCAACCTCGATGACGATGTGCAGCTGGGTACCCGCAACATCAAGATTGCATTGCGCCGGCTGCGCCGGTTCGCGCGCCACGGGGCGGAGGAGGAGCTCGATCTCGACGATACGATCCGGTCAACCGCACGCCAGGGCGGGTTGCTCGACATCAAGATGGTTCCCGAGCGGCACAATGCGATAAAGGTCTTGCTGTTCCTGGATATCGGCGGCTCGATGGACGACCACATACGTCTTTGCGAGGAGATGTTTTCGGCGGCGCGCAGTGAATTCAAGCATCTCGAATATTTTTATTTTCACAATTGCGTGTATGAGTCCGTGTGGCGCGACAATCGGCGCAGACACGCGGCGCGCACACCGACGATGGAAGTGCTGCGGACCTATGGCCGCGACTACAAGCTGATCTTCGTTGGCGACGCTACGATGAGTCCTTACGAGATCATCTACCCGGGCGGCAGTGTCGAGCACTGGAACGAGGAACCCGGCTCGGTGTGGATGCAGCGATTGCTGGAATACTATGGCAAAGCCGTGTGGCTCAATCCGGAACCGGAGCAACGCTGGGACTACACACCGTCTACCGGCTTGTTAAGAGATTTGCTGAATCAGCGCATGTTCCCGCTGACGATAAGGGGACTGGAGCGCGGCATGAAGGAGCTGATGTAGCGCTGCCCCGGCGTGCGGCCAATACCCCGCACGCCGGTTGGCGCGGTTACTATCTGAGGCTCTCGATGTCTGCCAGCATCTGGGTTGAGTTCGCTTCGGGGTCGACCTTTTCGTAGTGTCTGACGATCTGGCCGTCAGGGTCGATCAGAAAGGACTGGCGGCTCGCCAGTTTCATCACCCCGTAATTCTTCAATACGCCATACTGTTTGGCGGTTTCGCCATCCTTGTCTGACAGCAACGTAAACGGCAGGCTGTATTTTTCGGCGAATTCCTGGTGCGATTCGACGTCGTCAAGACTGATCCCGACGATTTCGGCATTTATCTTGCGAAATGCGAAAATGTTGTCGCGGAATGCGCAAGCCTGAGTGGTACACCCCGGGGTGTCGTCCTTCGGGTAAAAATACAGCGCGACCCACTTGCCGCGATAGTCGGACAAGGAGCGCCACTCTCCGTTCTGGTCCTGCATTTTGAAGTCCGGGGCCGGTTGCCCTGCCTCCGGGGTAGCGAAAACCGCTGCGCTCATCAGCGACAGCACGGCCAGCAGGGAAAACTTACGGACTCTTGCCTTGCTCGATCTCATTTCAGTCTCCGCGGGTTGATCTTAAGATAACTCAGGCTTCGTATTACAGGGGCGATTGGATTCCGCGACCCGGCCGCCATGCTAACCGGCTCAGGTCAGGATAAGCGTCCCGAGGCCGAGAAATACCAGGAAGCCGATCACATCGGTAACCGTGGTCAATACTACGCCGCCGGCCAGCGCGGGATCGACTCGTAAGCGCTGCAGCAGCAGAGGCACGCCGACTCCGGCGAGCGCCGCGACGAACAGGTTTACGATCATCGCGATGCCGATCACGACCGCAACCTGCCAGTCGCGGAACCACAGGTAAGTCGCGATCGCCACGACCGACGCCCACATCAGTCCGTTCAGCAGTCCGACCAGCACCTCTTTCATCAGCAGCAAACGAGCGTTGGAGCGGCCGACCTGGCCCAGTGCCAGCCCGCGAATAATCAGCGTCAGGGTCTGGCTGCCGGCAATGCCACCCATGCTTGCAACCACCGGCAGCAAGACCGCCAGCACGACGACTTTTTCCAGCGTGGCTTCGAACAGGCCGACGACCCACGCGGCGAGAAATGCAGTCGCAAGATTGACGCCGAGCCAGACCGCGCGGCGCCGGGCGCTTGCAGCAACCGGGGCAAACATGTCCTCATCTTCGTCCAGCCCGGCCATGCTCATCAGCGAGTGCTCGCCGATTTCGCGTATTACGTCGACGACATCGTCGACGGTGATGCGACCCAGCAATCTGCCCTCGGGATCGACGACTGCGGCGGATAACAGGTCGCGATCCTCGAAACGCTTGGCGACTTCGCTTGCCGCTGTAGCGGCGGTGATCGGGCGCGAATCCGTATCCATCACCTCGGCCACGCTCTTATGAACGTCTTCAGCCAGTAGCCGGATCAGGTGCAGGCAGCCGAGAAATTCGTCCTTGCGATTGACCACGAACAATGCATCGGTCTTGTCCGGCAGGCCGCCACGCTGGCGGATGTAACGCATTACTACCTCGAGCGTGACATCGGGCCGGACCGTGACGGTGTCGGTGTTCATCAGGCCACCGGCGCTGTCATCCGGGTAGGCCATCAAATGGATCACGTCGCTCAGGCGGTCGCGATCCTGCTGGTCCATCGACCGCAGAACCTGTTGCGTTACCGCTTCCGGAAGATCGCCGATGAAGTCCGCCAGATCGTCGACGGCCATGCCGTCGGTCGCGGCGACGATCTCGTTCTCGTCCATTCCGCGCAACAGGCTTGCGCGCACCTCATCATTGAGTTCGAGGAGGACATCTCCTTCTTCGTCCGGGATGACCAGTTCCCATACCGCCGCGCGTTCGTCGGCTGGCAGGGACTCGAGGAGCGAGGCAATTTCGGCCGGGTGCAGCGCATTGATCATCCGCTGTACCGGGCGCAGCCGGCCGCTGTGCAGGGCATCCCGAAGAGCCTGCAGGCGGGTCAGACGATACTCGGGATATTCGACGGCCATCCTGCTTGTCCGCTGAGCGCCCTTGCGCGCCCGCGCAGTTTAGCCGCCGCCCGGGTCGGGGTCTATCGCAGTAATTAGCGGTTGCCGCCCGGTCTAGCTGACCTGGCGCGAGGAGGCCAGCTCGTTGTGCCGGATGTGAACCGGCCCGAAACGCCCGCGAAACGTGCGGGCAAGCTGTTCGACGAGATAGACCGATCTGTGCTGGCCGCCGGTGCAACCTATCGCGACGGTCAGGTAGGCTCGGTCGTAGTCCCTGCTGGCCGGTATCCAGGTATCGAGAAACCGTCCGATGTCCTGGAGCATCGCGCCGACGGCGGGTTGGCGTGACAGGAACTGGCGGACCGCTTCATCGAGGCCGGTCAGCGGCCGCAGAGTCTTGTCCCAGTACGGATTTGGCAGGCAGCGTACGTCGAAGACGTAGTCGGCGTCGGTCGGCAGCCCGTGTTTGAACCCGAATGACTCGAACAACAGGGCCAGGTCGCCTTCCGCGCGGCCGGCGACGCGCCGGCGCACAGTGTTGCGCAATTCGGCGACGCTGCTGTTCGACGTATCGATGACGAGGTCGGCGGCGTCCTGGATCGGAGCCAACAGGCGGCGCTCGCTCGCAATGGCCTCTTTGAGGCTCAGTCCATCGCGCGTCAACGGGTGGCGGCGGCGGGTTTCGCTGAACCGCGAAACAAGGATATCGTCGCTCGCGTAGAGAAAAATGAGCTCGCAGGTGAATCCCTGGTTGCGCAGCTTGTCTATGATCGCGGGCAGCCGGCCCAGGTCCTGACGCAGACTTCGCGCATCCACGCCGATGGCGGTCTGATCGAGATTGTCCTGACGGCGCGCCTCGAGTTCCGCGGCGATTGCCTCCAGCAATGGCGCCGGCAGATTGTCCACGCAAAAAAACTGCATGTCCTCGAGGACGTCCAGCGCAACGCTTTTGCCCGAACCCGATAAACCGCTGACAATGATCAGTCGCATCGATGCGCCCGCATCAGGTTGTCAATCGATCCGCGGCATCCGCCAAAAGCTGATACAGCGAGCTGCTGCTGGTTGCGTCGCGCAGGGCGCCACGCAACGTCGCGTCGGCCATCAACCGGGTTACATCCGACAAGGCCGCAGTCTGATCCTCGGTTGATTCCTCCGGAACGAGCAGACCGAAGATCAGGTCTACCGGTTCGCCGTCGGGGGCATCGAAATCAACGGGTTCGTGCAGTTTGACGAACGCTGCTGCCGGGCCGCAAAGCCCGGGGCTGCGGCCATGCGGCAAGGCGACGCCGCGACCGAGCGCGGTACAGCCGAGTTTTTCGCGTTGCACGAGATTCTCGAAAATGTCGTTGGCCACGCAGTCTTCGCCTGCGTGGCCAAGCAGTTCACTGAGGATCTCGAGTGCGCGTTTTTTGCTGCGCGCCTCGACATTTCCCAGGACGCGGCCGGGTTCGAGAATTTCAGAGATATTCATGGGCAGTTGTCGCTGGCAGCCCGCTCACCTGCTGGTCAGGTTTGCGACAGCCGGTGAGCCTCGCGAGGGTGATGATCGGTCAGTTTTTCCTTGTATTTTTTAACCTGCCGGTCGAGCTTGTCGACCAGTGTGTCGATCGCAGCGTACATATTTTCCTCGACCGAGTCAGCAAAAATCCGTCCACCGCCGAGATTGAGCGTTGCCTCGGCGCGATGGCGTAATTTTTCCACCGAGAGTATGCAATGTGCGTCCACGACGTTGTCGAAGTGTCGCTGAATTCTGTCCATCTTGGTGTTGACATAGGCGCGCAATGGCGGCGTGATCTCGATGTGATGACCGGTAAGGCTTAACTGCATGTTTTTCTCCTTCTGAGTGGTGCCTAACGTATTGCCAGGCGCTTTCTTTCACTCGATGATGGAATCGCCATTCCTTCACGGTACTTGGCGACAGTGCGGCGGGCCACTTTGATGCCGTCTCCGGATAGCGCTTGCGCAATGCGACTGTCGGACAGGGGCTTGGCAGGGTTTTCCTGTCCGATCATTCTCTTTATTCGCGCGCGAATTTCGGTGGAGGAGTGCTCGCTGCCATCGGCGCCGCCCAGATTGGTCGAAAAGAAATATTTGAACTCGAAAACGCCGCGCGGCGTATGCATGTATTTGCCGTTGGTCACGCGCGAAATGGTCGATTCGTGCATTTCGACTGCCTCTGCGACGTCGCGCAGAACCATCGGCTTCATCGCCTCCTCACCGCGCTCGAGAAACTCGTGCTGGCGCTCGACGATCGTACGCGCAACCTTGAGCATAGTGTCGGTGCGTATCTCCAGGCTCCTGACCAACCAGCGCGCCTCCTGTAACTGGGCTTTCAGAGTCGTGTTGCCCGACCCTCTCCCGAGCAGCCCTGCGTAGGTGTCATTTACCCTTAGTCTAGGCGCTGCTTCGCCATTTATCTCGACAATCCAGCGATTGTCTATTTTCCGCACATAGACATCCGGTACGACATAATCCGGCGGCGTCGTATTGACCGACGCTCCCGGCCGCGGATGGCAGCCCCGGACCAGCAGCAGCGCCTGGTGCAGGTCTTCCTCGGTACAGCGCAGCCGGCGGCGCAGCTGCGAGTAATTCTGCTGGGCGACATCTTCGAGGAAATCGAGCGCCAGTGTTTCCGCCAGTTCCCGCCCCGGGGTTTCCGGATCGAGCTGACGCAACTGTAGTGACAGGCTCTCGCCGACGGTACGTGCGCCGACGCCCGGCGGGTCGAACCGCTGGATCAGCATCAGCACCGTTTCAATTTCCTCGATGCTGGCGCGGATGTCAGGCTGCAGCGTCGCCTGGACCGATTCCAGTCCCTCGCTGAGATAACCATCGTCATTGATGACGTCGAGCAACGCCTGACCGATGACGAAGACCCTCTCGCCAGGGCTCTCGAGCTGCAGCTGCCATAACAGGTGATCATGCAGCGTGATTCCGGAACGATCGGCGAATTCGCGGTTTTCGCCACGGCCTCCGGATTCGCCCGACGACCAGTTCGAATCGGCCGCGGTGAGCTGGGTCTCTTCCCAGCCGGATTCCGCATCGATCTCGCTTTCGGCCCGGGCAGCCTCTTCGGCCTCTTCGGCCGTGGTTACGGGCTCATCGCCTGCACGGTCCGATTCTTCCGCCTCGAGCATGACATTGCTTTCGAGGACCTCGCGGATATGGGTCTGCAGGTCCATAACCGGGAGCTGCAGCAGTTTTATTGCCTGCTGCAGTTGCGGCGTCATGGTCAGCTGCTGACCAAGTCGGAGTTGCAAGCTGGGTTTCAGCATCGTCTGGTCGTCGTGGCGGCCGCCGGCTGTCGCGCAGAATCGGGCACAGTCTCCATTCTAAAGTCGAAAATCCTCGCCGAGATACACTTCTCTAACTGCCCGATTTTCAATGATTTCTTCGGGACGACCTGAGGCTATCACAACACCGTCGCTAAGAATGTAGGCGCGTTCGCAAATTCCAAGCGTCTCGCGCACGTTGTGGTCCGTAATCAGTACCCCGATGCCGCGCTCCGTGAGATGCGAGATGATGCGCTGGATATCGAGTACCGAGATCGGATCGACCCCGGCGAATGGCTCGTCGAGCAATACGAACTGCGGTTCTGCGGCGAGCGCGCGCGCGATTTCCACCCTGCGCCGTTCGCCGCCGGACAGTGACACGCCGGTGCTGTTACGAATGTGGCCGATGTGCAGTTCCTCGAGCAGCTCCTCGAGCTTGGCTTCGCGTTCGGCGCGGTCCAGGCCGGGACGGATCTCGAGGATGGCCATAATGTTCTGGGCCACCGTCAGGCTGCGGAATACCGATGCTTCCTGCGGCAAATAGCCGAGGCCGAGGCGAGCCCGGCGATGCATGGGCAGACCGGTAAGATCGTTGCCATTGACCTCGATTTTGCCTTTGTCGCAGGGAATCAGGCCGACGATCATGTAGAAGGCGGTGGTCTTGCCCGCGCCGTTGGGTCCGAGTAACCCGACAACCTCGCCAGCGTCGAGCTGCAGCGACATGCCATTGACGACCTGTCGGGAACCGTAGCGCTTGGCAATGTCGGTGACGATCAGCTCGCTCATTGCGGATCGTCCGTGTCGTCCTCTTCCTGCTGTTCCAGGCTTGCAGGGTCGATGATGATGCGCACGCGCTCGTTCTCTTTCTTGCCGCGGTCAGCCACGACACGCTCCGCGTTGATGTCATACGTGAGCACGCTGCCGGAGATTTCCCGCCCGTCCTCGGCGAGCCAGGCCTCGCGCGACAGGCGGATGATCCCCGCGGCTGCATCGTACTCCACGACGCTGGCGTGGCCCTGCGCCTGGCGTTCTTCGCCGATATGCTCGAACCGCGCCGGATCACCCTCGACGATCGCACCCTGCAGGTTGTAGTCGGAAAAGGTCAGTTGCGCCTGGTTCGACGCGATCGTGGTTCCGGCCAGCCGGATCGTGACATCGCCCTCGAAGGTCCATACGCTGTTGGCGAAATCGAGAGTCGAAGCGAATGCCTCTCGTGCATTGATCCGGGTCTCACCCTGGGAAATCGTCACATTGCGGAATACCAGACGATCATTGCCACGGTCGATTTCGGACGAGTCGGCGTCAAGCGCGATCGGAAGGTCGCGCGACAGCAAACCTTCCGCAGCGGTCGAGGGCGCCGCGGTCAGTGCCAGCATCAATCCGGCGATGCCGGCTTTAAGGCGCAAAAAGACCATTGACATCGGATTGTAGTTCCACGCGGTCCTGCTTTAAATATGCACGCATTCCCCGGGCCGTGACCGCGTGCGGACCCATATTCATGGTTACGAGCGCTGCGGTTGTTGCGATGCGATCTTCCAGCAGGACTCTCACATCGCTGGTCACGATCACCAGCTCGTCACCCTCGTCCGGTTCCCGGCTGGCCGTTACCTCGCCGATCAGGTCGATGTACCCGCGCTCCTTCGGTATCTGTCCGCGTGGCGCGTTGAGCGTCCACGGTACATCCGGATCTGCCTCGAAACGGACCCGGATGTTGGTCAGCTCGATGCTGTCATCCAGCGCAATATGGCGTATGTAGGCAGCATGTACGCGGTAGCTGGGAATGCCGTTGTCGCCGATACCCAGCAATGTGGCATCGCGCATGTAGTAACTCTCATCGGATTCGGTATCGGTCAGTTCATCGGGAGGCCGCGGTTGCGACTGGGTCAGGTACCAGCTCCCGAGCACTGCGGCAACCAGAACCGTCGCGAACAGAGCAAATCGGAGGCTGGTGCTCAACCGCCGCTCCGCGACTCGAGGAGAAACTCCGCGACCTCGCGTACCGCACCTCTGCCACCGCGGCTTGGCGTCACCCAGTGACTTGCCGCACGAACCTTCGGGTGGGCGTCTGCCACCGCGATCGCCAGCGCGACGGCCGCCATGGGCGGTAAGTCCGGTTCGTCATCGCCGACGAACGCAGTGTGCCCGGGCGCCACGCCGAGCTCTGCCAGCAATGCCTCCAGCACCGGAAGCTTGTCGTCGCGTCCCTGGAACACATGGCGGACCCCAAGCGCCGCCATCCGCGCCGCGACCGCCGCTGATTCGCGTCCGGAAATGATCGCTACCTCGATACCGCTTGCCAGCAGCCGTTTTATGCCGTAGCCATCACGCACGTGAAAGATCTTGTGGGTCTCGATCCCGTCCGCGTTCAGAAACAGCCGGCCGTCGGTAAATACGCCATCGACATCGAAAACGACCAGCTCTATCGCGGCGGCACGCTCTCTGGCCTCGTTCATCTACATCACCCCGGCGCGCAACAGGTCATGAATATGCAGGACGCCGACGAGCCGGTCGTCCGCATCCGTGGCAAGCAGCGACGTGATCTTGTGGGTCTCCATCAGGTGCACCGCCTCCGCCGCGAGAATATCGGGCGAAACGGTCTTGCCATGCGGTGTCATTACATCGCGCATCAGCGTGTTGCGGATATCCAGCCCGGTGTCGAGCGCACGGCGCAAATCGCCGTCGGTAAAGACCCCCTGGATGAAGCCATCCTCGTCGAGAACCGTGGTCAGCCCGAGTCCCTTGCGGGTCATCTCCAGAAGTCCCTCGCCGAGTGGCGTGTCCGGGCTCACTACCGGGATCTGATCGCCGGTATGCATCAGGTCGCGCATGTGCAGCAACAGGCGCCTGCCGAGCGTGCCGCCGGGATGGGAGCGCGCGAAGTCTTCCTCGGTGAAACCGCGCGCCTGCAGCAGTGCGACCGCCAGCGCATCACCCATCGCCAGCGTTGCGGTGGTGCTGGCGGTGGGGGCCAGGTTCAGTGGGCACGCCTCCTCGCTGACGCTGACGTCGAGATTGACGTCGGCCGCCGTCGCCAGCGTCGAGTCGCGCCGTCCCGTCATTGTAATGAGCGGCACGGCGAGGCGTTTTATCAGGGGCAGGATGGTGACGATCTCCCCGGTTTCACCAGAGTTGGATATCGCAAGCACCACATCGCGCCCGGTAATCATGCCGAGGTCACCGTGGCTCGCCTCGCCGGGATGGACAAAAAACGCCGGGCTGCCGGTCGATGCGAGTGTCGCCGCAATCTTGCTGGCGACATGGCCTGACTTGCCCATGCCGGTAACGACGATCCTGCCGCGACAGTCGAGACAGAGCTGGCACGCGTCCGCGAAGGTATCGTCGATCCGCGACTGCAGCGCGCGCACAGCGTCTGCCTCGATTGCGAGCACCTGGCGTGCGAGTGGCAGGATCGCTTCTTTATCGAACGTCTTCATCGCGTATTCCGCGCGCTCTGCGCGTGGCCCTCAGAGACTTCTGGAGAAAATATAGTAATGATAGGTCGCGAACGCGATCACCAGCGCGTAGCCCTCGACGCGGTTGATACGGCCACGACCGCTAAAGTCGTAGGCCATCGTAAACAGCACTAGCGTGAAGCCAATCATAACCGGCAAGTGCAGCGTAAGGACCTCGGTGTCGAAAGGCGCCGGGTGGATGACGCCGGCGACGCCTACCACCGCCAGTGTGTTGAACATGTTCGAGCCGACGATATTGCCGATGGCCAGCCCGTGCTCGTTTTTCAATGCGCTGACTATCGAGACGGCGAGTTCCGGCAGGCTGGTACCGACGGCAACAATCGTCAGGCCGATGATCAGGTCGCTGACGCCGAGCGCACGCGCTATCGATTCGGCGCCCCACACCAGCAGATTGGCCCCCAGCAGCAACACGATGAGGCCGAGCGCGAGCCAGCCGACCGCCATCGGCATGCTCACGCCACTCGGGATTTCGGCCTCGTATTCGGCCTGGATCGGGTCGGTTGCGGTGGAGCGGAAGCCGAGCTTTGTGATCCAGTACATCAGCAACACAAGCCCTGCCAGCAACACGAAGCCGTCAACCCGCGACAGATAGGCGTCGAGGAAAAGCATCACCGCCAGCAGCGTGATCGCAAGCAGGGCCGGCATTTCTCTGCGCAGCGTTTCGGACCTCAGGTCAATCGGCGTTACCGCGGCGGTGGCGCCAAGAACCAGAGCAATATTGGCGATATTCGAGCCGATCGCATTACCGATTGCGAGGCCGGGAGTACCCTGCAGCGAAGACATTACTGAGACGAGGATCTCGGGCGCCGAGGTCGAAAAGCCGACTATCGTCAGGCCTATCAATACCGGGGCCACGCCCAGATTCCGGGCAGTAGCGGCTGCTCCCAGTACAAATCGGTCGGCCCCCCACACCAGCAGGATAAAGCCAGCGAGGGTCGCCCCAGCGAAAATTGGCATTTTTTCCTCGACGACGCCGCAGCAAAATGCGCGGCAGGCGTCGTTTGCGCCGGCCGTGGCCCGCGCGTTTTAGTAAGCCGAAAACGGCCCGCAATAATACACGCTTCGACGGGGTGAGTTGATAGGCCGGCCCCAATCGGCTATACCGGCGCGGCAACCGATACCGTACAATTTCGAATTCCGGGTACTACACCCGACCTGATCATATCGTGGACGCGGCTCCGCCGGCCGCCGCGCGACAACCGTGGAACTCCTGAAAATGCATAGCGAAGAGATCGCCAGGCTCATCGAGTCCGGACTGCCGGAAAGCCATGCGCTGGTGCGTAGCGAGGACAATACTCATTTCGAAGCGGTCGTTGTGTCGAGCGGCTTCGAGGGAAAACGCAGCCTGGCTCGGCATCAGATGGTTTATGCCACGCTGGGCGAACTCATGGGCGGCGAGATTCACGCGCTGTCGATCAAGGCCTTTACCCCGGAGGAGTGGGAGCAGGCCGGCGGTAACTAGAGACGCGGGGCCGGTGCTTTGAACAAGCTACATATTGAGGGAGGCGCCCGGCTGGAGGGCGACGTGCGCATTTCCGGGGCGAAAAACGCGACGTTGCCGATTCTGGCCGCCACGCTGCTTGCGGAAGAGCCGGTAGTGATTGCCAACGTCCCGCATTTGCGCGATGTGACCACGACGATAGAACTGCTGGCGCGCATGGGCGTCACGGTGACGGTCGACGAGCGTCTTCACATCGAGGTCGATTCTACGACGCTGAAAGAGCCGTTCGCGCCGTATGAGCTGGTGCGAACGATGCGCGCGTCGATCCTGGTGCTCGGTCCGATGCTGGCGCGGTTCGGCAGAGCCGATGTGTCACTGCCGGGCGGTTGCGCGATAGGCGCGCGCCCGGTTGATCTGCATGTCGCGGGCCTGACAGCGCTCGGCGCGGACATCACGATCGAGGACGGCTATATCAAAGCCCGGGCCGATCGTCTGCGCGGTGCCCGGCTGGTGCTCGACACGGTAACGGTGACCGGTACCGAAAACCTGATGATGGCCGCCGTGCTGGCCGAGGGCAGGACGACGATAGAAAATGCGGCGCGCGAGCCCGAGGTCGTCGATCTGGCCGCATGCCTCAACCAGATGGGCGCGCGTATCAGCGGGGCCGGCACCGATACCATCATCATTGACGGGGTCGACGCGGTTGGCGGTACCCGCTACACGGTGCTGCCGGACCGAATCGAGGCGGGAACATATCTGGTCGCGGCTGCGGTTACCGGCGGTTGCGTCAGGGTCACCAGCGTGCGTCCCGATCATCTCGACGCGATATGCGCCAAGCTTCAGGATGCCGGCGCCCATATCGAGTGCGGCACGGACTGGGTGCGCCTGGACATGGGCGGGGCACGGCCACGGTCGGTCGATCTGCGCACCGCGCCGTACCCGGCTTTCCCGACCGACATGCAGGCCCAGTTCACGACGCTGAACGCGGTGGCTGAGGGAGTGGGGACGATTTCGGAGACCATATTCGAGAATCGCTTCATGCACGTCCTCGAACTGCAAAGAATGGGCGCACACATCCGTCTCGAAGGAAACACCGCGATAATCCAGGGGGTGGAGCGTCTCAATGGCGCACCGGTGATGGCGACCGACCTGCGCGCGTCGGCCAGCCTGGTGCTGGCCGGCCTGGTAGCCGAGGGGACGACGGTCGTGGACCGGATCTACCACATCGATCGCGGTTACGAATGTATCGAAGAGAAACTAAGCGGGCTTGGCGCCAATATCCGCCGGGTCCCCGATTGACCCGGCCCCATTGCGATCGGCGCGGCCCGGTGACGCCGGGTTAGTCGGGTCTGGCGACCACCGTGACCGTATGCTCGAAGCGCTGATCGCCGCGCATGCCTGCAATCCTCACCTGGCTGCCAGGCTTGAGCCGCGCTATCAGATTCAGCGCGTTAGCGCGCAGCAGCACGCGCTGACCGTCGATATCGGTCAGGATGTCGCCTGGCCGCAAGCCCGCATTGTAGGCAGGGCTGTCCGGGTAGACTTGGGTCAGTTCCAGGCCGCCGCCTGACAATCCGAGCACCGCGGCCCGCCCCGGGCTCAGCTCGATCGCCTGTACCCCCAGCCAGCCGCGCAGCACGCGGCCCTGCTCGATGAGTTCGGCCATGACCCCGCGCGCGAGATTGACCGGGATTGCAAACCCGATGCCTTCGGGCAGGCTGAGGCCATACGGCTGCAGGCTGGGTTCAAGGCTGGCGGCGTTAATTCCGATCAGTTCTCCGCGTGCATTGACCAGCGCGCCGCCGGAATTGCCGACATTGATAGCCGCATCGGTCTGGATATAGTCCTCGATCAGGCTCAGGCCGAGTCCGCGACCGGTGGCGCTGACGATACCCTGGGTCACCGTCTGGCCCAGTCCGAACGGGTTTCCGATCGCGAGCACGACATCGCCGATACGCAGCGTGTCCGACCGGCCAATCGGGATCGTCGGAAGGTCGTTAAGGTTGATACGCAGCGCCGCGAGGTCGGTCAGCGAGTCGATGCCGACGAGCCGCGGCTCCGCGACCCGGCCGTCGGCGAGCTGGATGCGGATCTGGGACGCATCCTGGATAACGTGCAGATTGGTGAGAATATAGCCGCCCGGATCCATCAGCACGCCCGATCCGAGGCTGGTAATCAGCTGTCTCTCGTTGCCGTCTTCCGCGCGCGCCGAGCGCAGGCTGAAAATACTGACGACCGCGGCGGCGCTCACCTGCACCGCATCGGCATAGCTTGCCGGGCGCATTGTGCCGGCGGGCGCCATTGCCCGCGGCAGCCACTGCGGCCGAAGCGCTACCACGAGAAAGGCGAGCGCCAGGCCCACTATCGAGTAGCGGAGCAGAAATTTCAGGGTATCGCCAAGATGTGTCATGCGACGGATCCTCTGGCGCGGCATTGTAGCAACGCCGCCGGCCTAGGCACCGAACTCTGGCAGTGTGTATAATTTCGGGTCTTTGTGACAAGGCTCTTTCGAGTCGTATCAAAGATACCTACTCCTAATAAAATTAAGCCGCTGCCAAGGCCACCCGCTTTGACGCAGCACGCTCATCGGAGACTGCCAGATGACCGCTGAGGTTGACACCAGTAGACGTCATTTCCTGACCGTGACCACGGCCGTGACCGGTGCGGTCGGGGTAGGATTTGCCGCGACCCCTTTTCTTGCGTCGTGGAAACCGAGCGCGCGGGCGCAGGCGCTCGGCGCCCCGGTTGAAATCGACATAAGCAAACTCGATGCGGGCGCGATGGCCCGGGTCAAATGGCGTGGCAAGGCGGTGTGGGTGCTGCATCGGACGCCGGAGATGCTGGCGACGCTACCGGCAGTCGAGGGCGAGTTGCGTGATCCGGAATCGATCGAGCCGCAACAGCCGGACTATGCCGCCAACGAATATCGGTCCGTTCGCCCGGAGATTCTGGTGGTTGTGGGTAACTGCACCCATCTCGGTTGCGCGCCGATCGAGCGATTCGATGTTGCTCCCGAGGACCTCGGCCCGGACTGGCGCGGCGGGTTCTATTGTCCGTGTCATGGCTCGAAGTTCGACCTTGCAGGGCGGGTGTTTCGAGGTGTGCCGGCACCATTGAATCTGGCGGTGCCGCCGTACCGGTTTCTCAACGAGAACTCGATTCTCATTGGCGATGACACGGGAGTGGCCTGATGAGCAGTACCCCTCGTGATGCGCTGCCGGGCGGTGGCAAAATGAGTGCCCTCAGTGACTGGGTGAATGCACGCTTCCCGCTGAAAAAGATGTGGGACGAGCATGCCGCGGAGTATTACGCGCCCAAGAATTTCAACGTCTGGTATGTGTTCGGCGTGTTGTCGATGGTCGTGCTGGTGATCCAGTTGCTGACCGGGCTGTTCCTGACGATGAATTACAAACCCTCGGCGGCGGAGGCGTTTGCGTCGGTCGAGTACATCATGCGCGACGTCGAATGGGGCTGGTTGATCCGGTACATGCATTCGACAGGCGCCTCGGCCTTTTTCATCGTTGTCTATCTGCACATGTTCAGGGCCATGCTGTATGGCTCGTATCGCAAACCGCGCGAACTGGTGTGGATCATCGGCATGCTGATCTACCTCGCGCTAATGGCCGAGGCATTTTTCGGCTACCTGCTGCCTTGGGGACAGATGTCGTACTGGGGCGCCCAGGTGATCGTGTCGCTGTTCGGCGCGATTCCGGGGATCGGTGAAAGCCTGGTCGAATGGATCCGCGGAGATTTCTACATCTCCGACATTACGCTCAACCGGTTCTTCGCATTGCATGTGATTGCGTTGCCGCTGGTGTTGCTCGGACTCGTTGTCGCCCATATTCTTGCGTTGCACGAGGTGGGTTCCAACAATCCCGACGGGGTTGAGATCAAAAACACCAAAGGACCCGACGGCAAGCCGCTGGATGGCATTCCTTTTCATCCGTATTACACGGTGAAAGACCTCGTCGCCATTGTGATTTTCCTGATGGCGTTTGCGGCAGTGATGTTCTTCGCGCCGGAGATGGGCGGATATTTTCTCGAACACGCGAACTTCGAGCCGGCCAACGCGCTGAAGACTCCCGAGCATATTGCGCCGGTCTGGTACTTCACCCCGTTCTACGCAATCCTGCGAGCTGTGCCGGACAAGCTGATGGGCGTGATACTGATGGGTCTTGCGATCGCGCTGTTCTTTTTGCTGCCGTGGCTCGATCGCTCGCCGGTCAAGTCGATTCGCTATCGGGGCTGGATTTACAAATTTGCGCTGGCGTTTTTCGCGGTCTGTTTTGTCGGACTCGGCTACATTGGCGTCAAGCCTGCGGTCGGTATTTATCCATTGCTTGGGCGAATTTTTACGGTCGGATATTTTGCGTTCTTCCTGCTGATGCCGTTTTACACCAGGATCGACAAGACCAAACCGGTGCCGGATCGGGTGACCTATCATGACTAGACCGCTAATAGCCCTTCTATTCCTGGCCGGCCTGCCCGGTTTCGCGGCCGCGGCCGGCGGCGGCGCCGCGCTCGAGAGCGCCAACATCAATCTGTCCAACCAGGCATCGCTGCAGCGCGGTGCGCGTAATTTCGTTAATTACTGCATGGGTTGCCATTCAGCGCAGTATGTCCGTTATAACCGGCTGGCCGAGGACATCGGTCTCAGCGAAGACCAGATGGTTACGAACCTGATGTGGGCCGCCGAGAAGCCGCATGAGACCATGGAAATCGCGATGGCGGAAAATGATGCCGAGCGCTGGTTCGGGGTTACTCCGCCGGATTTGTCGCTGGTCGCCCGGGCTCGTGGCAAGGACTACCTGTATACCTTTTTAAAGGGCTTTTATGTTGACGAGAGCCGCCCCGCGGGAGTGAACAACGTCGCGTTGCCGGGTGCTTCGATGCCGCATGTCCTGTGGCAGTTGCAGGGACTGAGGCGTCCGCTGAAGGAGATCGACGCGGGCGGGCACGAGGTAATTTCCGGGTACGAAACGGTGCTTGAGGGTCAGTTGACCGAAGAAGAGTATGATTCCTTTGTCCTCGATCTGGTCAATTTTCTCGTCTATATCGCCGAGCCGGTCAAGCTCGAAAGAGAGCGGCTGGGTGTATGGGTTTTGTTTTTCCTGCTGGTGCTGCTGCTGATGTCTTATATGCTCAAGCAGGAGTACTGGAAAGATGTCCACTAACGAGAACCTCGCGCCAGGATCCGGCCGTTGCACACAGACCGGACCTGGGATTGATACATGATGTCGATAGCAGCAAACAGGCGTTCGGATATGACCTTATTCTCCAATCCACTGTGCGCGCACAGCCACAGGGTGCGAATCGTGTTAGCCGAGAAGGGCATCAATATCGACATCGTCGATGTCGATGACGCCGATCTTCCCGAGGATTTGCTCGATTTGAATCCGTACAACAGCGTACCGACGCTGGTTGACCGCGATCTTGTTTTGTACGACTCGCGGGTAATCGTCGAGTACCTCGACGAGCGCTTCCCGCACCCGCCGTTGATGCCCGTCGACCCGGTATCGCGGGCGCAATTCCGGCTGGCGCTTTATCGCATCGAGCGCGACTGGTACTCGACTGCTGCCGAAATCGAGGCGGCGGGCGATAAGAAACCAGCGCTGAAAGCGCGCAAAATTCTCAAGGAAAGCGTCATTTCCAGTGCCGAGGTGTTCTCCGCGAAACCCTATTTCCTGAGTGACGAGTTTTCGTTGGTCGACGCGACCATCGCGCCGATTCTGTGGCGCCTGCCACGCTACGGCATCGAGCTTCCAGCCAGTGCCGCCGGCGTTCGCGGCTACATGGAGCGTATTTTTGCGCGCCGTTCGTTCCAGGCCAGCCTGACCGAACTGGAGCGGGAACTGCGCCAGTAGACGGGTGCCGGGACGGGCAGCGTGTCAGGTTCGGAAACCACCTCCCGCAGGCCGTATCTCGTGCGGGCGATGCATGAGTGGATCAGCGACAATCTGCAAACGCCTCATCTGATCGTGGACGCGAACCATGCCGGCGTCGATGTCCCGCGGCAATACGTCAAGGACGGCAGGATTGTGCTGAATATCAGTCATTCAGCCACCCAGGACCTGCATCTGGGTAACGAGACGGTTGGTTTCAGAGCCCGCTTCGGCGGGGCGCCTATGATCGTTACCGTCCCGATCGACGCCGTTCTCGGCATTTACTCCAGGGAATCGGGTGACGGTATGTTGTTTGGTGCTGACGAAAACAACGAGCCGGACCCGGATAACCCGTCGCCGCCAGAAGATGGCGATCGACCGTCCGGCGCCAAACGAGCGCATCTCAAAGTCGTCAAGTAGCCGCGGAACCGGCCGCAAACGCGACATCGATCGCCGCGCACAGGGCGTGCACTATCAGCAGGTGAACTTCCTGAATCCGCGCCGTATTGTGCCCCGGGACCCGGATTTCGCAGTCGCCCGCGCCACAGGCCCGCCCAATCGCACCCCCGTCGCGGCCGGTTAACGCGACGACTTCGATGTTGCGGCTTTGCGCTGTCATGACCGCGGCGCGCAGGTTGGCCGACTCCCCCGAGGTGGTTATCACGACAAGGATATCGCCTTTCTGGCCAAGCGCCTCGGTCTGGCGGGCGAAGACCTGTTCAAAACCACTGTCATTGCCAATCGAGGTCAACGCGGAGGTATCCGTGGTCAACGCGATGGCTGCGAGCCCGGGCCGTTGGGTTTCGAAGCGATTCACCAGTTCGGCGGCCATGTGTTGTGCGTCGGCCGCGGAGCCGCCATTGCCGCAGATCAGAAGCTTGTTGCCGCGCTCGAGGCAGGCGGTGAGTCGCGCGGCCGCCGCCGCGATTGCCGGCGCCAGCGCGATCGAGCTGCGTTTGAGTTCGATGCTCTGCTCGAACAGAGCAACGATGCGTTCGACGGCGTCCATGGCTATCCCTTCATTCGGCTGGAAACGCGTTGCGAATCCACGCGAGTTCCCCCGATCCTGGGTCACCCGAGATTGCGACGACGTCGAAGCGAATCGGCTGGTGTGCAAGAGCCGGCCGGGTAGCCAGCAGGTGCCGCGTGGCGCGGACCAGCCGTCGTTGTTTGGCGGGATTGACGGTGTCACGGGGATCCACGAAATTACGCGATGCACGCGAACGCACTTCGACAATGACGAGGGTCTCGCCATCACGCATGATCAGGTCGAGCTCACCCTGGCGGCAGCGCCAGTTGCGCGCAAGCGGGTGCAGTCCGGCGCGGCACAAATAGGTCTCCGCGGCGATCTCGGCCTGCTGTCCACGCCGCTGCCGGTCTCTGCTCAATCCGTGCGCGCCGCCAGCGGGGGCAGTGCGAGCATTTCAGCGTCCGGCAGAAGCTCAGGCTCACCGCCGGACATTCTCGCCCACTCCAGGCGGCGTCGAACGACACCGTAGGCATCGACGCTGAGCATCCCGGTACGTCCGGCGATGGCGCCGTCCGCCGGGGCGCCGCCATACAGCGCGGCGACCAGGCTGTAGGCATCGAGGCCGAGCGCGAACAGGCGCGATTGCAACGGGCTGCGGTTCGGCCAGATCGCCTCGAGCTGTTCCTTGAGTTGGGTGCTCGAAGGATCAGGCGCGATCAGCCACGGCATGTCCGGGAACATCACGCCGTCGAGGTCGCGATTATCGCGGGCGCCGGGCTCATAGATATCGGAGGTCGCGTAGACGGGCAGATCCGCGGCGAAATGGAATTTCAGTTCCGGACGCAGAATCCGTCCCTGCTGCGGCCGCGCCGCAACGAATATGAATTGAGCATCCTGGCGCCGGCGCGGTTCGAACTCGAGCTGGCTGCCGAAGGCCCGGGTCAGTCGTTGCCGTCTTGCTTCGCTGGAGTCGAGGTGCAGCAGCGCGGTAATCGTGGCGCCGTGGTCTTGCGCCTGATCGTCATAACGCCGGTATTCCAGCAACTGCCCACCCTGGCCACGCAGGCGATTGGCAAATGCCTCCAGCAAGCGGTCGCCCCAGCTGTTTGCCGGAACGAGCGCCACGCCGCGGTAGTAGCCGTCGGCGAGAATCCGGTCGGCGGCCGCTTCGGCCTCGTCTTCGGGCGCCAGCGCAAACTGGAAGAAACCGGCAGGCGGTGTCGTTTCGGGACCCAGTCGATTCAGCGCCAGCACCGTCACTGCGCCTTCGCTTGCCGCCGCGACTTCCTGGACCGTATTTTTTAGCAGCGGTCCGACCACGACCTCCGCGCCTTCGCCTACTGCGCGCTCAAAAGCGGGCGTTGCACCCATTGCGGCAATGTCGTAGAGACGGACGGAGGGGCTTGGGCCGCGGCCCTTGCGCTCGTAGAACGCGGCGAGGAAGCCGTCGCGAACCGCCTCGCCGAGCGCCGCCTGACGTCCGCTGGTAGGGACGAGCAATGCCACGCGGGGCGGAAACACGCCGCTGGAGCGATGCTGCGCCAGTAGCCCGGGGACGATTTCCGCATTGGCGGGATGATTCGGAAATTCCTCCTGCCACTCACGAAGCTGGGTAATGATCAAAAACGAACTGCTGGCAGCGCGATCGGTGCGCTGCGCCAGATCCAGCCAGCCGTTGGTCACCGGATTGTCGGTGCTGGCGGGCCCGGTACCGAATTTCTCCAGGCCGGTCCAGATGCGGCGGTGGTTATCGGCGATTTGTTGCGGGCTGTTCAGCCAGGTTTCGCGTTCGACCAGCGCGTTTACCGCAGCGACGCTGTTCCCGGTGCGGAAGCTGGCCTCGGCGCGAACGAGATAATAGTCGGGTGTCAGTGCTGCCGGGCCGGAGCCCGGAGCCTCGTCAAGCAGGCGCAGCGCTTTTTTCGCGTCGCCCTCGTCCAGCGCCAGACTGGCGGAGACGAGTCCCCACAAAAACAGATCGTCGGCCTGCAGCGGACCCGCGACCTCATCGACCCGCTGGCGTGCCCGGGTTGGCTGTCCGGCCTTGATCCAGGATCGCGCGGCGAGCAAACGGTAGTGATCGGCACGGGCGCCGCTTGCTGTAGCGGCAAGTTCTTCGTAGGCCTGCGCCGCGCTGGCGTGCTGGCCGTTGCGTTCCAGTTGCTCGGCACGGTCCAGGGTATCGTCCTGCATCATGCTGCTGCCGGTTTCGCACGCGGCCAGGATAAACCCGAGCGCGGCGACCAATAAGAGTTGTGCGGTCGATCGCAGTCGGTGGCGGTGGTTCATCAATCTCGCTCCTCCGTGAGGGCATGGAAGCAGGCCGGTATCCTGATCACAACTCCTGTCGCGCTCCGCTGCAATGGTTATTTGTCCCGCAGTTTGCTGCAATAGTGAATCGCATCCGGTCATAAATTTGAGCGAGCATTATAGTGTCTGACACATCTGCCATGTTGTATGTCGTTGCCACGCCCATCGGCAACCTCGACGATCTGAGTCCGCGTGCCGCGGCAGCGCTGACCGGGGCCGATCTGGTGCTTGCCGAGGATACCCGGCACAGCGGACGTCTGCTGCGACGGCTCGGGGCGCGAGGCTCTGTTTTGTCGCTGCATGAGCACAACGAAGCGCAGCGGGTGGGCGAAGTGCTGCAGCGGCTGCAGCAGGGCCAGTCGATAGCGCTCATTTCCGATGCCGGTACGCCGCTGGTCAGCGACCCGGGGTTTCGCCTGGTTCGCGCGCTAGCCGATGCCGGCTGCAGGCTGGTGCCGGTTCCCGGCGCGTGTGCCGCAATCGCTGCGCTGTCGGTCGCAGGCCTGCCCTCCGACCGGTTTGTCTTCGAGGGGTTTGTCGCAAGCCGGGCCGCGGCGCGGCGCGAGCGTCTGCAGCAGCTTGCGGCAGACGAGCGCACCCTGATCTTCTACGAAGCGCCACATCGCATCGCCGCATTTCTGCAGGACTTGTCCGCCGTATTCGGTGGTGATCGCCGCGGATTCGTTGGCCGTGAGCTGACCAAGCTGCACGAAACCGTCTATCGCGGCACGCTCGACCAGTTGAGCGCGCTGGCGCAAAGCGACCCGAATTTTTGCCGTGGCGAGATAGTTGTGGTCGTTGCCGGCGCGGCCGCGGCGCCGGCTGCCGACCAGGCGGAACTCGACGCGATGCTTGCAGTGTTGCTCGAGGAAATGCCGGCGCGGCAGGCGGCTCGGGTCGCTGCCCGGTTGCTCGGGGTTGGCCGCAACGAGGCTTATCGCCGCACACTGGAACTGGGCACCGGCAAAGCTTGAGTTGCGGCTCGCATGGCCCTATCGTAGGCGGCGGAGACGGCCAGACAGTCGCTGCGGCATTGCCGTGGAGGAAAGTCCGGGCTCCATAGGGCAGGGTGCCAGGTAACGCCTGGGGGGCGCGAGCCTACGGAAAGTGCCACAGAAAACATACCGCCTAAGCGCTTCGGCGCCGGTAAGGGTGAAAAGGTGCGGTAAGAGCGCACCGCGCGGGTGGCAACACGCCGCGGCACGGTAAACCCCACCCGGAGCAAGACCAAATAGGGGAACTCGCGGCCTTGTGCCGCTGCGTGCTGCCCGCACGTGTTCCCGGGTAGGTCGCTTGAGACGCGCGGTGACGCGTGGTCCAGATGAATGGCTGTTCAAGACAGAACCCGGCTTACCGGCCGTCTCCTTTTTTATCTCCTTTTCCTAATGTGCTCTGATAAGAAGATCACTTAAGTGGCTGATTTGGGGCCCTTGACATGACATAATGTCGCCAAATCGAGACACAGAAAACGTTTCTAAGTCACTCTCAGATAAGAATTTTTTTCACATAATCAGTTGACGTGGGTACGGAGGGTACCTATAGTGTCGTGAAGTGGTAAAAAGTGGGATTTAATGGGAGAACATGCTCTCCCTGGGACTAACCCATGTTTCGCGGCGCCAACAAAATTACTCTCGATGCAAAGGGTCGTATTGCGATACCGACCCGTTATCGCGAGCGCTTGTCCGAGCGCTGTGAAAGCCAGCTGATCATCACCGTCGATCGCGACTACTGCCTCCTGCTGTATCCGCTTCCCGATTGGGAGGACCTCGAGCGGCGGCTGATGCGGCTGCCGTCACTGAATCGCCAGGTGCGCAGGCTGCAGCGGCTGATGGTCGGTTACGCGACCGAGGTCGAGCTGGACGGGCACGGCCGGGTTCTTCTGCCACGCGAGTTGCGCGATTACGCCGGCCTGGAAAAACAGGCGATTCTGATAGGTCAGGGCAACAAATTCGAGCTCTGGGACGATGTGCGCTGGAATGAGAAGCGCGATCAATGGCTGGCTGCAGAGGAGTCCGATGAGGTCGATCTGCCCGCAGAACTGGACTCTCTGTCCCTGTGAGGATGCAAGAACTTGGGCCGACATTTGCCGGTACTTTCCGCCGAGGTGCTGGATGCCCTGGCGATTCGCGAGCAGGGCGTCTATCTCGACGCCACGTTCGGCCGTGGCGGCCACTCGCGCGAAATTCTGAACCGGCTCGGTCCGTCCGGGCGTTTGTTTGCCATGGATCGCGATCCGGATGCCATCGCGGCTGCCCGGGAGCTGGAGAATGCTGATCCCCGGTTCCAGGTGTTCTACGGGCCCTTTAGCGACATTGCGCGATTCATGGGCGAAGCCGGCGTTGCCGGTCGCATTGACGGGATCCTGTTCGATCTCGGCGTGTCCTCGCCTCAATTCGACGATCCGTCGCGTGGCTTCAGCTTCAGTCACGATGGCCCGCTTGACATGAGGATGGACAACGGTGCCGGGACAACTGCCGCAGAGTGGCTCGCGCACGCCGACGAAAAAGAGATTACCTCGGTTTTGCGGCGTTACGGTGAGGAGCCGCGTGCGCGTCGAATTGCCGCGGCCATCGCCGCCTACCGTGCCAGTGCCGAATTGACCCGCACCGGGCAGCTGGCCGATATCGTGTGCTCGGTGGTGTCGCGCCGTCCGGGGGCACATCACCCGGCCACGCGGACCTTTCAGGCGTTGCGGATCTTTATCAACCGCGAGCTCGAAGAATTACGTGATGCGTTGGCGGCAACGCTCGATCTGCTAAATACCGGCGGGCGCCTCGTCGTCATAAGTTTCCATTCACTGGAAGATCGCATCGTAAAGCGATTTATGCGCGATCACGCCCGGCCGGACCCGGTCTATGCAGGTCTGCCGGATATGCCGCCTTCGGCCCGGCCGAGTCTCGCGCTGGTGGCAAAACCGTGTAAGGCGCAAAGCGCCGAAATCGAAGCCAATCCGCGTTCTCGCAGCGCCATTTTGCGTGTCGCGGAGCGTCTCTGATGGAGTTCGGGCAAAGCGGCGGGCGGCTGCTTATCACCATTCTTTGGCTCGCAGTGCTGGCCTCCGCGCTCGGCGTGGTCTACGCGCGCCACGAGAACCGGCGGATGTTTGTCGAGTTGCAGGACTTGCTGACCGAGCGCGACGAGCTCGAGAACGAGTGGAGCAAGTTGCAGATCGAGCAGAGTTTCTGGTCCGGACACGCGCGGGTCGAGAGCGAGGCGCGCACGCGCCTCGGCATGTACACGCCCGTTCCCGAGCAGGTGGTGATCGTCGAGCCATGAAGCGGACACGCAAAAAAGCGAAAACGCGGACCCGCCGCGATCCCTACCGGCTCAGGGTCGGGACCGTGCTGATCGTGTTTGCGCTGGTGTTTTCCGTATTGATTGCGCGCGCGGTGGACTTGCAGATTCTGGGCCGCGATTTGTACGACGAAGAGGCCCGGGCGCGCCAGCTGCGCGTCGTGGAAATCGCGGCGCGGCGCGGCCCGATTACCGATCGCAACGATGAACCGCTGGCGGTGAGTTCGCCCGTCGATACGATTTTTGCGGTGCCTGCGAAGCTGGCGCAGGCGCGGGAACGGATTCCGGAACTCGCGCAAGCGCTGGGCCGCAGCGATGAATCGATCATGCGTGATCTGAGCCGCTACAAGAATCGCGAGTTCATGTATCTGAAGCGCCACCTGGCTCCGGAAACGGCCGCCGGGGTGATGCGCCTTAAAGTCCCCGGCGTCAACTCGCAGCGCGAGTACCGGCGTTTCTACCCGGCGGCCGAGGTAACCGGGCATGTCGTGGGTTTCACGGACATCGATGGTGAGGGGATCGAGGGTCTCGAGTGGGCCTACGACGACTGGCTGCAGGAGCAAACCGGGCGCAAACGCGTCATCAAGGACCGCCGCGGCAATATTGTCGAGGATGTCGAGCAAATCGAGCCGGCGATTTCGGGTCGCCCTCTGGCAATCAGCATAGACCTGCGGATCCAGTACATGGCCTACCGCGAGCTCAAGGCAGCGGTGGCCCGGCACAAAGCCAGGTCGGCGTCGGCGGTGGTCATCGACGTTGACAGCGGTGAGGTGCTGGCAATGGTCAATCAGCCGGCATTTAACCCCAACAGCGTGGGCCGTTTTGCGGCGGCTACGCGGCGCAACCGCGCGGTGGTCGACGTCTTCGAGCCGGGCTCGAGCATCAAGCCGTTCATCGTCGCGGCGGCGCTGGAGAGCGGTGGCTACGGTCCGGCGAGCGTGATCGATACCAGCCCCGGGTACTACCAGGTCGGTCGCAAGACGATTCGCGACAAGCGTAATCTCGGTCGCATCGACCTGACGACGATCCTGACCAAGTCCAGCAATGTAGGGGCGAGCAAGCTCGCCTTGTCGCTGCAGCGTGATGAGATCTGGGCCGTGCTTAACCGCTTCGGCTTTGGCAGCCCGACTGCGAGTGGTTTCCCGGGCGAGTCGGGTGGGCTCGTTAACGATTTCCAGACCTGGCGCGACATCAGTGTCGCAACGTTGTCCTACGGCTACGGATTGTCGGTGACCACGCTGCAGCTCGCGCAGGCCTATGCGACGATCGGCGCGCTCGGCGTCCGGCGTCCGGTCAGCCTGTTGCGGCTCGATGAAAGGCCGGCCGGTGAGCGCGCACTCTCCGCAAACAGTGCGCGCATGCTGATCGACATGATGGAAACGGTGGTTACCGACGAAGGAACCGGCGGACGAGCCGCGGTGCCCGGCTACCGGGTCGCCGGCAAAACCGGTACCGCATGGAAATCGACCGCCGGTGGCTACTCCGAGGATCGCTACCTCGCTGTCTTTGCCGGCGTTGCGCCGGCCGGGGCGCCACGGCTTGCGGTCGTCGTCGTCATGGACGAGCCATCCGCCGGTGAGTTCTACGGCGGAATCGTTGCGGCACCGGTTTTCTCACGCGTCGCCGCCGGCGCATTGCGCATGCTGGCAGTGCCGCCCGATGACGTCGCAACCCTCAATGACACACACATTCTGCAGGCGATGGAGGCGCACCGATGAGTACGCGCGCCTCGGCATCGACACTCGGTGAAATGTTCGGTGAGCATGTACCCGCGGCCGCGAGTACGCAGCGTGTCTCCGGCATCGGGCTCGACAGCCGGACGCTGCAGCGCGGCGCGTTGTTTGTTGCCTGTGCGGGAGGGCGCAGGCACGGTCTGGACTTCCTCGACGATGCACTGGAGCATGGCGCCGCGGCGGTTGCCTGGGAGCCGGTGCCCGGCCGCGCGCCGCCGCAAGATGTGCCGGTTACCTGTTTCGCAATTCCGGGCTTGCGCCGGCGTCTCGGTGAACTCGCCGACCGCTTTTATGCGCAACCGTCTGCCGATCTGTCGGTGGTGGGGATTACCGGCACCAATGGCAAAACGACCTGCGCCTGGCTGTTTGCCAATGCACTGCAGTATCTCGGTCAGCGCTGCGGGTTGATCGGTACCCTGGGGTCGGGCTTCAGCAACGATCTGCAGCAGCACGGCCTGACCACACCGGACGTAATTGCGGTGCACCGTCGCCTCGACGAATTGCGCGGTGCCGGCGCAAGCATCGTCGTAATGGAAGTGTCCTCGCATGCGCTTGACCAGGGCCGCGTCGATGGAGTTCGTTTTGCTGCCGCAGCCTTCACCAATCTTAGCCGCGATCATCTCGACTACCACGGCGACCTCGACTCCTATGGCGCGGCCAAGGCGGCGCTTTTTCTGAGTGCGCACCCGGGTGCTGCGATTATCAATATTGATGATGCGTATGGCGCCGCATTGTTCAGTCGGCTGCCGGATTCGCTACAGCGCATATCGGTGTCCGTGGGCGGGCGCCGGGCTTCGTACGACGAGGGCTTCATACTTGCAACCGCGATCGCGCCGCACAGCGGTGGCCTGCGGATCGGGTTTGATTCGAGTTGGGGTGCGGCGACCCTCGAGAGTCGATTACTGGGGGCGTTCAATGCCGAGAACCTGCTGATCGTTACCGCGCTGATGTTACAGCGTGGTATCGCGTTGCCCGATGCAGTGGCTGCACTGTCAGCGATTAGCGCGCCGCCCGGGCGGATGGAGACCTTTGTCGACAGCGCCGGTACTACTGCCGTCGTCGATTACGCGCACACGCCGGACGCACTGGAGAAGGCGATCGTTGCGCTGCGCGAGCATGCTAAAGGGCGAGTCGCGTGTGTTTTCGGTGCCGGCGGCGACCGCGATCGAGGCAAGCGCCCGCAGATGGGTGAAGTCGCGGCGCGTCTGGCCGATCGAATCGTGCTGACCGATGACAATCCGCGCTCGGAATTGCCGGCGCGGATCATCGCGGACATCCGTGCCGGTATCCCGGGTGAAGTCGACGTGACGATTATTCATGATCGTGAACAGGCGATCCTGACAGCGCTCGCCGACGCCACGCCCGGCGATGTGGTGCTGATTGCCGGCAAAGGTCATGAACAGGTCCAGGTGGCCGCAACGCGGCGCCAGTTCAGCGATCGCGACATCGTGCGCCGATGGCAGGAGCGGCTGGCATGATCGCTTCCAATCTCGCTGAAATTGCCACGCTGCTCGAAGCCGAACTGCACGGTGACCCGGCCGCATTCGAAGGTGTCGGTATCGATACCCGGCGCCCGCTCAATGGCTCGCTGTACGTGGCTTTGCGCGGCGAGCGCTTCGATGGCAACGACTTCGTCACGCAGGCATTTGCGGCGGGTGCCGTCGGCGCGGTCGTGGATCGGGTGACGGATCACCTGCCGCACATAAGGGTCGCGGATTCGCGGCTCGCGCTCGGCCGGATTGCCGCATGGTGGCGCTCGCGCTTCGAGGGGCCGGTGATCGGCATTACCGGCAGCAATGGCAAGACCACCGTCAAGGAGCTGATTGCGCGAATCCTCAATGTTGGCGCGCCGGCGCTGGCCACTGCCGGTAACCTGAACAATGATATTGGTGTCCCGCTGACGCTTTTCCGGCTGCAGCCGGAGCACCGCGCGGCGGTGTGCGAGATGGGCGCGAATCACCCGGGCGAGATCGCTTATCTGGCCGCGATCGCCCGACCCGACGTTGGCCTGGTCACCAACGCAGGGGCGGCTCACCTCGAGGGTTTCGGCAGTATCGAGGGCGTGGCCCGCGCCAAGGGCGAGATGTTCGCCGGGCTCGCGGCCGATGGCACTGCCGTAGTCAACGCCGACGACCGTTTTGCCGCGCTGTGGCGGCAGCTGAGCGGCGACCGCCGAATTATCAGTTTCGGCATCGATTCC
>Ga0316191_10000228_pt1 | contig 34114 bp, 20 predicted proteins | sample Eddworburr2cm_MG_FD_204928 | JGI IMG/M metagenome (GOLD analysis project Ga0316191, IMG submission 204928) | Coastal sediment microbial communities from Maine, United States - Eddy worm burrow 2 cm | ecosystem: Environmental > Aquatic > Marine > Coastal > Sediment | place: USA: Maine...
TGAGCGACGGGCCGGCGCAGCCGGCCATCGACAGGCACGTCGAAATAATGATCAAGTAAGCCAGGTGGAACGCAAAGCTGCCCTGACGAAAGGCGTTGCGCGAAAACATGGCTACCTCCTTCTCCTGACCTTTCTTGTAGCTCATGTTAGCAGATCGCGCGTTCCGATCTCATAGCTGCTAACGGCAACCGCATTTTTCCTGAATCCGCTATGCTAGGCTGATACTGTCAAAGCAACCTTCCTCAATCCGGACCGGAAATCATGCGCACAAGCAGTAAACCAACCATTGCACTCGCCCTGGGCAGCGGATCTGCTCGCGGCTGGGCGCATATCGGCGTGATCCGAGAACTTGAAGATATGAACATCAAGCTGGACATCGTGACGGGCGCTTCAGTCGGGGCTATTGTTGCGGGTGCCTATGCTTCCGGGAATCTTGACCCCTTTGAGGAATGGATCAGGAGTCTTAGCCGCGTCGACATTATTCGGTTGCTTGATGCAAAAATGAAAGGCGGTGGCTTTTTACAGGGCAAGAGCCTGATGGACGCCATCAGCAAGCAGATTGGCAGTCCGGAAATCGAAGATCTCGACCTGGCATTCGCCTGTGTCGCGACTGAGCTTGCGTCGGGCCGCGAGATCTGGATTCGCGAAGGATCATTGCTGGACGCCTGTCGAGCCTCCATCGCCTTACCCGGCATGTTCGCTCCTGCCCGCAATGCGAACGGGGAGTACTTGCTGGATGGCGGCCTGGTCAATCCCGTTCCAGTGTCGTTGGCTCGCGCGATGGGAGCGGACGTTGTGATAGCGGTCAATCTCAATGGTGACCTGGTCGGCCGGCACTTTTTCGTTGAGCAGAAAATGCAGGAAGCCGTTACTGAACTGTCCGATGCACAAATAGCGGAGATTGAAGAAAAGGATTCACAAGTTGCCAGGTGGGCGGCCAAACTCAAGGCCGGTTTTGGTAATCACCTGGACGCTTACATCTCGTCGTTGAGAAAAAAGGAAACGCCGGATCCCGGTTTGTTTGACGTAATTGCCGGTTCGGTCAACGTCATGCAGGATCGCATCACTCGCTCAAGAATGGCCGGCGAGCCCCCCGATATTCACATCACGCCGAAACTGGCAAACATCGGACTGATGGAGTTTGATCGCGCAGAAGAAAGTATCCGCGAAGGCGTTGTGGCTACCCAACGGCAAAAACATGAGCTTGAAGAGCTGGCCAGGGAGCTGCAAAAATTTAATACTTGATTTTGACCCCTCCGCCCTACTGCGCTACACCCTTCACCCGCATTTTCAACCCATAGATTGCCTTACTTGCAGTGATGAACAGCATGTCGTGTTGTTTGCCTCCAAAGGTGACGTTCGCGGTCCATGGCTGTGGCACTTCGATATGTTCGATCTGCTCTCCATTCGCGCTGAAAACGGTCACACCCTGGCCCGTCAGATACACATTGCCAGCATCGTCAACGGTCATGCCATCTGACCCCAGGTCGCAAAACAGGCGCCGATTGGTTATTGAACCGTCTTCCTTGCGATCATAGGCATAGGTGCGATTGGCGTCGATGTCTGACACATAGAGGGTGGCGCCGTCCAGAGAACCTACGATACCGTTTGGCTGCTCAAAGTTGGTGATAATAGCCCCTGGCCGGGTGTTTCCGGCGGGTAAGAGATACACGTGCCGTCCCGACTGCAGCATGCCGGGGTCGCGATCCCAATATTCGCGCGGGTAGAGGGGGTCGGTGAAGTAGATGTTGCCCCGTGCATCGGCCCAGATATCGTTGGGGCCGTTCAGCCTGGCTCCTTTATGGTCCGTCACCAGGACTGTCACGGACCGGTCAGGTTTGATCGACCACAACTGGTTCGTTTCATCGGCAGCAGCCAGCAGGTCGCCACCGGATGTCAGGAACAGGCCGTTGGCCCGACCGGCCGGTTGCATCCAGGTTTCAACGGTGTTGTCCGTCGCGTCCCATCGCAGGATTCGGTCGTTGGGCTGGTCGGTGAAGTACACGTTACCGTCAGGGTCGGCGGTCGGCCCCTCGGTAAAACGGTATTCTCCGGGCAATTGGTAAAGGGCTGTGCCTTCCGCGATGACAGGCGAACCCTCTCCAGCAGCTGGCAACGGGGCCGCCATCGCCAGCATGAAGCAGCAAGCAAGTGTTCGAAAAAAGCCCGCCATGTTGTGAATGTGGGTCTCTGGGTTGTGCATTTTCACCATGGGTTTGTCAGCAGTGTAATGGGTGAGCCAAATTCAACTTCGCCATGGTACATGAAACTTATATCGATACGCTCAAGCTGCCCCCCATCGGGAATAAACACCTCACCTGTAAATTTTTTGTAGCCCAGCTTCGAGTAGTATGACTCCAGCCGCGCTGGGCAAAACAAGGTACAAACCGCTTCCCGGACATCCAATATCTCTGTGGAATGAAGACATGCAAACAATCTTTGCGGAATTCTTTGACCCTGCCATTGGGGACGGACCACAACCCCGCCAACGCCCACCACATGCATCGACTGGCCGACATTCCTGATTTCGTACCTGCCAAATCCCAGGTGAGCAATGGGTTCTCCGGATGAGCGGGCAATCATGTGGTGTGTGGACTCAGACCAGTTATATTTCCGGCCTTCGACAGGAAACACCTGATCGCTCCATTCCATCAAGAGAGCCTTGTCAGCTTTTCCCATGAATTCGGAAATTTCTATGTCCATACGCAGAATCCCATGCTCAGTCCAGCTCCGACACCAATTGGTCGGCCGCGTGGGCGAGGAACAGCCAGCTTGCACCCACGTTGATCACGTACTCGTTTTCACCCCATAAAAATGGCCAGTCTTCCTTGTTCTCGGGAAAGTCGGGCTTCAGGATCAATACGCCCGGGACTACGCCGCCGGCGATGAACGAAAAGTCTGCGCGGTTCATGCCGTAGGCGACCTGCTTGGAGCGGGCGCCGACAGCGGACACGAAGGACAGGTTGGAGGCCGGGTGAGTGCCCAGCACATAGTGGACGCCTTTGAACACATCTTCAGGCTGAAACAAGTCGGGAAATGCCCGGTAAAGATGGTAGTTTGTCACAGCGTTGCTGATAATCGTGCCGCTCCCGGCCCAACCGCCTTCGGTGATCAAAACGCCATAGGGATTCTGCATGGCATATTGTCTTACTTGTTCGCGATGACTTTCCGCCAGTTCCCGAATGCGCTTTTTGTACGAGTCATCCATGTAGGGCATTGCACGCAAAGCGCTTACGGCATTCCGGGAAAACGTTTTCTCGAGTTCAGGCAGGTAATGCTGGATTCGCTGGGCGTATTTTTTGTCGGCAGTAGTGATCATCAGTTCCAGCGCTGCATGCGTCTCTTCCATCGGAAGGGGACCGCCGGTGGTATTGCCGTGGCTGAATAGACCTGGTTCACGGGATTGTTCCTCGTCCCAGGCCCGTTTGGCCCACTGCAGGGCTTCCCGGGCCAGGTCGTCATCGTAGCCCTGCAAGGCTCGACTGGCTGCGGCCAGTGCAGCGATGGAACCGAAATTCAACGCCGAAGACCTGCTGGTAAAGGCCCATCGGTCATCGAAGCGGCCGCTACGAACCCCGTCTGACTCGGTTTCCCCCATCTCCGGATCATAAATCAGGTTGTCGGTCATGGTCACACCGTCGCCCAGGTGAGTGTACTGCTCCAGGCTGGGTACGATGATGCCCGGAATGGCGTGGCCGATTGCCTGGTATTGAGCGATCAGTGCCCTGGCTCCATGCTCGATCTGCTGCAAAACGTCGGGTCTGCCGTCAGGAACATGAATATCAACGTAACGACGCTCGTAGTCGACGAGGGTGTTGTCTCTTTCGGGCCGGAACGTTTCCCATACGGCGACCAGGTCACGAACGACTTTGTACTGGGTCTGTGTGCGGATATCGTAATCGCCCGCATCGTACCAGCCTCCGACATTCAGGCCCGGGATGTGTTCACCCGGCTGGTAGGGAGAGTCCGTGGTTGGGCCCTGGGCATAAAGGTCGAAATGCTGGTGATTGACTGGCGCCTGCAGGGCATCGTCGAGGTGCGAGGCGCCATGCCAGACACGGTAGGCTTCGTTGACCGTGACGTGGTCCATTTGAACGGGGAAGTAGACATCAAGCGTCGGTTGCCAGGCGTTACGATAGACGTCCCTGGCGATCCGGAATGGAGTGGTTTTCTGTCCTGCATACTCGATGCGGTACAGGCCTTCTTTGCTGATTCCGGAGAAATCGAACGTGCGGTAAGCATAGCGTTGGTAACGGCCCCAGTCTTTCGGAACAGAGGCAAGAGCTTCCTCCACCGGGCCCTCGGCAGACAGGCGCAAAAGACGGGCCTGGCCGTCATGCTTGTCATTTGGGTCCATTTCGATAATTGCTGCCTTATTCTGGCCGGGGTGATATCCCAGTTGTGAATGGGCAATCACCGGCGGACGCACCCAGTCCTTCACTGAATGGGCGGTCAGTTTCCAGGACAGAACCTGTCCGTCCTTGCCCGGCGGCAGAAGGCTGCGCACGACGAACCAGCCGTTCTGTGCCTTAGCCCGGCCGTCAAACAGGGCCAACTGCCCGCCATCGGACTCGATAGTGATTTTGCGCTGCGGATCGCCGGGGGCCAGGGTCAGCCGCTGCCCGGTCGCCAATGGAACCGGTTTAACCCGGTTCTCCTGTTCTTTAGGACCTGTGGGATAAAGGGGGAAAAGTCCGTCGGAACCATCCGCAATAAAAGCTTTGCCGAAATAGGCGGCAGGCAGGAATTCAAGGTTGAATCCCGCGCGGCCTTTCAAAGCTTCCGGCAGATGACCTGGCAGGTGCACCGATATAAGTACCGAATCTTCATCGGCTTGCGTTTCGATCGAATATTCAAAGTCATACGCGGGATAACGAAGGCGGGCCACGATCCTGCCCTTGTCCCGGTCGACCGTGCGGTCTACGAACTCAGGAATCGCGTCCCATTGCTCCGGCGTGGCGTGGAGGCGCACATCGCCATTGGTGACGGTCCGCACGCCATGGTGAATGATTTCGATGCCGCTCATTTTCGAATCATCAAACAATCCGTTGTACCAATTACTGAATGCAAGGATGTTGACGCCTCGCATTTCGAAGTATTCCCGCTCGTTAAGTGTAATTTCAGCCGTCCCGGCCGCCGGCAGTATTGCGGGCCAGGCAGCGAGGCAAGCCAGGATGATTCGGTGTGAAAAGACAGTCAATATTTTGGCGGGCAATTTAGTGTTGCTCATTGAAGTGTCGCTCTGCAAATTTGAATTAATGGGGTCCTTCGAATCTAGTGTATAGCGCTTTTGGCCAGAGACAGGCATTCCGAGGTAATGACATCCCAGGGGCGATCCAGTCGGATTTTGATCACGTCGTCTTCCTCAAGGGGTGACTCCAGCGTGGCGAACTGACTGACCAGCAACTCAGGCGGCATGAAGTGGTCTTTGCGCTTGCGAATCCAGCCGGCGATGAGCTCTCGGCTGCCGTCCAGGAACAGAAAGCAGGTAGTAAACCCGCATTCCCGCAGTCGCTCACGATGCGCCTGCCGCAGTGCGCTGCAGGCCAGTACGGCATGCAGCCCCTGGGACGATTCTGTCTTCAACGCTCTACATATTGAGTCGATCCAGGGCGCGCGCATGGCATCAGTCAGCGGGAGGCCGGACGCCATACGCTCCCGGTTTTTTCGGCTGTGGAACTCATCGGCCTCGAAAAATTTCACGTCCAGGTTACTGGCGATCGCTCGTCCAACGGTGGATTTACCACAGCTGCTTACGCCCATACAGACGATCAGGACGGGCTTCATTACGCTGATTCCGGAAGTTTGACGTCGAGCCGGTAGGTTCGGCCGGCTTCGATGCCGGTGATGACGTCACCAGCAAGGGGGCGGCCGTCTACCGCTATGGCCTGCTCATTGCCCTCGCGTAGATAGTTTACTTGTAACAGTGACCCCCGAAAGCGCCGCCTGGCACTGGCCTGGTTCCACTGAGTCGGCAGGGCGGGCCGCACCACCAGGCCGTCACGGCAACCCTTCAGCCCGAACATTTGTTCGACAACGATGCGGTAAATCCAGCTGGCTGTGCCGGTGTTGAACAGCTGGCTGGAGCGCCCAGCCGTGCGTGGATGCAGTTCAACGGCCCCGCGGTAGTAATTGGGGATGAAGACAGGAAGCTGGCCACGCCGCAGCAGGTCTTCGTTGTCCGGACCGGCCAACATTCTCTGTAGCATGCTCCAGGCATGGTCCGGGCGGCCGGCGAGGTACAAAGCATGGATATAGAAAGCAGCCGCGTGGTTGTACACCGAGCCATTTTCGGCACTGCCCGGGAACTTCTGTGTCAGGCGGCCGATGTCCTCATGCATTCGGGTATAAGCCGGCGCCAGCATCTGCGGGCCAAACGGTGTTTCCAGTTCTTCTTCAATAGCCTTCAGAAGAGCCGCTTGCTGCGCCTCGTCTGCGATTCCCGCCATCAGTGCCCAGCTCTGAGGGTTCAGATAGAGGCGGCCTTCTTCGTCTTCCAGGGTGCCAAAACGCCGCCCCTCGTCGGTGATACCGCGAGCGAATCGATCGACGGTCCACAGGTGTTTCCGGACTGCCCCGGCAATCCGCTGGCCGTTGGCTTCCAGCTGTTCGGCCTGATCCGTTCGGCCGCTGCTTCGGCATATGTCTGCCCACAGGTTCAGCGCATGAACCGTGGCAATGGACAGCCATCCGGAAACGCCTTTGCCCTCAGGTCCGACCATGTTCATCGGGTCGCACCAGTCGCCCTGGTTGATGAGGCTGAGTTGCCTGTCATCCAGTTGATCCAACAGATGTCCCATCGCACTACCGACCCGCTCATACACGGTTGCGGACATGCCCGCAGCATCGGTAACGGCTTCCTGCAGCAAAGCGTAGTCGTCTGTTTCATCCAGGTAGGCCTGCAGGCAGACCGGCAACCAGATGGCGTGGTCGCTGTGCGGCACCTGGTTGATGTATTTGAGTTCGGTGCAATCGTTTAACCGGATACCGTCGGGCAGGGCACCTCCTTTTTCCTGCTGGGTCAGCGCCTTGACGATCGCTTCACGGCAGCGCTCCGGTTGCACGTAGACCATGCCCATCGCGTCCTGCAGGTAGTTACGGGTCTGTGGGTCGGTGGCCAGGCGGTGGGTGATTCCGTGGTAGAAAACCTGCCGACAAAGCCAGCCGTTAAAGAAGCCCTTGAAATCACCATCGGGCGTCGAGATGTCCAGGCAGCCTTTGCCCTGATCCAGGAAGGAGGAATACGCCTTGCGCGTCTGCTGGAACGCGCCTTTGGTCAGGTAGCGCTTCTGCAGCGTGGCAATTTCTGCGGAATCGGCGGCTGGTCCGAACAGGAAACGGAACCGGCGGCTCGCGCCCGGCTCCAGGTCCAGGCGGTATTGCAGCACCGCGGCCGGGGTCTCGTAAAGGGCCTCGCCCTTTGCCAGCCAATCCGCATTCAGACCATCGGGCCTGTACAAACCGCCCTCGCCCTCAAAGGCTTCCAATGCGGCCTCCCAGGCATCCGGTTGCGTGTCGTGCAACAGAAATGTGCAGTCCTTGAAATGGCGGACCTTGTCCCATTCGGCCAGGCGCTGGTAGCCGCTGACACTGCGGGCGACAATGCCGCCCAGGTCGGGCTCGTAACGGGCCGAACGGTTCATCCAGCTCATGAACCCGATGGTGAAAAAGGGGTAGACGCTTACATGGCGAAGCCTATTATCCTGGTTAAGGATTTCCAGCGACCACAGCTCCACTGTGTCGTCGGACGGCAGGCTGACTTCCATTCGGAAGGTGAGCCCTGCCTGCCGAATGTCCCAGCGGATATCTGCGGGACCGACCGAAAAAACAAAGCGTTCCGCTGCTGCCCTGACCGGCTCATGAGGCAGTGAAAACAACGCACCGTCTTCTTCGTCCCTGACGTAGAAAAACCGCCCCGGGTGATGAGCGAAGTAGGGTTGCTCCGGTTGCATGAAAACCGTCGCCTCAAGGTTGGGTGGGTGTGCGTACTTTGCGGGCTCGGGTTGCATGTGCTGCGCGGTAAAAAATCCCCGGCAGTTTACCTGCATCATCATTTTACGATTGAACAGGAAGCCGCAGGCCCTGGGCATTTCGAGCGGGTTGAGGAGCTCGCAACGGCCGTCATCGGTGTGGCGGAGCAGGTGTTCGCTCATCGGTTTTTCAGGTCCTGCTGGATCTTTTCCAGTTGCTTGCCGGTCAGGTTGTAGAACGAGGTCACGCCCACTGCGATGAGTGCAAACAAGCCGGGAATCACCGTTTGCAGCAGGGCGATTCCGGTCTGCGAGGCCCCGCTCTGCGCCTGCTTGGCCGCGTAACCGATCGCAGCAAGTATCCACAGCATGCCTGCAGAACCCAGCGAACCACCAAGTTTTTGTGCGAAGGTGGCCGCAGAAAAGGTCATCGCCGTGGCCCGGCGGCCATGTTTCCACTCGTTGTAATCAGCCGTGTCCGCATACATCGACCAGGTCAGGGGTGATTTCGGGCCCAGTGCCAGGCTGATCAGAATGTTCAGTGTGAACATGGCCCAGATCATGTCCTTCGGTACAAAGTAGAACGCGATCGAGAGCGTACCGACGATGGCCATCAGCAGCATCAACAGCCTGGCCTTATCCATGAAGCGTGTTAACACCGGGGCCAGGGCCGCGCCGGCCGCGTAGGCAATCATCTGCCACAGCAGGTAATCGGGCAGCAGTTCCGGTCGCTCCACGTAGTAGTAAAAATAGTAATAAGATGAGCCCGCACGCATGGTGAAGGTCATCATGATGATCATCGCCAGCGCGAACAGGATCAGCCAGGGCCGGTTGTTCAGCAGGTCGCGGATGTCCTGCCAGGGGTTGGAATTCTGTTCTGCAGGCGGTGTGATCCGTTCCTTCGTGTTGGCGAAGGTGATTATGAAAACCAGCGCGGCAAGGATGCCATACAGCACCATGGTCAGCTGCCAGCCCCGGGTGTCATCGCCTGCACCGAAGTAGGCCACCAAAGGCAAGGTGTACTTGTTGATCAGCGCTCCGCCGGTGAAGGCGAAAATAAAGCGCATGCTGATCAGGGTAGTGCGTTCCTGGCTGCGCGCCGTCATCACACCGGAAAGTGCCGAGTAGGGTGTGCTGAGTACCGTGTACAGCAACATCATCAGCGAATACGTCGCGTAAGCCCAGATCAGTTTGCCCGTAGACCCGAGGTCCGGTGTGGTGAAGGTGAGCACGCCGGCTGCCGCCATCGGCAGACCGGCAAACAGCAGGTAGGGGCGGAATTTGCCCCAACGGCTTCGGGTCCGATCGGCTATGGCACCCATGACCGGATCGGTCAGTGCATCGCCGATCCGAGTGACGAAAAGCATGGTGCCGGCGGCAGCCGCGGAGATTCCAAAAACATCGGTGTAGAACGCGGCAAGGAAAGAAGCGATCGTGGTCCAGTAAAAATTAAATCCCAGGTCACCGATGCCAAAGCCGAGTTTTTCGCGCCAGCTGAGGACGGCCATGCGACCGTTGTCGTTGGCTTTGTTATGGGCCTTCATCTTTTTGGTCTCCGGCAGTTCATGCGATGGAGCGAGTGCTTTCCCGCACAACCAGTTTATGTGGAAGAATATGACGGAAGAGCGTTGGCTTTTTGCCGTCGATCATGTCCAGCAGAATATTCGCGCAAGTTGCTCCAATGTCTTCGGCCGGTTGAGCTATGGTGGTCAGTGGTGGAGCGCAGTACCTGGCGAACGGCACGTCATCAAAACCGACGACCGAAAGGTTTCCGGGGACGTTGAGCCCGAAGCTGCGAAGGGCGTGCAAACAGCCGATGGCTATTTCGTCACTGAAACAGAAGATCGCTGTTGGTTTTTCCTTGTTTGCCAGAATTTTACGGGTAGCCCGTTCCCCGTCCCTCATTGCGTAATCGCCATGGATCACGTTTCTGTCATGGGTCTCCAGTCCCGCCTCCCGGAGTGCGATACGAACGCCATCCAGACGCTGTTGACTGCTTGTACTCTCCATGTCACCCGTGATGACGCCAATCGACCGGTGCCCCAGGTTCAGAAGATGGCTAACTGCATCAATTGCCGCCTGCCTGTCGTCAATGGAAACTGAAGGAATTCCCTCGTGGCCGGTAAATTCGCTTCCATTGACTATGGGTGGAAGCTCTTCTCCCGCTGCGGCCGAGGCGTCGATGTCGAACGGAAACCTGTGCGACATCAGGATGATTCCGTCCGCTTGCCGCGATCTCGCCATCGCAGCGTATTCCTTTTCCCGTTCCGCCGAACCCTGGGTATTCCCCAGCAGCACCGAGTACCCCCGGCTGTGGGCGGCCCGTTCAATGCCCTTGATGATGCGGGAATTGTAGCTATCGGTGACATCGGGAATGATGGTGACGATATTCCCCGACCGAGCTGTGCGCAAGCTGGCTGCCAGGTGGTTCGGTGAGTAGCCCAATCGTGCCGCGGCTTTCAGTACTTTTTCCCGGGTCAGGTCAGAAACCCTTCCGGGATTCCTGAAGGCGTGGGAGACGGTGGCAATGGAAACGCCAGTCATTGCGGCAATATCCTTGATTCCGACCTTGGTCATTTCTGGCTTGTAGTCATTGCTTGTGGCTTCAAATTGAAGAACTTCTGCGCTATTCAAGGTCTGGCCATTCTAGTATCAGGAGGCGGGAATGTAAAACGTTTAACTTCATTTTTTAGTAGCCTAATCATCACCTTGATGGGCTTGACTCTTCCGATGTTAAACGTTTAACATTAGCGTCGATTTTGATACTTGGCCATGTCAACTAAATGCAGCTTCAAGCGATCGACCTCTTCATCATAGGCCTTTACCTGGCGTCCACCGTGGCTATCGGGCTCATCCTGAGGCGGCGTGCGGCAAAAAATCTGAGAGCCTACTTTCAAGGTGGCCGAACGCTTCCCTGGTACATGCTGGGATTATCAAACGCTTCGGGCATGTTCGATATATCCGGAACGATGTGGCTGGTTGCCCTGTGCTTCATCTACGGCCTCAAGAGCATCTGGATTCCCTGGCTCTGGCCCGTCTTCAACCAGATTTTCCTGGCGGTATTCCTGTCGACCTGGTTGCGGCGTTCCAATGTTCTGACCGGTGCAGAGTGGATTCAAACCCGTTTCGGTAATGATCGGGGGGGGCGTCTGGCGCACATGATTGTCGTGTTGTTCGCCCTGATCAGCGTTCTGGGTTTCCTTGCTTACGGTTTCATCGGTATTGGCAAATTCATGGAAATATTCATTCCCTGGGAAGTGGTATCCCCCTGGGTTCCATTCGATGTGCCGGCAGAGTACGTACCGCACCTCTACGGCATCTTCTTCACCAGCATTGCAACGTTCTATGTCATGCTCGGTGGAATGTTCAGCATTGTCTGGGCGGATGTTATCCAGTTCACGATCATGACGGTGTCGGCGGTCATCATCGCCGCCATTGCCATGTTCAATGTGTCTCCGGAAGCACTCCAGGCGGCTACGCCGGAAGGCTGGTCCAATCCGTTCTTTGGCTGGACACTGAATATCGACTGGAGCGGACTGATCGATGAAGTCAATACCAAAATCGTTTCGGATGGTTACAGCCTGTTCGGAATATTTTTCATGATGATGATGTTCAAGGGCATCCTGCTCAGTCTTGCCGGACCCGCACCCAACTACGACATGCAAAAAATCCTCGCGACCCGGTCTCCGCGCGATGCGGCCCTGATGAGTGGCTTTGTTTCCATAGTGCTGATGCCCATTCGCTACCTGATGATCGCCGGCTTTGCAGTCCTTGCGATTGTGTACTACCAGGAACTGGACCTGATGACCGGTGGCGCCATCGACTTTGAAAAGATTCTGCCGTCCGCCATGCTCCAGTTCGCGCCCGTGGGAATACTGGGTCTGCTGCTCGCCGGCCTGCTCGCCGCCTTCATGTCGACTTTCGCATCGACGGTCAACGCCGCGCCCGCCTACCTGGTCAACGACATCTACAAGCGTTACATCAATCCTGAAGCATCTCCGCACCGCCTTATCATGTGGAGCTATGTGATCTCCGTGCTCGTGGTCGTCATCAGTACACTGATTGGTCTTTTTGTCCAGAGCATCAACAGTGTGCTGCAGTGGATCGTTTCCGGACTGTGGGGCGGTTACGTGGTGTCCAACGTGCTCAAATGGTACTGGTGGCGCCTGAATGGAATGGGCTACTTCTTTGGAATGCTGGCAGGAATCCTGGGTGCCCTGGCTTTCCCGCCCATTTTCTCGGGTATTTTGGAATCTGTCGCGACGGACATCCTGCCCCTGTATCTGTTTCCGTTGCTGCTCGTGTTCTCAGCCGTCGCGAGCGTTGTGGCGAGTTACCTCACCCAGCCGGAAGATCCTGAAATTCTGAAAGAATTCTATCGAACCGTTCGCCCCTGGGGTTTTTGGGGTCCGGTATCCAAACTGGTTCTGGCCGAAGATCCGGACTTTCGGGTCAACCAGGATTTCGGGCGGGACATGTTCAACGTAGCCGTCGGCATTATCGCGCAGACCTGCCTGGTTGCGGCGCCGATATTCCTGGTAACCCGCGAGAACGGTTCACTGGGCACCACTTTGCTGGTGTTCGGCGTCTCGGCCCTGATACTGAAAAAAACATGGTATGACAAACTTGACAAAACACCTGCCGACGCCCAGCACTGAAACAGAAGAGGACCGTCGATACGGTTATTTCGACGATGCAGCGCGGGAGTATGTGATCACGGATCCACGTACGCCTTTTCCGTGGATCAATTACCTGGGTAGCCAGGATTTTTTCTCGCTGATTTCCAATACTGCAGGCGGGTATAGTTTTTACAGGGATGCGAAGCTCAGGCGGCTTACCCGCTATCGCTACAACAACGTTCCCATGGATGACGGCGGACGCTATTTCTATATCAACGACGGAGAATCCGTGTGGTCTCCGGGCTGGAAACCCTGCCGCACGGAACTGGACCATTATGAATGTCGCCACGGCCTGGGCTATACGAAGATCACGGGCGAAAAAAATGGACTGGTGACCAGCGTCCTGTTCTTCGTTCCACCGGACGCGCAGTTGGAAATCCAACGGGTACGAATAAAAAACACATCGTCCAGGCCGCGCCAATTGAAACTTTTCTCCCTGGCCGAATGGTGTCTCTGGAACGCCGAGGACGACATGACGAACTTCCAGCGCAACTTCTCTACCGGCGAAGTGGAAGTGGACGGTTCGGTCATTTATCACACGACAGAATTTCGGGAACGCCGGAACCACTACGCATTTTACGGGGTGAACGACGAGATCACCGGGTTCGACACAGACAGGCGTGCGTTTGTGGGCCCTTACAACGGATTTGACCGGCCGGCAGCCGTGCAGCGAGGGCAAGCGGGAAATTCGATGGCACACGGGTGGTCGCCGGTGGCCTCACATTGCATAGAAATGACACTGGAGCCCGGGGAAAGCAGGGAACTGGTTTTCCAGTTGGGCTATGTTGAACTGGAGGCAGACCAGAAGTGGAGTTCTCCCGGAGTCATCAATAAGGAACCTGCCACCGAGTTGATGAATCGTTTCAACAGCAGCGCCAGGGTTGAATCGGCGTTTAGCGAACTGAAGGATTACTGGAGAGCCATGCTGTCCGTATTCCAGCTCGAATCGGGGGAAGATCGACTCGACCGAATGGTCAATACCTGGAACCCTTACCAGTGCATGGTCACGTTTAACCTGTCGCGTAGCGCATCGTATTTTGAAGCGGGGATCGGCCGTGGCATGGGATTCCGGGACTCCAACCAGGATCTGCTCGGTTCGATTCACCTGGCGCCTGAGCGCGCGCGCGAACGCATCCTCGATATTGCAGCGACCCAGTTCGAAGACGGATCCGTGTACCACCAGTATCAACCACTGACGAAGCGAGGAAATTCGGCCATTGGTGGTGATTTCAATGACGATCCGTTGTGGTTGATTCTTTCCACGTCGGCATATGTGAAGGAAACCGGAGATTTTGACATCCTCGACGAGCAGGTCCCTTTCGAAAACGACGAGACCCGATCGGGGTCCCTGCTCACACACTTGAAAGCCTCGTTCAATCACGTTTTGAACAACCTGGGACCGCATGGTTTGCCATTGATCGGCCGTGCGGACTGGAACGACTGCCTGAATCTGAATTGCTACTCAACCGACCCTGATGAATCGTTCCAGACAGCGAAGAACCGTGAAGGTAAAGTTGCCGAATCCGTGCTGATAGCCGCATTGTTCGTGCTTTATGGCCGGGAATATGCCTCACTTTGCCGCCGGACAGGCCAGGAAGACGAGGCCAGCAGGGCCCTGGTTGAAATCGGTAAGATGGCAGGCGCGATCGAGACACATGCCTGGGATGGAAAATGGTTTCTTCGTGCATACGATGCGGGCGGCGCCAAGGTGGGAAGTTCGGAAAATGCCGAGGGCAAGATCTTTATCGAATCCCAGGGCCTGGCGGTAATGGCCGGGATTGGACTTGAAGATGATAAAGCCGTCAGCGCCCTGGATTCTGTGCGTACCTGGCTGGCGTGCGAGTATGGCGTGGTTCTGAATTACCCCGCGTTCACAAGGTATTACCCTGAATACGGGGAGATTTCTACTTATCCGCCGGGTTACAAGGAAAATGGCGGAATCTTCTGCCACAACAACCCCTGGATTATGATTGCCGAAACCGTGCTTGGCCGGGGTGACAGGGCATTCGATTACTACACCAGGATCGCGCCCGCCTGGCAAAACGATACTGAACTGCGCACGGTGGAACCGTATGTCTACGCTCAAATGGTCGCAGGAAAAGAAGCACAGCATCCTGGCGAAGCCAAGAATTCCTGGTTGACGGGAACAGCGGCATGGAATTTCCATGCCATTTCGGTGCATATACTCGGCATTCAGCCGGATTACGATGGTCTGCGCGTGAACCCCTGCATTCCTCCGGAATGGGAGGGATACCAGGTTTCCCGGAAATTTCGCGGAGCCACCTACAAGATCCGTGTTCGCAACCCGGAGTTCGTCAGCAAAGGCGTGAAAACGGTAAAGGTTGATGGACGGACGATCGAGGGTTCGCTGATACCCATCGCCGCGCCTGGCACTTCATGCCAGGTCGAGGTGGTGCTCGGCTAAGCCCAGGGCCAGGATTCATCCGTTGCCGGGTGCGTAGGGGAATTCCAGGGACCGGTAGTAGTCAAGCGTTTCTGGCGGTGGAGCGACGCCATCCGGCAATGCCCGGCCCGCACGTTCGGCGAAGTAGGCCAGGCAGGCGTTACGCCACCAGATGGCTTCGTCGAGTTGAACGGCCAATTTACGCGAGATTGCATTAAAGCGCTCTGCGTCGACGAAAGACTCCAGCGTGCGCCATTGACGCTGCATCCATTGAACTGTCGCGACACCTTGTTCGTAGCGTGCAACGAGTTCTTCCCACAGCGTTTTGCCGTTGTCCAGGCGCTCATCCCAGTCGACCCGGTGGAACCACAGCAAATACTGATCAGGAATGGTTTTCCGCTCTGAGAACAGGGCCTCTACTGCCGGAGCGTACTGGCCGACCGCGTTGCTTCCGCTTGCAGTGCGATCGATTCCGATGCCCTCCCGGTCGGCACGGTGGTAGTAGAAGGGATTCCAGTCCGGACGGCTCAGATTGTCAACCCACGGAGCGGGACCGTAGTGGTGACCGGTACCCATCAGGTGCGCCAATCCAAGCGGTGTCATGTAGTCGACGGCGGCCTGCCGTGAACGCATCATGATCCCTGACGCGCCTTCAATAAAAGCCGGTTCTCGGGAAAAAGTCATTTTCAGCCATTCGGCGGCGATGTCAGCAGCGCCCAGCTGTGGATTCCAGGCCAGGCGGCCGAAGGCATACCAGTTGGCCTGCCCGAAAATCGACCCGCTCCAGTTACGGTCCGTGCCGGTGTTGGCGACCCCGGCTATTCCGGTTCTGGGTTGGCCATGCAGACTGCCGTCAATGACGCTGGCCACGGTGGAACCGGCTCCATTGGCATGCGTGTCGGTTCGTAGCACTTCTTCCCATAGTTCACCGAGGTAAACCAGGTGTGTCGAAAAACCGAGGTACTCCTGGGTGATCTGGAATTCCATCATCAAGGGTGTTCGGGGCATGGCGCCAAACAACGGGTGAAACGGTTCGCGCGGCTGAAAATCCAGGGGACCATTCTTGACTTGAACCAGCACGTTGTCGGCAAACTGACCATCCAGCGGTTTGAACTCGGAAAAAGCCTGTTTGACCCGGTCATCCGGATTATCCTGGTCATAAACGAACGCCCGCCACATCACGATTCCGCCATGTGGCGCCAGTGCTTCGGCCAGCATGTTGGCTCCGTCCGCATGAGAACGGCCATAATTCTGCGGTCCTGGCTGACCCTCGGAATTGGCTTTAACCAGGAAACCGCCAAAATCAGGGATCAGACGGTAGATCTCCGCAGTCTTTGCTCGCCACCACTCTCGTACCTCCGGGTCCAGGGGGTCGGCGGTGTCCAGTCCGCCCACGTCCGCCGGGGCACTGAAGCGGACGGCCAGGTAAACCCGCAGGCCCCAGGCACGGAATTCATCAGCCAGGGCGGAGGTTTTACGAAGGTATCGTGAGGTGAGGATTTCCGGCGCCGCGTTGACGTTGTTCAGGACGGTGCCGTTGATGCCAATCGACGCGTTCGCACGAGCGTATTCACGGTAGCGTGCGTCGATGATGTCCGGCAGCCGCCACCAGTCCCACAGCGACTGACCCGCGTAGCCGCGTTCGACGGACCGGTCCAGGTTGTCCCAGTGGTTCAGCACGCGAATGCCGATCCGGGGTTGGTCGGTCATGTCCAGGCTTTCGAGATCGCGACCGGACTCAATCAGGCGCAGTAGCTCGAAAACACCGTAGAGCACACCTGCATCATGTGCAGCGGCGATGACCACTACGTCATGGCCAGCAGCGGTTATCCGGCGCAACAGAAAGCCTTCGTTACCCAGCGAATCAAGTGGCAGCGCGAGTTGCCTGATTGTGGTTGACGAGGCGGGTGTGCCGATCAGCACCGTGTGTTTGCCCGGCTCGTCGCTGACGGGGATCTCCGCGGCCAGTAATCCTTGTAGCCCGCGCTGCAGCTCCATGACCGCATTGAGGATGATCGGTGACGGTGTATCCGGTGCCGTGATAGATGTCAGCTGCTGGCGCAGTAACTGCTGCCGGGGTACTTGCAGAGGCTGGTATCGTAACCAGAGCTGGTGGCCGTCTTCAGCCAGGGCGGGAATCGGGACGGCCAAGCCCGGGCTCGACAGGCACAGAATCACTGCCAGTAGTCGGACCATGCCGCCTATTTCAGGCATCTTTCTGGAATCCTTCACATCACCGTTGGTTTACGTGAAGAGCTGCTGCGGTATTTGCGCGCAATATTGCCGGTTTTCTGAGAATCGATAAGCTGATCAACTCCCGGAGGGCAGCTATCACTGTCACGTTTGACCAGTGAGAAATCCAGTTCGATGTGACGAGTGTTCCTTTCAATTCCGGAACGCAACCGCCGGATGTTGTTCTCCAGGTGCTCAATGGCGACCTGGGTCATTCGGTCGATGGGCTGGTGTATGGTGGTGATTGGTGGCCAGAACTGACTGGCCATCAGCGAATCATCAAAACCGCAGATGCTGACGTCTTGCGGAATCCGGAAACCACATTGTCGGGCAGCGGAAATGGCGCCGGCAGCCATGTCATCGTTACTGGCCAGGATCGCAGTGGGCGGACTCTGACTCTGCATCAGCTGTTCTGCGGCTTCGAAGCCCGAACGGAATGAGAATTCGCCCGGGATGACGAGTGATTGATCGAATGGGATGCCGGCTTTTTTGAACTCTTTTGTAAATCCAGCCATGCGCAGGTGGCTGGCAGCCTGGTTCGGATCGCCCATGATAAATCCGATACGCCGGTGCCCGAGTGACAGAAGATGCCGGACCATGGTCGCGGCTGCGCTGCGGTCATCTATGAATACGGCCGAGATCTGTTTTTCTTCATGGCGCGAGCCCACGGTCACCGCCGGCATGTCATTTTCGATCAGCATTTCGAATAGAAGCTTCGAGTCGCACAGCGGTGGAGCCAACAGAATACCGTCGATGCCGTCTTCGATCAGTCCGGTCACAGTGCCCACCGCATCTGGGCCGTCATCACAGGTCATGATGACCACCTGGGTGTCGCTCTGACGCGCTCGATCGAGCACGCCGATCAACATCTTGCTGAGGAAAGTGCTGTTTGGGTTCGAATAGAGTAATCCGATCCTGATCGGGTTGGCGCTGACCAGGCTGCGGGCCGCCTTGTTTGGTTCGTAGCCCAGCTTCTTTATAGCGGATGTCACGATGGCACGGGTGTTTTCTTTCACCCGCGAATCGTCGTTGATCACGCGGGAAACGGTCATTTGCGACACGCCGGCCAGTTTGGCGACGTCGGTTGCGGTCACTCGCAGTTGCCTTTTTCCCGATTTACCCTTTGTCGATTTCATAAGCCCCAGGACATGACGCTGGCAGATGCCGGCGTAGTGAAATGTTTACGTAAACATCTATATTAGGACATGAAAATATGGAAATGACTTCTGTTTGTCAAGGGAATTGATTCTCATTATTTTGCATGCCGTGGCCCCCACACTCCTGATGGCGGATTTAACATGGCCTTCTTGATGCCAAATCATTCGGCAGGTATTTCTTGACGGCTACGGATGGGCAGCCGGAAACTGCTGACTGGCAATCCCTGTGCGCTGTACAGATTTATCACAGGCGCGTCGGCCCAGGCATGGCGCACTTCGGCGGGTTCCGCAACGTCACTTGCATCGAGCATTATGCGGTTTTGTTGCAGTCGCGCGGTCACGTAACGGCAATCGCCATGATTATCGCAGAGTTCGAAAGACGAGGGCGCCGCAGCCCCGGAAACGAAGAGCGGCATTCCCGTATCGGCGAAATGTACCGTTACTTCTTTGTCCATGAGCACAGCGCGCAATGGGACGATACCGTCCGTCACCACATCGCCACCCAGCAACAGGCCGTGCGCGACTGCAGCCGACCGCTTGCCGACGACTCGTTTATTGGGTGGATGGAGGTCCGATGGGTCTGCCGAACCGACGGTCACCACCAGGCCGGTCAGCGGATCGGCCGCTGCCACCTGTTGCTGCGCATCGCGTACCCGCGCCCATCCCGAATCACCCGGGCCGTCAGGTAGGGAACCGAATTCCGGTAGTTGGATGACGATGAACGGAAGTTGTTTGCCGAACCTCTCGCGCCAGTCGTCAACCATCGTCGCGAGCAAAGTCTCATAATCGTGTGCCCGCCCGGTGTTGGATTCCCCTTGATACCAGAGCACGCCGCCGACGCCAAAGTCGCTCAAGGGCGCGATCATTGCGTTGAACAGCCCGGTCACGCCGGTGATCGACGACCAGGGCGTCATCGGCGGCCTGCCAGCCGGCTCGATGACGAGTTGGAATCGCCAGCCTTCGCCGAGAGGAACGTGGCTGTCGTCGGGGAATGCCAAGCGGATTGTTTCGGGTGGGCCATCCAGGCCGCCTGCAGCCCAACTGTTATACACATTGACAGCCAGCACGTTCGTGCCGGTTTCAAGAACACCTGGGTTCACACGATAGCTCCGGGGGGTGCCCCATCCGAACTTCGCGCCTACCGGTTTACCGTTTATCCAGGTCACATCGACTTCGTCTACACCACCCAATTCGAGCACGGCGCCCTGCTCAGCTTGTGCAGCGTTCAGTTCGAAGGATTTCCTGTACCAGATCATGCCAGTGAAATCCTTCGTACGCATGTCGTCCCATTGTCTCCAGTCACCCAGTTGTCGGGGTGCCTCGGGCCAGTTGCGATCTACAAAGTCTGTCATCCAGGGTCCCGGCTGCCCATCACTGGCCGCCATCCACCACGACTGCCAGTCACCCACAAAGGATTGAAGCGCCTTGTCGGCATCCGTATCGTGCAGGTTGTTGAGTTCGAGCGCACGACGGAATGCGTCGTGTGGTCGCAGTCCACGGGCGCTGATCCACGCCTCAATGGCAGAGCCACCCCACGAAGCATCAATCAGGCCAAAAGGGACTTCCAGATCATTCTGCAGTGAGCGGGCAAACAGGTAACAGGCCGCTGAGAAAGACGATACCGTGTCGGCTGTCGCAATGTCCCAACCCGAAACTCCGCCAAATTCTGCGAGTGGTTTCGTGCTGCTGTCATGCTCCACCGTCAGCAGTCGAATGGAGGAATCCATTTGGGCGGTGTCACGCCACGGCTCGTTCAGATTCGCCACCGGGTATTCCATGTTCGACTGGCCGGAACACAACCAGACTTCACCGATCAGAATGTCCTCCAGCACACGGACCATGCCATCCGTCTCCGCCAGTTCCAGACGGTGGGGACCGCCGGCGGACAGGGCAGGGAACTCTGCGGTCCAGTTTCCGGACTGATCAGCGCGCACGTTTTGCACGTGTTCGGCCAGCGAAACGCGCAACCCGGTGCCCGGTATTGCCGTACCCCACACGCTGATGGGTCGTTCACGCTGCAGCACCATGCGGTCACTGAAGAGACTGGAAAAAGCGGGTTCCGTGGCGGACAGCGCAACGGGCCAGAGAGTCGCGATGGCAGCGATAACCAACAGTCTGAGCGTCAGCCGATCCTTATTCTTCATGGTTGCAAGGTTCATGAGTTTCATTCTGTAAACGTTTGCATTTTTGTTCAAGCGCTGTGTAGTATCCCTCAGTTCCGGCTGAGGCCGGGGTGATGTTTTCTACGAAATTGAGGCGATTCAAGATATGCAAAGACTCTCTGTGACAGAGAAGTTCGGCTACGGCCTTGGCGACATGGCAAGCAATATCGTTTTCCAGGTCGTCATCAATTTCATGTTGTATTTCTACACCGACGTGTTCGGCATTGGCGCCGCGGCAGTCGGGACGCTGATGCTGGTCGTGCGCCTTTTCGATGCCGTCACCGATCCTCTGATGGGCGGCCTCGCGGACCGCACCCAAACACGCTGGGGACGATACCGGCCCTACCTGGTCTGGATCGCGATTCCCTACGGCATTCTCGCTGTGATGACGTTTACCACGCCTGATCTGTCCGACAGCGGCAAGCTGGTTTACGCGTATATCACCTATGCATTGCTGATGACTGCCTACACCGCAATCAACATACCGTATTCCGCGCTGGGCGGCGTGATTACTGCCGATTCGCAGGAACGCGCCTCGGTACAGTCCTGGCGGTTCATGCTGGCTATGGCCGGCGGTGCATTGGTGACAGCCAGTACCCTGCCACTGGTCGATTTCTTTGGTGACGGCGACCGTCAGAAGGGGTTCCAGATGGCCGTGGCGGTTCTTGCAGTGATCGCTGTGATTGCATTTTTCGCCTGTTTCGCGATGACACGGGAGCGCGAGAACCCGGCCGAGAAAGCGCAGAAGCAGAACATTTTTGGCGATTTTGTCTCGTTGCTGAAGAACGATCAGTGGGTGTTGATCGCCGGGATCACTTTTGTGCTGCTGGTCGCAGTGGCGATGCGCGGCGCGACCACGCCTTACTACGTGGAGTACTACCAGGGCGGCGATTCGAAAATGATCACGGTATTCATGACCGCCGGCATGCTGGCGGGCATCGCCGGCGCCATGTTCGCCAACTGGCTCAGCGCACATACCTGCAAGGTCAGAGTGATGAAATGGGCTACCCTGGGGGTTATCGTCTTTCACCTGGCGGTGGTCTTCGTGCCCCGGGGGCAAATGATGCTGGCGCTGGTCTTGATGTCGGTTGCCAACTTCTGTCACATGATCCTGATTCCGTACCTCTTTTCAGCGGTTCCGGATACCGTGGATTACGGGTTGCAGCGCTGGGGCAAGGGTGCGATGGCCATGAGTTTCTCCGGCCACCTGCTGGCTCTGAAAATTGGCATCGCCGTCGGCGGCGCGTTGACCGGCTGGATTCTTGCGATGACAAACTACCAGCCCAACATCGAGCAGTCTGCCGAAGCGCTCAACGGCATCGTTTTCAACCTGGCTGTCACGCAGGTGATAGCGGGCATCCTGATCCTTATCTGTCTGTATTTCTACAAACTGAACCGTGAATGGGCTACGCAAAATGGCTGATCCTCAGAATAAAAAAATGATCCAAAATCCTATTCTGCCCGGCTTTAACCCCGATCCGTCCATTGTCCGGGTCGGTGAAGACTTTTACATCGCCACGTCAACCTTTGAGTGGTATCCGGGCGTGCAGATTCACCACTCGCGCGACCTGCGCCACTGGCGTCTGATTTCCAGGCCGCTGAACCGGGCTGCGCTGCTGGACATGCGTGGCAACCCGGATTCGTGCGGTGTGTGGGCGCCGTGCCTGAGTTGGCATGACGGATTGTTCTACCTGGTCTATTCTGACGTAAAACGCCTGGACGGCAATTTCAAGGACGCCCACAACTACCTGGCAACCTGCGCGACCGTGGACGGCGTTTGGAGTGATCCGGTCTACCTCAACAGCAGTGGCTTCGATGCTTCCCTGTTTCACGATGATGACGGCCGCAAGTGGCTGATCAACATGATCTGGGACCATCGGCCTTTGCGTAATCGTTTCGGAGGCATTTACCTGCAGGAATACAGCGTGTCGAGGGGCCGGATGGAAGGGCCGGTAACCAATATCTTCCGCGGCAGCGATCTTGGTTTCACCGAGGCGCCACACCTCTACAAGCGCGATGGCTGGTACTACCTGCTGACTGCCGAGGGCGGCACAGGCTACCAGCACGCCATGACCGTGGCGCGGTCACGCAGTATTGAGGGCCCCTACGAACTGGACCCGAAAGGTTACCTGCTGACGGCGAAGGACCATCGCAACTTGCCCCTGCAACGCGCCGGCCACGGCGACCTGTTCGATACACCAGACGGGCAGACCTACCTGGTGCACCTGTGCAGCCGGCCCCTGAAGGGTCTGCAGCGCAGTCCGATGGGCCGTGAAAGCGGTTTGCAGAAATTCGAATGGAGCGGGGATGGCTGGCCACGTCTTGCCGCCGCCAGCGGTGACGGCTTACCGGAGCTCAATGTGCCGGACCCGGGCCTGTCACCGAATCCCTGGCCGGAGATACCGGCGCGGCGGACTTTTGATTCGCCTGATTTGCCTGAAGAATTTCAGTGGCTGCGTTCTCCCGAACCCGAACGGTTCATGAGCCTGGCCGACCGGCCGGGCTTTCTGCGGTTAACCGGTAAGGAGGCTCTTGGCAGCTGGTTCGAGCAGGCGCTGGTTGCACGCCGCCAGGAAGCATTCTGTTTCACCGCCGAAACCTGCCTTGAATTCCAACCGACCAGTTTTCAGCAAATGGCCGGCCTGGTCAGTTATTACAACAAGCACAAATACCATTACCTGTACGTTTCGGTGGATGAACAGGGTCGCAGGTTTATCGACATCATGAGTTGCGAGGCAGACCCAGGGAATGCGAGTTCGTTTCCGCTCGCAGAGGGATGCGCATCGCAATTCGTGTTCGACAATCGGTTCCGCCTGCCGGACGAGGGTCCGGTCTGGCTGCGCGCCGAGGTCGATCACCAGGCGTTGCAATTTTCCTGGTCAACGGACGGAGAGAGCTGGTCGAATACCCCTGGGGTGTTGAACCAGTCGCTGATTTCTGACGAAGCGGGCAAGGGCGAAGGCGCCAGCTTTACCGGCGCGTTTATCGGTATGGCTTGCCAGGACATCTCGGGCCAGAATGCCCCGGCAGATTTCGCCTACTTCGAATACCGGGAGCAGCAGTAGCCCGATCGGCCCGCTTAGTTACGTTCGAGCGTTGCGGTCAGCAACTTTGTGCCCGTCAATTGCTCCCCGCGATTTCCTGGTGACACGCCGCCAACCTGGAACAGGTGCCGCCCTCCGGCGGCGACTGCGCTGCCGTCTTGTTTGAACACTCGTAACTGTTCCGGCTGGACTCGAAAACTGATGACTCGGTTTTCACCCGGCTGAAGCTCGACGGTCTGAAATCCGACAAGGCTTGCCCGTGGCGTCTCGAAGGGCGCATCCTGAACGGTCACATAAAGCTGAGCCACCTCGTTACCTGCGACCGTTCCCGTGTTACTCACCGCAACGGATACTTCCAGCGGTTTGGCATCAGGGACTGCGGTCTCAGAGAATTTCAAGTCCGTGTAATTGAATTTCGTGTATGACAGGCCGTACCCAAAGGGATACAAAGGTTCCTCATTCATGTATTTGTAAGTTCGCCCCGACATGGCGTAATCCTCGTAAGGCGGTAATTGCGCCACCGAAGTCGGAAACGTGATCGGCAGCCTGCCCGAGGGACTGACATCACCGAACAGCACGTCCGCCACGGCATTGCCACCCTGTTGGCCCGGGTACCAGGCAAATAATACGGCGTCGGCCAGTTCATGGACCTCGGGGCTGGCGATCGGGCTGCCGCCGGTCAGCACCACGATGACAGGCTTCTCGTGACCCTCACGCAGCTTACGCAGGAACTCGAGTTGCGCCGCAGGCAGCCCAAGATCAAGGCGGTCGCCCAGAGATTCCGACACGATAGCCGCCCCTTCTTCGCCCTCGAGCAGCGGAGATATCCCCAGCACGACCACGGTGGCGTCCGACTCTTTCGCTCCGCCGGTCGTCCAGTCCATCGGGTTCACATTGGCGCGGTAAGGCAACTGGCCGTATTTGTACTGGACCGTTGAGCCGGCGCTGACCTTGCCGGTGATGCCCTCCAGGATCGAGACGGTGTCGCTGCTCAGGCCGTTGTAATTGCCCAACAGTACATCGTTGCTGGCCGCGAATGGACCGGTTACATAGAGAGTGCGGATATCCTGTTTCAAGGGCAGGACACCGTCGTTCTTGAGCATTACGATGGATTTCTGCGCGGCTTCGCGTGCCAGCGCCACGTGTTCCGGTTTTTCCACCACCTCTTCACCCAGTTCGTCCCAGGCCGTGGCCGGGTCGAAAAAACCGAGCTTCATCCGCGTACGGAGCAAACGGCTGAGCGCCCGGTCTATATCAGCCTCTGCGACCAGTTCTCGTTCCAGTGCTTCCAGCATGGCGCGATAGGCATCGCCGCAGTTCACGTCGGTACCGGCTTTCAGCGCCCATGCGGCCGAACTTGCTGCGTCTTCGGACACTTTGTGGTGCTCATGGAAATCATTGATCGCCCAGCAATCGGAAACGACATGCCCCTTGAACCCCCAGTCCTGTCTCAGAATCTGGTCCAGCAACCGCTCGCTGCCACAGGCCGGAACACCGTCGACCCGGTTGTACGCACACATCACGCACTCGACATTGGCTTCGGTCACCAGGGCCTTGAAAGCGGGAAGGTAAGACTCGTTGAAATCCCGTGGTGGCGCGACTGCGTCAAATTCGTGCCGCAGGGCTTCCGGTCCACTGTGCACTGCATAGTGCTTGGCGCAGGCCGCGGCTTTCATATGTTGTGGATCGTCGCCCTGCAGTCCACGCACAAAAGCGGCGCCCAGGCGGCCGGTAAGCAAAGGATCCTCACCATAGGTCTCCATGCCCCTGCCCCAGCGCGGATCACGAAACAGGTTCACATTGGGTGACCAGAACGTCAGGCCTGCATATTGGCTGTAGTTCTCCATGCCCTGTGCGATGTTGAACTTGGCTCGTGCCTCATCGGATATGGCACTGGCCACGCGGTAAACGAGGTCCTCGTCGAACATCGCGCCCAGGCCGATGGGTTGCGGAAACACGGTTGCACGTCCATTGCGGGCCACGCCGTGCAGGGCTTCGTTCCACCAGTTGTAAGGTTTCATGCCCAGGCGTGGGATGCCAGGCGCGTTGTACAGTAGTTGGCCCGCTTTTTCTTCCAGCGACATCGCAGTCAACAAGGCCTCGACCCGGTCGTCCGTTGCCATTTCGGGGTTCTCCCATGGTCTTTCCGCAACCGCCGGGAGCGAAAGCAAAAGGCTGATAACCAGCCACCCCATTACCCATAAATTCTTTTTAGTCATTGCCAACTCCTGAGCATGCTGAATCGAATATCTTTATCACATGCCGCCTGATTGCGACACAAATTCAACCGGATTCCGCAATTTTTTATCGATTTCCAGAAAAATTGTTTACGTAAACATTATTTTCGGACATACTACCGTCCAAAATTCGGAAACGTAAGTCATTAATAACCGGATAAACACGAATTCTGTAATTCGCTTGGCAAGCTAAAACACTAAACCTATCGCACGAGGGAGAGTCATTAACATGGCAAAGAACCAGAAAATCAGGCTTAAGCCTATATCGGCAGCAATCAGCGCAGCATTGCTTATGGGCACAACTCAGGTTGTGATGGCCCAGGATGAAGATTCAATGGTGATGGAAGAAGTCGTCGTAACAGGCATTCGCAAAAGTATGCTGGACAGCATGAACTATAAGCGTGATGCGACTGGCGTTATTGATGCAGTAACCGCTGAGGATATCGGCAAATTCCCGAACACCAACCTTGCCGAGTCGCTGCAACGCATTCCTGGCGTGTCGATTGATCGCCAAAACGGCGAAGGATCGAAAGTGACGGTGCGTGGTTTTGGGCCGGGCTACAACCTGATTACCCTGAACGGCCGTACCATGCCGACAGCTTCGGTTGGCATCATCGGGGAACGCGACAATTACGCGGGCGGACAGGGGCGCAGTTTTGCCTTTGAGAATATTGCTTCGGAGGGTGTCAGCGGTATTTCAGTCCAAAAGACCGGCAGTTCGCTGGTTACTTCCGGTGGCATTGGCGCGACCATCGATATCATGACTCGCAGGCCGCTTGATACGTCGGATGTGGGATCCATCGCCGCCAGGGCTGTTTACGATAGCTCAAGCAACAAGACGACCCCCGAGATTACCGGTTTATACAACTGGACCAACGAGGATGAGACGTTCGGCATCGGTGTTTTCGGTACGTATGCCAAACGCAAATCTGAAGCGGCAATTGGCCAGACGAACGACTGGGTAGTGCGCAGAGCAGATGATTTCTTCTCGAATACGAGTATTGTTCGCGCAGGCAGCGACCCAAGCAACTATGTGAACCCACCGGCAGACGGCGACCTGTATGCCATTCCACAGGACAGCCGCTACGACTACAGCCAGATCGAACGCGAACGCTTCAATGGTCAGGTCGTGCTGCAGTTCAAACCGACGGATTCCCTGAATATTACGGCAGACTACACCTACGTCAATAACAAACAGGAAGAAATGCGAGCCGAGCAGACCAACTGGTTCGCCACGCCTTTCGATCAGCTGGTATTCGATGGCGATACAGAATCTGTTTCACAGGCGTTGTTCATGCAGGAAAACAATAACGGCACCAAGGACATCGGTTTCGAACAGACCAATCGCGCCACCAAGGAGTCTATCAAGTCAGCCGGTATCAACCTCGTGTGGGACACCACTGACAACCAGACATTGATATTTGATGCTCACAGTTCGAAAGGTACGGCCAAGCCAGATAACCCGCTGGGCCATACGGCGACGTTCGTGACTTTCGGTGCGCCGGTCATCGTGCAGCATTCTGTGGACTGGAACACCAGCTTCCCGATTCAGCAGTTTACCTGGGATGACAGCCAAAGAGGCAATAATAACGGCGTACTCGACCCGGGTGATCTCGCCACCCAGGTGCAGAGGAGTTCGACCCAGTTCCAGGAGAACAAGATTAAAGAAGTGGATCTGCGTTACGTGTTCGACTGGGATCAGGCCAGGCTCACCTTTGGCGGGAATTATCGCGACTCCAAGGTCAATGTAGCCGCCAGCACGACTCAGCAGGATCTCGGTAGCTGGGGCATGTCCAATCCAGGAGACGTAGAGCAGTATGCGCCGGGCGTGGTCGAGACTTATTGCCTTGAGTGCAAGTTCAGTGATTACCCTGTTGGCGATGCTGAAACCGCGTTCATCGGAGATGCAGCCGCACTGTTCCCGCTTCTCGAGGCGGCCTACGCGGGTAATTCTGTGTCTGTGAATAGCAGCCAGAACCAGGTCAAGGAAAAGATCAAGGCAGTTTTCGCCGATTTCATGTGGGATTTCGATTTGGGTTCGGTCGGAACGATACTTAATCTGGGACTTCGTTACGAGAAAACAGATGTAGATTCATCGGCCTTTCAGGCTGTGCCGAACAACATCCTGTGGATTTCAGACAATGATTTCCTGCTTGAGTACAACCCGGAAAATGAAGACGTGGAAGGTTCGGGCGACTACAAGCATTGGTTGCCAAACATCGATTTGAAGTTTGACCTGACTGATGATCTCGTCGCACGTGCCTCCTACAGCAAGACACTGGGCCGCGCGCCATTTAACCAACTGTTTGCCTCGACGACCGCCGGTGGTCCCAACCGGCCAACCGTACTGGGTGGCCAGACAGGCGGCAATTCGGGCAGTCCGGGTCTCGCGCCGCTGGAGTCAAAGAACCTTGATTTCTCGTTAGAGTGGTACTTCAGCGATACGGGCTACGTGTCCGCTGGCTATTTCCACAAGTCCGTGAAAAACTTCATCGGAACGGGTGTATTCAACCGGCCTTTGTTTGGCCTGCTTGACCCAACGGCGGGTACGCCCGGGTCGCGTTCGGGCGATTCGCTGAATGTCATCGACAACCTGGGCGTTGACCGTTCTGAAGCCAACCTGTTCACGATGGTAGCGCTAATCGATGCGAACGGCGGCGATGTGAACGCTGCATCTGCAGAGTTCGCGTCCAACCTGGTCAACGGTGCATTGCCGCAGTCCTACGTGGATGAGATCGCCGGCCTTTACGATGTATCGGGCAACAGCGCGGATCCATTGATGAATTTCCGGGTCAGCCAGCCGATCAATGACGAAGATGCGAAAATTGACGGTTGGGAATTTGCCGGTCAGTATTTCTTTGGCGACAGCGGTTTCGGTATTGCGGGTAGCTACACCATCGTGAATGGTGACGTGGACGCGGATCCGGGTCAGGATCCGGATGCGAACGAATTCGCGCTGGTGGGTCTTTCGGACACCGCGAACGTGACGCTGATCTACGAAAACTACGGCTGGTCAAGCCGAATTGCCTACAACTGGCGTGACGCGTTCCTGAATGCTACCAACCAGGGTGGCAGCAGAAGCCCTCAGTACACCTCAGATTATGGTCAGTGGGACTTTAATGTCACCTACGCGCTCAACGACCAATGGTCGTTCATGCTCGATGGCATCAATGTGACCGGCCAGAATTCGAGACAGTATCGGCGCAAGGAAAAAATGACCGTTTGGGCCTATGAACTCGATTCACGTTACAGCTTGGGCGTGAGTTACAAGTTCTGATCCCTTAACCATAGTAAGCTATGCAGGGCCGCCACAAACAGGCGGCCCTGTTTTTTTGAAGCGGGAAATATTCGGCAGTTGCAGCTTCTGCTGCTGCGCCGCCAAAGGACCTGCCTCCAGCTTGATTCATGATCATCCAGTGACTCGCTTGCATGATATAATTCCGGGTTACCACGGTTGATAATTCACAACTGCGCCGGGAAGCCCAAATGACCAATCACTTACTGCTTAACAACGTCACGCACAAGGATCTGCGAGTCAGAACCGGTTACTCGGCTGAGTTCGGTGACAACATCAACATGGCCCTGGTTTTTCCGACTGAATATGCTTTTGTGCAGCGTGAGTACCCCATCGTTTTACGCAAGGATTCGAAGGGTAATCTCCAGTCTTTTGCACTGCTGGGGCTCGATAAAGGCGAGAACCTGTTCCTGGACGATGCCGGCTGGAATGCACGCTATGTGCCGGCAATCCAGCAGCGTGGCCCGTTCCTCATCGGCATCCACGAGGATTCCGATGAGTCGGTCAACCGCGGGCCGATGATTCATGTCAATCTTGATAATCCCAGGATCAGCCAGACCGAGGGTGAACCGGTGTTTTTGCGCCACGGTGGCAATTCCCCTTTTCTTGAACACGCCAACCGGATGTTGCAAATAATCTTCGACGGCGCTGAACTTGAGAAGCCGATGTTCGCCGCTTTCGAAGAGGCGGGGCTGATCGAGGCAATGGAAGTCAATATCAAAATTGACGAAGGGACGCAGTACAAGCTGCCGGACTTTTTCACCATCAACCAGGACAGTCTGGATGCACTTGACGGTGCAGCACTCGAACGCCTGAACCGGCAAGGCCACCTGCAACTCGCTGTGTTTGTAGCGAACTCGCTCGGCAATATTGAATGGCTTATCGAGCTCAAAAAACGCAGACTCATGACCGGTCTGGGCTGATCCTATGACCCAGATCGCACGCAAGACCCGGGTGATCGAAGGCATAAAGCCGGATGCTGTCCCGTACGACGAACTGATGACGGGTGAACAACCGGTCATACTCAAAGGCCTGGTCAAGGATTGGCCATTGGTGCGGCTGGGCTCATCTGAAGAAGCTGCCGACTACCTCAAGTCGTTCTACCAGGGACGACCGGTCACCGCATTCATTGCACAGCCGGAGCACAATGGCCGCTTTGGATACACCGCGGACGCCACGCAGCTTGATTTCGAGTCCGATCGGGGGCAGCTGAACGAATACCTGGACATCATCATTGCGCTCATTGAAGAAGATGAAGCGCCGACTTTCTATATCGGCTCGACCGATGTGGATACTTTCCTGCCCGGTTTTCGGGCCGAAAATGACCTGGTGCTTAACCACGCGATGTTCGAGACCAATCCGCCGCTGGTGGGCGCATGGATTGGCAACCGCTCCACTGCGCTGGCCCACTATGACATGTCTAATAACATTGCCTGCTGCCTGGCAGGGCGCCGCCGCTTCACGCTGTTTCCACCGGAGCAAATTCACAATCTTTATCCGGGCCCCCTGGAGCCGACACCGGGTGGGCAGGTGCTTACGATGGCGGATATCAATGCGCCCGACTTTGAGCGTTTTCCGGGGCTTGGTGAAGCCCTCGCGGCCGGTGAAGTCGCAGATCTGGAGCCAGGGGACGTGCTGTTTTACCCGACGATGTGGTGGCACGAAGTCGAAGCCCTCGATGACTTTAATGTGATGGTCAACTACTGGTGGAACACCTCGCCGGATTATCTGGACACACCACAAAATACATTGTTGCATGCGCTGTTGAGCCTGCGCGATCGACCCGAGCAGGAAAAACGCGCGTGGCGTAACGTGTTCGACTACTACGTCTTCGGGCCGGCCGAACGCGCTGCTGAGCACTTGCCCGAGGCTGCGCGCGGCAATCTCGGGACCATGGATGAACTCAAAGCCCGGCGCCTGCGTGCCTATCTATTGCAGCGCCTCAATCGTTAATGGAGACCGGTATGCAGGAACAGACCGTAAAACGCGTCGTCATCGCCGGAGGCGGTACCGCCGGCTGGACGGTGGCATCGGCACTGGCGCAGCAACTGGGCGCCTTGCTTGACATCACATTGATAGAATCGGATGACATTGGCACGGTGGGCGTTGGGGAAGCGACCATCCCCACTTTCCGGTCCTTTCATGCACTGCTCGGCGTCGACGAACGCGAATTCATGCGTGCGACAGAAGCGACCTTCAAGCTCGGTATCTCGTTTGAGAACTGGGACAAACTCGGTGATCGTTACATCCATCCTTTTGGTGATGTAGGCAAATCGGCCTGGATGGCTGATTTTCACCACATGTGGCTGATGGGCAAAGCCAGGGGTTTTGCCGGGGATCTGGGCGATTACTGTTTTGAGCACCAGGCGGCCGCAGCGGAGAAATTCGCGGTATCAGAGTCGGGCCAGATCAACTATGCCTACCACCTGGATGCGGGGCTCTATGCCAAGTTTCTGCGCCGGAAATTTGAACCCAAGGGTATCAAGCGCATCGAAGGCAGGATCGAGCGCGTCGAGCAGGACGGCGAGAGTGGATTTGTCACAGCGCTGGTGCTGGAAAACGGCACACGTGTAGCCGGCGATCTTTTTGTCGACTGCACCGGCTTTCGCGGGCTTCTGATCGAACAGACGCTGAAAGCTGGTTACGAGGATTGGCGCCACTGGTTGCAAACCGACAGCGCGCTCGCGGTTCAAACTGAATCGACCGGGAATACCCCGCCCTATACACGTGCCATTGCACGCAGCGCCGGTTGGCAGTGGCGCATTCCGCTACAACACCGCGTCGGCAACGGCCTGGTCTTTTGCAGCGCACACCAGTCGGAATCGGAAGCGCACGAAGAACTGTTGAGTGATCTTGAGGGACAAACACTGACTGACCCGCGCCTCATTAACTACGTAACGGGGCGCCGGCGTAAAACCTGGGACAAAAACGTGGTTTCAATTGGTCTTTCCAGCGGCTTTCTGGAACCGCTTGAAAGCACCAGCATTCACCTGATCCAGATCGGCGCCATGCGTCTGATCCAGCTTTTCCCATTCGGAGGCAACTTCGAAGCGCTCGCAGCACGTTACAACTTACAAACGCGCGAAGACTTTGAACACGTTCGCGATTTTATCATCCTGCATTACAAACTGACCGAGCGCGACGACACGCCATTCTGGCGGACCTGTCGCGACATGGAGATCCCCGATACGCTGGCCGAACGTATCTCACTGTTTCGGGATAGCGGCAGCATCTACCCCAGGAGCGAAGAGCTTTTCCGCGTGGCCTCGTGGCTGTTCGTGATGGTCGGGCAGGGCGTAATGCCGAAAAATCACCACCACATGGGCGCTTTACTTGGTGACCAGCGCCTGCGGCAGGCCCTCGATTCGCTCAAAAACAATATTGCAGGCGCCGTCACCCGGATGCCGGCACATCAGGATTTTCTGAAAGATTACTGTGTTCCTGCGAAGGTCTAGCGGGCCATCAATTTCTGATCGAAAAAAGGTTTATGAATGCCGATCACAGGTCAGCACTGACAACGGGGCTTTCAGCCCAGCCATATCGTACGGCTTTGGTCTGAATCTGTGAACCCGCTGGGGACGTAAAGGGACCGGAGTAGATTTTCCACCGGCCTTTATCAATTCGATAGCCGATTGAATCATCAGGATTGACGGGCAATATCGTTATTTGACCTTCACTGCTGATTTCCACTTTTGGTGAAGAAGTGACCGGTTGCACACCATCAGGCCAGAATTCCCTGGCCATCTCCAGCTCAGGTCTGTCGCTGTAATCGGGCATGGTCGAACGCCAGGTCTCGAGAGCTTCGTGCATCTGTTCGAGCGTTTCTGAATATTCCGGTTTTTCTGCCAGATTGTTGATTTCATAGGGGTCTGCAACGATGTCATACAACTCCTGTTCCGGCCTGGGTTCAAACCAGAAGCGCTGCGCGGCGTTTAGCCGTCCAGCCTCGTAATGCTGCCACAGCTCCATCATCATTGGCAGTTGATCACGGTATGCAATATGTTGCGCACCCGGTTGGCCGGGCATCAGGTTCAATATGTACTTGTATTGTTGGTTACGGACAGCGCGTTCACGGAAAGTGAATTCATCGAGTCGATCCTTGGACGCGTAAATATATTCCTGCTCCGGAGCCGGCTGCAGGGTTAACTGTGCAGTACCCTGCATGTAGTCCGGAATTTCAATGCCCGCGATTTGTAATATGCTCGGAGCAATGTCGATAAAGCTGACCAGGCGATCATCGACCTGCGATTCAGCTAAGTGCTCAGGCCGGAAACGTTCCGGCCAGTACACAATCAAGGGAACTTTGATACCGCTGTCATAGACTTCACGCTTAGCCCGGGGCAGGCCGTCACCATGATCTGCCGTCCAGATGATTATCGTGCTATCTGCCAAGCCGTCGGCCTCCAGTTTTTCCAGCAAATCGCCGAGCAATTGATCCATGTATTGAATGTTATTGTAATGCTGAGCGATATCGGCCCTGATCACCGGGGTGTCAGGATAATAGGGCGGGACAACAACCTGATCTGGTGACACCGGCTGTGAGCGTGTTCCCGAAGCATTATTTTTTAGCACGGCATCGGGGAACATCTGCCCCTCATGGCTCTCCATCAGCGAAATAAAGCCGAAAAAAGGCTGGCCTTCTTCACGGCCATCCCAGGTTGGGCTTTCGCCCTCGTAATCCCAAAGGCTAAAAGGACCTGAACCCGCGATGACACTGCTGAACTGGTAGTCCAGTTTCCAACTGGTAAAGGTGTAGTAGCCTTCTCTGCGCAAGAGTTCAGGATAGGCTTTTATATGATTGGGCGGCACGGTCCGGTAGGGTGATTCTTCAAAAAAACTGGTGCGCATATGTTGTGCACCAACAGATATCTGGTGCCTGCTTAATATGTGAGCCGCGCGACTGGGCGAGCAAACGCCAGCGGTGGTAAAGGTAT
>Ga0316191_10000230_pt1 | contig 34081 bp, 31 predicted proteins | sample Eddworburr2cm_MG_FD_204928 | JGI IMG/M metagenome (GOLD analysis project Ga0316191, IMG submission 204928) | Coastal sediment microbial communities from Maine, United States - Eddy worm burrow 2 cm | ecosystem: Environmental > Aquatic > Marine > Coastal > Sediment | place: USA: Maine...
CGCAACATGACCCGCAATAGCTGAAGCGGCTGCAGTCGCCGGACTGGCGAGCACGGTGCGAGCGCCGACACCCTGGCGGCCCTCGAAGTTTCGATTGCTGGTGCTGACGGTGAGCTGCCCTGGCTGCGCGATATCGCCATTCATGCCGATACACATTGAACATCCGGCTTCACGCCATTCTGCCCCGGCCGCAACGATGATCTTATCGAGCCCCCTGGCTTCGGCCTCAGCCTTGACGAGTTCGGAGCCGGGTACGACAAGCATCCGTACGCCGTCTGCAACCTTGCGTCCTTCGAGCACTCGCGCCGCATCCGCAATATCCGAGACCCGGCCGTTAGTGCAGCTTCCGACAAAAACGACGTCGACAGAATTTCCGGTCATCGGTTTGCCGGGCTCGACCTGCATGTAGTCAAGTGCCTTCTGGAAACTTGCATCGCTTCGTTCTGGAACTGCGTCCTCGATACTGACAACCATGCCGGGGTTCGTGCCAAACGTAACCATGGGCGTCAGTTCGTTCGCATCAATCGTGACCGTCTTGTCAAAGCTCGCTCCGTCGTCGGTGCGCAGGCGCTTCCAGCGCGCCACGGCTTCATCCCACGCCGGACCCTGCGGTGATCGTTCACGCCCCTCCAGGTACGCAAATGTCGTTTCGTCAGGAGCGATCATTCCTGCTCGTGCACCCGCTTCGATCGACATGTTGCAGATAGTCATGCGTGCTTCCATGTCGAGTGCTGTAATGGCACTGCCTCGGTACTCAATGACATGACCGGTACCGCCGTCGACGCCGATCTTGCCAATTACCGCCAGGATCAGGTCCTTGGCTGTGACACCGGGCGGTAATTGACCCTCAACATTGACCGCCAGGGTCTTCGGTTTACGTTGCAGAAGACACTGCGTCGCAAGAACGTGTCCGACTTCGGTCGTGCCAATGCCGAAGGCGAGGGCGCCGAACGCGCCGTGGGTGCTCGTATGGCTATCGCCACAGACAATCGTTTTGCCCGGCTGCGTCGCCCCCAGTTCCGGACCAATAACATGCACGATGCCGCGCCGGCCACTCCCGTAGCCGAGGAGATCGAGTCCAAACTCCTCACAATTTTGCTCCATCTGCCGCACCTGCCTGGCTGCGCCTTCCCCGGCGACCAGCAAATCCTTGAATGAACTGACTGGCGTTGTCGGCGTCGAGTGATCCAGCGTTGGCAGCGTGAGATCGGGTCGTCTGACCGGCAGCTTGTTTTCGCGGAGTACGGTAAACGCCTGCGGCGTCGTGACTTCGTGAACGATGTGCAAGTCAATGTATAGGACCGCCGGCGTGTCCGTCGTTTCTTCTACAACGACATGATCTGACCAGACCTTTTCGAACAGGGTGGTAGGTGTGTTCAAGGTGTTTCTTCCGTTCCTAGATGGTGGCGCGAGTCGGATCACCGTCGCCAGGGGCCGCAGCGCCGCGTTGAGCTCGGCGCAGGATACGATTGGTTACTTCGAGACAGGCGCGGCAACCGGCTTCCACAATATCCACACTCGCTCCATGCCCGCGATAGTCACGGCCTTCATACTCGACGGACACCGTGACCTCGCCCTGTGCGTCCTCACCGATTGATGCACTGTGCAGCTCGAAATTACGCAGAATCAGCCGGACGCCGGTCGCGTGTTCCAATGCCTGGAATGCGGCCGCAACCGGCCCATCACCATGCGCCGATTCTGATACTTCCTTGCCATCCTCGTCGAGCAGGGTGACCGCCGCCGTTGCGGGCTCATCCGTGTGGGTTTGCACTTCCAGTGACTTTAGCGTCCAGGGTCCGGACGAGGCCCCGCCGGCATTCATGACAATCGATTCGAGATCGCCGTCGTAAACGTCCTTCTTCTTGTCAGCAAGCTTCTTGAATTCCTTGAACGCACGGTTCGTCTCGAACTCGTCGAGCTCGAATCCGAGTTCGACCAGTCGATCACGGAATGCATGGCGGCCGCTGTGTTTGCCGAGCACGAGATTGGATTTCGAAAGACCGACATCTTCGGGTCGCATGATCTCGTAGGTGGACGCGTGCTGCAGCATGCCGTGTTGATGAATTCCGGCCTCGTGAGCGAAGGCGTTCTCGCCAACGATGGCCTTGTTACGGGGGACTTGCATACCCGTAATACTCGAAACAAGTCGTGAAGTCGGGTACAACTTGGTCGTGTCAATTGCGGTCTCGAGTTCGAAGAACTCGGCCCGCGTACTAACCGCCATCACAGCTTCTTCAAGCGAGCAATTGCCGGCACGTTCACCAATGCCGTTGATCGTGCATTCGATCTGTCGCGCACCGGCACTCACAGCCGCCAGGCTGTTCGCCACGGCCATACCCAGATCGTCGTGGCAGTGCACACTCAGCGTGATTTCATCGATGCGTGCTACATGCTCTTTGAGGTAGCGGAACAGGCGATCAAATTCCGCTGGAACGGTATAGCCCACAGTGTCCGGGATATTGACTGTTGTCGCTCCGGCCTCAATCGCCGCTGATACAACCTCTGCGAGATACGAGAGCTCCGTGCGCGATGCATCCTCGGGCGAGAATTCCACGTCGTCGACGAGTTCGCGCGCCATCTGGATCGCTCCCACAGCGCTCTTGATGATCTCTTCCTTGGCCATCTTGAGTTTGTGCTCACGATGGATCGCGCTCGTCGCTACGAAAACGTGTATTCGATGCCGCTCAGCAGCTTTTACCGCATCGTAGACCTTCTGGATATCTTCCGCGTTGCAGCGAGCAAGGCCGCAAATCACGGGCCCGAAATTGCGCTCGGCGATAGCCTTCACCGAGTCGAAATCACCCGGTGACGCAGCCGGGAAACCGGCTTCAATGATGTCGACATTAAGTTCCGAAAGCGCCTTCGCAACACGTAGCTTCTCCTGCAGGGTCATGCTGCAGCCAGGTGCTTGTTCCCCGTCACGCAGGGTGGTGTCGAAAATGCGAATTTGCTTGTCGGACATCTTGGATTCCTCCGGGTCTGTTGTTCTCGCCTTACTCTGTCAGCCAGTCCATACGGCCGCGCAGATCCTTGCCGACCTTCTCGATGGGGTGATCAAGATCGGCCTGCATTTTGGCCTTGAACTCAGGCATGCCGTTCTCATTCTCGGCAATCCAGTTGCGTGCAAACGTGCCATCCTGAATGTCCGTGAGAACGTCCTTCATGGCGGCGCGAGAATTTGCGTCCACTACTCGGGGGCCTGAAACCATGTCGCCCCAGGCGGCCGTGTCACTGATAAATTTGTGCATTTTCGCCAGACCGCCTTCGTGCAGCAGGTCGACGATCAACTTCAGTTCGTGCATAACCTCGTAGTAGGCCACCTCCGGCTGGTATCCGGCTTCCACAAGCGTTTCGAAGCCGGCGACGATCAGTTCAGTCGCACCGCCGCAGAGTACGGCCTGTTCGCCGAACAAGTCCGTCTCGGTCTCCTCGGCAAACGTTGTCTCGATGACGCCGGCGCGTGCTCCGCCGATTCCCGCGGAGTAGGCCAGTGCTTTCTTGAGGGCATTGCCGGTTGCGTCCTGGTGTACGGCCACAAGACACGGCACTCCGTGTCCTTCCTCATACTGGCGCCGTACCAGGCCACCCGGGCCTTTCGGGGCAATCAGTGCGACATCGAGGTCCGCGCGAGGCTCGACCTGCCCGTAATGAATCGCGAACCCGTGAGCGAATAACAGCAGCGCTCCCTCCTCAATGTCATCGACAACTGACTGGTACAGGGCTTTTTGCACCATATCCGGAGTGAGAAACATCACCACAGCGGCTCCCTTGACTGCCTCGTTGGGTGCCGCAACATCGAGTCCATCGGATTCTGCCAGCGGCCAGCTCGCGCCACTCTCGCGAAGCCCGACAACGACGTTGAAACCGGAGTCTTTGAGATTCAGCGCGTGGGCACGGCCCTGGCTACCGTAGCCGAGCACGGCGATCTTCTGATCGCGCAGACAGGAAATATCGACATCACTTTCTGAATACATTTGCATGGTGTTACCTATGGCTTTCAAATATCAAAACAAAAAAAACCCCACGATCCTTCGGGATGCGGGGCTGGCGTTGTCCGGTGACAATTTACGCGCTACCCGCTCTGCCTCCCAAGGAGAAGCAACTCGAGTCGAAGCACAAGAATTTCGTTCGAAAAAATGGCGGTGTCCGCGTACGTCATAGCGCCGAATCATGTTGGAACACCCGATTGATGTCAACCGCTTCTTATACGGTTACGGGTGTTACTAAATAAACAAAATTAAGAAACTTGCGTAACGTATTAATTCATAAGACTAAACAATTATTGCTCCGAAACAAGCGCCGGCCACCCTATATACAAGTGTCATGAAGCACGGCTGTCGAGGGGTATGCATGAGCCGGATATAGAAACGCGATGTCTGAAAATTTCCTGTAACTTCCAGCACCTTGTTCGATTTAATAATGTCTCGCGTTATGTTGTTCATGGGACTGGCACTACCTGAACCATGTGTTATTCTTGGCTCGTAATTCAGGGGACCTGAAATATTAAAAGGAAGAAATGGCGGGGAAACCTGGGGCAACCCGGGACAGCCAAAGAGTAGAGAAAATAAAGGTTTCCAAAAAAATTCATCGCCGCGCGGCGAAGGTGGAGAGGGCCGCGTGCGCAATTGGTGACACTTTCCGTGTTGCCGTTTTCACTTGTGCATGTATTCAGCGGATACGTTGCATCCCTCTCCAAAATACTTAATAAAACAACGACCTTTAAGGAGCGTTCATGAAACGGTGCATAAGCAGCAGTCGGCGTCTTGCCACCGCGTTTTTCGCGGTCTCGGCACTGACGATTTCCGGCGGCGTTTTCGCCCAAACCGTCGATCAGGTATTGCAGGCTGATCAACGTCGGTTGAACCTGGCTCAGCAATCACAAGAACGAATCAACAACATTGTTGAAGGTACTCGTTCGCTGGAAGACCAGTACCGGGCTATAAACAAGGAAATTGACGGACTGAAGGTCTACAACCGCCTCATGAGGGCTCAGGTTGAAGGTCAGGCAGCCACATTGGAAGATATCGCTTTGTCGATGGACCAGGTTGACGTAATCAACCGCCAGATCTTCCCGCTAATGGAACGCATGATCGATGGGATTAAGCAGTCTGTTGCCCTGGATATTCCGTTCCTGATGGACGAGCGCAACGATCGCATTGCCGCCCTCGAGACGATCATGGAGCGTTCCGACGTTACCGTTGCGGAGAAATTCCGCAAGGTAATGGAGGCCTACCAGATCGAGAACGACTACGGCACGACGATCGAGAACTACTCGCAGTCACTAACGATTGACGGGGCCACGCGTTCATTCAACATGTTGCGCGTCGGGCGCATCGGCCTTTACTTCCAGTCTGATGACACGAAGATTACGGGTCTTTGGAATAACCAGACACGCGGTTGGGAAGTCGACAACTCAGTTCGAAACGAAGTTCGGAAAGGCCTGAGAGTGGCTCGCCAGTTGATTGCTCCGGAACTCATCATCGTCCCGGTTCAAGCAGCGGAGGGATCATAAATGAAACGCATTACACTCATTATTGCCACTGGACTGCTGACTCTCGGGTTCGCTTCGGCAAATGCGCAGGAAGACGCCGGCGCAGCCTCGATGGCGGAACTTCTTCGCCTCATCGAACAGGGCCAGGCTCGCGACTCGCGTGAATCACGCCAGCGCGAAGCCGCTTTTGCCCAGGCTCGCAACCAGCAGCAGTCATTGCTGAACCAGGCTCGCGCAGAGCGCACCCGCCAGGAGAACGTTTCTTCGCAACTGGAAACCCAGTTCGAAGAGAACCAGCAGCGCATCATTACTGCTCGCCAGGCCCTCGACGAGCGTCTCGGCGCCCTGAAAGAGCTATTCGGTGTTCTGCAGACAGTGTCCGGTGATACGCAAGGTCGTTTTGCCGCATCGCTGACCAACATCCAGTTCCCGGATCGCAGCGATTTTCTCGTTGAACTCGGCAGCAAGATGGCTGGCGCAAGCAGTCTTGCGTCGATCGAAGACATCGAACGCCTCTGGGCGATGCTGCAGCAGGAAGTCGTTGAATCAGGCAAGAACGCAAGCTTCAGCCAACTGGTCACCAAAGCTAACGGTGAACAGGAACAGATGGAAGTTATCCGCGTTGGCACGTTCAACCTGATTTCGGAAAACGGCTACCTGAAATATGAGAACGGCGACGTCTCTGAATTGCAGCGTCAACCAGATGGTCGCTACTTATCCACTACCGGCGATCTAATGGGCGCTGAGAGCGGCACCGTGGCCTTCGGCCTTGATGTGACGCGCGGTGGCATTCTTGCCTTGCTGGTTGAATCTCCGACGATCAGGGATCGAATTGAGCAGGGTGGTATCGTCGGCTACTGCATCATTGCCCTCGGCATCATCGGCTTGCTGATTGCCATCATGCGATGGCTTGCCCTGTCAACTGCAGACCGCAAGGTCAAAGCACAGCTCAAACGTGAATCGGCCAGCACAGACAACCCACTGGGTCGCGTATTGGCCGCTTACGAGAGCAACCGTGGCGCCGATACGGAAACCATCGAACTGAAACTCAGTGAAGCGGCGCTCAAGGAGATGCCAGACCTCACCAAGGGCCTTCTGTTCATCAAGGTTGTAGCAGCCGTCGCACCTCTAATGGGTCTGCTCGGTACAGTTACGGGCATGATCAAGACCTTCCAGGTGATCACGTTGTATGGTGCTGGTGATCCGAAGATGATGGCTGGTGGTATCTCGCAGGCGCTGATGACCACGGTACTGGGTCTTTGCGTTGCCATCCCGATGGTACTGTTGCACACGGTTGTCAGCGGCAAGAGCCGCAAGATCGTGAATATTCTTCAGTCGCAGAGTGCTGGCCTGGTTGCGCAGCATTCCGAGCGGTCTCAATAACAGAGGAGTCGCCATGCTTTGGCTTGCTGACAGTCTGGAAGCCATTCGTGACTTCATGGGTCTCGGTGGTCCGGTACTCCGGGCCATCGCGGTCACCATCTTCCTGATGTGGGTGTTGATCGTCGAACGGATTATTTTCTTCCGCTCTTCGATGAAGATGATGTCGCGTGAAATTCACGATAACTGGGAGTCGCGTCCCGAACGCCAGTCCTGGAACGCAAAGCAGATTCGCGAACTGATGATTTCGCGCTTCAGCGAGGCGTCCAATCGGGGTATCAATGTCATCCAGACCCTGGTTGCACTGTGTCCATTGCTCGGCCTGCTAGGCACCGTTACGGGCATGATCAGCGTATTCCAGGTTATGGCTGTGTCCGGCTCCGGTAACGTCCGCGCTATGGCTGCGGGCGTTTCCCAGGCCACGGTACCGACGATGGCGGGAATGGTCGGGGCGCTTTCAGGCGTTCTGCTAATCACGTTGCTGAGCCGTCGTGCTGCCCACGAGGTCGAGTTCCTCGAGGACTCACTCACGATGGATCACTAGGGGAATACCGCCATGAGAAAACATCTCGACGATATTCATGTCGATGAAGACGAAAACGAGATAAACCTGACGCCGATGCTCGACGTCGTATTTATCATGCTCATCTTCTTTATTGTTACAGCCTCGTTCATCAAAGAGGCCGGTATCGATGTCAACCGTCCTGATGCTCCGATGACGGAGAGCAAGCCGGAAGACGCCAATATCCTTGTGATGATCAACGCCAATGACGAAATCTGGATCGATCGTCGGTTAATTGACCCACGGGCGGTACGCGCGAACATTGAGCGTATGCACGCCGAGAACCCGGAAGGGTCGGTCGTCATTCAGGCGAATAATAAGTCGTCTAACAAGATGCTTGTCGAGGTAATGGACTCGGCACGCAGCGCGGGCGTTTACAGCATCTCTATCGCGGATTCCCGCTAGTGCGGTTGGCAAGGCGGGAATCGAAAGGACATAAGCAATGAGTAGAAAACAAGGCTCTTTATACGCCGAAGAAGAGGAAGAGAATGAGATTAACCTGACGCCGATGCTCGACGTCGTGTTCATCATGCTCATCTTTTTCATTGTTACTGCGACTTTTATCAAGGAAGCCGGTATCCAGGTTGAACGCCCGGATACGGTGACAGCGGACACCCAGGACGATGCCGCAATTCTGATAGCTATCAGCGCAAACGACGAAATCTGGATTGATCGTCAGGAACGAGATCCACGTGCCGTTCGCGGCATCATTGAGCGTCTGCATGCGGAGAATCCGAAAGGATCCATCGTTATACAGGCAGACGAGGGCTCCACGCATGAGACGCTCATAGTCGTGATGGAAGCCGCGAAAGGGGCGGGCGTCACCAATGTCGCTATCGCGTCCGATAACGACTAGGAACTGGCACGCATGATAACTGTCTCAGACAATGCAAGCAGGCGGGCAAGCGAAGGAGCGGCTAGTCCGCTGAGGAGAACTGGACCATGTTAGGTCGTTACGTAATTTCAATAGTGGTCGGCTCGGTCGTCACTGTGACTCTGCTGTTTGTCATGCAGTTACTGATCGTAACCGGTAAGCAGGCATTGACCGATCCGCGAGAGCGTCACAAACTTGAGTTTGTTCGCGTCAAGCGCAACGAGAACCTCAACGTCGAGGATATCGTACCGGAAAAGCCGCCCAAGCCGCCCGAGACTCCACCTGAGACTCCACCTCAGGATATGGATAACGTGAACCCGGATGCACCAACTATCAACGTAGCACCTCCAACGGTGCAGGCTGATACCGGCATCGGTGGACCAGGCGGAATGAATATCGCCGAGGGTGATTACCTTCCGATTGTCCGAGTGGCGCCAGTCTATCCGGCAAGAGCATTGTCGCGCGGCCTCGAGGGCTTCGTCGATTTGTCGTTCACAGTCACAACGGCCGGCACCGTCGAGGATCCGGTCGTGCTCCAGTCGACGAGTAGCTTGTTCGAAAGAGCAGCAATTCGGGCTGTACTGAAGTTCAAATACAAACCACGGGTAGTTGACGGTGTTCCGGTAAGGGTACCGGGCGTGAAGACTCGCATTTCATTCCAGCTAGAGGAATAGACACCTTTGGTAAAAATGGCGGGGAAGCCATTCTTGAGGATTTTTACACATGACTTTTTTTGACATGAACCGAGATCGTGGAATTACTCTGAAGTTGTGCCTGGCAGTGGTCGTAGGTGTGCTCGCCTTTGGGCAGGCATCGGCACAGAAAGCGAATCGAGCGGATGCGGAAACGGACACGACCAAGACCAAGCAGGCACAGGCCGTAAGCAAGGAAGTTTACGAACGTATTACGAAGGCACAGGAAATGGTCGACGAGAAAGACTACCAGGGTGCCCTTCGATTGCTGAACAACCTCTACAACCCCGACAAGCTGACAGAGTACGAACAGGCAAATGTACTCAATTACATTGGTTTCGTTTATTACAACATGGACGACGTAACCAACTCGGTCCGAACGTATGAGCGGATGCTGGCCATTCCCTCGCTCGAACCGCAGATGGCAAAGCAAACCACCTATACCCTGGTGCAGCTGCTTACGATGGAGGAGCAATATGCAAAGGCCCTGTCAACGCTTGAGCGGTGGTTCGTACTGGAGACCAATCCGGCGCCAGAGCCGTATATTCTCAAGGCACAAATCCTTTACAACCTGAATCGTTTTGGCGACATGGTCGCTCCAATTGAGACGGCGATGGACGTCGCGAGGGCACGTGGCAATCCGGTTAAAGAGGACTGGTATGGCCTGCTCAACTACGCGTATTTTTCACTGGAAAATTACGCCAAGGTTCGCGATATCCAGATCGTCCTGTTGCAGAATTGGCCGAAAGCCCGGTACTGGAAGTCTCTTGCTGGCGCGTACACCGAGCTTGGCGAGGATGAAAAGCTGATTTACGCCTACGATGCAGCCCATACCCAGGGTATGCTGGAAAAGGACACTGAGTTCGTTACGATGGCGCAGCTCTATCTGCAAGCCGAGGTGCCCTACAAGGCAGCCACGCTGTTGCAGGAGAAGATGGACGCCGGTGTGGTGGAGAAATCCGAAAAACATTACCGCCTCCTGTCCCAGGCGTGGATGCTCTCCCAGGAAGACAACAAAGCAATTCCCGCACTGAAGGCCGCAGCAGCCCTCACTACGGATGGTGAGCTTGACCTGCGACTCGCAAATGCTTTCTTGAATATCGGCGAGTACGGGGACTGTGTGACATCCGCAAACACGGCGATTCGCAAGGGCGGGCTGAAGAGCCCGGACAATGCTCAGATCTCCCTGGGTATGTGCCTCTACAACCTTAGACGGTACGGAGACGCAAGATCGGCGTTCGTCGCCGCCGGCAAATCGCCACGCTCGAAACGCACCTCCGAGCAGTGGGTCCGGGTGATCAACGCGGAAGTCGAACGCAATCGCCAGATCGATCTCGCTGAGAAAGCCGCGCGTAAGAAGCGTGAAGAGCTTGAGGCCAAGCGCAGGGCCGCCAGCGTCTGATTTAACGGTTATAAAAATGTCAAAGGGCGTTGACCGGTAACGGTCAACGCCCTTATCATTTCGCGCCTTTGAACACGGAAGACCAGCAATGCCCAAGATTACCTATGTCACGTCCGACGGGAACCGCCACGAGGTCGAGGTTGAGAGCGGATACTCCGTTATGGAAGGCGCAATTAATAACAACATCAACGGCATTGTCGCTGAATGTGGCGGGGCCTGTGCCTGTGCAACGTGCCACAGTTACATTGATGAGGCGTGGCTCGATAAAATGCCTGCGATGGATGACATGGAGGACAGCATGTTGGACGCCGCATTTGAGCGCAAGACGAACAGCCGCCTGACCTGTCAGCTTGAGGTGTCAGATGAGATGGACGGCCTGGTCGTCCGTGTTGCCGAGAACGACTACTAAAGCCTACCGCAGACCGGTTTCGTTGCGGCCGATCACCATACGCTGAATCTCACTGGTGCCTTCATAGATTTCCGTGATCTTCGCGTCACGGAAATAGCGCTCCAAAGGCAGCTCCTTGCTGTAGCCCATACCACCGTGGATCTGCAGGGCCTGGTTCGTGATGAACATCGCGGCCTCAGAGGCGAACAACTTCGCGACACTGGCTTCGGTGGAACATCGTCCGCCGCTCTTCTTGGTCTGCTCCTTGGTCCAGGCGGCTTTTAAAACGAGTAAACGCGCGGCATCGAGGCGCATTTTCATATCGGCAATCTTGCCCTGGATGGCCTGGAAACTGCCGATAGCACTGCCAAACGCCTTGCGGTCACGGGAGTACTCAACCGCAGCTTCGTAAGCTGCCTGCGCTACGCCTACTGCCTGTGCGGCGACGCCAATTCGGCCGGAATCGAGAACCGTCATGGCTATTTTGAATCCTCTGCCTTCATCGCCGATACGACATTCCGCGGGACACACGTAGTCCGCTAATTCTATCTCGCAGGTCGCAGACGCTCGGATGCCCAGCTTTGGTTCGGTCTTGCCTGTTTTGAAACCGGGCTCGTCCGAATCGACGACAAACGCACTGATGCCCACGTCTTCCCCGGCCGCATTGGTGGTCTGCGCGAACACCACCATGTATTTGGCCACCGGGCCCGACGTGATCCACGACTTTGTGCCGCTAATCGTATAACTCGATCCATCTGCCGATGCCACCGCCCGCGTCCGCATCGACTGTGCATCGGATCCGGACTGGGGTTCTGTCAATGCGTAAGCACCATTGACCTCACCGGAGGCGACCGGCCGCAGGTATGTCTGTTTCTGCTCTTCGGTCCCGAATTCGAGGAACGGGACACCAAATAGAGAATTGTTAACCGAGACAATGGTGCTGTGAGCACAGTCGGCTGCGGCAATCTCGATCATCACCAGGGCGTAGCAGATCGAGTCGAGGCCTGAGCCGCCATAGGCTTCGGGCACTTCTACGCCCATGAAGCCAAGCTCACCCGTGGCGCGAATGGTCTCAGACGGAAATTTTCCACTGATGTCAAACTCTGCTGCAACCGGTGCGATTTCGCTCTGGGCAAAGTCGCGGGCGGCATCCTGGATCATCTGTTGTTCTTCGGTGAGTGCGAAATCCATTATTTACCTGTTCCTGCTACTATTTGTCTTTATACGGGCGCAGATCATTGCCCAGATTGGCCAACCACTCAATACCAAATCGGAAGTAGAAATCAATGACTATAGCCGCAGGAGAAAGGATGCCGGATGGTGTCTTGGGAATTATGCTGGAGAAAGGGCCGAGTTCCCTGAGCACAGACGAGTTGTTTTCGGGAAAGAGGGTCGTTCTCGTTTCCGTACCCGGAGCATTCACGCCAACGTGCTCAATGAACCATCTTCCGGGCTACGTCGATCATGCGGACGAATTTGTCGCCAGGGGCGTGGATACTATCGCCTGCATGGCCGTCAATGACGTCTTCGTCATGTCCGCCTGGGGGAAGGATCGCGCGGTTGGTGACAAGGTTCTGATGCTGGCGGACGGTAATGGTGACTACTCGCGCGCGTTGGGGCTCGAACTCGACGGGACTGGTTTCGGCATGGGGATGCGCGGTCAGCGATTTGCCATTGTTGTCGATGACGGGGTCGCCACCCATGTAGCGGTAGAAGCCCCGGCCCAGTTTGAGGTCAGCAAGGCCGAGGCTGTTTTGGAGGTGCTTTAATCTAACTTAGAGCGTCCGTAAGCTCTGGCAGGACGGCAAAGAGGTCCGCAACCAAGCCGATATCGGCAACCTCAAAAATGGGTGCTTCCGCGTCCTTGTTGATCGCGACGATCGTTCCCGCGTCCTTGATCCCGGTTATGTGCTGGATCGCGCCCGAAATCCCGACCGCAATATAGAGATCCGGGGCGATGATCTTGCCGGTCTGACCTATCTGGGTCTCAGGTGCGATATAACCCGCGTCGACAGCCGCACGTGACGAGCCAATGCCGGCACCGAGTGCATCGGCAAGCTTATTGAGCAGCTCAAAATTCTCCTCGCTTCCCAGCGCTCTCCCGCCCGCCACGACTCGCGCCGCAGTCTGCAAATCGGGCCGATCCGAGTCACCGGACTGAGCGCCAATGAAGCGCGTATGCGACGGAAGTTCGACCGCGCAGTCCGCAGCTTCAATCGCTGCCGAATTATCGTTAGCCGGCGCCTGGTAGGACGCTGTTCTAACGGTAGCAACCAGGGTCTTGTCGGCCGGGGCCTCGACAGAGGCGACCGCATTGCCTGCGTAAATTGGCCGCTTGAATGAATACGCCCCTTCGACGCTCATGATGTCGCTGACCTGGTTAACGTCAAGCAGGGCTGCCACACGGGGCATCAGGTCCTTGCCGAACGTCGTCGATGGACCAAGTACATGTGAGTAACCGTCCGCAAGTGCAACAACTTGTGGGGCTTGCAATGCCGCTACCGCATTTGCGTTTTCGGCACGTTCAGCCGTAAGCACGCAACGTACGCCGTCAATTCTGGCCGCCTCCGCGGCAACGTCTCCGGCTGCATCCGCGAGGACCAGGACGTCAATTTCAGCCCCGTCAATTCCCGCAGCGCAGGTGACACATTTTCCCGTTACCGGATTCAGCGACGTGCCATCGTGCTCAGCAATAATCAGTATTTTGGCCATTACACCAGCCCCTTGTCTTTAAGTGCGGAGACCAAACCCGCGACATCGTCGACGACAATACCGCGTTGACGGTCCGCCGGCGGTTCAAAAGAAGTCTCCTTAATCTGCAACTCCGCCTGCACACCGAGGTCATCGAGACTGACTTCGTCCAGCGGCTTTTTCTTGGCCTTCATGATGTCGGGCAGTTTTACGTAGCGCGGTTCATTCAGTCTCAGATCGGCAGTGATTACCGCCGGCAAATCAACTTCGATCGTCTCAAGGCCTGCATCGACTTCCCGGGTTACTCGTGCCGTATTCCCGTCGATCACGACTTCAGAGGCAAACGTGGCCTGAGGTCGATCCCAGATCGCTGCGAGCATCTGTCCCATCACGCTACTGTCGTCGTCGATCGCCTGTTTTCCCAGCAGAACCAGATCCGCGCCCTCGCGTTCAACGAGTGCCTTGAATATCCGGGCCACCACGAGCCCATCGAGACCCTCATCGGTCTTAACCAAAATAGCTCGATCGGCGCCCATTGCCAGCCCCGTACGAAGCTGTTGCTGGGCCTCGGATGAACCAATGGAAACGGCCACAACCTCGGAAGCCTCGCCGCGTTCCCGTATACGCAGCGCTTCCTCCAGCGCGATTTCATCGAACGGGTTAATACTCATTTTGACGCCATCGGTTTCGACGCCGCTGCCGTCACTTTTGACCTGGACCCGCACGTTGTAATCAACGACACGTTTCAGGCCGACGATAATCTTGTCCACTTTGTTGCTCCCGAACTGCATTGGAAGAGGCGGGCGTATCCCGCGGGAGTGGCTATTGTCCAAGAGTGTCCTTCCGTGTACAAGAGCCTGAAGAGACCTGGCAACACAAGGTTGAGATCGATGTCAGCAATTCACATTCTCACAGGCCCGCAAGAACTACTGGAGTGCCTCGACGATCCGGACCAGGTCGTCGTCGATTGCCGTTTTGATCTTGCTGATCCGGATGCCGGCGGGCGGGTCTATGAAGCCGCTCACATACCAGGCGCCATATTTCTTGATCTCGACCGGGATCTTGCCGGACCGATCACGGAGGAGACAGGGCGCCACCCACTTCCGGATCCAAAGGGGTTGGCGGACAAAATTGGCAAGCTGGGAATAGGGGCGTCACAGCGGGTTATTGTTTACGACGGGGGCCACGGCGCGATTGCTGCTCGCGCATGGTGGATGTTGCGCTGGTTGGGTCACGATGCGGTGCGGCTGCTCGATGGCGGGTTTTCGAACTGGCAGTCACTCCGCTTACCCGTGACTGAGGGTGTTGAATATCGCGCCGCCACGAGTTTTCAATCGCGGCCGCGCGAGAACTCGGTTCTCGGCACACGGGAACTGGCTGACAACGTAACGACGATCGCCGAGTTCAATCTTCTGGACGCCCGGGATGCAGCGCGATTTCGAGGGGAAGTCGAGCCCATCGATCTTGTGGCCGGCCACATCCCTGGCGCGATCAACCTGCCTTTTACTGAATTCGTACGCGAGAACGGAACCTGGCTCCCGCTGAAGGAGAGGGCGGCGCTGCTCGAGAAGGCGATCGGGTCGGATAGAAGCATTGAATGGAGTGTCATGTGCGGTTCGGGTGTCACCGCCTGCCACCTTGCCATATCCGGTCTCGAAGCCGGTTTTCATGAGCCGCGGCTCTATGTTGGCTCCTGGAGCGAGTGGATTCGGGACCCGCGGCGCCCGGTAGGGGCCGCAAATAGCTGATTCCAGGCGTGCCAGGACCGCGGATTTTGCCTGATTTTGGTCGCCGTGCCGGGTCTATTTGGCGAGACGGCGACGGTCCTGTGCTATGATCTGTCGTCTATTTACAACAGATCGAGAAACAGTTATTACCCTGATAAAACAATCAATTAGAGGGGTTTCTTTACCTGTTTTACTAGCTATTGGGGGGTCAGGCGAGCCGGGTGGTGGCAGCCCAGGCGGGCCAGCAGAGGATCGTCGCGATTGCATCCCGGAGCCAAGTGTCCGAGGATATGGAGTACTGGATGAACAGATCCTGATTGTGGGCACCTCTGGACGGCACCAGTATCACTGAGTGCCGCAAACTCAAGCTCACGAATCAAACAAACGTCGGTGCCAGGAGTGATTGGAGGCGCCGATTAGAAGAGCTGGACCCAGCCGCCAGCGAGTTATCGCCGGCTGACTGAGTCACGCAATCCGCAATCTCCGTGCGGACCCGCCCGGTCGACTGAATAGTTGACCGGGTTTTTTATGCGCCCAATTTCTGTAACCTGTGCACGCTATGACGTGCCCACTTCATAACACCCGCGTGCTGGACATGAGCCGTATTCTGGCCGGACCGTGGGCTACCCAATTGTTGGGGGATTACGGCGCAGACGTGATCAAAGTAGAGCGTCCGGGGTCAGGTGATGACACGCGCCAGTGGGGGCCACCGTGGCTGGGGCAACAGTCCGCCTATTTTCTCTCGACTAACCGCAACAAGCGCTCCGTCACTATCGATATCAGCACTTCTCAGGGCCAACAGGTGGTACGTGAGCTTGCGGCGGAGGCTGACGTGCTCGTCGAAAACTACAAAGTCGGGACCCTGGCTCGGTTCAACCTCGATCCTCTGGATCTCATGTCATCAAACGAGCGCCTTATTGTGTGCTCAATTTCGGCCTTCGGGCAGACCGGCAGCCGCGCGTCAGAGCCAGGCTACGATGCAATGATTCAAGCGTCGGGTGGATTGATGAGCATAACGGGCGCTCCGGATGACCAGGGCGGCGGACCGCAGAAGGTCGGCGTAGCCATCGCAGATATTATGGCCGGAATGTACGCGTCAACTGCCGTGCTTGCTGCTCTGAATGCACGAATGCAAACCGGCAAGGGGCAATTGATCGATGTGCCGCTGTATGACAGCCAGGTCGCCTGGCTCGCAAATCAGAATATGAATTTCCTTGTCGGCGGCGCGGTGCCCGAGCGTATGGGAACGGCACATCCGAACCTCGTTCCGTACCAGGCGTTTGGGACCAGTGACGGAAGCCTGATGCTGGCGGTCGGCAACGACCGTCAGTTTGCGGACTGTATGCGGTCCCTTGATCTTGAAGATCTGTCCGGAAACGAGAAATTCGCTAACAACGAGGCACGCCTGGCAAACCGGGCCGAACTAGTTGGGCTGATCCAGGAACGGCTCAGCCGCAACACCACCGCGCACTGGCTCGATGTCTTTTCCGCATCGCAAATCCCGTCGGGCCCTATCAACGACATCGGAGAGGCTCTGAGCGGCGCGTACGCGAACGAGAGGCACCTCGTTCGGTACCTGGAGAGCGCTGCGGGGGATAGCGTTCCGACCGTGGCCAACCCGGTCGATTTCGGGAGCACACCCGTCCATTATGAAAAGGCGCCGCCATTGCTCGGAGAGCACACTGAGGAGGTATTGAAGGAGTGGTTGGGGTACTCTGCTGAACAGATCGACGGGCTGCGCAGCGGCTCAGTGATCTAGCCTTCTCCTGCCTTTTTTGTACGACTGACATGGACCATCCAATTCAAACCAGCGCGATTCTCAAGGACGTACGCTATGAGATTCGCGGCCAGCTTGCCAATCGGGCCCTGGAGCTCGAAAAACGCGGCTACGAGATTATCTCGCTAAACATCGGTAACCCGGGCTTGTTCGGTTTTCGCACGCCCGAGACCATGCGCCTGGCAATGATCGAGAACCTCGGCCAGGCCGAGCCGTATTGCCACCAGAAGGGCATCTTCCCCGCGCGCGAAGCGGTCGTAATGCAGCAGCAGAATCGCGGCGTTCACGGTGTAACCGCTGACGAGGTATTCATCGGCAACGGTGTCAGCGAGCTTATCGACCTGTCGCTGCGAGCGCTTCTGAATCCTGGTGACGAAGTGCTGGTGCCCAGCCCGGACTACCCGCTATGGAGCGCGGCTGTGTCGCTCAATGGCGGCGTTGCCCGCCACTACGATTGCCGGCATGAGAACCGTTTCGTCCCGGACGTGGGCGACATTGAAAAACTCGTCAACGACCAAACACGCGCTATCGTGGTAATCAATCCAAACAACCCCAGTGGGGCGGTCTACGACCGTGGCACATTGGAAGACATCGTAGCCCTGGCCGAGCGGCATGATCTGGTCATCCTGGCTGACGAGATCTATGACCAGATGGTCTACGACGATGCTGAGTTCGTGCCGATGGCGACGCTGGCGACGAACACGGTCTGTCTAAGCTATTCGGGCCTGTCAAAAGTCTATCGCGCCTGCGGTTATCGAGTCGGGTGGTGCGTATTTAGCGGTGAGCTCGACGCGGCCAGGGAATACCTCCACGGCATGGAACTCCTGTCTGCTTTGCGTCTGTGCAGCAATGTGCCGGGGCAGTGGGCGGTTCAGACTGCCCTGGGTGGTTTCCAGAGTATCGGCGACCTCGTCGAAACCGGCGGGCGATTGCACCAGTCCCGGCAGTCGATCATTGACAGGGTCGAGCAGAGCGAACTCCTGAGCGTGCATCCACCGATGGGCGCGATGTACGCGTTCATTCGGCTCGATCCCCGCTTCGACGGCGTACTTGACGATCAGGCATTCGCCCTCGAGTTACTCGAGAAGCACCACGTCCTCGTTGCGCCCGGGAGCAGCTTTAACACGCCTTACTCCGATCATTTCCGGGTTACGACGCTACCCGACACCGAGACGATCGACGTTGTATTTGACCGCATCGAAGCCTGCCTAGCACCGTACACCTGAACATGTACGACTGGCTGCGAGACGCGCTCGATGGGACCGCTACAGTCATTACGGCAAATCGCCGACTCGCTCGCGTCCTGCAGCAGGAATACGCCGCTCAGCAGCAAAGTGCAGGCGTCGTGGCATGGGAAAGTCCGCGAATCCAGGCGCTACCCGATTGGCTTGAGGCGGCGCTCCTCGATGCAAGCGGTCAGGAAGATCTCCCTACACGCATAAACCAGCATCACAGTACGCTGCTCTGGGATCGATGCCTGCGCAAGGAGTTGGGCAATGACGCCGCCGGCGTGGGCAATCTTGTCCGCTTGTCCAGAGATACGTGGCAGCGGCTCGCCGACTGGAATGTAACGATCAAGGAGGTCGCACGCACGGCGCAAAGCCCGGACCAGAAGGTTTTCGCAGCGGCGGCGGGGCGCTACCTGGGAGTCCTGGAGCGCAGCAATTGGGTTGACGATGCAGGAATTGCGAGCCTTGTTGCCGACCTCATCGAGCGACGGCGCCTGGTCGTCTCGGGCCGCTATTCATTTGCCGGTTTCGACCGTGAAAAGCCTGCGGTCAGGCTTGTGCGAGAACGCCTGGCCAGCGCGGGATGCGAGGTTCTGGACGTAGCGGAGAAACTCCCGGCAGGAGCACCCAAGCTCCTTCCATTTGAGTCGAGCGACGCCGAATTGCGGGCGGCTGGCGCCTGGGCACGACGTCGCATAGAGGAAGTTCCGGGGGAGCGCATCGGCATCGTTGCCAATAACCTCGAGCGCGATGCCGAACGTATTGCGGGACTGGTTCGGGAAGGGTTAATCCCGGGCTACCGGATGTCAGCGGCGGTTCCGGCAGCAGCGTTGAATGTTTCTTATGGGCGCAGGTTGGGGCGGTACCCGGTCGTGTCGATCGGACTGCTCTGGCTACGTTGGCTGGTACGCGACCTGCGGGCATTCGAGGTTTCGCACCTGCTGCGTTCACCACTGCTTGGTCTGGAAGAAACCTCCGGAAGAGCGCGACTCGAATTGCGCGTACGCGGACTACCCGACAGGAACTGGTCTCCGTCGATGCTCACCGGGGCGATCCGTAGCAAGAAGGACGCGGCTGACGCAACAGACTGGTTGCAGCGTGCAGCAGCCCTTGCAAAAGCACGGCGAGAGTTACCCGGCAGCGCATCTCCGGCCCAGTGGGCGGTCTATATCGATGAAGCGCTCAGTGAAGCCGGTTGGCCGGGGCAACGACGCCTTGGCAGTGCGGACTTTCAACTGGTGAATCGCTGGCGGGACCTGCTCAACGACCTTGCTCGAATGGACCTCGTCAGTTCCCATATGTCGCTTGAGACGGCCCTCAACCAACTTGAAGGCATGGTTACGGATGCCGTGTTCCAGCCTGAGGCAGAACTAACTCGCGTGCATCTACTGGGCCCCCTGGAGGCATCCGGCCTTGAGTTTGACGCCATCCGACTGACCGGGATGACGGCGGCGAACTGGCCGCCGGCCGGCAGTGCATCGCCCCTGGTGTCGCGCAGATTGCAGGAAGAGCACGGCATGCCCGATGCGGTCCCTGCGGATACGGTCGCCAATGCCCAGCGCCTGGTCAGCCATCTATGCAGGTCAGCGCCGAATGTCATCTGCAGCTATCCTTTAACCGAAGATGAGGCAGACCAGACGCCCAGCGTCTTGCTTGAGTCATTACTTCCCGACCCGCTGGACGCCGACGCGGATCCGGGATGGTTTGCAGCAGACCTTGCCAGGAGCGTCGGCGTAGCGGATGCGGCCGACCCTGTTCCACCGATTGATCCGGATGAGATCCTCTCGGGGGGCGCGTGGACCATACAAAACCAGCTCACGGAACCGGTGGCCGCCTTCATCGGGAGTCGCCTGGGCGTTCGCACGCTTGACGAGCAGGCAAGTGGTTTGCCGGCCCTGTTGCGGGGCAACCTGATCCATGACGCACTTTACAGCCTCTACTTTGACAAGCCATCCAGGGACGACATCGATTCCTGGACCGATGTGGATGAAAGGATTGCCAGGGCATTGGATTTCGCCTTTTCCGACCGCGAACGACATACCGACGCAGTCCTCATGCGGCTCTTTGCGATGGAACGGCAGCGCGTCGGTGGTCTGTTGCGGGACTTTCTGACCCTCGATGCGTCGCGGGATGCGTTCTCGGTTGCAAGCGTCGAGCGCGAAATCGGATTCTCGGAGGCCGGCGTGAATCTGAAACTCCGCGTTGACCGAATCGACCGGATGAGCGATGGCAGTGTCGCAATTCTTGACTACAAGACCGGCGCCGAAAAACGTTTCCTCACATCCAAAGGTCAGCCACGTGAATTCCAGCTCGTCGCTTACGCCTGTGCACTTGACGAGCCCGTGGCCGCACTGGCGCTCGTTAACGTCGATTCACGGACGATAGGATTCGATGGCGCGGGAATCGCTTATACAGATCCTGACGCCTGGCCGGAGCAACTCGCAGAATGGTCTGCCATCGTGCGGACGGCCTGTCGGGAACTTTTCGCCGGCGATGTTCGCCTGGACGGCACCCAGGCTGTCCTCGATGCACGACCGCTGAACTTGCTGACTCGCTATACGGAGTTGCGAAATGACGGGTAGTGAGCGGTTCCTCGACGATGACCGCACGGCGCGCGTTGCCGCGCTTGACGAGAAACGTTCGTTCATCGTCCAGGCACCGGCAGGGTCGGGCAAGACGGAGCTGCTCATTCAGCGTTACCTGCAACTGCTGTCGTTCGTCGATGAGCCTGAAGAGATTATTGCAATTACGTTTACACGCAAGGCTGCCGCGGAAATGCAGTACCGGGTGTTGTCAGCCCTGCGCGCGGCGCAACTGGGTGTGCGTCCGGAGCAAGAGCACCTGCGGCAAACGGCGAAGCTGGCGACGGCTGCGCTCGAGCGAGACACACAGAACAACTGGAACCTGCTCGCAAATCCGCGCCGGATGCGCATCCAGACACTGGATTCACTGAATGCATCCATCGCCCGGTCCCGACCCATCAGCGCCCCGGGGAGTGCAAGTGGCGTGCGCGTCATCGTCGACGCCGAACTGCTAAATCTGCACCGAGCGGCCGCGACGGCCACGCTGGACTACCTCCCAATGTCCGGGCCCGCGCACGACGCTGCCGCAGAGGTCCTCGAACATCTCGACAACAACACGGGCATCTACGTTGACTATCTCGCCAGGATGCTGGGCACCAGGGACCAGTGGTTGCCCTTCACGGGCACGGGTGCGCTTTCGGCCGAAGACGCAGCCAACTTGCGGAAAATTCTCGAGAGCAATCTCGAGCATGCGGTACAAGAACATCTTGCGCTGATCGCGGCGTCATTTCCGGATTCGACCCGTCACGAACTGACCAGTCTGTTCGACTATGCTGCCTGCAATCTGCGTGATCACGGGGATCCGGAGCATCCCATCGCCACGCTTGCCGGGCTCGCGGACCTGCCGCCGCCGACCCCTTCCGCCGTACAGCAATGGCGAGGTGTAGCAGAATTATTGCTGACGCTGGCCGGCACGTTCCGCAAACAGGTCGACAAGCGGCTTGGTTTTCCCCCCGGTGGAAAAACACAGAAAGACACGATTAAAGAGTTGCTTCTGGAACTGGGAACTCACACGCAACTCGCGGAAGTATTGCACACGGTTCGCGCTCTGCCGCCCGTGAGTTATACGAGTGAGCAGTGGGGGGTCCTGCTGGCGCTGTTCCGGCTGCTTCCTCTTGCGAGTGTCGAACTGCGGCGATTGTTTGCAGAGCAGGGAGTCGCCGACCACATCGAGATCGCGATGACAGCGGGAGATGCACTCGGTACGGCCGAAGACCCTGGTGATGTTGCGCTGTTGCTCGACTACCAGGTTCGCCATTTGCTGGTCGATGAAATGCAGGATACGTCCAGTGCGCAATATCGCACGCTGGAGGCGCTCACCGGGGGGTGGGAAAGCGATGATGGCAGGACCCTGTTCTGCGTCGGCGACCCCATGCAGTCGATCTATCGCTTCCGCAACGCCGAGGTCGGTCAGTTTCTGTTAGCAAAGGCGCACGGCATCGGCGAAGTCAAACTGGCCCCGCTCACGTTGCGGCGCAACTTTCGCTCGGGCGAAGGTCTCGTCGATTGGTTTAACGCAGTATTCCCGAGTGTGATGTCCAGTCGGGACGATCCGGTGAGTGGCGCAGTTTCCTATTCCATGGCTTTGTCCATTCCCCAACTTGCCGGTGCAGGCCAGTGCGTGGTTCATCCGCTTTTCGGTAATGACCGGGAGCAGGAAGCCAGGGCCGGGCTCCGGGTCATTACGGAAACGCTTGCGGCACACCCCGATGACTCAATGGCTGTGCTGGTTCGCGGGCGCAATCAATTGGCCGAACTCCTGGCAGAACTGAGGCATGCGGGGATCGACTACCGGGCGATCGAAATCGACAAGCTGACCGATCTCCCGGAAGTCATCGAGGTTCTCGCATTGACCCGCGCGGCAGTACATCCCGGAGACCGGATGGCCTGGCTCGGGATACTGAGGGCGCCGTGGATCGGCCTGGACTGGACAGACCTGCATTCGCTGGTAGTGAACGACGGTCGATCGATGATCATCGAACTGCTTCGCGACGAGGAGCGAATCGGGCAGCTCTCGAGCCCCGCACAGGCGTCTATTGAAGCGGCCTTGCCGATACTCGAAAGACTCGTTGCCGCTCGGCCATCGAAGACGTTACGAGATCACGTCGAGGACAGCTGGCTGGCGCTTGGCGGCCCGGCAATTCTTGATGACAAGTATGCCGTGGATAACGTCTATCGGTACTTCGACGTCCTGGCGAAACATGAGCGCCACGGATCACTTGACGACGTAGCGGCCCTGGAGTCGCTGCTCGACCTTGAGCGGGTCTCGATGAGCGGCAGCGCCCGGTTGCAGGTAATGACAATGCACAAGGCCAAAGGGCTCGAATTCGAGCACGTCCTGCTTTACGGCCTGGGTCGACTACCCGGCCGCAGCGGCCGCAGCGTATTGTCCTGGTTCGACATCCCGAACGAACATGGCGAGGAGCGCAAGATCATCAGTCCTGTGGGACCCCGTATCGAGGTCGAGAACGATCCCATGCACCGGTACATCGAGTTGACGTCCAACTCGAAGGACCGCAACGAGCAGGCTCGTTTGCTGTACGTCGCCTGCACACGTGCGCGCGCTTCACTGCATCTGCTGGGACACACCCTGGCGACACCGGATGGGTACAAGCCACCGGCGAAAAACAGCCTGTTGCGAATGCTCTGGCCGGCAGTCGAACACGAATTTGCGGCGGCATTTAGCGCCGACCTTATCGCGACCAGCGACGACGAAGCGAGCTGGAAGAGGCCGAAACTGCGACGTTTCGAGCATGACTGGAGAGTCCCCGATGTTGTTCCGTTGCCCGGAGTCGAAACGGTGGAACCGGGCGCTGAGGAGCCAGATGAGGAGGTAGAGTTCTACTGGGTCGGGACCGAGGCCCGTATCGCCGGAACCATCGTGCACCGCTGGATGCAGTTATTAGCGGAAGGCCGTGCCAGGTTGATGAACGGGGATGCCCAGCAACGCGTGACCGGCCGCTGGTTGCGTGAGATGGGTATCGCCGACGACATGCAGGGCGGCATCGCGGCGCGCGTTCATGCGGCCCTGGAGAGCGTCAGGGACGATGCAAAAGGTAACTGGATACTTGAAGGCGAGGGCTTTGCCGAGTTGGCACTGACAGGGGTAGTCGACGGTGAAATCGAGTCGGTGATCCTCGATCGGGTACGTATTGATGAAAACGGCGAGCATTGGATCATCGACTACAAGACAAGTAGCCACGAAGGCGGCAATCTGCAGGGCTTCCTGAATGCCGAGGTTGAGCGATATGCCGGGCAATTGCAGAAATACGCGGCGATCTACGGAGCCTATTCGGGCGAGCAGCCGCGCTGCGCCCTGTATTTCCCGCTACTCAGGGAGTTCGTCGAGGTCTAGTAACTGCCTTCCAGGCGCAGTTCGTGTTGACCGCTATCGTCGGCCGGCGGCAAATACCGCAGTTGGCCGACAATAGAGTCGGGCGTGTTGGGCTTTGCTTTCACTTTGCCGAGGAATGCGTAACTGCCATCGACATTAATTTCCAGACGACCGGCCAGGTCTACAACGCCGTCGGTATCTTCGACACTCGCGATAATGCCGTTGTTTTGGGTAAAGAACTCGGCACGATAACCACCCACCGAGGAACGACTCAGCATCGGCACGACGACGTTCGCCACGTCGATCGATCCATCCAGTGCGGTGGGCCTGCCAGCCACCATTTCAAGCCGCTCGAACTGCAGGCTCGCAGTGCCGCGCAGGCCTGGAATATTGGCAGCACCTTCCAGCATTTGCATGGGCAGGAATGCGGCCAGGTCTTTCACTGTGATCTTCCCGCCGAGCCCTATCGAAACGTCGGCGTCGAATGAACCGGAAACCGGTGTGCCGGAGACCGTGTAGGACGCTTTGCCGGTAACAAGCTGAAAAGGGTGGATCTTCCAGCTCAGGTCACTGAGATAGAGGCCGTTCGTACTGAACTGACTGGCGGTGCCACTCCAGATGCTTCCATCAATGCCGCTCATGGAGACGAATGGATTCGATGCCCACTGATAGGCTACGCGTGCCGGGAACAGAGTGACCAGCCCGACGATCAGCGTAGCAACGGCTACCAGAACGAGCCCACGTATACGCAGGTTCAAAGAGGGCGCTCCAGGGTCAGCGACGCGTTGATGCGCCCGGGACCCGCTTGCGTTTGTACCGACATGCTCCCTGCCTGGACGTGCAGGTCGTATTGGCTGCCAAGATCCCCCAGCCAGACCACGAGTTCGTCGAACGCGACATTTTCAAATTCGACCCGGATCCCATTGTTTGCGGTCGGCTGGCTGCGACGACGATATTGCTCGAGTCCGCGACTGCGTAAGGTCTGGTCGACGATGATGATCGGCGCCTGGAGGCTGGATGCGGTGAGTCGAGGCGCTGCCGCATTGCCCGAGCCTGCTATCGAACGAAGAGGCCGCAATTCGGCGAGCGAGCGCTCCCAGTTCGAAACACTTGCCGCAGCTTGTTTATGGTTTCTGTCCAATGGCGCCCAAAGCAGGAAATAGACAAGAGCAATAAACACGAACGCGGCACCGAACAGAACAAAAACCTGCTCCCGCGCCTCCAGGTTGTCGTACCAATCTCTCATGACCCGGTCTCGCGAATCTGAATACGGCTATTAATGCGATCCGCGACGCGGTCGGTCGACTGGATAGACGCGACGAATTGTCCGGATGCCCCGATCAATTTCTGAATTTCGCCCACGGTTTCAACGTCCGACGAACTAACACGTATGTCGATGACCCCTGCGCGATAGCTCAGGGATTCGACGCTGGCATCTTCTGTGGCCCGCATGGCAGCCGCGAGTTCACGCAGGGAATCCAGGAATACTGGCTGAGCGGTACCGCCGCCGAGGCTACGTTTGATTGAATTGACCGCGGCGACGGGGTCGACGACCTCACGCGTATCTCCGGGTCGAATTTGCTGAAACTCCTGGGAGAATTGCGCGCGCAGATCTGCCTCTTCCTGGGTCAGCCGATAGTAATCCACGCCTTTGCCCGCAAAACCGATAAGCACCAGCGTGAGAAGCAGGGCCGCCGCAGTTCGCCAGGGACGCAACCACGAACCGTAGTCCGCCTTGGGTCCATAGCGCCCTTGCAGCAGGTTCACACCGTGACCGCTTGCTACCGTAACGGCCATCCGTGGTAATGCACCGTCGGGCTGAAGATTGATGTCAACGCTGTGCAATTCGTGGCGCAGGGCTATCCAGTCATGCGCGAAGCGCTCTTCATCAGCGGCGTCACAATAGACGATAAGATGTCCCTTCGGATCCGCCATCGGGTCATCGTCTTCACGATCCGTTAGCTTTCCCGCGACGACTAACGCATCGCTCGGTTTCGCCCCATCCAGACTAAACTCGACATCGCCGCCGTCGTTGAACAACAGGTCATCGCCATCGACAAGAATGCTCATTGTTCCCGGAATGCGCGCCAGGCCATAGTCTTCGGGGATCAGTTTCCACGCTTGGATGCCGGCATCGGCGAGCAACTCAAGCCACGCATCGAGAACGTCTCGCGACACTGCAGCCACCGGTCGTAGCCCGGATTCGCGCTTGTCGCCCGCGGCAAAATGCATGGTTTCAATATCGACAGCGACCTGCTCTTCGAGCGCAAAAGGAAGCGTGCTAGACAGCTTTGCTCCGCCGCGCAAAGGCAGGTCAACGGCTGTTGTGAGGACTTCTGTCGACGACACCAGCACAATAACGGGCCGTCCCTGCACGGCCTGGGAGGCCTCCTCCAATGATCCCCGGTGGGCCCCGCTGTGCCGAGTGCCATTGTCATCGACCACGATCCACTCAACTGAGTAGCGTGGATCGCGCCCGAGGCGAATGACGAGAAATTCTGCCATGTCAGATAGTTCCCAGCTTGCGGAGAATCGGCACCACATCCCCCTGGGGAGTGCGCCACAGTGTTGTAAAGAGACTAACCCGCACCGTATCAATCTGAACGACGGCCTTCAATTGGAAATAGCTCGAAGTTTCGGAAATAGGGTCCGTACCTTTCAGGTCCTCGTCAATAAATGGCCCGAATACGTCCTGGAAATCGACAAATCCGCCACCCTCGCGCAGCTGGACCAACCCCTCAGCGTCCCCAAGCGTGATGTTCGGCCCGAGTGACTGGAGCACGGGAATGGTCGCTGTATTCACGTTAATCTGCGTGCCGCGGGGCAACGCGACTACGTGGGGCAACAGTATCTCGAAAGTTGCGAGATCCATGCCGTTGATGGCCGATAGTTCCGTGATATTGGAAATGGGCTGGTCGGGAGTGCGGTAGGAGGGCGCGAGCCCTGAGTACAGCGGATCTTCCGCACCGTCCGGCAGTTCTTCGAGCTGATCCGTGTCGAGCCAGTCGATGGTAGCAGCAACTATACGCGGATCGAGCTCAAGCGCCTGGAGCAGTCGGACGAATTGCTCCTGTACGATCGGATCGCCTTCACCATTCCCGTCGATCAGGTTGTTCACATTGAAGCGGCCCTGGAGATCCTCGAGCTTGCCGTAAATGGTTCCTTGCACGTTCTCCGAGTCGATAGGCAAGGGCGGGATATCGGTCGCCCAGATCTCATCGAGGTGATCGGTTTGCGTCTGCGCCAGATCGTCGCGCAGGATCGACTGCACCCAGCCCTCTGAACCGACGGCGACCTGGATGGCCTGATCACGGTACAACATGACCATCGTGCGCCGAATATCCAGGGCATTGTCCCACGCGAGAGTCGCCGCGAGCGAACCTACAAGCGCTGTGATGAGTAACGCGGTAATCAGGGCAACGCCACGAGCATTCTTCATGGCGATACCTCAATGACCCGGGTCAGTTCACCCTCGTCGGGGAGAACCAGCACAATCGTAACCGCGCGAGGTAGCAGGTTGGGGTTCACGGCCGACTGGGCACCCGTGGGCGGCCATTGCTCGGTCCATTCGCCGTCCGGTTGCAGGAAAAGGAAAGTGAGGCTTTCAATGTCGTCGAGCAATACCGTTGCCACGGGAATGTTGTTCACTGTCCGGTCCAGCACGTTCCAGTGATAGCGAATCAGCTCGTCATCCTCGATTCGGTAGGCAGACCTCTGCTGGGTGCTTCGCGGAACACCGGCCGAATTCGGCCAGCCGTTATGGGTAAGTTGAAGTGCGAACTCGGCGCCAAAATCTGAGATCAATGCAGCTCCAGGCTCACCAAGGTCGGCGCGAATTGCCCGCGGCGCCGCCTGCATGAGTTCAGTGGAGAGGTAACTCATCGTGCGTTGAATGGCCTGCAGACGATCCATGCGTTCGGTCAGCATGTCCGAATTGTTCAATGTCTGGCCGAGTGTCATGTAGGCGAGGGCAGACAGCACTCCGAAAACAGCCATTGCGACCAGCACTTCGATAAGGGTGAATCCGGATCGCCTCAAACGCGTCATGATGTTGGCCCGCCCGGCGCCTGGGTCGGGCGCCATGCCTCGTTGGCCAGACCAGGGCGCACCGGTTCGCCAATGAATCCGGTCACGGTTCGAATGACGTAGTCGCTATCGACGTGCGTGATCGAAACATCGATGCGCCTGAAGTTCTCGATGCCGGTTTCTGACACGACCGCGCTCCAGGCCCAGTTGGTTCTCGCATATTCGAGCTCACCACTGGTCGTGCGTACCTCGGGCATCGTGCCTTCGAGCCGCATCTCGGCAAGCTTGTTCTGTGCAATCCAGCTCGCGTAGGTGCGATCGCGCATCGCGTTAGCCGCATCGATCATCTGGCTCATGCTCGAGGCAACGGCAGTCAGCGCAAATGCCACAATAGTGAGCGCAACCATGACCTCTATCAGGGTGAAGCCTCGATCGAATCGACGCGACGTTAAGCGCGAGTATCTAGATCTCATCGTCTTCACCGAAGCGTATCTGGCCAAGGACGTCCCCGCGCATGACCAGTTCACTGTCCGTAAGCGGGCGGCGCAGGCGAATTTCGTACACGCTCGACTCACCGCTGGCGAAAACGAAAAGGTGCGGCAGGTAGGGCTTTATCCCGGCACTTGCCATGCCATCGGATTCATCGTCCAGGACTTGCGGGTCCTCTTCCAGGGGAATGAATTTATCGTCGATGTACAACGCGAATTCAACACCTTCCGGCAGGAAGCGAAGCCGGTACAGGTCATCGAAAGGGACCTGTGCCCACTGGCGAGTTAGTGGATCGAACTCAACAAAGCGATAGGACGATCGCATCAGTTCGATGCCGAACTCACGCCCTTGCATCATGGCGTCGTCCTGTACCATCTCGATGAGTGTCGCGAGGCGTCGACGTTCCTTGTCGAGTTCATCGTCTTCGCCAACGACGCTGACCGACAGCAGCGCAATGGAAACCACTGTCGCCACAATGATGACGACCACCATGATCTCGATCAGGGTAAATCCGCGTTGCAGTTGCCGACAATGCATCAGGAAGAGTACTTCAGGGCAGGAGCGTTTCGTGGCGCCAGGCTACTCGGGATCCCAGTTCCCGATGTCAGCATCCGGCCCTTCGCCGCCCGGCCGCCCATCGCGACCCAGCGTATAAATGTCGATTTCACCGTTGTTGCCCGGGTTCAGGTACAGGTAGGGGTTCCCCCAAGGGTCTTTTGGCATTCGGTCGAGATAGCCACCGGGCTTCCAGTTCCGAATCGTGGGGTCGTTCGGTTGCGTAACGAGCGCCTCGATTCCCTGCTCGGTGCTCGGATAGGCAAAATTATCGAGGCGATAAAACTTGAGGGCATTTTCGATATTCGAGATTTCGGCCTTCGCCTTGGTGATCTGCGCGTCGTCGACCCGGCCAATGACATTGGGCGCGACGATTGCTGCAAGTATGCCGATTATGATCACGACGACCATAATTTCGATGAGCGTAAAACCGGCCTGTCTAGAGGCGCGGGCGAACCTTCGCGAATGTTCCATCACTTTTCGTGCTCCATGCGATTCCCGGTGGCCCGCGAATCGCTACATTGACTCTGATTTAATATAAACGTCAGTATACCAAACATGGGGTTAGACAAAGTTCGCAGAAGCACCAATTTACGTCACTGCTGGGTCGGTTTTGGCGTCCTCGCGCTTATCACCTTGCTGCTGGCGATCGGCGGCGATGACGCGCGAGAAGCCATGGCCTGGAATCGAACGGCGCTGGAGGCCGGGGAGTTCTGGCGCCTGCTCACGGGTCACTTCGTACATCTCAGTCTGAAACACCTTCTCCTGAACCTGGCAGGACTCGCTCTCGTCGTCTGGATAGTGGGCCATGCCTACACCTGGTCGCAGTGGCTATTCGTCCTGTTCCTGAGCATCGTGGCGATTGATGCGGGCTTCTGGTTCATTTATGCCGATCTCGACTGGTATGTCGGTATCTCAGGCTTCCTGAACGGGATTCTCGCCGCAGGATTGGTCGTCGGGGTCGCTGACCGGGAGCGTGAGAGTATCGCGCTGGCTTTGATCGTTCTTGTCAAACTGACCTGGGAACAGACAGTCGGCCCGATGCCCGGGTCCGTTTCGACCTCGGGCGGTGCTGTAATTGTTGATGCCCATATCTACGGCGCTGCCGGAGGGTTGCTTGCCGCCGCCATCCTGTGGCGTAGAGTAAGGTCGAATGCATCGATATAATGCGCCGCAGCCTGTTCGGGTCGAATTCAAATAGAGGATTGCACATGAGTCAGCTTTTCAACGCCGCCGCACTTGAGGGCGAAATCGCATTGGTTACCGGCGCATCGCGCGGCATTGGCGCTTCCATCGCCGCAGGGCTCGCCGCGGCGGGCGCCCGCGTAATCGGCACCGCAACGAGCCAGGCGGGCGCGGACGGTATTTCGGCGGCCCTGGGGGAAAAGGGGCGGGGAATCGTACTCAACGTCTCTGACGAAGAGTCGGTGGCCGCTGCGCTGAAGGATGTCCAGGGAAGCGAGGGCAGTCCGTCGATCCTGGTCAACAATGCCGGAATTACACGCGACAACCTTCTGATGCGCATGAAACAGGATGAATGGGATGACGTCATGGCCGCGAATCTGACGGGGGTTTTTCGCCTCAGCAAAGGCTGCCTGCGCGGCATGATGAAAGCGAAGAAAGGACGGATCATCAACATCGCCTCTGTCGTCGCCGTCATGGGCAATCCGGGACAGGCCAACTACGCAGCAACCAAGGCGGGCATGATCGGCTTTTCGAAATCCCTGGCGAAGGAAATTGGTTCTCGCGGGATTACCGTCAACGTTGTTGCGCCCGGCTTTATCGACACGGACATGACCAAGGAGCTACCCGAAGAGAATCGTACTGCCATGCTGAGCCAGGTGCCGCTGGGCCGGCTCGGGGATAGCGACGATATCGCCAATGCAGTCCTGTTTCTGGCATCGGCGGGAGGCGCCTACATAACGGGCGAGACCCTGCACGTCAACGGCGGCATGGTGATGGACTAAAAGCTGTAGATTGGGCGATTCGATTAACATACAATGGCAGCCCACGTCCGGGGTGTACCTTGAAAAATCAAGGACTTAGCCCAACGCAGGGCTGGGAATTCAGCGTAATACAGCGCTGTGAACAAACGAATATTGAGTCTTCTCGGGAGAAGCAACCACTATGAGCAGTATCGAAGAACAAGTTAAAAGCATTGTTGCAGAGCAACTCGGCGTCAAAGAAGACGAGGTAACGAACGATGCTTCTTTTGTCGATGATCTGGGCGCTGATTCGCTCGACACCGTCGAACTGGTAATGGCACTCGAAGAGGAATTCGAAACCGAAATCCCCGATGAGGAAGCCGAGAAAATCACCACGGTTCAGTTGGCCATCGACTTCATCAAGGCCCGCCAGGCCGCTAGCTAGTAAGCATGCAGGCGCGGCGCTTGTCGCCGCGCCTCATTTTTCAGTTCCGCACGGCAGTTCTGCCATCAACGGACGGACAGATTCTTGAGTAAACGACGCGTCGTAGTAACCGGGATGGGCATTGTCTCACCGGTCGGTAGCACCTTGGATGATGCCTGGCGTAACGTTTCCGAAGGCAATTCCGGTACGGTGCTCATCGAGGACTTCGACGCGAGTACGTACGCGACCCGTATTGCCGGTGTCGTTCAGGGTTTCGACGTCGATTCCTACCTCGCAAAGAAAGACCAACGCAAGAATGACCCATTCATTCATTATTGCGTGGGCGCAACGGTGGACGCTATTCGTGACTCAGGACTTGAGATCACGGAAGAGAACGGTCATCGGATTGGTGTTGCACTCGGTGCCGGAATTGGCGGCATCAAGACTATCGAAGACAACTGCAGCAAGCTGTTTACCGGAGGCGCGCGGAAGGTTTCGCCATTCTTTATCCCGGGCAGCATCATCAATATGGCGTCGGGGCAGGTGAGCATCCTCGAGCACATTACGGGACCAAACATCTCAATCGTTACGGCCTGCGCGACGTCCACACACTGCATCGGGCTTTCAGCCCGCAGCATTGAACACGGCGACGCTGACGTGATGCTGGCCGGTGGGGGTGAGCATGCGACAACGCCGCTCGCGATGGCCGGGTTCTGTTCAGCACGAGCAATGTCGACGCGAAATGACGATCCAAAGGGTGCGAGTCGCCCCTACGATGTCGACCGTGACGGCTTTGTTCTGAGCAACGGCGCCGGAACGGTAGTGCTCGAAGAATACGAACACGCCAAGGCGCGAGGCGCCAGGATATACGGCGAGGTGATCGGCTTCGGCATGAGCAGCGACGCTTACCACATCACGTTGCCCCCGGCTGATGGCGAAGGCGCTCGCAAGTGCATGGCGGCGGCTATTAAGGACGCCGGCATTGACCCGACCGACATCGATTACGTCAATACGCACGGGACATCGACGCCCGCAGGCGACATCGGCGAGACAAATGCCGTCAAACTCGCTCTTGGTGCGCATGCGAAGGACGTAATGATCAGTTCTACCAAGTCGACGACCGGCCACCTGCTCGGTGCTGCGGGCGTTGTCGAAGCCATCTTCTCCATTCAGGCCATCAATAACCAGGTCATCCCACCCACGATCAACCTGGAAAATCAGGATCCGGAGTGCGACCTCGATTACACGCCCAATGTCGCTCGGGAAACGAAGGTTCGGACGGTATTGTCCAACTCCTTCGGCTTTGGGGGTACAAACGGAAGCTTGATTCTTCGAGCAGTTGACTAAGCGCATTCGCGAGATCGCAGGTCCGTCTGATCTGCGTCGATTACATCGCGAAAATCCGTCGCGCTATCCATTCCTGTTACAAAGCACGGCGCCAGGCGGAGAGCTCGGGCGTTACGATATCCTGTTCGCATTCCCGGGTGACGCGCTAGTCGCGCGAGCGGGTGAGTATTTTCTCGACGACCTCGACGAGCGCTGGCAAGCCGAGAAGGAGAACGCGACTGACGGCGACCTGCCGTTTACCGGAGGCTGGTTCCTCTACCTGGGCTACGAACTTGCACAACAGATCGAGCCGGGCCTTCGTCTTGAAGGTGACCCGATTCTCCCGGCCGCGTTTGCAGTGCGCTGCCCCACAGCACTGGTATACAAGCACGCAGACCAGCAGTGCTATCTCATCTGCGAGACGCCCGAGTGCGTCAACGAGGAGCAACTACTCACCGATATCTCTTCGCTTGAACGCAATAAGCATGCAGCGACGTCGACCGTCGTATCCGTAGAGGAACAGGAGCCCGCGATTTTCACAGACGCTGTCGTCCGGGCCAAGGCCTACATCGAGGCGGGGGACGTCTACCAGGCTAATCTCTCACGTGAATGGCATGCCGAGGTAACAGCGGGACTCGACGCAAGCGACATCTACGAGGCCTTGTGCGCATCCAATCCGGGACCGTTCGCAGGCATGGCTCGTTGGAAGGACATCGAGATTATCTCGTCGTCGCCCGAACGGCTGATTCAGGTGCGAGACGGGATCGCGTCGACCCGACCGATCGCAGGAACGCGACCGCGTTCCACCGATAGCGATGCTGACGACGATCTTTCCGCAGAGTTGTTTGCTCACCCGAAGGAACGTGCTGAGCACATCATGCTGATCGATCTCGAACGCAATGACCTGGGCCGTGTGTGCGAAGCCGGAACCGTTGACGTCAATGAGATGATGGTGCTCGAGAGTTATGCGCATGTTCATCACATCGTCTCCAATGTGCAGGGGCGTCTGTCCGACGGTGTCACGCCGGGGCAGGCCATTGCAGCCGTATTTCCGGGTGGCACGATCACTGGTTGCCCAAAGGTTCGGTGCATGGAGATTATCAGCGAGCTGGAGGAGGGTCCGCGCGGCGCCTACACGGGCTCGTTCGGGTACCTGAATCGGGACGGCAGCCTGGATCTCAATATTCTTATCCGGACGATCGTGAAA
>Ga0316191_10000231_pt1 | contig 34025 bp, 30 predicted proteins | sample Eddworburr2cm_MG_FD_204928 | JGI IMG/M metagenome (GOLD analysis project Ga0316191, IMG submission 204928) | Coastal sediment microbial communities from Maine, United States - Eddy worm burrow 2 cm | ecosystem: Environmental > Aquatic > Marine > Coastal > Sediment | place: USA: Maine...
GATGGTTCGCGAGAGCGACCTGGCTGAAACTATTCGAAAACCGATAGAGGAGTCAGAGGCCCGCGGAGTGCTGGAGCATATTGGTAACTGGAGTGAATCGGTAAGTGGTTCATGGAAAGTACGAGCCAACGCCCAACAGCGAAAATTGGACGATGGTAATCCATTTGCTCTAGCCGAGGTTTACAAGACACTGAGCCTGCTTCAGGCGGCGGACTCCCTCAGTGCTGCAGATCGTCAGCAACTGAGTCATTCCGAGCGATGTCTTTCAGAAGAATTGGCAATAGCCCTGGAGCAACCGGTAGGCAAGGTTTGCCGGTACATGGAGAAAGCTGCCCGCGAATGAGCGTCACCGGGGTAGCAGGTTCCTGCCCCGGGGTTCGCCTCGTTCACCTGCCAACAACGCATCTAGCTGCTTTGATGAACAGAGGCATGCCGCCAGATTGCTACGGCTGTCCATGCTGCAAGGATGACTGCCGCCAGGATTGCAATTTCAACGGCTACCCGTGAACTCAGCATCGCCAGGGTGGATAAGGCCAGGCCGGTCAGCAGGCTGAGCAAATTTAACGGCCTGGGGGCATCCACGGCAACGCCGAGAAAAACGAATCCTGCGCCCCACAGTGACGCCTGCAGGTAAACAACAAGGCCAGGCGCCGTGATCAGCCAGGTGGCGCCCACGATGATCACCAGGGCAGGGACCAGTGCGAGGAACAGGTTGGCCGACAGGCACAAAGCTCTGTTCAGTTTGCGGGCTGAATCAAATTTTTTGACTTCGCTGTGACTGTTAATCGTGTTCCATTCAACTGTATGCGTTTTCACTTTTTCTCTCCTGTATACTTACTAATAAGTAAGTCTCTAAGGCAAATTTTTTTACTCGTCGATGCCCAGGTCGGTACGAATCTGGGCAAATATTTTCTCGAGGTAATCCAGGCCATGCACCCGGGCCATTTGCCGGGCGCCCTGGATCATCGCAAGGATGGAAACCGCCTTTGACATCGGGTCTCCATTAAAATTGAATTCTTCCTGTTCGCGGCCAAGTTCCATCACCCGGGTTAACCAACTAACCGAGTCTTTCATGAAACTGTTGTTTGCTCTCTTGATTTCTTCATCGAGTTCGTCGTAATCAATGGCAAGCGCGCCAACCATGCAGATGGGGCGGCCGCAGTTACACTGGTTCATGGTAAAGGCGAACAGGCCTTCAAGTTGTGGCCGGGCAGGGCCGCCATAAGCCATGAATTCTGCTGTAGAGCGGCGCAAAACCTGGTGGTTTTCGTCAATGAGTGCTTTTATCAAGTCCATTTTGTTGGGAAAGTGATAATGAATGGCGGCGTTTTTAACGCCCATCGGCTCAGAAATATCCCGGTAGCTGAAACCATTCAGCCCCCGTTGCAGCATCAGCTGAAACGCCCGGTCAATGATCTGTTCTCTAGTGCTCGTAACCGCATTCATAATTAAATTCCAACTTACTTACAGGTAAGTATAGGCGACTTTTATGGGTTTTGCAAACCGAACAGGGAAATTTTTAGGGAAGGGTCAGTGACGGCCGGCCCGGATCATTAGCCAGGCGCCGGTCGCGAGGGATAGCAATCCTGGTGCGGACAGGCCGAACAGTTGTCCCGGACCGACTTCGAATCCGAGCAGGAGGGCGCCGCTGAAGAAAAGCGCGGAGCCACTGATCGTGAGGGTGAGTTTGCGGCTGGAATTTCGTTCTTCCTCGCGAAACCGGTCCAGGTCCCGCGGATCGACTTTCGACACCAGCTTTCCTTCGGTGGCCAGTTTGAGGTAGTCATGTAGCAGGCCCGGCATGTCCGGTGCCTTGCTCAGCCAGCCCGGCAATCTTTCCCGCAAATCTTTCGCGGCCTGGTCAATGCCATGCTTCTCACGGATGATTCGCTCCAGTTCGGGTTTTGATGCCGCCAGTACATCCAGTTCGGGAAACAGTTCCCGGCCCAGCCCCTCAATGTTCAACAGGGTTTTCTGAAGCATGATCAGCTGTGGCTGGATATCCAGCTTGAACCGATAGGCGACCTGGAACAGCTTGAGCATCAGGTTGCCGAATGAGATTTCGTTCAGTGGACGCGAAAAACTGGGCTCTCCCACGGCCCGCACGGAGGCCTCCAGTTCGTCCACCCGCGTGTCATGTGGCACCCATCCGGCGTCGATGTGCAACTGGGCCACACGATAATAATCACGGTTGAACAATGCCTGGAAATTTTCGGAGATGTAATAAAGGTCCAGGGGCGTCAGGCTGGCCACAATCCCGAAATCCAGTGCAATGTAGCTGGCGTTTTCAGGATCGCTGGCATCGACCAGGATATTTCCGGGGTGCATGTCGGCGTGAAACAGGTTGTCGCGGAAAACCTGTGTGTAAAACACGCGGATGCCCATTTTGGCCAGGCGTTCCATATTGACTCCGGCATCCTTCAGACCCTGTATGTCACTGATTGGGATGCCGTAAACCCGCTCCATGACCAGTACCCGCTCCTTGCAGTAGGGCCAGTAAATTTCCGGAATATACAGGTCGGGTGAACCTTCGAAATTGGCCCGCAATGCTGAAGCGTTGGATGCTTCCCGGGTCATGTCCAGTTCGTCGAAAATGAACGTTTCGAACTCCCGGACAAACTCGGTAGGTTTGACCCTTGAGCCCGTCTGCCAGTATTTCTCGGCCAACTGGCCAATGGACATCAGCAGGTCAATATCGCGTCGGATCAGCCTGCGGATACCCGGCCGCACCACTTTGACCACGACGTCACGGTCGTCAGGAAGGGTCGCAGTATGCACCTGGGCGATTGAAGCCGAGGCCAGCGGTTCGGAATCAAACGATTTGAACAGTTCTGATACGGGCTTGCCCAGCGCGTTTTCGACAATCTCCCTGGCCTGTGCACCTGGAAAGGGCGGCACCTGGTCCTGCAGCAAGGCCAGTTCATCCGCGATATCAGGCGCGACCAGGTCGCGCCGCGTAGAAATGATCTGGCCAAACTTCACATAGATCGGCCCCATTTCGTTGAGCGCCAGGCGAAGACGCTCACCGCGTGGCCTGTCAGAGAGGTCTTTCCTGGCCCAGGGGGTCACGAAACGCAATAAGCGCATGGGCCGGTACAGGTGGGTGGCTTCAAGGAATTCATCCAGCTCGTAGCGCGACAGGATTACGCTGATTTTCAGCATCCGGCCAAATTGTCGTAACGAATGGATCATTTCGAGGATTCTTCCAGGTCCTGGATACGGCTTTCCAGGCTTTCCGCCCATTCACGCGCTGATTCGATATCTTCGGCAAAAGCCTCGACCTCGTCGTTGCGCACGACGGGCGACTGATTTTGTTGCAGGTATTCGCTGATCATCACTCCGGCCTGACCGGCAGATTCCCGGGCCTGTTCCGCGCCGGCGCGGAGTCCGGCCGCTACCTGGTGGCCCCACACATCGCCGAATATCCGTGAAAGCCGGCCTTCCCAGTCCGGGTCGAGTCGCGAGAACAGTCGCTCGAGATCACGTGCCAGGTTAGCGTCACCTGAGATGCTCACCCGCGAATCCGGACTGCCCCAGCTGCCCATGTCATCCGGCACCGCCATCGAGAAGAGCGCCGCGGGCGAGCCGCTGATGACGGTGTCCGGCTCAAAGGACGAGCGTGTGCCTACTTCCACCTGCCCGCCATTGAATGCAAAGTAGAGGGTGATGCCGACGCCTTCGATATCCAGCTTGAGCATTCGCCCTTCCAGCCGGTCAAAGCGCTCAGGCGTATCTTCGTCCAGGTCCAGCAGGCGATTAACGGCTGATTCCAGCATGGCAGCCAGGATTCCCGGCAATGGGGTTCGGTATCCGGGCATGATCAGCAGTGAACTCCGCTGTGTATGGCAACGATTCCGCCGGTCAGATTACGAAACCGAACCTGGTCGAAACCTGCATCTTTCATCATTTGCGCGAGTTCTTCCTGTGGCGGGTGTTTGCGGATACTCTCGGCCAGGTATCGATAACTTTCTTCATCATTTGCTATGACTTTCCCAATCATGGGAAGAGCACTAAATGACCATGCGTCGTAAATCGCCTTGAGTGGTTCCGGCTGGACCGCTGAAAACTCGAGGATCAATGCCTTGCCGCCGGGACGGAGCACCCTGAACATTTCTCTGAGAGCGGCGTTTTTGTCGGTTACATTGCGTAGACCAAATGCGATGGTGACGGCGTCGAATTCGCTGTCGTCGAAAGGCAGGTGTTCGGCATTGGCGATGGCGTAACGGATATTGTTAGCGATTCCCTGATCTTCCAGCCGCTGGCGCCCCACGTTCAGCATGGCTTCGTTGATGTCACTCAACACGACCCGGCCATTGATACCTACCCGCTTGCTCAGCAGTGCGGCAATGTCGCCGGTTCCTCCCGCCAGGTCCAGCACGTGATCGCCAATGCCGATACCACTGTTGGCGGCAAAATCACGTTTCCACAGGCGATGCACGCCCAGGGACATGAGGTCATTCATCAGGTCGTAACTGTCCGCCACCGAGTCAAAAACCTCCCGGACCAGTGCGGATTTTTCCTGGACATCAACTTCCTTGTAACCAAAATGCGTTGTTTTCTCTGCGCTCATGGGCTTATTGTATCCTTGCTGTGTTGCTGGCACTAAATTTTACTGATACAGGAATATTTAAATGAAAAAAGCGCTAGGTATTTTGCTTGTTTTAGCCTTGGTGGTGGGCGTAGTCCTGTGGTACTTCGTTTCCTTCAAAATGGACTCGATGATTGAGAAAACCATTGAGACTCATGCATCCGCTTCACTGGGCACCATGGTGACAGTCGGTGGTGTGAAGTCCGATATCAAGGGTGGCTCATTGAGCATTTCAAATATTACGATTGCGAACCCGCCTGGATTCAAGAACAAGAACGCCTTCAGCCTTAATGATATCGAGGCGGCAGTTGATTATGCCAACTTCGATATCAAGCGCGTGGTCATCAACAACCCTGAAATCGTGGTTGAAGAATTGGGTGGAAAAACCAATTTTGACCAGATAATGGCCGCCCTGAATGAGGACGGTGCTTCTTCAGAACCCGAACCTGCTTCCGATGGTGCAGAGGGTGAGAAAGCAGAACCCATTTACGTCATTCGTCATTTCCGGATGGATGAGTCCCGGGCTTCTTTTGAATCTGAATCTCTTGATCGCTACTCTGATCTGAAGGTTGATGCGATTGAGCTCAACAACATCAGGGGAACACGTTCGGAGGTGGGAAAAATTATTGCCTCGGAGATCGTTTCGGAGATTACAAAGGAAGCCGCCACCGAGTTACTGAAGGCCAAGGCCTCGGAAAAAATCAACGATATTTTCGGCAAGAAAAAGGACTAGATATACCAATGAACGTTACCCTGGGCGGCCGCCAAACGGCGGCCGTTTACATTGTGGCAGCCACATTTACAGCGGTTTCCACCCTTATCGTCACCCCGCTGTTCGCTGCCCCTGCCGAGCTGGACCACGAGTGTGTCATGGAGTTGGCAAATACCGCTGAAGACTCCATGACGCTGGCGGAGATTCGCACGCAATGCACGCTCACCGAGCATGTTGCGGCTGATTCGACCACCGCAGATGAAGAAAGCGCCATTAGCCAGGTCGATAGACGCCTGGCAGCAGAGCGCGAGGCCGCGGCCAGCCCGTACAGCATTCTTGCCCACCGCCCTAATTATTTCCTGGTGGCCGCTTACAACTGGGAAGGGTGGAACTCAGAGTTTGATAACAAGAATATTGAAAGTCAGTTCCAGATCAGTCTGAAAGTGCCACTGGCCGTGGGACTCTTCAATGACCGGATGGACATTTACGGGGCGTACACCAACCGGTCATTCTGGCAGATGTACAACAGCGGTGATTCCGAGCCGTTCAGGGAAACCAATCATGCGCCTGAAATCTGGGCGCAGTTTCAAAATGACTGGAAAGTCTGGGGCCTGACAAATTCGGTCAATACCGTGGGCTTCGTGCACCAATCCAACGGGCGCTCGGGGGAATTTTCACGAAGCTGGAACCGGGTTTACGCGTCATTTTTGTTCGAAAGGGGAAACTGGACGTACGACCTCAAACCCTGGATCTGGGTTTCCAAGGACAGGGAGGGGAGTGACAATCCCGATATTGATGATTACATGGGTTATGGCGAATTCCGGACGTCCTATGGAAAAAACAACCATGTCGTTAGCGGCATGTTCAGAAACCTCCTGGAAAGCGGCTTTAACAAGGGAGCAGTAGAGCTCAGCTGGAGTTTCCCCGTTTTTGACTACCCCTACCTCAGGGGCTACGTGCAGTATTTTTACGGCTACGGAGAGAGTCTGATTGATTACAACCAAAAGGTGAACCGGCTCGGTATCGGCATCTCGGTAACCGATTGGCTCCATTAGGGGAGTTTCACGTGCGACGGCATTGCGGGCGCGCTTCTTCGCCTTCGGCGAAACCGCACTCCCTCCATTGCCTGCACTTCCCTGCTCCCGGTTTAGCCAACCGGCCAGCACTTGTGAGTGTCAGGTTTCGGAGTAGAGGTGGACATCCCTTTGTGGGAAGGGGATGGACACGCCGGCTTTGTCGAATTCTTCCTTGGCCTGGCGGGTCAGGTCCCAGTAGACATCCCAGTAATTCTCGGTCTTGACCCACGGACGGCAAATGAAGTTGACGGATGAGTCGGCCAGTTCGTGTACCTTGATGTTGGGTTTCGGCTCTTTCAGGATCAATGGGTGACTGCTGACCAGGCCCTGGAGCACCTGGCTGGCGGTCTCGATGTCATCGCCGTAGCCAATACCGAATACCATGTCGACCCGTCGAACCGGACTCACGGTGACGTTGGTGATGATGCTTCCCCATACCTGGCTATTGGGAAGGATAACGACCTGGTTATCCAGGGTTCGAACGGTTGTGGAAACAATACTTACCGCTTCAACCTCTCCCAGAATGCCATTGGTATCAACCAGGTCGCCCACATCGAACGGTTTGTTGATCATGATCATCAGCCCTGCTGCGAGGTTACCGAGGGTTTCCTGCATCGCAAAAGCGATGATGAAGCTGGCGCCGCCGACCACGGCGAACAGGGGTGTGATATCGATTCCCAGTACGGATAAAACGATCATCAGACCGATTGCGAACGTGAGCCAATAGATAACCTTGAGCAGAAAATCCTGCAACAGCACGGACAGATTTGAAATTCGCCGGATGCCGCGTCTCGCGATTGACCGGACCAGCTTGGCGGCCAGGATAAGGACGAACAGGGAGCCCAGGATGGTGGCGATCCTCACCATGAGACTGCCGCCCCCGTCTACAGAGATGGTCCAGTCTACGGCTCTGCTCAATATGGTTTTCGCGTCTGTTGCCTGGAATTCTGATGCGATGGCGCCCGTAATGTATTGGCGGTACGTTGAAATCAGTTCGGGATCCCCGCCCTTGAGTTCCATTGCATCAAGGATCAGGTTGTACTTGTCGACAATTTCGACCCTGCGAGTCGATAGTGCATTGATTTCATCATGAATTTTGCTTACCCGATCACCTGTAGCGGTCAGCGCCTCGACCTTTAGCCGGGCGACCCCGCTCATCGCAGCCTGGACTCTGCTTTGCCATTTTGCGGCTTCGGCTGTCAATTGTTCCAACGTCAACGGAGCTGTCAGCAACTGCAGCTCATCCACAGAATGTTCAGCTTTCAGAGGGTCGTGTGTGTTTACTTCTTCCTGTGCGAACACGAGGCCGCTCATGAACAGTAATGCCAGGGATAGGATCAATGCCGGTTTTCTCATGAAAAGTGTCCTGTCAGTGTGTTTCCGGTTTGCACAGCGGACTGTGCGCCCGCTAATAGAATCGCATTATGCCCAAAGGCGGGTGCCGGTTTCTTGCCGGGCATGGGATTGAGGTCACGCAGCGTTTTGAAGGGTTGCCAGCCAGGCTCTTTTTCAGCCGTGTCCTGGTTGATGGTGGTTACGACGCAGCGCTCACAGGGATGGCAGAATCCCAATTGGTAATTTCCTCCGTCGAGGCGGCTCAGATGGTGCTCAGCAAATGCATCAAGGCCGCGAATCACGATATTGGGACGAAAACGGTTCATTGGCACAGGCTGGTGTCCGGCGGCAACGAGGTGCTCATTGAGCGTTTCGAGTGACGCTTCATTTGCCACCAGGAATGGCGCAGCGTCGGCAAAGAAGGTGGTCGTGCTCTCTCCCAAAAGTTCGGCCCGGTTCTGGGGGCGGCGGAATCCTTCTTTCATGCGCACGAGTCGCAGGGGGTCATCGCTTTCCAGCGCTGCGGTCAGCCATCGGGATATTTCTTTGCCCTGATCAACGGTTTCGCAGTGGTCCCCCCACACTTTTGTCTGAACGATATCGCCCTGCAGTCGGTTTGAAGGAATCGCAACCTCGCCAAAACCGTCCCGCGAGAGGCTGATGCAGCCATTACTGAGCGAGGTGTTAATAAGGGCGAGCACTGGCCATTCACGTTGTGTCACAAATCGCCCGTCAGACCGCACCACCATGAACCGTCTGTCGTGTTCGAGGCCTTCCGGGGTCAAAACCGCCTCGTTGAGGTCGATACCCTTCATCGATTTGACGGGATAGATCGACAAAGCAGTGATTTCGATCTCAGCCATGGTCGGCAACCATGAATACACAATTTTCCAGCTTGGGATCACCATGAGGATAGGCGGCCAGGTTAAAACCGAGATTTTTGTAGACGGCAATAGCGGGCTTATTGATGGTCATGACATAGAGAGAGAATTCCTGCGTGTCGAGTTGTTCGGCGCCATAGTCCATCAATGCCGAGATGAACTCCGCGCCCATTCCGCGGCCGCGGTATTTCGGATTCACGACCAGGCGGGCCAGGTGGCAGCGTCCCAGCTTCAGGTAAAACTGACCAAAGCCGAGGATTTCTCCTTCCTCGTTCAGGGCCACCAGAGAATTGATCCGGCTCCAGTAAATGTCTTCAAAGAAAGTCTCTTCGGTCAAGGGATAGCGGGTGTAGGGGCTACCCCAGAGGAAAACGCTTTCCTTGTCGGGAAACCAACCCATGATTTCACGTGCGTGTTCGGAATTTGCCTTGATAATTTTCATACGGGTCATCGGGATTTCAGCGTGGTCTTGTTGTACTCTGTCATTAATAAGAACCGGAGGCAATCTGTCCAAATCCAGCATGCGCCTGATTCCCATCATACTGTTCGTGATGTTGTCGTCTTCATCTCTACAGGCACAAGCCGTTGCAAGGGATCCGGAGCCCATCAGGCAGGTTCACTGGGCCATGGGCGCATTTTTCGGCACAGGCTGGTATCGCGTGGATAAAAATCGCTCGGTTTTCGTCTTCCGGATTCCTCCGCGACAGACCATCAGCAAAGCAGGTTTCGATGCCGAGGGAAACCGGAAACTGGGGATAGAGATTCAGTACCCCCTGTCTTTCGGGCTCCACAGTTTCGATGATATTCCGGATTTCATTGATTTCGACAATTACGGCACGGTTACTTTTACGCCCGGAGTGCAGGTCGAAATACCGGTCAACTCCAGGTGGTCGCTTCGGCCTTATGCCCACATTGGCGCAGGTTATGAGGAGGAATCCGATAAATGGGCGGGGATCTGGTACGGTGGCATCAAGAGCCGCTATCTCCTGGGTGAAAGCGACAGGCTCAGGTGGTCTATGCTGAGTGCGATTTATTATGCCGGTTACAAACCGGAATACGAAGAACGGGGACGTTACGGTTCGGTGATGGGCGGGCTGGAGTTCAGCCAACCGCTGGGCAAGCTGACGATGGGTGGTGACCCGCTGCGCCTGAATTGGCACCTGACCTACAACTATCTGTTTGACAAGCTTAATTTTCATATCGCTGATGACCGGGTCGAGTCGATCCAGGATCAGTGGGAGATTGGCCTGGCCCTGGCAAAGGAAGGCAAACCTTTGAAACTATGGTTCATGAATTTCGAACATGTTGGTCTTTCATACAAGCGCAGTTCCAACGGCCACTACCGCGCCATTTCATTCAATCTGCGTTCACCCTTTACTTATTAATATGCGCCCGCTTTCAAACCGTTGGCCGTTGGCCCTGCTGATTCTGGCTTTGTGCATGTCTTCGATTTCTGTGCGTGCACAAACATGTTCAGCCCAACACCAGGCGCTGGATGTCGTTGACGCACCCGTTCTGCGGGTCGTGACACTGAATATGGCGCATGGTCGTAAAGACGGCAAAAACCAGATGTTTCTGAATGGTGAGACGATACGCGCCAACCTGGTCGAACTGGGTCAATTGCTTGACCGGGCCGATGCCCATGTCATCGCGTTGCAGGAAGCAGATGCCGAGTCCGCCTGGAGTGGAAAATTCAACCATGTTGAGTTTCTGGCCGAAAACACGGCGTATGGTTGTAGTTTTCATGGTGTCCATGCCAGTAACAAAATGTATGATTTCGGCACAGCCTTGTTGTCAAGGTATGAGTTCAAAGGCGCTTTTGCCCACAGTTTCGTTCCGTCCAGACCCACGACCACGAAGGGTTTCTCGCTGGCTGCGCTGGACTGGAATCCGGGCGGAGTGTTGGCGGAACCGGTCAGTATCAAATTTGCTTCCGTGCACCTGGACTTTTCCAGGCGTTCGGTGAGACGGTCCCAGATCGATGAAATGACTCGCCTGCTGTCAGGCATCGAAGGTCCCATGGTGGTCATGGGCGATTTCAATACCGACTGGCAGACCAAAGACTCATCCCTGAAGTACCTGGCGGAGCAGTCAGGCCTTTCGGTATTCAGTCCTCATGCGGAAGGTCTTTCCACGTACGGGGATAAGGGCGCGCGACTGGACTGGGTTCTCATATCCGGTGAACTTGAGTTCAGCGATTATGCTGTTTTTCCCGATGTTGTCTCGGATCATTACGCGGTAGTTGCGGAGATCGGATTGAAGAAACATTCTGATGATTAATCCATTGAAAGCCCTTCGTCTTTTTTCTTTACTGGCATCAGTGTTATTGCTGGCGTCCTGTGTGGGCAAGCCGGTCAAATATGACTGCCCGGCGGGCACCCAAAGTCTTCCCGACTGTCCGCCGATCAGCGCCATTGATGACCCTGAAATCAACCGGATTTATGAAGACCGGACCTGGCTTTCCGGAAGCGAATTCGATGTCGACCTTATCGAACTGGGTAAGCAGGCGAAAATACCCATACAGCATGCGCGGACCAAGTTTCTGGGCCCAACGGACGAGGCGGCAATCACATCGCTGGCCGTCAAGTTGTGGATGATCGAAAATGCCGAACATACGATTGATTTCACCTATTACATTTTCAAAACAGACCTGATCGGCCACGCCATGCTCGGCGCCTTGTGCAATGCGGTGCAACGTGGTGTCGATGTTCGTGTGACGGTTGACTCAGTGGGTTCGATCAGCGGCGGGTCACACACGCCATTAAGGGCACTGGAAACCTGTGCCGACCGTGCCGGCTTCATGCGGAACAGTGAGGGGCAGCTGACCATTCGTAAAGCCAGGGTGCAGGTCGTCGTTTTCAATGCTTTATCGAAGCTGAGTAACCCCAATCGCCGCTCCCATGACAAGTTGCTGGTCAAGGACGGCAGCTTTGAAGGCAAATCGGCCGTGATTACCGGTGGCCGCAATATTTCCGAGGACTATTACGGCATCATGGCTGACGGCTCGGCAGACCCGGACCCGTTTCGTGATGCTGAATTGCTGATCCGCTCGGGCCAGAGTGTGGTTGAAGAAGATTTGACGGTGGGAGAGGTCAGTGAGGTCTACTCAACCATTCTGTTTCTTCTGCCCTTCAATAAGCGGTTGAAGGCAGGAACCGGAGATCATGCGGATCGGCAGTTCTGGAAAAATCGAAACACAGCGCAGGCTGCGTTGCAGAAGCTCAAAGGGTTTGATTATTTCAGCCCGTATTACGAACGCATGGATGACTACATGAACTCAGGCTTTCATGACTCCAGGGTCAGGCTGGCTCACGAACTGGGTAACCTGACGGACACGCAGGTCGTCACCGATGTAGAGGCTAATCAACAACGCAACCCCAACTCGATCATGACGCTGCTGGCCCAGTTGGACGAGGAAAGGCCGGATCTGAAATCCGTCAGGATCGTGTCACCCTACCTGTTCCTGGCGGAATACAAGAACAGCAAGGGCAAGCTGGTCAACGATGAGGCCGCGGAATTCCGGGCCTGGCTGGAAGAGCATCCGGACACAACGCTGGAGATCATCACCAATTCCGTTCTGACATCGGATAATTTTCCTGCGCAATCCGTGATCGACATGGAGACGGCGCCCCGGCTTCTGCTGCCACCCGGGGTCCGGGAAGAGTGGCTGGGTTTGAAGGGCGCTGAAGAGATGACATCGGAACTGGTCAGCAGCGAGAAGTGGAAGGAACTGGTCAATAACCCGAGACTGAAGGTCTATGAAACCGGGCGGCTGGATTCCGTCAAATTGGGGCGGGGTGACCGCAATTACGGCAAGCTTCATGCAAAGTTCTTTCTTTCTGAAGACGGCGGCTTTATCGGCACGACAAACTTCGATTACCGTTCGCGCCTGTATAACAACGAGATGGGCTTTTTCTTCCAGGATCCCGGACTGGCATCCGATGTTCACGAAAGTTTCGATCAGCTGATCTCAATTTCCTACTCGTGGGGCTCGCCGGAATGGCTTCAACTTCGAAAGGAAGTCATGGACCTGAGAGGTACAAAAGGCAATACAACCAAAAGGCAGCGAACCTGGTACCGATTGTTCAAGAATAGCGGGATTATCTGGCTTCTTTAAACGCTGGCAACGGCTTCAATGCAACTCGCGACCCAGCCGGATGACTTCGTCGACCATCAGGTCGAAATCTTCGAAACGGCTGCGGTGGTTGGAGATCGCTACTCGCAGGCAGTACTGGCCTGCCAGTGTCGTGTAGGAGGGCGCCGCCACGCCGCCTCTTTGCAAGTTCACCAGCAATTGCTGGTTCAGCTCATTCAGTGCTGCTTCGCTCATCCCCCCCGGATTGAAACGGAAGCAGACAATGTCCAGCCCAATCGGAGCGGTCAGTTCAAGTTCCGGTGCGCCCTCGATCAATTCCCCGAGGTAATGCGCCTGTTCGACGTTACGGGCGATCATTCTGCCGAAACGTTCCAGGCCGTGTTCCTTGATCGACATCCAGACTTTCAGCGCGCGGAACTGGCGTGTCAGCTGTAAGCCATAGTCGCTGAACCAAAGCTTGCCCGAAGCCAGGCCTTCACCTTCGTCGTCCCGTTGCAAATATTCAGGCACGAGAGCGAATGAGGCGGAATGCGTGGGCTCGTCGCGGACGATGACGCAGCCGGCTTCGAAGGGAATATGCATCCACTTGTGAAGATCCAGCGCTATCGAATCTGCGCGATCCATTCCAGCAAGCAATGGCCGGACGTTTTCCGCCAGCGTGGCGACCGCACCGATCGCACCATCGACATGGAACCACAGGCCTTCTTCATCACAGAAATCTGCGATCGCTTCCATATCGTCTATGGCGCCGGTATTGATGGTCCCTGCGGTTGCGATCACACAGAAGGGAATCATGCCGGCTTCACGGTCGGCAAGCACCCGCTCCCTGAGGGCGTCCATGTTCAGGGTGTAGTCGGAGTTAACGGGTACTTTTCGCAAGCCTTCAGAACCCAGGCCAAGTGTCTCGATCGCCTTCTGATTGCAGCTGTGGATTTCGGTAGAGGCATAAGCCGTCAGCGGGCCGGGGGCTGCCTGGACGCCTTCGTGGCGGGCGTCAAAGCCGCAGTTAGAGTTCCGGGCCACGGTTAGCGCAGTGAAATTGGCCATCGACGCACCGCTGGTCAGAATGCCGCTGGCCGATTCCGGAAAACCCATCATTTCATTGAGCCAGGTGATGACCTGGCGTTCCACCCGGGGCGCGACATGATTGATTCCCCCGACATTTGGATTAAGCACCGCAGCCAGGAAATCTGCCATTGCACCCATCACCGTTCCGCTACCCATGTACCAGGCCCAGAACCTGGGGTGATTGGTATGCAGGTTGTAGGGCAGGATGTTGGTCAGAAACTCGTCGTACACGTCTGCAGGTTCTGAGGGGCCTGCAGGGGCTGGTTCTTTCAGCTGTTCAGAAACTTCCTCGGGAACCGGGGTCCAGACAGGCCGATCTCCGGATGACTGGATGTAATCAAACGCGTCTTCCACCATCCGGTGGGCCAGCTCACGCATCTCTTCCCAATTTTCCGGGTCAAGTGTTTCAAGCTTATCCCTGGTCATCAGCCTGGCTTAAATTCCCTTCAATTTGTCTAATGTTGCTCGCCGCTCGAATTCGAGACTGGCTATAATCCGGACCAGACCATGATTGAATTTCACGTCAATAATGAACCGGCAAGCTTCGATGGCGATGAGGATACACCATTGCTATGGATTCTTCGCGATCATCTGGCGCTGACCGGCACCAAGTTTGGTTGCGGCATCGGCAGCTGCGGCGCATGCACGGTTCACATTGACGGCCGCGCCAGCAAGGCCTGCACGCGCAAAGCCTCGTCTATTGCAGGAAAGCGTATCACCACCATTGAAGGCCTGGCTTCACCCAGCGGCCAGCTTCACCCTTTACAGCAAGCCTGGATTGACGAAGACGTTCCCCAATGTGGTTATTGCCAGGGTGGGCAGATTATGGCGGCCATAGACCTGCTGCACAACAACCCGTCTCCCAGTGACGCCGACATTTCAAAGTCGATGCGTAATATCTGCCGTTGCGGGACTTACGTCCGTATCCGCAAAGCGATCCATCGCGCAGCGGCGTCGATGCGCAGGGAGACATAAGATGTTGCGGCGCACTTTCCTGGTGGGCGGTCTGACCGCTTCAGGCGGCTTTCTGCTGGGTGTTCCCGTGGTCAAGGCCATGGCAGGGGAAACGTCAGATCTGAAAGGCGGCAAAATCGGATTCTTCGTCGAAATTAAACCTGATAACACGGTGGTCATCGGTGTTGCCCAACCTGAAATTGGACAGGGTGTGCGTACTTCGATGCCCATGCTGGTGGCAGAAGAACTCGATGTCGATTGGGCCGAAGTAACCGTCAGGCAAATGCCGCTGGGCATTGTGAAGACTGCGGACGGCTACACCTGGAAATACGGTGGACAGGGCGCAGGCGGCAGCACAGCGGTCACAGACAACTGGGATTTTTTGCGTGAAGTGGGTGCGACCGCCAGGCAGATGCTGATTAATGTTGCAGCGGCGCGCTGGGAAGTCGAACCCGGCGCCTGCCGCACAGAGTCCGGTGAAGTTTTTTGCGCGACGCTGGGCGCCCGGATCAAATATGCCGATTTGGCGGAACAGGCGGCGAAGCTGCCGGTTCCCGGGGATAAACCTTCATTCAAGGCACTCTCGGACCATCGCATAATCGGCAAGCCGGCCGGCGTGGTGGATATCCGCGATATCGTGACTGGTAAAGCCCGCTTCGGTATCGACACCGCGGTTCCGGGGATGCGCTACGCTGTTATCCAGCGAAGTCCATACCTGGACGGAACGGTCAGGTCATTCGATGACACCAGCGCCCGCAAAGTGCCCGGGGTTGTAGACGTCTTCAAAATTGACGGGCCGGCGCCCGGCGAGCCCTATCTGATTCTCGCCAGCGGTGTTGCCGTGGTGGCCACATCCACCTGGGCTGCACTGCAAGGCAGAAAGGCGCTCGAAATCGAGTGGGACAAAGGTCCCCATCAGCAGGAAAGCACGGAGTCTTTCTGGCGCCAGGCAAATGAGTTGTTGTCGAGTGCGGGCCAGATCGTTCGTAACGACGGCGATCTTGACGCAGTCATTGAACAGGCCGATAAAGTAGTCACAGCACGCTACGAGATTCCGTTCGTCAACCATGCGCCGATGGAGCCCCAGAATTGTTTCGTACACGTTGAGAAAGATAGAGCCAGGGTCATTGCGCCCACCCAGTCGCCTTCGGGCGCGAGTCGGGCAGTCGCGGCGGTAACGGGACTTTCACGCGAACGCATCGAAGTAGAAATGACCCGCGTGGGAGGTGGTTTCGGCAGGCGCCTGACCAACGACTATGTGGCCGAGGCAGCAATGATCTCACAGAAAATCGGCGGTGCAGTGAAATTACAGTGGAGCCGTGAGGATGACGTCAGACACGATTTCTACCGGCCTTCAGGCTTGCATGAAATGAAAGCTGCACTGAACACTTCAGGAGAAATTACGGGGTGGACTCAGCGCCTTGCGAGTGCAGGTAAGTATTACCGGCGGCCCAATGTTGCTCCGGACGAGCAGTACGCTGCAGAACTCTACATCGACGATTTCCCGGCGCAGTTCATCGAGAACCTCCGGGTCGAGTGGTTCGAGGTTCAGTCCGGGATGCCGCGTGGCTCGTGGAGAGCGCCGGCTCACACTGCGAATGCTTTCGTGGTGCAATCATTTCTCGATGAAGTAGCGCATGCCAGTGGCCAGGATCCCTTGCAATTACGGCTTGATCTTTACGGCAACAACCGGGACCTCCCCTATGGGCAGCACGGCGGGCCCACGTTCAATCCATGGCGCCTGTCCCGGCTGCTGGAGCACGTTGCCCAACGTATCGATTACACGGCAAAAAGGCCTGCCGGCAGGGCCGTCGGGATCGCATCACATTTCACCTTTGGTGGCTATGCTGCACACGCTGTTGAAGTAGAGGTTGGCAGCGATGGCAGTCTCATCATCGAGAGAATCGTGGCGGCAGTTGATTGTGGCATCGTAGTCAATCCCCTGGGTGTGGAAGCGCAGCTGGAGGGAGGCACCATCGACGGATTGAGTACCGCGCTCAACCTGGAAATCACGGTCGAGGAAGGGCAGGTGGTGCAGAGCAACTTCCATAATTACAGGGTTGCGAGGATGTCACAGATCCCCGTCGTGCTGGAAACGCATGTCCTGCCTTTTGGTGACAAACCCACTGGAATGGGTGAGATGGGTTTGCCCAGCATAGCGCCGGCACTCACCAACGCGATTTACAACGCCTGCGGTGTTCGTATCCGCAAACTGCCCTTGCGAGACCAATTGAAAAGCATGCTCGCCTGAGCGTCTGACCGCATCGCCGGCTTGGTTTATAATTTCTCTTCATTCCTCACGCTGATCAGGATCGATTTGTGCACCTTGGAATTCCCGCACTGCTAGATTTCTATCGCGCGCACCAGGATGAAGATTCACTGGTGCTGGCAACGATCGTGGCCACTGAAGGCTCCAGCTACCGCAAGCCTGGCGCAATGATGCTCATCAGCCGGGAAGGGGATTTTGAAGGCATGATTTCAGGGGGCTGCCTGGAAGGCGATCTCCTGCATCATGCAGAGAAGGTCTTCGAATCGGGAGAACCTTCATTCGTAACCTATGACATGCACGCCGATGAAGAACTGGTCTGGGGTCTTGGCCTTGGATGCGATGGTGTCATTCACCTGTTGCTGCAAAAGCTGCACAAAGCCAACGGATTCGGATTCCTGGAGCAACTGGATGCGTCGCATGGGACACGTGACGCGGCGCTTCTTGCGATCGTGGCGGAATCAGGTAAAGCCATACCCTGTGGTGCTTTCGGCTATCTGGACCGATCTGATATATCAGTGGGTGAGCCTCTTTTGACGCAATATTTGCGGGAATTATGCACGCACTGGCCGAATTGGCGGGCAAGGCGGGAAACCCTGGACGCCGGAGTTGACACTCTGTCCATCATTGAAATTCATATGCCGGCCCGCACGAGGGTGTTGATCTGCGGGGCCGGACCTGATGCCTTGCCGGTGGCCCGGGTGCTCTCGGAGCTGGACTGGGAAGTTGAGATCGTTGATCACCGGTCTGCGTTTGCACGGCAGGAGAGGTTCCCCCGCAGTTGCCGCGTGACCCTGACCCGGCCGGACCGCCTCGGCGAATCGATTGATCTGACCGGGATGGATGCTGTCGTAATCATGAGCCATCACCTGGAAAATGACAGCGAGTACCTTAAGCAGGTTTCAACCCATGGGATACCCTATATCGGGGCGCTTGGCCCAAAAGCGCGCCGGGATCGTCTGTGTGAAATGGCCGCTTGCACTGACCTCCAGGTCTATGGACCGGTCGGGCTCGATATTGGGGCTGAACTGCCATCAGCCATAGCCCTTTCTGTAGCGGCTGAAATTCACGCGGTACTGAATCACCGTGATGGCTTGCCACTAACGCGCAGAGTGGATGGACAGTCGTCCTGAATCGGGGAAATTCGCCGCCATTCTGTTAGCGGCGGGTTCTTCTTCCCGCCTGGGCCAGCCAAAGCAAATGGTGGAGATCGATGGCGAAAGCCTGGTCAGGCGTGCGTCCCGTTTGCTACTGAACCTGAATCCGGTCAGCGTCACGGTGGTGACTGGTTACCACTCAGAGGACGTCATGCAGGAACTTCTCGATCTCCCGTTGAGGGTGGTAAAAAACGACGATTGGGAGCAGGGGCAGGGCGGATCAATTGCCCGCGGAACCTTCGATATTTCGGAGGAACCCGATGGCGTGTTGATCACCATGTGTGATCTCTGGAAGATCAAGAAAACGGATCTGACAACACTCATCAAGGCCTGGTCATCTGATATATCAAGAATAAATGTATCATCATGGTTTGAAGGAGAATCCATTATTTACGGGCCTCCTGCGCTATTCCCACGTAAATATATTCGTGAATTAAAACAACTCAGAGGAAATCATGGAGCCAGGTCCATAATTGCCCAAAACAGGAGCGAAGTGCGATTTGTAGAAATGGAAAATGCAGCGTTTGACCTGGATACGCCGGCAGATCTGGAGCAACTTCTCAAGAGTACCGGGCCGAACCCCAGTAGTTGAAGCAAGCAGGTTTCCACCCGGGGATATACATCGTTTGCATGTCTGCGGATTTGAATCCGGATTGATCCAGTAAGCGGGGTATCGGACGGTTCAGGTTGCAGCCACCCCCAAGGCGGTTCCAGACAGGATTCATCCGATGCTGCCATCTGCGGACATTTTCGTCAGGTGCTTCGCCATGTTCGCAGAACAGCAGTTTGCCGCCGGGCTTGAGTACCCGCCGAATCTCCTGAAGGGCGGAATGAACATCCGGAATGGTGCAAAGCGTGTAAGTCATGACGACCGTATCGGCGGTATTGTCGTCCAGCGGGATGGATTCAGCTTCAGATTCCAGAAATTCAGCATCCAGGTGATGGTCCCTGGCATTTTTCTTTGCCAGGTCCCACATTTTCCGGGAAGGATCCAGCCCCCATAAATGACTGACCCTGGCCGGGTCGTAATAGGGGATATTCAACCCGGAGCCGATCCCTATTTCGATCACTCTGCCCTCTGCCTGCGGCACGATTTTTTCCCGCTGTTTCATGGCGGGATTCTGGCCGCACATGAAGTGAACGACTTTGGGTAACAGGTAATTGTCGTAAAAACCCATGATGGATCGGTACCAGACAGCAGCGCCTGAGCGGCCTGTCAATCGATACGCCTGACCCCGACGGACCGGCCTGATGCCGGGTGCTCCATCAAGAATTTTCCAATCAGGTTCCGGGTAATGATGATGTTCGAGTCACCATCGCTGTAACGCATGCTTCCCGGTGTACGTTGACGCCAGACCTGGCCATTATCGAGCACAAAGACAGTTTTTCCGGACCAGCCGGTGAATTCCGGTATGACCTTGGCAATCAGCTCAAACTTTACTTTCTTCTCTTTTTTCTTTTCCTTGCTGGTTTTATACCCCCCGGGATATTCGTCGGTAGTCTCCGGAGTGCTTTCTTCAGCGACTACAGGGGGTGATTCCTGTGCAGCCTCGGCTTCCTTTCTCTGTTTGCCGGGTACAGTCGGCCCCTTGATGGCGCCTTCACGGTACCTGGCCACCCACTCACTGAGGTGTGCCCGCTCAGCATCCGTGAGTTTATCCAGGCCTGACGCGGTGAAGTCCTCGGGGGCCATTAGTGTCTGGATTTCCGGCGCTTCGGCCGCACTGGCTGTCAGCAGACCAAGCATACCCAATAGAAGGATAATTTTTCTCAAACGTAGTCCTGCCTTTTGAAGTTTGAAACTGAGGCCATTTTACACGGATATGGGTTCCGGAGTCGCGAGGGCCCAGAGGTGGTGTTTTGTATCTTAGTCCCGTAAATCCAACCGGACATCGCAATTCGTGCGCGGTTTTCATGAAACGGTCGTATGATAGGGGGAGTAATGCCATGGTATTTCATATGCGAGTTGTAAGAACACTGCTGGTAATCTGGGTGATTACGCAATTGTCTGCATGCATCATGACGCCAGACAAGAAATCCACCCTGGGTTCCATCGACGTCAGTCCAACGATGCTTCTTGAAAGCAGTCCTCTTGGAGAGGGAACCGAAAATCTGGACCTTGCCCAGGTTGATGTCCTTGAGATGACTCCGGACATGATCGAGTTTGTCGATTCGTACATGGAGGGCTCTACCAACCGTTATCGCCGGATGCAACGGCTGGTCTACGCGATCATAGGCGATGGCAATTTCGAACTGGCCTATGACGACAAGACCCGGACCGCGAGTGAAACCTTTCGGGAGGCCCGCGGCAATTGCCTCTCTTTTACCAACCTCTTTATAGCGATGGCGCGTCACCTGGAAATTCATGCCGAATACCAGGAGGTTGATATCCCTCCGGATTGGTCATTGGCAGGGGACGCATTCTTTTTCAGCCAGCATATCAACGTCCTGGTGGACCTGGGTGTGGGTATCCAGCGCGTGGTAGATTTCAATATTTACGACTTCCAGGCCACCTATGACCGACGGACGATCAGCGACGCTCGCGCCAGAGCCCATTATTTCAGCAATATCGGCGTTGAGCACATGATGCACGGCGAAACATCCCTGGCTTATGCTAATTTTCGCCAGGCGCTGAGGGAGGACATCCGATTCAGCCCTGCCTGGATCAACATGGGCATTCTCCACCGCAGGGAACGATATCCAAATTACGCGGAAACTTCTTACAAGCAGGCCCTGGAGATTTATCAGTTCAACCTGATTGCAATGAGTAACCTGGCAAACCTGTACGAGGAAGAAGGCAAGACCGAGTGGGCGGAGCAATACAAAGACCGGGTTCAACTGCACCGGATGAGCAATCCCTACTACCGTTATGCAAAGGCCAACACCGCGTTCATGGATGGAGATTACAAGGCGGCGATTGATAATCTCGAGTATGCCATCGAGATGGTCGACGACGAGGATAGATTCTACTTTCTGTTGAGCCTGAGTTACCTCATGAGTGGAGACAAAGAGGAATCGACACGCTGGATGAAGAAAGCAGAGGAAGTGGCCAAGCAGAATGAAAGCCGTGAAAAATACAGCCACAAGCTTGATTTGCTGATAAGCCAGGGGCAAACAAAAAAATGAAAGGCCCCAAACTATTTTCAGACTGAATGAGGTTGACCAATGCGCTAGAATAGACGGCTGGACAGGCCGCCTGGCAGGGTTACTGGTCCGTGGCTGAGAACTATAGGTGCATTAATGATGAAGCATATCTTTTCTACCCTGGTCATGATTGCCGGATTGGCGCTGATCGGGTCCGCAGTAGCGGCCACCCTGACTGAAGTCCCCGCGCCATTCAGGGGCTTCGATTCCACTTCCACTTACCAGATCAACTATTCGCAGCTCAATGCGATGCTGAAAATGGCAGTAGTGGACACGGGGCGGTCTACCCGCGAAGTGGCCGATCCCACGCGGGCCGCGACCGGCACCCGGATGAAGGCCAATGTACAAAGAAGCACGACGAACGAAGGTAACCGCTTTTATTTTGAGATGTTCAATGGTGACGACGAGGCCGAGCAGGTGCTCCGGGACATCCGGGATAATCTCGCGGCGCTGCCGTCTCAAGCGCCACTGCAATTTTTTAATCGGAATGAACAACTGGCCTACTGGCTGAACCTTTACAACTTCACGCTCCTCAACGAGGTGGTGAAAGTCTATCCCAAGCGCAAGTTGAATAAGCTCCTGAAAGGCAAGAAATCGATTCTCGATCAAAAGCTGATAACCGTCGCGGGCGTTTCACTGAGCCTCAACGACATCCAGCATGTCATCCTGAAGCAAAATTACGAAAACAACCCGCTGGTCATGTATGGACTTTACCAGGGGATTATCGGTGGCCCCAATATCCGCAAGTCAGCCTACACGGGCGTCAATGTACAGAGAAACCTGGCTGACAATGCTGCCGAATTCATCAACTCCAATCGTGGAACATACGCCCAGGACGAAAAAATATTTCGTGCCTCGAGTCTGTACGATCGCAATCGTGGATATTTTCCGGATTTCCAGTCAGACCTTAAAAAGCACCTGATGGCCTTCCTGCAGGGGCCTGAGAAAAGAAAACTTGAATTCGCAAGCACCATCAAGCCGGATATTGATGACTGGACCGTTACCGACCTGTATGGCTCCTATCCGCAGATCGGTGGTAGTTTTGCACAGAACAAGGCAGCATTGCTGGATGCCACAAAATCTACAACTACGGGTGAAGGTGGTGTAGCCGCCGCACCCAGTGTTAACGCTTCCAGCCGCCTCTTTTCACAAGCATCCACAACCAGCTACGTCAGCCCGGAATTGATCATCCAGTTGCAGGAGCTGAAGGCGAAACAGGACGCCACCAACCTGGATAAAGCCACTGTGACGGTAGAGGAGCTGGGTGAGGTTCCTGTAGAGACAGGTGTTGAGGCGGAACCCGGTTCAGTTGATGAGGAAAATAATTAACCGGAGGGGCCGAAAATTTCCTCGAAGAAGGGCTGGTAGTTTTTCCAGCGGCCGATTGAGCGGGTGTGAAATGGTTCCCTGATCTGCCAGACGCTGGCGGTTTTCACCGTGTTCGCCAGTTTGTCGAACGACAGGCAGCGTTCGTCCCATTCTTCTCCCAGCATTTCCAGTACGCCACCGATGATTTCACGGGGCTGTTGGACCAGGTTTTCGTAGTGGACTTCTGCCAGGTCGTTGCCCAGCAGGGTTTTCCAGTGATCCAGCAGAATATCCTGTTGATCGATGTAATGGCGGATGTCGGCGAGGCTGGTCGAGTAATATTGCGAACCTCCCAGCCGGGTTGAAAAAATTGACAACGCCACGTCTCTCCAGTCCCGTTTGGTCACGATGAACTTGGCAGACGGTAAAATGGCCTTGATCAGCCCGATGTACAGGAAATTATCAGGTCGCTTGTCCGTCAGGCGTTTGGTTCCGCCGGTGAACGGGTATGCATATCTTGCGTGCAGGTCCTTCCACCTGTTCGTTTCAACGGTGTTTACATCTTCCAGCCCATCCGGATAATCCAGAAATTCCCTCTGAACCAGGCGCGGGAAGAACTCGCTTTCTCCCCCGGCCGTGAAAGCGGGGTGAGCGGCAAGTACCTGCTCCAGCAAAGTGGAGCCGGTACGAAACATGCCGCAGATGAAGACAGGTTCATGGGAAGTGCCGGCAAATTGATCAAGCCATTCGTGCTTGTATTCTGTTGCGATCCGCGTAAACATCGCTTCAGTCCGTTCCCTGCTGTATTGAGGCAGGTTAACGCGATCCAGCGAATTTGCCCTGGAAAAGTGAGACCAGGCAGATTCAAAATCCTCCAGCTGGTTGAAAGCCGAACCCAGCGCAAAATGCAGGTCAGGGTTGTTGCTGGCACTGTTCTCTACCAGCCTGGCCAGTAGAGGGTCGGTGGTGCTTTTAAATTGATGTGCATCCGCGAGACGGGCCAGTGCTGTATGGTTTCCGGGTTCCAGCTCCAGGCATTTTTGAAAGCAGGCAGTTGCCTGGTCCCGGTCACCGGCCTGTTCAGCCAGGTTGCCCAGGTTGTGGTATGCACCTGGATAATCGGGATTGCTTGCCAGGGCTGTTTCAAACGCTTTCCGGGCTTTTTTATTGTCCCGGAGATGATCCATGTAAATATTGGCAATGTTCAGGTGGACTTCTTCCGGCTGGCCGATGCCCCGTTCCAGCGCTTGTTGATACCAGCCAATTGCGGATTCGAATTGGCCATCCCGGGCAAGATACCAGGCAAGGTTATAAGCGGCGTTGGCTGAAGACGGCCGCCTTACCAGGTAGTTTTCATAAGCTATGAGAGCCTGTTCAAGCGGAAACCGCTTTTGCAGAAGAAGCATGGCGGCCTGGTCAATGGCCGGCAGATTCGCAGCATTTTGTTGCAAAAAGGCATGCAGCTGATTCAGTTCCTGTCGTTTTTGCGAATTCATCTTCATGGCGGCAGGCCGGACTTCTAGGATTTTCGTTGAGGATATATTTTCAGTCGCCCAAAAGAAAGCGGGCCTTGCGGCCCGCTTTCAGACTTGCAAAGTACGTTAACTTGATCTTACCAGCGTAAGGTCATATCAGCGTACCAGTAACGGCCCAGCGGGTCGTACATACCTACGGTCGTATTACCATTGGTACCGAGGCCCAGCGTGCTGCCGACCAGAGGTGGTGCCTTATCGAGAACGTTGTTAACACCAACGACTACGTCATGCACATCCATGAACCTGAATACTGCGTTCAGGTCAAAGTAGTTAATGGCGCTGTCATGAGTCTGAGGCGCGATCTGGTCAGTCGTACCGTCATAATCAACCTTGCCACGGTAACGCCACCTTGCAGTTGCCGCCCAGAAGCCGGTGGAGTCGTAAGTTGCAGTTAGGGTATGACGCCATTTCGGGCTGGGGTAACACCTCGCGCTGATGAGACCCTGGCAGTCATAAGCTGATGTCGGGTTATTCGGCAACGGGGTGGTCTCCTTCTTGAGGTTATAGGTACCGATCAAGTCGAAGTTCCAGTTGTCACCAAGCGAGTATACCCACGCCAGATCGATACCGGACCATTCATTGGTACCGATGTTCTTCTGTGTGGACTGAATCCAGCCAGATTTGCCGAGCCACAACGAGCCACCTATGCCACGGTTGATGTCATCGCAAAGTATGTCACTTCCGGCAATACACTCGGCGAGGGTTGTTGTGGGCAGGACATTCGAGATCGTATCGTCGATCTTGATTTGCCACCAGTCGACAGAAATCTGCATGGTATCCATGGCGTCGATAACGACACCTGCGGTCCAGGTATCAGCCTTTTCAACGTCCAGCAAAGGATTGCCGCCGTACAGGGCATTGTACTGGCCCGCCGGGCTAAAGCTGATGTTGCCATACTGGCCAGCTGTAACGCCAGTGCGGGCACATTCAGCCGGGGTTGCTGCCGGTTCCGCGCCGGCGCAGGGGTCAGTACCCGTCCACAGGCCGAGATTTTGCGGTGTAAACAGCTCACCAACGTTCGGGGCGCGTACAGCGCGGTTGTAACCGGCCCGCACACGGAACGGATCCGTGATCTGCCAGTCGACGCCGATACGATAGGTGCTGTTGGAACCAGTGGTGTTGTAGTCTGACCAGCGATATGCAAGGTCGAGAGCCATCATCTGTGACCAGGCCCGGTCAGCAACCAACGGAACGTTGGCTTCGACAAACAGTTCATTGGCCCGGATGGTTCCGCCAAGACTTGGACTCGGTCCGCCCTGTCCGAGCAGGTCGCCGTTCTCGTAAACGGTATCGTTATCGATGTTGAACTTGGTCTGCTGCCACATGTAACCAGCAGCCATCACGATATTGCCGGCATCCCAGCCCCAACCCGTGTCACCCGTTACATAAGCTTCGAATACGTCCAGCTTGGTTCTGCCGACGCCGATAGCCGTGCCGCCCATTGCGGCAGCCGCCTCACGTGTAACACCCTGGTAGGTAAACACCTCATAGGGGATACAGCCAGGAGTGACGTCGCATTTAGCACCGTCGACCGCTACCTGTACTGCGGGACGGTAGAAGTCATTCTGGTAGACCGAGCTCGAATTGGCACCGGAATGCAGGTAAGAAATATCGTAATCCCAGTTATTGTTGATCACGCCCTTGATGCCGGTCACGATACGGAAGCTGTCGTAAGTGAGCACGTCGCGACGCGGCAAGCCTTCTACGTTACGCTTACCGATGTAGAAGCCGAGGCGATCTTCACCCGGAAACAGTTCCGCGAGTGAATCCCTGAAAGGCTGCGGGAACAGCGAATTGTCAACCGGCAGGTTGTACGCTTCGTCAAAGAACGTACCGGAGTATGCAATCTGACCGGTGCTTTCGCTGTTGTTAACCATGGTTTCCAGGTACACGACGGCGTGTTCGTTGATTTCGAAATCAGCGAAGGCGCCGGCGGTCCAGGAAGTTTGCGGACGGATGTAGTAGTTGGTCGGGTTGTAGTTATAGATCGTCGTGCTACCGAGCGTTCCATCAGGCTGCAGTCCCACGTAGGCACTGTTGGCGCCATCAAGGTTGCCGTCTTCGTCGTATGGGTAGATGGCGAAGTTTGGAACAACCGCGTTACCGGAACCACCGCAGGCGGTGCCTGAGGCGTTGAGGGCACAGCTTGAGTAATCACGTTCGCCCTGCAGCAAAGAGTCGTTCTGCCGCCACGTGGCGAATACGGTTGCATTACCGCGGCCATCAGCGAAGTCGGTACCGAAACCGAATTCGATGTTGTAACCCTCACCGTCCCATTTGGTGTCGGTGGGGTAGTCGAAACCGCTGGCATCCTGCAATTCCTGCATGTACTTGCTGTCGTTCTTGTGGTTGTAGACGTTATAACCCGCACTGAACTCAACACCATCCAGGCGGCGCATGATGAAGTTAACAACACCTGCAACGGCGTCAGCACCGTAAGTAGCTGATGCGCCACCGGTCAGGACTTCAATCCGCTCGATCATCATGGTGGGAATCTGGTTAACGTCAACTGCCTGGGTGTTGATACCACCTGGCTGCATGCGACGGCCGTTCAACAGGACCAGTGTGCGCTGCGTACCCATTCCGCGCAGGTCGATTGATGCCGTACCAGTTGCGCCGTTAGAGTCGAATGCAACGTTGGATGCTTCGATCTGCGGCAGGTTATTCAATACGTCCTCGACACGGGTCAGGCCGTAAGAACTGATATCTTGCATACCCACGACTGCAACGGGGCTGGTTTGACCAAAACCGTCCTGACTTCTGATGCGAGAACCGGTGACGATTACTTCTTCGATCATTTCGTCACTATCATCACTGTCAGTGGCTTGGTCCTGGGCCAGTGCGTAGCTTGGCGCCATCATAAATGATGTAATGCCGAGCGCAGCGGACACCGAAAGACTAAGATGTTTTTTGCGATACATGGTAGATCTCCTATCTGTGCTATATTTTTGGAGACGTCGGCGGGGGGGTTAAAAAGCTTAAAAAACGACTCCTCTCACCCTACTGCCAGCGAGCCCTAAAGGGCTGTTACTATTGAACTCTTATTGTCCAACGACAGAATTTACATTATTTTAACGGAAAAAGCACTCTTTTTTCACTGAATTCAGAAGGCCGGTCGTATTCTGCAAACTGAATTCTGATTCGAGGTTTTCATGGTTAAGCGATTGTTGGTCATCATTTTATGTTTATCGCTGAGTGTCTGGCTCAGCCCGGTCCAGGCCAAAGGCAAGTTGGAAGGTCCGATCCGAATCACCAGCAAAGTCCTTGGGTATGATCTTCAATACTGGGTTTACTTGCCAAGAAGAGCCAAAAAACCCATCCCTGAGCTGTATGTGACCGATGGACAGGTCTACCTGGGCGCTGGCCATATGCGCGACGTTTTGGATGAGGAAATCGACAATGGTCGTATCGCGCCCATTGCCGCGATTTTCGTAGACAGCCGTGACCCCGATTACCCGGACGAAAGCCGCCGAAACAAGGAATTCATGTGCAAAGCCGAGTATGCGAAGTTTTACCTTACCGAGTTGATGCCCGAGATTTCAAAACGCTGGACGGGCGGTGATCCATCCACCCACCGGGGGATCATGGGGGTTTCATTCGGCGGCATAAACGCCGCGTGCTTCGGCATGTTGATGCCTGGTGCGTTCCAGGTGCTGATCATGCAATCCCCGGCCAGCGACAAACACCTGGATGTCATCAATGACATTTACATGGAAAGAGAAAAGAACCCATCCGCCATTTTTCTTTCACATGGAGGCCCACAGGACAACGAGGCCGCTGCCCGAAGGTTCGTGGCCACCCTTAAGGACAAAGAGTATCCGGTCCGGCATGTCAGTACTGACGGCGGGCACGACTGGGATAACTGGCGTCCGCTGCTCGATGACACGCTCCGTGCCTTTGCCGGACTCCGCGCCAAGGATGAGATCAAATAGCCGATTCCATTTTATATCAGGGCTGTAGGCTGTGAGCAGAAAAAAGAGAAAACCCAAGCAGAAACCACGCAAGGCGGCAGCGCCCCGCAAGCCGCTGTCAGGCCAGCAAAGCATCCGTATGCAGCAGGCGGTTAAGGCCCAGACTGCAGGAAGCCTTACATTAGCCGAATCCATTTATCGCGCCCTGATTGCTGAAAATGTGAGAGTGGCGTCGCTGTACAGCAACCTGGGCATGATTTGCATCCAGACAGAGCGCCACGGGGAAGGCCGAAAGCTCCTTAAACAGGCCCTGGCAATCGATCCGCGATTTTCCGACGCCAGGGTGCACCTGGCCTCAGCCTATGAACAGGCAGGCGAAACAGAGCATGCGATCATTTGCTATCAGAAGTTGCTGTCCCGCAACCCCGGCATGTTCACTGCCAGGTATCTGCTGGCAAATCAGCTCAAGGCCCAGGGTAAGCTGGATGAAGCGATTGCACATTACCTCAAGATCATGGAGCAGGAACCTGCTTATACCCAGGCTCACTTTTCGTATTCCGGGGTCCACAAGTACGAGGATGCCAACGACCCCCATATCGCTGCGATGCTCGAGTTGTATCAAAACAGTAGCCTTGGCAGGGACAACAGGATCCAACTTTCGTTTGCCCTCGCCAAGGCCTTTGAGGACCTGAAGGACTATCCGCAAGCATTTCCGTATCTCAAAGCCGGTAACGACTTGAGGTATGCAAAGTACAATTACATCATTGACGGTGATGAAGCGCTCAACAACAGCATCATCGAGGAGTTTACCGCGGAGTCGATGGTCCGTCTCGCGGTCGCGGGCCAGGCTTCGGACAAGCCTATATTCATTGTAGGAATGCCCCGCTCCGGTACCACCCTGGTTGAAAAAATACTCGCAAGCCATTCCGAAGTTCACGGCGGCGGTGAGCTGGATTTTATGTACTCAATGGGAGTCAGCGAGTTTCTCAGCAAATCCGATAATTTTCTATTCAGGCCTCTTGATAGCTATTCCTGTGAGGCCTATGAATCAATTGGAAAAGTGTACCTCGAAAAAATCAACCGGCTGGACGGCAGGGTCGGCCGGATAACGGACAAGCTTCCATTCAATTTTCAGATGATCGGGTTGATCAGACTGGCGCTGCCCAATGCAAAAATCATTCACTGTGTCCGCGACGCGAGAGACACCTGCCTGTCTATTTACAAACAGAACTTTTCCACGGAAAATTACCGGTTCGCCTATGATCTGAAAACAGTGGGTCAATTCCACAACCTGTACCGTAAGTTAATGGCGCACTGGCACCAGATCATGCCGGGTGCAATATACGATATTAAGTACGAATCACTGACGCGGAACCCTGAACAGGAAATCCAGAAGCTGCTATCGGCCTGCGACCTGGAATGGCAGGATGCCTGCCTGGATTTTCACCAGAGCAAGGGGCTGGTAAAAACAGCCAGCTTCTACCAGGTGCGTCAACCTATGTACACCAGTTCGGTGAAATTGTGGGAGCAGTATAAGGAGTTTTTGCAACCGCTGTTCGATGCGCTGAACGATGCGGACTTGAAAAACGAAAACAAATAATGAATCCACTGAAAAAAATAAAATCTGCCATGAAACTGCTCGCAGAAGGGCAGCTGCAACAGGCAGCGCAGTTGAGTGAGCAGGTGTTGGCGGAATTACCGGCTTCAGCTCCGGCCCACTACCTGACTTGCGAGGTGGCCATTGCGCAAAACCGGTTGGCACAGGCAATGGAGCATATTAACCAGGCTGTCGAGATCGATGACCAGCAGCCACAGTTTCTGCTGAAAAAGGCGCATGTCGAAGTGATGTGCCGCCAGGGACTGCTGGCACAGGAAACGGCAGCGGCGGCCGCAGCCCGTTTCCCTGATGATATTGCGGTGCAACTGGAAGCGGCACAGATTTTCGGCGAAAGCGGGAATCATGCCGGTGCAGAAGCCTTCTTGCTGAACGCCGGAACTAAAGATCCGAACAACCCCAAATTTCTGTTTGAATTATCGACCAACCAGTTTTTCCTGGGCAAGACCGACGAGGCTGAACAGGCGATCTCCGATTTCCTGGACCTTCAGTTGCCGGTGAAAGGGCGTAAATTGCTGCTCAGATCGCAGTTGCGGAAACAGACGCCCGACAGTAATCACGTTGACAGTCTCAGGAAGTTCCTGGCCGGGCAACTGCCGAAATCCGAAGCGGTCAACGGTTATTACGCGCTGGCCCGGGAATTGGAAGACATTGGTGAATACAGCCAATCATTTGAAGCGCTCAAGTCAGGAGCGGCGATCCAGCGTCAACTGGTTCATTTCAACCTGGCGGCCGAACTTGAAAATATCAACAGCCTGATCGAGACCTTCCAGCCCGAAAGCTTTGCTGGCATTCCGGATTCGGCGTCCAGCGACACGCCTTATTTTATTGTCGGCATGCCGCGTACCGGCACGACCCTGGTGGAACGCATCGTCAGCCAGCACGAAGGCGCCAGGTCTGCGGAAGAATCTTATGATTTCACACTGGCATTCAGTTCCGTGATCAATGAATACATTGCCGGCAAACAGGACAGCAGACTTAACCCCCTGAGCGCCGCACTTGAAGTCGACTACAATGAGATAGCCCGAATTTACCGGAACAACATGAAGGGTATGCTCGGAGAGGCTGACTGCTACGTTGACAAGACGCCTTTCAACTTCCTTTATTGCGGGCTGATAAAAAAGGCGTTTCCGAAGGCCAGGATTCTGCACCTGGTGCGGGATCCAATGGATACCTGTTTCGCGGTGTTCAAAACACTTTTCAGCAAAGCTTATTTTTATTCGTATGACCTGGCCGAGCTTGCTGATTACTATGCCGCTTATCGCCGGCTGATGGATCACTGGCGTCAACTGATGCCGGGCGACATCCTGGATGTTCGATACGAAGATCTCGTTTCAAATCCGCTCGAGGGTTCAAAACAGATTGCCGGGTTTGTCGGGATCGAGTGGTCCGAAAAGCTGGTCGAGATTCAGGAATTCGACGAGGCTTGTTCAACGGCCAGCGCCGCGCAGGTGAGACAGCCCATCTACACGAGTTCAGTGGGCCGGTGGCGTCATTTCGAAACTGAACTGGAACCGTTGCGACAGAGGCTCGCGGCAGCAGGTATCGTCAGTAGCAGCGGAGATTCCCCGGTTTGAACGGCAATTTCTGCAATTCCGCCCTGATCGCTGACGATCGGATTTATTTCCAGGGGTCGTCCTGCTCAGTCATGGCGTAGAGTGACTCTGCAAGCTGGATAATTATTCTGCTCTGGGCTTCGATATTCTCTTTTGTGTTCGCAATTTGTGAATTGGAATTGGCCATTTCAGCCAGCCGGTCGGCGTCCATTTGCCATTTGTAGGAAAAATGCCGGGCTACATCGCGTGGATTCACGGCCATCGAACCGGGAATATGATCCCTTACCGCCAGTTCACCGGTGATCGCCCAGATGAACTGACTCTTGTTAGCGGTATCCCAGATTTTCGCAATCAGCAACTGGTCTTCTGCCCCCCAGACCGGAACTGCGTCAATCGCCACTCCTGAGACTGCTCCGATTCTGATCATTTCCTTGATCAGTTCATCGAGCATCGGCTTGAACCAGGGTGTTGATTCTGTCATTACATTTCTTCCTGTGGGGATGTAGATGCGCTCAATTGTATAACAGGCCTGTGACAAATAAAGAGCTCATTGGCCTTCCAGAAACTCCAACGCGGTCTGCAGGGTTTTCGCGCCGGGCAACTGGTGCGCCATGCCGTTTTCAATTTCGAGCAGGCTGTTTTTGGCGCCTGCCTCCAGATATTTCCGGTAAACGATGCGGGTCTCGTTCAGGTTGAAGTCCCGGGTTCCGCTGACGAACACATAGCGATTGGTCAGCACGCGGTTCATGTCCCTGATCACGTCTTCGTTCCAGAAATCGACGCCACAGATGAAGATCGCGCCGGAAAAGACCGCAGGGTACTGCCTGGAAAGAAAACTCGCGACACGGCCACCGCCGGAGAAGCCGCTGACATAAATCCGCTTCTCATCGATCTCAATTTGTTGTTTCACTGCATAGATCGAGGAAGTGGCGAGCACCATCCTGCGGGTTACCGGAATCCGGTTGCCCGAACGGTCTGCGGCGACATAAACCAGGTTGTACTCGTCCAGTACCTTCGCCCAGCGCCCGTCCATGGCTCCGGATCGGGTGGGGCTTACGTAGACCAGCAAACCGGGGGGCTCGTCACTCGGGTGTGATGGCCGGTAAACCTGCCATGTGATGTCGGCGTCGGGTTTCAGAATATCGCGGAATTTTTCCGCTTGTTCGGATCCGTACAGTTGCTCGAGCGTCGCGGTGATCTCGAATTTCTGCTCAGCTTCCCGGGCATGACAAACAGGGGGGTATGCCAATAACAGGGTTATCAGCCAACAGCCATACCATACCAGGGACCTGTTGATCATCTTCTCGCTACGCGTTCAATGCCTGGTTAAAGTATATAGCGGCTTAGATCCTCGTTACCGGCCAGTTCGTCCAGGTGCTCGTTCACGTAACCGACGTCAATCGTAAAGGCGTCTCCCGAGCGGTCAGGCGCCTCGTAGGAGATGGTGTCGAGCAGGCGCTCAAGGACCGTGTGAAGGCGCCGGGCGCCGATGTTTTCCGTTGATTCGTTCACTTTCCACGAAATTTCCGCGATCCGGCGAACGCCGTCTTCGCTGAAATTCAGCTCAACGCCCTCGGTAGACATCAGGGCACGGTACTGCTCGGTCAAAGAAGCCTGGGGTTCGGTCAGAATTCTCGTGAAATCGTTAACTTCCAGTGCCCGCAGCTCCACCCGGATCGGCAAACGGCCCTGGAGTTCAGGGATCAGGTCCGATGGCCTGGACAGGTGAAAGGCGCCCGAAGCAATGAACAGGATGTGGTCGGTTTTGACGACGCCATAGCGGGTTGAAACCGTGCAGCCTTCAACCAGTGGCAACAAGTCCCGCTGGACGCCTTCGCGTGAAACGTCCGCGCCGCCGTACTCGGAACGGCGGGCCACCTTGTCCAGTTCGTCGATGAAAACGATGCCGTTCTGTTCGGCATTTTCCAGTCCCTGGGCCTTGATTTCTTCCTCGTTGACCAGCCGGGCCGCTTCCTCTTCGATCAGGATCGGGTAGGCGTCCTGTATCTTCATTTTGCGCTTCTGGGTCTTCTGACTTCCGAGGTTCTGGAACATGCCCTGTAACTGGCTGGCCATTTCCTCCATGCCCGGTGGCGTCATGATCTCGACCCCGCCCTGCGTGGACACATCGAATTCGATTTCCCGGTCGTCGAGTTCGCCGTGCACCAGCTTGTAGCGCATTTTTTGCCGGGTGCGGTTGTCATCCGGCTCTTCCGATTCAGGTTCATTGGCAAAGCCGATACCCTGCGCGGACTGTGGTCGTGGGAGCAACAGATCCAGGATGCGGTCATAGGCAGCATCTTCGGCCAGGGAGCGTACTTTCGCCATGGCCTGCTCGCGGGTCATCTTGATGGACATATCCACCAGGTCGCGGATGATGGATTCGACATCCTTGCCCACGTATCCCACTTCCGTGAACTTGGTGGCTTCCACCTTGATGAACGGCGCGTTGGCCAATTGCGCCAGACGTCGGGCAATCTCGGTTTTGCCGACACCGGTCGGGCCGATCATCAGGATATTCTTGGGCGTGATTTCGACCCGGAGGGCTTCATCCACCTGCATCCGCCGCCAGCGGTTGCGCAGGGCGATGGCCACGGCGCGCTTGGCATCCGACTGGCCGATGATGTGTTTGTCCAGTTCCTGGACGATTTCGCGAGGCGTCATTTGGGACATGGTCATTGCTCGATGTCGAGGGATTCGATGGTCAGGTTGGAATTTGTGTAAATGCAGATATCCGCGGCAATGCCGAGGGCCTCCCGGGTGATCTGTTCCGCATCCAGTTCCGTGTTCTTTATCAGGGCCATGGCGGCCGCCTGTGCGAAA
>Ga0316191_10000232_pt1 | contig 33897 bp, 45 predicted proteins | sample Eddworburr2cm_MG_FD_204928 | JGI IMG/M metagenome (GOLD analysis project Ga0316191, IMG submission 204928) | Coastal sediment microbial communities from Maine, United States - Eddy worm burrow 2 cm | ecosystem: Environmental > Aquatic > Marine > Coastal > Sediment | place: USA: Maine...
GGACGTACGGCCATTGGCTTTGCCACGGTGCCGCGTTGCCGTAAAAGCGACTGTCCTCGGCGAATTTCTCGACTTCATCGACTCATCCGGTTGCCCCTGTTTCGTTGTCCTGACCGATTGCGAGATCTTAGGCTGCGGCAGGTTATGGCCTGCGTCCGGGCAGCGACACCGCCGATCTGTGCTGGGGAATGGTTCACAAAGCGCAGCGTGGAAAATGAATCGGCAGGTATCTGCTGCTGGCGCGACTGCACAGAATCTTGACGTCGACCGAAGCCAGGTACGTTCGAATCGGCACAAGCCAGCTTACCGACAGGCTCTTTCGCTGGAGCGGCTTGCAAATTCGGACGCGAACGCGGGACGGAATTGCAGCCGGACTCGATAATGTCGAGATGGACATGCCAATCACCGCAGAGAAACGGGCTATGATCGAACGCGAATGGAGCATACTACGGGACGACAAGCCTTGAACGACAATAACGGTGGCGCTGCCCCCGAATACGACAACTCAAATGCCGCAGCTCGGTCGTTGCGGTACTAAAGAAGGCATATCCTAAACGTGAAGAAATTAAAAAACGAAAAGGAACTGCTCAAAAAGGCGATCGCCGAGGGAATGAAATACGGCGAAGACAGAGGGGTCGTCGAATTCGAACCTACGGACTCGGCGGCTGAAAAAATCGAGTACATCTACCGGCTGCTGGTGCACGACAAAATTATCAAGCCTCTACCTAATGATCAGCTCTCGTTGCTGGCAATGAAGCACAGACTGGCGATCTGGGCATCCAAGCTTTAACAAAAGAATCAGGCCAGCCGCAGCGGAGCATCGGACGGCGGACCAGATGGCGAATCCGGCCCGAACCTGTCCAACCCGTTACGCGAAATCGTCCAATCGTACTCGCCTTCCCCCGGATCTCAGGAATCACTGAGCGGCCGATGGGTGTACGACCGCTGCAAACGGCTGATTGCAATCGTGCCGATGATCGACGGCAGCACCCACGGCAGCACCTGCCACTGACCGGTAAGCACATCGGCGAGCAGCCGGGATCCGCCAAAGGCGAAAAACGCGGTGTACGCGCCGATACCGGAGCTGATGAGCCCGCCCAGATGGGCCACCACCAGATCGCCGCGACTCGGGTTGCGTTTGCGGGTGTCGCGAAACATCGAGACGGATGCGGCCAGGCTGATCCCGCCGAAAATGATCAGCAGTAGCTGCATCGTATAGAGGCCGATCGAGCCGACTACGAGCGCGAGCAAGGCCAGCGCCGCGAGCAGTGCCCGATGTGACGGTCGCGACAGCATCCCGGGCTGCCTGCGCTCGCGCAGTGCCGCGATACCATGGCGAATGCTGGTGAAGACGAGCACCGACAGCATCAGCAGGAACAAGCTGAACATGCGAAAGCGGCGGGCAAGCCTGGCCGCCTCCGCCGCGTCCAGGATGTCGTCCGGACGGCGTATTCCGACAGGGTCGGCCAGTACCATGATCGATGCGACGAAAGCCGTGACCGCAACAATGTACATCGCAGTCACGTAGATCCGGCCCGCACGGACATGCAGCGGACTGCCTTTTTTTGCCAGGGCCGGCACCCAGAAGATCAACAATGCAAGCGAGCCGACTGCGATGTGGGTGGTTACCAGGAGTGAATGCAGAGTAGTCATATCGGGTTCCTCGAGTGTCTGCCGACAGATTAGGCAACGGACGACGACACCCCCAGTGCCGCTGGTCACTGATTCGACCCGTGACTTTCGGCCTATGGCACCGGCTCGGCGTTGCAGCCACAATCACAGGATGAGCAAACGCCTCAATTCCGACGACCTGCAAAGGGTCGCGGCCATCCTGACCTGGGCCCTGGTGACCGGCCTGGCCCTCTACATCGTCATCGGCGCCGGCGGGCGTTACCGCAACATCGTGCCGCTGGCGGTTGCGGCTGCGATCGTCAACCTGGCCGCCATGTGGCTGGCGATGGCTGACGGGAGACTCTCGCGTGCGGGCCGGCTGATCGCGTTGTGGATCCAGCTCCTGAGCGCGCTGGCGCTCGGCTGGCTGCTGCCACTCAGCTTTATGCCGATCTATACGATCATCTGGATCGCGATCGCCACCGGCTTCTACCCGCTCAGAACCTGCGGCTGGTTGCTGGCCGGGTTGCTGCTGGCCTGGTACCTGATCATGCGCCTCGGCTGGGGCCAGGACGATGCGCTGATGTCGGCCATCTTGTTCGGCACGTTTCACCTGTTTGCCATGCTGACCGCACGCAACGCAGCCGAGGCCGAAGCGGCAAGAGACAAAGTCGAGGTCCTCAATCGCGAATTGATGGCAACCCAGCACCTGCTGTCCGAGGCATCCCGCCAGGGCGAGCGCACGCGGATCGCGCGAGACCTCCATGACCTGCTGGGGCATCACCTGACCGCGCTCTCAATCAACCTGCAGATCGCGGAACGGCTTACCGACGGCGCCGGGAAATCGAAAGTGGAAGAATGCCGCGCACTTGCCAGGCTTTTGCTCAGCGACGTACGCGAGGCGGTCAGCACGTTGCGCGACGAGAACACGCTCGACCTCTCCCGCGCCATCACCCTGCTCGTCGAGAACGTGCCACAGCTCGACATCTCGCTGCAGGTCGAGGAGGGGCTTGGCATCGACGACGTCGAAGTCGCCGAGACCCTGCTCCGCTGTGTACAGGAGGCGATTACCAATACCTTGCGCCATGCCAGTGCGAAACACAGCTGGATACGTATCTGGCGGCAGGACGGCAACGTTCACCTCGAAGTGCGCGACGACGGCAGCGTCGCGGACGACGTGGCGGAGGGTAACGGCCTCGCCGGCATGCGCGAACGGCTGGCGGCGATCCACGGCTCGCTCCGACTCGGCAGAATCGATGACGCGCTACTACTGCGCGTCGAAATCCCACTGGCGGGCTGAACCATCGTGCCGATACGCGTTGGCCTGATCGACGACCAGACCCTGGTGCGCCAGGGCATCCGCGGACTGCTCGAGTTGTCCGACCGGGTTGACGTGGTGGCCGAGGCCGGGGATGGCGATCAAGCCGTCGCGCTCGCACTCGAGCACCGCCCCGACGTCATCCTGATGGACATGCGCATGCCGGCAATGAGTGGCTCGGATGCTACCCGGGCACTGCATGCGGCGGGCATCGAGACACCAGTCATTATCCTGACCACGTTCGACGATCACGAGCAGGTGCTCGAGGGCATCAGGGCCGGTGCCAAGGGCTACCTGCTGAAAGACGTATCGCTGGAGAGTTTGATCGAGGCCATCGAGTCGGTAGCCGAGGGTGGGACGATGATTCAGCCCGGCATCACGGAAGCGCTGCTGCGCGGCCTTTCCCGCCAGGCGCCCGCGTTTGCCAGCAGTGACCTGCCGGAACGGCTGACGCCGCGCGAGACCGAGGTCATCCGATTGATGGCGGGCGGCTACAGCAACCGCGAGATATCCCAGGCACTCAACAATTCCGAGGGCACGATCAAGAATCACATATCGAACATCCTCGCCAAGCTCGGCGTGCGCGATCGGACCCGCGCCGTGCTGAAAGCGATCGAGCTGGGCTGGCTGCAGGGTGGCGGCGAAGGCGCAGGCTGAGACCTGCCCTTCGCCGGCCTTCCCTGCCAAGGAATGGCGCCGCGCCGGGCCAGCGAGGAATGCGGCTGGCGCCGGAAGAGGACATCATCCGAACTCAGCCGCCGGCTGACGCGGGTTCCCGATGGCACCCGGATCCGTTTTCCGGGAGAGTTCCCGCCGCCCGTTGACTGCGTGCGAATTGGTGCACTCGCGGCTTCTTTTCTTTTGCCAAGGGACTACACTGCGCCAAGTCTCTAACCATGGTTTTCCAGACCTGATGAACGCACGGAGTGCTCTTGGCACTTGATACCCCCGCACAGCCTCACCAGGAACATGTGGTCCGCGGCATGCTGGCTGCAATGGCCGCGTTCTTCATGTTCACGGTAATGAACGTATTCGCGAAACTGCTGAGCGTCAGGCACTCGGTATTCGAGATCGCGTTTTATCGCAACCTGATCGCCTGCATGCCGTTCCTTTTCCTGGTATTCGTGCTTGGCAAGCGCGAGATCCTCGTCATCCGCAGCAAACCCACTCTGGTAGGATTTCGGGCCGTTCTCGGAGCGCTGTCGCTGGTGACCACCTTCGCTGCGTTCTCGCTGATGCCGATGGCGGAGACGACGGTACTCCTGTTCACGTCCTCGCTGTTCATACCGATGCTCGGCGTTTTCTTTCTAGCCGAACGCGTAGGCCCTTACCGCTGGGCCGCGGTCGCGATCGGTTTTGCCGGTGTCCTGATCATGGCCGGCCCGGGCGGTCATATGAACGCGCTTGGAATTACGGTCGCCATTGCGGCGGCGCTGATGCATGCCACGCTACAGATCGTGCTGCGCTACCTCGGCCGCTATGAGCGGCCCGAGACCATCACGTTTTACTTCCTGGTGATCGGCGCGCTGGTGATGGCGCTGCCGCTGCCTCTGGTGGCCGTCACGCCGACCCTGGCCGAGGTACCCCTGCTATTCGGCGTCGGGCTGTCCGGGGCCCTGGCGCAATGGCTGCTGACTATTGCCTTTCGCAACGCCCCGGCGGCCATCGTGACGGTCTTCAACTACAGCGGTATCGTCTGGGCGACTTTGTTCGGCTGGCTGATCTGGAACGACTGGCCGCTGCCCCAGGTGCTCATCGGCGCCGCCGTCGTGATCGTCTCCAATGGCCTGATCATCTGGCGCGAAAGCCGCGCCAGGAAGATTACCGGCGCGCGTGTCAGAGCGGAGTTCTGAACCGCCGCAAGCTCGCGCGCGCGGCTACCCGCCCGGCAGGAAAAACGGCTGTTTCGCGCCAGCCCGGCCGGGTTGCCGCAGCAGGCCCGGCACTGGCTTTCGCCGGCCGCGGAGTTTACCCAAGCGCGAAGGCCATACAAAATCGGCATCTCCAGCACCAAACGGCAGCGACCATGCAACCCGTCATCGACCATATCCAGATCACCGTCAGGGACATGAGCGTCGCGGTCCCGTTCTACGACAAGCTGATGCCGCTGCTGGGCTTCAATCCCGAGTGCAGGACTGCCGCGACGATCGACGAGCATGAATTTCATGTCGTCGAATACAGCCATCGGTTGCTGGCATTCGCCATCACCTCGCCGCGCAGCGCATTCGAGCAGGACTCGATCAACCGCAGGAAACCCGGGGCGCTGCATCATCTCGCTTTCAAGGCGGAATCACGCGCCGAAGTCAACCGACTACATGCCGAACTGAAAAGCATCGGCGCCACGATCGTGGCCCCGCCACGGGAGTATCCGGAGTACACCCCGCCAGGCTACTACGCGCTCTTCTTCAAAGATCCGGAAGGCATCAAGTACGAGATCGTCTGCACCAGGATCGACTAGGCCCGGGATGACATCGAAGATCATTCACCTTCGCGCACAACCCGCGCTGCAGAAACCGCCTCCCGGTCACAGTTTGTCCGCAACCCGACCGGAACCACGACGCGAAGGGTTGCAAACAGGGCAAAAAAAAGGGCCATACCCGCCGCTGACGGATACGGCCCTGCTGTATTGCGAGGCAAGTAGCGCTCTTACTGCTTCGAGCCTGACATTACCGTTTCCATCACGCGATCGAGGTTGAAGCTGCCGGGTTTCTGCCGTGGCGGGAACTCCTTGAAGCTCTGCAGCCAACGGCCGACATAGGCACCGGCCGGCGCAATCGCGAACATGTGCTCCATATACCAACGCTGGTAGCCCATCGCATCTTCCGCCCTGGCGCGCTCGAACGGATCCATGCGCAGATTGGCCAGAACCGGGGCACGCAGCGGAACGAACGGCTCCTGCCAGACCTTGAGGCCCTCGGCCTGCTGCTCCAGGAAGGTGATCTTCCAGTTGCCGTAGCGCAGCGCGGCAACCTGGCCGTCGTCGGTCCAGTAGATGAACTCTTTGCGCGGCCACTCACCCTCACCACGCAGCGCCGGACCGAGGTCGTAGCCATCGAGGTGAACCTTGTAGGTGACACCGCCAATCTTACTGCCCTTCTTCAGGTTTTCCGCGACATTCTTGCCACCGGCGGCGTTCACCAGCGTCAGCAGCATATCCTCATGCGCACCGATGTCGTTGACCACGGTGCCGGGCTTGATCACACCGGGCCACTTGATCAATGTCGGAACACGATAGCCGCCTTCCCACTGCGTGTTTTTCTCGCCACGGAACATGGTCGTCCCGCCATCGGGCCAGGTAAACGTTTCGGCACCGTTGTCCGAGGAGTACATGATGATGGTGTTGTCATCGAGCCCCAGTTGCTCGAGCTTCGCAAGCACCTGGCCGACATGCCCGTCATGCTCGACCATGCCATCGGCATAGATGCCAAGACCGGTCTTGCCTTCCGACTCCGCCTTCAAATGAGTGAAGATGTGCATCCGGGTGGAGTTCCACCACAGAAAAAACGGCTTGTCCGCATCCTTCGCGCGCTGCATGAAGTCGAGTGCCTTGGCGGTGACTTCCTCATCGATGGTCTCCATGCGCTTTTTCGTCAGCGGGCCGGTATCGATGATATCTCCCCCGGCAAAGCTGTGGATGACGCCGCGCGGACCGAATTTTTTCTTGAACTCCGGATCTTTCGGATAGTCGGGATTCTCCGGCTCTTCCTCGGCATTGAGGTGATACAGGTTACCGAAGAACTCATCGAACCCATGCGCGGTGGGCAGCATTTCGTCGCGGTCGCCGAGATGGTTCTTGCCAAACTGACCGGTCATGTAACCCTGCGCCTTCAGCAGCGTGGCGATCGTTGGGTCTTCCTTGGTCATGCCTTCCGGCGCACCGGGCAGACCGACCTTGGTGAGGCCGGTGCGAATCGGCGATTGACCGGTGATGAAAGCGGCGCGGCCCGCGGTGCAGCTTTGCTGGCCATACCAGTCGGTGAATATCGCACCCTCGTTGGCGATGCTGTCGATGTTGGGCGTCTTATAGCCCATCATCCCCATGTTGTAGGCGCTGACATTGAACTGCCCGATATCATCGCCCCAGATAACCAGAATATTCGGCTTTTTCGCCGACTGCGCGAACGCGCCTGCACTCAGAACAACGCCAATAATGGCGAAAACCAACTTGCTCCACTTCATACGCGATCTCCTTCCATGATGTCTTTCCAAGCCACACGCGGTACGCTAAGGGCCAAACAGGCTGCCACCATGCATCGTGCAAAGCAATCATTCTCGTGGCGAGCGTGAGCGGCTTTCTGGACGCCCGGGTTACGAGGATCGCTCCGAGAGAAGAGATCGGGAGGGATGTCGATCGCGCCAGCGAGCATCTATCTTCCAGCCTGATTGCTTGCGGCAGCATGAACGCTCTACGCCATTGAAGTAGCGAAACTGTCCGGACATCGGTGACGAACATACGTCATCACTTTGCAAAACGCCCGTCAGGGAAAACCAGCCACGATCATGGGAAAGGAAATACACAATGACATCTGAAACCCAGCACTCGACCACGCTCGTTGCGCCGCGCCCGATTCCGCAAGAGGCGTTTGACTGGTACGACGAATACGCCCATGGGCTCATTGATCGCCGTACATTCATGTCGCGCCTGGCCGGACTCGGCACGCTGGGTTTCAGCATGAGCGTTTTGACCGCCTCGCTTTTGCCCAACTATGCCGAGGCTGAACAGGTCTCGTTCAACGATCCCGATATCAAGGCGACATTCGCCAGGTTTTCCTCGCCCAAGGGCCATGGCGAATGCGAGGGCTACCTCGTGGTCCCCACCAATTTGACCGGCAAGGCGCCGGTAGTTCTGGTGGTACATGAGAACCGCGGATTGAACCCCTACGTCAAGGACGTGGCCAGGCGCCTCGCCAAGCAGGGCTTTATTGCCTTCGCCCCCGATGCCCTGTATCCACTCGGCGGTTATCCGGGCAATGATGACGACGGTCGCGCGATGCAGCGCAGCATGGACCGGGCCAAACTGGAAGAGGATTTCATCGCGGCGGCACAGTTCATCAAGAACCATGAGTCGAGCACCGGCAAACTCGGCGCGGTGGGATTCTGTTTCGGCGGGTATGTCGTCAACATGCTCGCCGCCTCGATACCGGACCAGCTGGACGCCGGGGTTCCGTATTACGGCTCGCCCGCGGCGGAGGAACTGCGCGCCAACGTGAGAGGCCCGCTGATGTTGCAGTTCGGCAGTCTCGACGAACGGGTCAACGCAACCTGGCCGGATTACGAAAAAGCGCTGCAGGCGAACGGCGCCGAGTATGTCGCCTACTTTTACGAGGGCGCCAACCACGGCTTCCACAACGACTCCACCAGCCGCTACTCGCCCGAAGATGCCGAGCTGTCATGGTCGCGCACGATCGAATTTTTCAAAGCCAAACTCTCAAGCTGAATCCGCACGGCCTGGCGGGAGCCGGCCCGCACAAATTCCAATCCGCGCGGCCGCAGTGAAGCGCGGCGAGGTGCGGCGTTTCACTGCCATCCGTCAACGGGAGAACGACATTTAACAGTACCTTTTGCTGCATTACGGTTTCGCAAAGCCCACCGCCGAAATCATGGCGGCATGGGGCGCCTGGTCCGAGTCTATCGCCGACAAGACGGTCGACCGGGGCGGATTCACCGGCGGCCGCGAGATTTCAAACAGCGGCACTCGCGCACTGCCATGGGATCTCGACTGCATCACCGGCTACGGTCATCGAGGCCGAAGATTTCGCCGCAGCGGAGAAAATCGCAAGCACCAACCCGTTCATCTCCGGCATCCGGATCTAAGAGTTGCGCGCTGCCCAAGGCTGAGCGAAGCGCGCCGGGCAGGGTGGGCCTGCGGCGCAATCATGCACTACACTGGTGGCCAGGCGCGCCGCCGGCACCGATCGGTTTTATGGCGCGGTCAAACTGCAGTGTCTATCCGGCATCCCGGAAAATTGATCCTCTGCAATGTGGCCCGCAGCAAAGCTCGAGAGAGACTCCATGACCGCATTTCGCATTCTTCTGATCGTCATTTTTTCGGTGATCGTCGTCTACACGGCGATCGTGGTGGCAGATCACGGGCTCGGATTGTTCCCGATCTTCTTCGGCGATATCGCGGCGATGGGATGGCCCGGCCAGTTCAATATGGACTTCATGGGGTTTCTCACGTTGTCCGGACTGTGGCTGGCGTGGCGCCACCATTTCTCACCGGGCGGAATCGCATTGGGGCTGCTCGGTTTTGTCGGCGGTGCCCCGATACTCACCGCGTATCTTCTTGTCGCCACTTTCTCGGCCAGGGGGGATATTCGCGAGGTACTGCTGGGCAAGACCCGGGCACGCGGCTAATCGCGTCCGACATGCGCTAACCCATGCGGTCGCCCATATGACAGAGACTCAGGGCCTATCTGGCCGGGAGTCCCGGCTTTAGCCATGACCAAGGTATTTATCAGCCACGCGACTGCCGACCGCGAACTGGTCGAGACCGCAATCGTAACCCTGCTCAACCGGCACGGAATTACGACGTGGTACGCGAAGGAACAGATCTCGACCGGTGTCCAGTGGGAGAAGAAAATACGTGAGGGACTAGAGTCATGCGACTGGTTCCTGGTTGCCCTGACCGCGCGCGCTATTGCCTCCGAGTGGGTTCGCAGCGAAACGGACTGGGCGATCGAGAACCGGGCCGGACGCGTTGTCCCGGTCGTACTCGAGCGTTGTGATCCGGGACAACTGCACCTGAGACTCAGGCTGCTGCAATTCGTTGACTTCCAGAAACGCGGCGAAGAGGAAAAAATACAACTGCTCGGCGCCTGGGGCATCAGGCCGGAAGCAATTCCGGACTCCGCAAAAATATCGGCTTCCGATCTCGCTCGCTTCGACGACTATCTCTATGCCAGACCGAAGAACTGGCACTGCATTTTTTGCGGTTGGGCATGCGACGAAAGTAACAACGACTACATTTGCAAGCAATGCAACCAGCTACGCCCGTTTGCCGGCGGCTCAGCGACGATGAAGAACTGCAGAAATTGCGACGGATTCAGTCTTGCCGTGGCGGAGTATTGCGAGTGGTGTGGCCAACACATTTGACCGAGGATACCGATTGATTCGTGCAGGGTTAACGGGAAAAACAGCATGAGCAAACTGGTTTCGATTCTGCTGATCGTAGTTGGCGCGATCAACTTCCGGCCCGTTTTCGGTGTCCTGTCGGCCACTAACCTGGAACAGGCTTACTCGGTCGAGTTGGCTAACAATGACCTGATCATCCTGATGCGCCATCGCGCGCTGCTGTTCGGCATTGCCGGGGGCTTCATACTGTTGTCAGTGTTCGTGCCGTCCCACCAGGCGGCAGCTATGATCATGGCAGCGGTATCGATGATCGGGTTTCTGTGCCTGGCCTGGGCCGTCGGCGGCTACAACGATGCCATCTCGAGAATCGCAACGATCGATAGCGCGGGTATCGCCTGCCTGGCCCTGGCGGCGGTTTTGAAATTTGTTGCCGTTGGCAAATAGCCGGGACGCCAAGCGCACATTTCGTTCCCCCGAGTTGACATCAGTTATGGGATACCGCCTCTTGCCGCACCAACCTCCCAAGCCTGATCGTCCGCCGGGATATGAACTATGCTCAACACTACCCGCAACAAAACCGGAGAAAAGCATATGAATCTCGGCGCATTTTCGGTCAGCCTCAGCGTCAAGGATATCGCGGCGTCGCAGGCGTTCTACGAGAAACTCGGTTTCCAACCCATTGGCGGCAATGCCGAAGAAAACTGGCTGATATTGCGAAACGGCGATCATGTCATTGGCCTGTTCCAGGGAATGTTTGAGCGCAACATTCTGACCTTCAATCCCGGCTGGGACCAGCAATCCAATGAGACGGCGACTTTCACCGATGTTCGCGAAATCCAGCGCACACTGCGCGAGCGCGGTGTGGCACTGGTGAGCGAAGCCGACGAGGCTACCGAAGGGCCCGCAAGTTGTACGCTCGCAGACCCTGACGGCAATCCGATTCTGATCGACCAGCACCGCTAGAGTGCCAGTGGGCACGGCCGGTGGTCGCCGCGGACGCCGTACTGACCGCGGCGGATCGGAAACATGGGTCGCATAGATATCCAGTATTTCGGATCATCGTTCGGAGAGCTGTTGCTGGGGTCAATCCAGGACCAGCTGTGCCTGTGTGACTGGCGCTACCGCAAGGCGAGAAAGCATGTCGACATGCGCATTCAAAAAGCGCTGAACGCCACGTTTTGCGAGAAAGACAACGACATATTGCGAGAGACACGGAAGCAACTTAACGAGTACTTTTCTCACCAGCGGAGGAGCTTTGACCTGCCACTGCATATGGTGGGCACGCCGTTCCAGCAACGCGTGTGGAACCGCCTGCTGGATATCCCGTTTGGCCGGACATCGAGCTATCTGCAAGTCGCCGAAGCGATCGGCGACCCGAACGCGGTGCGCGCGGTGGCCAGCGCAAACGGCGCCAACGCCATTTCGATCATCGTCCCCTGTCACCGGGTCATCGGCAGCAAGGGCAGCCTTGTCGGTTATGCCGGCGGTTTGCAGGCAAAGGCGGATCTTCTGAGTCTCGAATTCGATCTGTTCGGATGAAGGGCCGGATTGATTCACAGGGTACCGGGCGTGGTCTGTCTGTCCAGATACAAGGTCTCAATCAGCGTCTATGCTTGACGCCACGCAGCCAAACGACAACGCGATAAGGGGGGAAAATGCACATCGAGAGTCGGGCAGCTCAATACCTGCTCACAGCCGGGGCCCTGCTGTTTCTGCTCGGGCTCCTCGGCGGTTTCGCAATCCCGGATATGGTTAATCCGAGAATGGGGCTCTCCGCCCATCTTGAAGGCGTCTTGAACGGCATGTTCCTGATGTTGGTTGGCCTTGCGTGGTCAAGACTTAGACTCAGCTCGCGTCTCTCGGTACTTGCATACGGGCTGCTTCTTTATGGCGCGTTCGCGAACTGGCTTTTCATCACGTTAGCGGCCATTTTCGGAACCATTGCGCTGACGCCCATTGCCGGCGCGGGCCATACCGGCAGCGCATGGCAGGAGTCGCTCGTCGCGGCCGGATTGATATCGGTCGGTGTGGCAATGGTGCTGGGCGGCGCACTGCTGGTGCTGGGTTTTTACCGTGGCATACGCGTTTCTCCCGCGCCCGGCGCCTGAGCGGACATCGGGTCGCGCGGTCAGGAGATCGCCATCATCGTGTGTTGCGCAAATGCTTATCTGGCTGGTATCAGCAGACAGGCAAACAATGGAATGCCCGGGATGCGCCGACAGCATTCCCGCGCCGAGGGTGGCGGCGGGGTTGTGCGCGTCGTGGGGAATAGCATTATTGGCTCGCAAGGATGGCGCCAGGTTATGCGTCCCTGCAGCTCGGCCCGATGACAAGCGCTGTCCGTGGCAAAATGTTGCTGGCTAAATCCGCTGGCGGCCGGGCGATCTGTCGCAACGGCGCACACAACAAGCAAAATAACTGAAGGGGAAAACACAATGCTTCGGATGCTCAAAATCTCACTGATGCTGTTTGCCGCATTGATGTGTCTGGGTCACGCGATCAACAATATCTTCAACATCGGCGCGGCGATCGGCGCGGTCGGTTATGTCCTCGGAAATGTGGAGCACACGGTCTACCCGAGCTCGTTTTTTCCGCCGATAACCAGCCCCGCGCTACTGTGGCTGGCGCTCACCGTCATCATCGGTTGCGAGTTCGCCGCCGGGGCGTTGTTTGCGAAGGGAACCTGGGATATGTGGCGCGCGCGCCATTACCCGGCCGCGGAGTTCGCCGCCGCCAAGAAGTTCGCGGTCATCGGTGCCGGCGCCGCGATGTTCGTCTGGTTTGGGCTGTTCCAGGTGATCGGCGGCACGTTCTTTCAGCAATGGCAGACTCAGGCCGGCTGGCTGTCTTTGGAGGGCGCGTTCATTTATGCCGCGCTACCGACGCTCGCGGTCCTGTACACGGTGGGAACTCCCGACGACTACTGATGCCCGCCGGCCGCGGCATGTGCGCGCAAATCGCCAATGCCACCTGCGCCTTGCCACTGTGGCTGCGGCGGAGCGCTGCGCGAATATCTGCGGGAGAAAAAGAGAACGGCCGCCCGGAATTGCCCGGGCGGCCGCAATGATGCTGACCACAGGGGGGGGGATGGTCAGCCGTCGTCGCCCATAAATCCAAGCAGGTGGAGAAAACTGGTGAAGAGGTTGAAAACCGCCACGAACAACGTGACCGTGGCCATGATGTAGTTGGTCTCTCCTCCGCTAATGATGTTCTGAGTCTCGTACAAAATCAGACCGCTCATCAGCAGGATGAACAGACCGGACACCGCGAGAGACAACATCGGCATCTGCGCGAATACGGCAACGAGTCCGAGCACGAAAGCGGTCAGAATACCTACGAACAGGAAAGTACCGAACTTCGGCAGGTTGGCAACGGGCGTTGAGCGCGCGTACAGCGACATACCGAGGAACACAACCGCCGTGCCGCCCATCGCGGTGGCAACCATGGATGACCCGTTTGCCATCGCCAGGTAGGCATTGAGTATCGGGCCCAGCGTGTAACCCATGAAACCCGTCAACGCGAACACGGACGCAATTCCCCAAGCACTGTTGCGCAGTTTCGTCGTCAGGAACAGCAGGCCGAAATAGCCGCCCAGCGTCAGCAACAGACCCGGATGAGGCAACCCGAGGGCCGCGGACCCCATTGCGGTCAGCGCGCTGAAGGCCAGCGTCATCGCCAAAAGCCGATAGGTATTGCGCAGCACCGCGGCTGCAGATGCGCTGCCCGTTCCGGCTGCAGCGACAGTACCCGTCGCGAACCGGTCTCGCTCGGCGATCTGGGAATTCGACATCAGATTGGATCCTCTCTGGGAAAGTACTAGGGACGATCGAGGATACGTCAATCTTCCACTCGGATCATTCGTACTTTTAGTGCTTTTAGTTCGTTATTCTCGAACTTTTGCCAAACCGGATCCAGTCCTGATCAAGCCATCGCAGACAGCGTCTTTCGCACCCGAATCTGCAGGCCGGCCGCGACCAGACTCGCGCGGTGGATCGGCGACGTCTGCGCTCCGTGAGGCAGCAGCCTCGTCGCTTTAGCTTAAGACCCATCCAGGTTTGCGGCAATTCTCCTGCCGACGCATCACCGGAGTCTGACTTCAGTACGGGTTTTTCGAAGTTTTAATCAACTAGATTCCGCTTTACCGAAGTTATTATCATCCCGCATTGTCACTGTCGGCAGCGAAACCGGCACGCCGGGCTGGCGTGCGGACTCAACGGAGGACGAACATGCTGGATCTGAACAAAATCGTCAGCGGGCTCTCTAAAAGCGGCGCCGCATCGGGACTGGCCGGCGGACTCGCAGGTGGCGCGGTCGTCGGGGCGCTTGCTAGCAAGAAGGGGCGAAAGACTGCAGCCAAGGTCGCCCGGATTGGCGGTCTCGCGCTGGTCGGCGGTCTGGCCTGGAAGGCTTACGATAACTATCGGAACACCCGTGGGACCACGGCTATCGAACGATCGGACCGCGAGTGGGACAATCATGGCGAGGGCGACCGGCCGCGATCACCGGCGGCGCGGAATCCGGCTCTCGCCTCACCCGATGCATGGGAACACCTGCGCCGCCAGGATTTCGAGGCAGTCGCCTCCGAGCCGGCCGGCCCGGAATCCCGATCACTGCTGATCGTTCGCGCAATGATCGCAGCGGCGATGGCCGATGGACATCTTGACGCGGCGGAACAGGGCCGCCTGTTTCGCGAGATTGACCGTCTCGAACTGAGCACCGAAGAGAAAGGAATGCTGGTTGACGAATTGCGCCACCCGTTGCCGGTTCGTGAGCTGGTCGCAAGCTGCCCGGATCCGGAAACGGCCATCGAGGTATACGCCGCTTCGGTACTTGCGATCGACGAAACGCGTGAGGAGAGCAAGCCGTACCTCGCTACGCTCGCGCGGCGGCTGAATCTGCCGGAGACTCTCGTCGAATCCATACACTATCGGTCTTCGCAGCAGAAAAATGGATTCGCGCTGGCCGAACCCGCATAAGAGAATCGCCAGCACAGCCGATCTTCTGACCAACGGCTTGCCCGCGGGCAAGCCGTTCGCGACGGGGCCCATTGATGCGCAGCACCAATCACTCCCGGATTCGATCCATGCGGGTGCACCCGGCGAGTTGCTCCGCCTGAACCACGGAGACGGATACGATCAACTGCCGGGTCCGGCGACAGGCCCGTTAGTGGCGCTTGTCCGCCGCTGTTACGCCGCCATCATCGCCGTCGAAGGCAATCCGCCAGACGACATATCGGTGCTCGAGAACGTCGAGTTCGTGATGAAGGGCGGCGTGGTCAACAAGAACGAAACGGATTAAGTCGCGCCCGTCACCCGCCACAACTGATCGCGCTGCACAGCTATAGCGTTATCGTCATAAAGACGCTGTTCGGATCTTCAACGTAGTCGCCGAACGGCTCCCGGTAATGAAATCCGTAGCGCTCATACAACGCGCGCGCCGGCGCGAACTCGGCCATCGAGCCGGTCTCGAGACAGAGCCGGTGATAACCGCGCTGCCGCGCTTCGGCAAGGATTCTGTCGAGGATCGCCGACCCGACGCCGCGCCCTCGCCAACGCACCACGGTGCGCATCGACTTGATCTCGGCGCTGGCCGCATCAAGCTCCTGTAACGCCCCGCAACCGAGCAACTCATCGCCTTCCCACGCCGACCAGAACGTGACATCGGCGCCGCGCAGTTCATCGATGTCGAGCGCGTGAACGCTTTCCGAAGGCGTGATCGAATACATATGCTCGAGATGCTCGCCGAGCAAAGCGACAATCCGCAGATCGGTAATGTCATCCTCGCGGATAATCATCGGACGATTCCTGTCATTCGGTAACACAGCGGGCCGGCCATATTGTCCGGTCCGGTTCCGGTGTTGTGCAACCGCCCGCTGGCCTGCCCCGCCATGACCGCGGCTCGTTACCGGAATCCATGGTTGCAACAAAGCAGATGACGCCTTGCCGCGCCCGCCGCGTGGGCTGTCCGAACGGGGACATTAAACAAGGCGGCGCCGGGAAAATGACCTGCCCGTGCGGCAGCCACCACCGGTCCCCGGGGCGCAGCCAACCCGGCGCTGCTTGTCACCGTGCCGCGCCTGGCTGTCGCTGTCGCCGAAATCGATGACCTCAGCGAGCCGCCGCAGCACCGCCTCGTCTATTGAATCTATTCGCTTGCTCGTCAGGATCACGAGTCCCGGATTCGATTCGATCCGCTGCAGCATGTCACCGGTCTCAAGGTTAGCGCAGCGGTCATGGCTGTCTTTGACGTCGGTTCGCTCGCCGAACAACGCATCGGCCTCGTCAAACAACAACACCGCACCCTCTCTCTCCGCGATATCGAAAACTGCCTGAAGGTTTTTTTCGGTTTCGCCAATGTACTTGCCAGTGAGCCGGTCCGGTTCAACCCGGTAGATGGACAGGCCGAGCTCGTTGGCGAGCGCCGCAGCCGCCCGACCGGACCCCGGCGGGCCGGAGAACAACACCGCAGGCCGCGCTGGTTTTTCGCTTGCGCCGAAGCCTCGCGCAAGCGATTCGCGGCCGCGTATACCTTCGGCAACCGCGCGAAGACGCTCGCCGCCCGAAGCCGGCAACGAAAGATCCGTGATGCTCGCCCCCGAGTCCCGCCGCCTTGCCAGTCGCGAAAGCGCCGCTGAGGTCGCGCAGGCGCCGGTTTTGCTATCCTTGCTCACAATTAGGAAGCATAGCCGGCGTTTGCCGAATTGACCCGCCGTGGACGGTGCCTGAGCCAACGCCCCAGCCCAGCCCGCGATCGGATCGCCGATACAAAAGTAGCCGCTCTGTCGCGCGGGCCACACATCAGAGGTGGGTAATGCGAGAACACATGAAGCAAGATATTCGCAGCGCGCGCCGCCGTATCACTCGTCTGAGCGGAATCCTGATTGCAACGATCGCGCTCCTGGCCACCACCGCTTGCGGCCATACCGGACCGGCCGCTATCCAGAACGGACGGCTGAGCTACAACGAGGCGATCCTCGCTACCGACAATCAACAGATGCTGCTGGCAGTGATCAAGGAACGGTATGCGGAACGCGCCGAGCTGGTGGCGGTTGCAAGTATCACCGCGAACATCCGGGTCAGCGTCGGGGCCGCAATCGAGGTCGGGGTCGGCGATTCGGACACCTACGACGGCAACCTGACGCCATTTTCCGCCGGCGCAACCTATGATGAGAACCCGACGATCTCCTATGTGCCGGTCAGCGGCGCACAGTACATTCGGAAGTTGCTCGCGCCGATACCGCTCGAGGGACTCGCGCTGCTGACGGGATCGGCCCGCAATCCGGCGCCGATCTGCAGGATGTTCATTTCCAAGGTCAACACGATCAAGAACTCTGATCATTCATTCACCGCCCCCGATCCGCGGTTCGATCGTTTCGTCGAACTGGTGTCGCAACTGGTGCACCAGCGGGACCTGCATTTTGCGATCGACCCGGAGCATGGCGACCAATTGGTCATTGTCATCGACCGAAGCACCGACACGAGCGCCGTTGCGGCAGCCGAATTGCTGGAGCTCCTCGACCTGTCATCGCTTGATTCCGGGAATAGCACTCTCACGATACCGATTGTGATGGCTCCCGATGCACGCGCCAGGGGAGGAATAGGAATTATGACCCGGTCGGTCTATGACCTCGTCGACATTCTCGCGAGTGCAGTCACAATACCGCCGGCCGACCTCGCGGATGGTGTCGCCACGAACCATCCCGCGCCCAGTTATCTCGGCGAACAACTCAAGGTGAACTGGAGCGAGGATCGCCCGGATCGCGCCTACGTGGCAGTACCGTTTCGCGGCGGCTGGTTTTCCATCGACGAGCGCGACACGCCCACAAAGGAGTTTTTTCGCATCCTGACCGGGCTGTGGTATACGGCAATTTCGGACAGCAAGGATAAATCCGGCACTCCGGTGCTGACGGTGCCGGTAAGCCGATAACTCCGAACGCCGATGCTGCTTTGCGCTGCGCCCCAGTCAATAAGTCCCGTGGCCGTGTGCTCGGCGCGGCGCGCGGGCAGGCTCGATTACGTTGCCAGCGTCAGGATAAGCGGAGTAAAGACGCCGATCCGGGATGCGACTGTCACCCACCGCTAAACCGGTGAGACCACTGCACCGCTTGCCGCCCCTGATAGCGCGTTGCCTGACAGCCGAGGAATTAAACGCCGCTTGCCTATCGCCAGCAATCACCCTGGAGGGAGAGCACCATGCCTTATATCGACGGATTCGTAGCCGCAGTGCCGACGGCAAACAAAGCGGCCTACAAAAAACATGCCGAGGATGCCGCGGCGGTATTCAAGGAGCACGGCGCCCTGAAACTGGTCGAATGCTGGGGCGACGATGTGCCGCCGGGCGAGGTCACATCATTCCCGATGGCAGTAAAATGCCGCGATGACGAAACCGTTGTGTTCTCGTGGATCTTGTGGCCGTCGCGCGAAGCGCGCAACGCCGGGATGGAAAAAGCCATGACGGACCGCCGGCTGCAGCCGGACGTGAACCCGATGCCGTTCGATGGCAAGCGCATGATCTTTGGCGGATTCGAAATGATCGTCGACGCGTAATCGCAGCACAACAAACAGCAACGAGCATCCGGAGAGCGAAATGAGCAAGACTATCGTCAAGACAGACAAGGCACCGGACCCGGTCGGACCGTATTCGCAGGCCGTTGTGCTGGATGGCTGGGTCTGGACCAGCGGACAGGTTGCGCTGGATCCCGCCACGGCCACGCTGGTCGGCACTGACGCCGCCACCCAGGCAGAACAAACCCTGAAAAATCTCCGCACGGTCCTTGAGACTGCCGGAGCGAGCCTCGACCAGGTCGTTCGCTGCACCGTCTACCTGACCAGCATGGATGACTTCGCCGCAGTGAACGAAGTGTACGCGCGCTTTTTCACCGCTTCGCATCCGTCGCGCTCCTGTGTCGAGGTGTCGCGGCTGCCGGTCGGCGCCCTGGTGGAAATTGACGCGGTGGCGAGAACCGGGGCCTGACCCGCTCGTCCAACCCGACAGTTGCCAACCGCGATAACTCTGAACGGCAGGAGAAAAAGATGGGAATCGCCGAAAACAAACAACTGGTGCTCGATTTCTATACGGCCGGCGACCGCGGCGACATGGATGCCTGCCTGGCTATGCTCGCCGACGACGTCAGCTGGTCCAATATCGGCACGACTCGCTTCTCCGGTACGTTCGTCGGCAAACAGGCCGTCGTCGAGAAACTGCTCGGTCCGTTGTTGGGGCTGCTGAAAAATGGCATCGCCTCGCGACTGGAGAACCTTGTCGCCGAGGGCGATGTCGTCGTCGCACTGACAGAGGGCCGCGCTGAAACCGTCGACGGCACGCCCTACAACAACACCTATTGCCAGGTGATTCGCATTCGCGACGGCCGGATCGCCGCCGTGAAGGAGTACTTCGACACCGCACTCGCGGATGCGGTATTCGGGCGGCGGCCGGAATCCGAATGAGCTCATTCGAGTGGCGACAACGGGAGAGACAATGACACCCGCCTGGGTGAAGCCGCTCCTCGCCGCCGCGCTGACCGCGAGCCTGGTCACTACCGCGACCGGCGCCGACGAGCCCTATCTTTTCGTACTCGGCGTCACCCAGGATGCCGGCTACCCGCAAAGCGGCTGTTACGAACCCCATTGCATGCCGGGCTGGCGCGATCCGCGGCTGCGCCGCAGCGCGGCATCGCTTGCGCTAATCGATCCTTCCGCAGGCGAGAAGTTCCTGTTCGAGGCGACGCCGGATTTTCCGGCGCAACTGTACGATCTCGAGCGCGAAGCGCCGTCCGACCGGTTCCGCCTTGGCGGAATATTCCTGACCCACGCCCACATCGGGCATTACGCCGGCCTGATGTTCCTCGGTCACGAGGCAATGGGCGCTGCGGCCGTACCCGTCTACGCGATGCCGCGGATGACCGAATATCTGCGGAGAAACGGACCGTGGAGTCAGCTCGTGGAGTACGAGAACATCATGCTCGAGCCGTTGCGTGACGGCGAATCGGTGAACCTCGGCCGGATCATTGTGACGCCGTTCCTGGTCCCGCACCGTGACGAATACTCCGAGACGGTGGGATTCCGTATCACGGGCCCGGCGAAGACAGCAGTGTTCATTCCCGATATCGAGAAGTGGTCTGCATGGGACACCGGCCTCGCGACGCTGGTGCGGTCGGTCGACTATGCGCTGATCGACGCGACCTTTTTCGCCGACGGCGAATTACCCGGCCGTGACATGTCGAAAGTACGGCACCCGTTCGTGACCGAGAGCATGGCCGCGCTTGACGAACTCTCCGGGTCCGAGCGCAAAAAAGTCTGGTTCATCCATATGAACCACACCAACCCGCTGCTCGACAAAGACAGCGAGCAATCCCGACTCGTGACATCGCGGGGATTCAATATTGCGATCGAAGGCACGCGCCTCGATCTCTGAGCTGCCGCCTCGCGCCCGCGCAACGGGGTTGTATTGGCATCGCACGCGCCAGATACTTGCACGCATTCAAATGACGATAATCGTTACGAGATCACGATGAACCGTTTCCGTGGCGCTGCGTTGCCGGCACTTTCAATCGTGCTCCCCGCACTGATGCCCTCGACTCCACGCAGGGAGCTGCAGGCGTTGCAACCTGAGAATTCCGGGATGGCGAAATGAACTGGGCGGAAATTGCATCGGTGTCGGTGACGTTGTTCTTCGTCATGGATCCGCTCGGCAACATCCCAATCTTCAATGCGGTGCTGGCCGGCTGCGACAACACCCGCCGGACCCGGATCGTCGCGCGCGAACTGTGCCTCGCACTGTTAATCCTGCTCGGATTCCTGTTTGCCGGCAACGCGATCCTCGGGTTCCTCGGCCTTAGCCAGTCGTCGCTGAGCATCGCCGGCGGCTTGTTGTTGTTCATCATCTCATTGCGGATGATCTTCCCGAAACCGGTGGCAGTTGAGGACATTGACGGCGCCGAGGATCCATTCCTGGTGCCGCTCGCGATCCCGTTGATTGCGGGCCCCTCGACGATCGCGATGCTGCTGCTGTTGAGTTCCAGTCAGCCGGGACGGATGCTCGACTGGAGCCTTGCCTTGTTTCTCGCATGGCTTGGCACGACAGTACTGCTGATCTCATCGCCGATCCTGATGAAAGTGCTCGGTACACGCGGATCGCGCGCACTCGAGCGGCTGATGGGGATGATCCTGGTGATCATGGCCACACAGATGCTGCTGAATGGCATCCGTGATTTTGTTAACAGCCTGTAGAGGCGCTGCGCCGACTCGGAGATCTGTTTATGCCAACCCTCCCGCTCGCCACCTGGCACGAACTGGTCCGGACCCGCAATCCGGCCGGTCTCGATGCACTGCTCGCAGACGACGTGGTTTTCTACTCGCCCGTGGTTCACACCCCCCAGCGCGGCAAAACCATCACCGCGAAATATCTCGGTGCCGCGTTTCATGTGTTCTTCGATGAGTCGTTTCGTTACGTTCGCGAGATCGCCGACGATCATGGCGCGGTACTCGAGTTCGAGGTCGAAATCGACGGCATCTCGGTCAACGGCGTCGACATGCTGAAGTGGAACGAGGACGGGCGAATCGTCGAGTTCAAGGTAATGATCCGCCCTCTGCAGGCGATCAACCTGATTCACCAGAAAATGGCAGCAATGCTGGCGTCGGCTCGCCACGACAGCGGACAGAACGGCTTTGCGCCAGCCGGCTGAAAGCGCTGCAAGCAATATGGAAACAATCCGCCACACCATCGACATCGATTGCTCGCCGAGAGCGCTATACGAATACATCGCGCAGCCGTGGCGCTGGCACGAGTGGCACCCCAATTCGAAACCGGCCCAGGGCCGGCAAACCGAACTCAGCAAAGGCGATACGTTCGAGGAAGTGTATGAGATACGCGCGCTGCCATTCCTGCCGCTCACGCTGCGCCGGCTGCTGCAGTGGCGGGTTGTGGAGGAATCGCCCTATACCTACTGGGAGATCGAGGCCACGACCAAAGATGGCCTGATCAACATCGCGTACAACTACGAACCGGCAGGCGACGCGGTCCGATTCACCCGCACCGTGAAATTCAGTTTGACGGGCATTACAAGGCTGCTTTCCTCGCTGCTGAAAAAGCGCAATACGGAAATGTCCGAAGTGGCGCTGGCCAATATGAAACGGGTTATGGAGACAAACGCGCAGCGGCCAAAGCGTCAGCCCGGCGGCGACCGTCGGCGATGATCCGCGACGCGACCGAAACGGACTTCGACCGTATCGTCGACCTGAATGCCGCATCGTCCCACCTGACCAGCGCGATGAATCCGGCTCGGCTAGCCAGTCTGCATGCGCAGAGTGCGTATCACCGCGTTACCTGCGTTGGCGACAACGTCGCCGGTTTTTTACTGGTGTTCGACCAAAACGCGTCCTATGACAGTGTGAACTACCGCTGGTTCGTCGAGCGCTATGAGCATTTTCTCTACATCGACCGGATCGTCGTCGATGAAAGCTATCGTGGTGCGGGGCTCGGATCGGCGCTTTACCGCGACCTGTTTGAGTTCGCCCGTGATAGCGGCGTGCAAATGATTACCTGCGAGTACAACCGGTTTCCGCTCAACGCCGTCTCACGTGAGTTTCATGCCAGCTTTGGCTTCTCCGAGGTCGGCACACAGTGGCTCGAAGGCGGCAAGAAACAGGTGTCACAGCAAATGGCTTTCGTCGCGCCGGAGCAGCCGTGAGCGTCGACTATTCGAAACCCGGTGTCGATCGACCCGAAATCCTGCTGGTCTACGACAAGCAGTGCCCGGCCTGCGATGCATATTGCCGGCTGGTCCGGATCCGCGACACAATCGGCGACCTCAAAATCGTCAATGCACGTGAGCACAACGAAGTCGTGGACGAGATTACAGCGCAAGGTTTCGATATCGATCAGGGCATGGTGCTTAAAATGGGCGAACAACTCTACTATGGCGCCGACGCAATCCACGCGCTCGCGCTGATCGGCAACCGCTCGGGCTTCTTCAACCGCCTCAACTATCGCATTTTCAGTTCCGCACGTAGCGCTGCGGTTCTCTACCCGATACTACGGTTTTTCCGCAATTTGCTGCTGAAGATTCTCGGCCGGACGAAGATCAACAATCTCGAGTTGCCCGGCAACGACCGGTTCTGAGCGATAGCCATACGCCTGGCGATGCTCTGCGCGCAGACCCGGCCACCCTGCAGCATCAGCGGCGAACACGGCTCGGCCCGATCCTCCGTTGCTGGCCCACAGGCCTGAATGAACGGCGTGAGTACCCGTGAATCAGCGCCCGGTACGGAAGAACATTGCGCGCAGGCGCCGGCGCAGCGGAAAATAGACACCTGCCGTTCAGGCCCGGCGAAATCGACGATTTGTGTCGAGCCGGGAGGCGGTCGCAACACCCGGGTGAGCGCCATGAGTTCCGAAACTCGCAAAGAGATCAGGTTTTTCGTGTCCTACGCACACGAGGATGACGAGTACGTGGAACCGTTCCTGCACGGCCTCAAAGAGATGCTGGCACCCTCGAAGACGTATCACTTCAGGTTCTGGCAAGACGTCGACATTCTGCCCGGCGAGACATGGCCAAAGGAGATCCGCCATGCTCTGGAGTCCTGTACGCTCGGTCTCCTGCTCGTATCGCCGGCCATGCTGGCGTCGCCATACATCCTGGAGGAGGAACTGCCTGCATTCGTCGGCAGCGGGGACAAACCCGTGATCCCGGTGATGCTGAAAAAAATCAATTTGAAGCGTCATGACCTGAAGGGACTGCAGGAAGCGCAATTGTTCCGCCTCAAGGCCGGACCGAATAACTACCGGTCATTCGCCCAGTGCGGCTCCTCGCAGCGCGGTGACTTTTTTTACGACCTGCACGAGAAAATAGAAGAACGTCTCGACAAGCTCCTGAAGTAATCCTCGTTTCGCGGTCCAGGCGCTGCTGCAAATGACCCCGCCCTGCCAAGACCCTGCAGCCACGAGGCGATCCGGCAATGGCGATCCCTGTCCGCACCGATACGCTGCTGGAGTGATCGGCTCGATTGCGTCACTATACGCAGATGGCGCCCGGGGGGGCATCCGGAAGATATCAATGTGGACCTGACCGCACACTGGGCCGGTTTTGCGGCCGTCATCATTTTCGTGCTCGGTTATGCGCTGGTGGTAACCGAGGAGTTCACCAGTCTGCGAAAATCCAAGCCGATGATTCTCGCATCCGGGATCATCTGGACCCTCATCGGTTTTCAATATGCCGGTTCCGGTCTGGGTCATGCCGCCGAAGAAGCCATCGAGCATTTTCTGGTCGAATTCGCCGAACTGTTCCTGTTCCTGTTGACGGCGATGACATACGTCAACGCAATGAGCGAGCGTCGGGTCTTCGATGCGCTGCGTTCATGGCTGGTGCACCACGGGTTCAGCTATCGCCGGCTGTTCTGGGTTACCGGCATCATCAGTTTCTTCCTGTCTCCGGTCATCGACAACATGACTACCGCTCTCGTGATGAGTGCGGTAATCCTCGCCGTCGGTCAGGGCAATGTCCGCTTTGTCAGCCTCGCCTGCATAAACATCGTCGTAGCCGCCAATGCCGGCGGTGCGTTCAGCCCCTTCGGCGATATCACAACATTGATGGTGTGGCAAAAGGGAATTATCGATTTCCACGTTTTCTTCAAGCTGTTTATCCCCTCGGCGATCAACTACCTGGTACCGGCAACGATCATGTCTTTCGCCATGCCGCGGGGACGCCCGGCAAGCGATGACGAGGTCGTCGCCATGAAACGCGGTTCGGTCGCGATCATGCTGCTGTTCGCGTGCACCATCGCGACCGCGGTTTCATTCCACAATTTCCTCGGACTGCCCGCCTTTCTCGGCATGACGACGGGCCTCGCGTATCTGAAGTTCTTTGGCTACTACCTGCGCAAAACGCATATTCCGGTAGCGAGCGAGTCCCTGGCCTATGGCGAGACCGGCGATGTGCAGGCATTCGATTCCTTTCGCGAGGTCGCACGCGCGGAATGGGACACGTTGTTGTTCTTTTTCGGCGTAATCATGAGTGTGGGCGGGCTCGGATTTATCGGTTATCTCGATAATCTTTCCGGCTTTCTTTACACCGAACTCGGTGCCACCACGGCAAACGTAATGGTCGGAGTCATGTCCGCGGTGATTGACAATATCCCGGTCATGGTAGCGGTGCTGCAGATGCAGCCCTCGATGGATACAACCCAATGGCTGCTGGTAACGCTGACCGCCGGAGTCGGCGGCAGCATGCTATCCATCGGCTCTGCTGCTGGCGTGGCGCTGATGGGGCAGGCGCGGGGAATGTACACCTTTTTCCGCCACCTGCGCTGGACACCCGCGATCGCGCTCGGCTACGCCGCCAGCATCTGGGTTCATATGCTGATCAACGGCTAATCACCGGGGGCGACTGAGCCGCAATCAGCCACGATCGCAGACCGGTCCGAGAGCGCCGAGACCAGCGGGATGTCACCCAGCTAGCCACGCTCGTGCCCCATCCTCGGGAAATGCGATCGGCTACCCCGGAAGAGTGGCACGGGGAAACCGGCCCACAGGTGTGCTATTTTTTGCGCCGGGGACAAACCCGTTGCAGCGAGCCGTCGAGCCAGGCTGCAACGGGCATCGACAAGCTGGAGGTCACAATAATGCGAAAAACTCTCGGATTACCGGTGCTGCTGTTCGTTACGCTGTTGCTGAGCGGCTGCGGCTACAACGCGATGAACGCGGGCGATGAACAAATCAAGGCAGCCTGGTCGGAAGTTCTCAACCAGTACCAGCGCCGCGCCGACCTGATTCCAAACCTGGTCAAGACCGTGGAGGGATTCGCCCAGCAGGAGCGCGACGTGCTCGTAGGCGTAACGGAAGCACGCTCCAAGGTCAGCTCGATCCAGGCGACGCCGGAAATGATCAACGATCCCGCGGCCTTCGCCAAGTTCCAGGCCGCGCAAGGCGAGTTATCCAGCGCATTGTCGCGACTACTGGTAACGGTCGAGCGTTATCCGGAGCTAAAATCCGATGCTAACTTCCGCGATCTGCAGGCCCAGCTCGAGGGCACCGAGAACCGGATTACCGTGGCACGCAAGCGCTACATCGATTCGGTGCAGGAGTACAACACGATCGTCCGCTCATTCCCGACCAACCTGACCGCGATGCTTTTCGGCTTCGACGTCAAGCCAAATTTCAGTGTCGAGAATGAGGCCGAAATCGCGAAGCCACCCGAGGTCTCGTTCGGCCAGGACAACTGAGCTCGCAATGGCGGCTGTCTCGCGGATAGTCGCGGTTATCGTCGCGCTCGGCTTGCTGCTGGGCGCGGCGTTCGCGTCGGCACAATCGCTGCAGGACGTGCCGGAGCTGAGCGAACGCGTGACCGACCTGACCGGCACACTGAGCGGTCAGGCTCGTTCGGCGCTGGAGCTGAAACTCAAATCGCTCGAGACGCAGACAGGCAGCCAGGTGGCGGTGCTGATCGTCGCCACGACCGGGCCCGAACCCATCGAGGCTTATGCGCTGCGTGTCGTCGAGGCGTGGCAACTCGGGCGCGAGAAGATCGACGACGGCGTGTTATTCCTCGTCGCAATGAATGATCGCCGCATGCGTATCGAGGTCGGATACGGTCTCGAGGGGGCCCTGCCGGACGCCCGCGCAAAACGCATTATCGAGGACATCGTCGCGCCGAAATTCCTCAGCGGTGATTACCCCGGCGGTATCGAGGCCGGCGTCGATGCAATTGCCACGGTTGTCAGGGGTGAACCGCTGCCGCGCCCGCAGCCGCCACAGGCAACCACAGGCGGTTTCAGTATTTTCAGCCTGCTCCCGGTCATCCTTATCGTATCGATGGTGCTCGGCGGGTCGTTCAAGCGCTCGCTTGGCACGCTGCCGGGCGCCCTGGTTACCGGCGGCATCGTCGGGTTTATCGGCTGGCTTATGGTGGGTCTGCTTGGCGCCGCCATAGTCGCCGGTATCGTTGGTTTCCTGGTCACACTTTTCACTGCCATGGGTCCCGGTAGCTGGAGCAGTTCCGGGCATGGCCGTGGTGGTTTTGGCGGCGGATTCGGCGGCGGTGGTGGCGGATTCGGCGGCGGCGGTGGCGGCGGCTTCAGCGGCGGCGGCGGCAGTTTTGGCGGCGGCGGCTCGTCGGGGGGGTGGTAAGCGGCATGATGACGGCGACAGGAAGGTACTTCCGCAACCTGCTGACCACGCGGTTCGCGCTCACTCGCACGTTTCCGGTTCGCGTTCTGGACAGTATCGAGCGCGCTATCAAGGTATCGGAAACCCGGCACGGCGGAGAAATTGGATTTGCGATCGAAACCGCGCTGGATTTGCCAGCGCTGATCCACGGCACTACCCCCCGCGACCGGGCGATAAAAGCGTTTTCCGACCTGGGCATCTGGGATACCGCGGCAAATAACGGTGTCCTGATCTACATCCTGCTCTCCGAAAGAGACATCGAGATTGTCGCTGACCGCGGGTTCAAGACCTGTGTCCAGCCATCCGAGTGGAAACGCGTTTGCGATCACCTCCGGCAGACATTCAAAGAGAAGCAGTTCGAGAAAGGCTCGCTGCAGGCGATCGAAGAAGTGACGGAAATTATTGCTCGCCACTTTCCTCACACCCCGGGCGATATCAATGAACTCCCCAATCGACCGGCTATTATTTAGAGCGGTCGGCTTTTTCCCCGGCCATCTGTCGCCGCGGAGACGGACATTGCGATGAACGAGACGCTCCTGATCAGCTTGCAGCCGCAATCCGGCAGTGATGCAAGCGGTTGCACGGCCCTGTTGCTATGACGCGGCCGACCCGGTTCGACCCGAGCCTTAACTGCGTGGGCGTTACCCGCGACCTCGAGGCGATGCTCGTGTCCGCGCAACCGGACCCGCCGGTAGCAGTCACCGGACTGACCATTGGTATCGCGACGATGACGGAAAATGCGCCGCACGGTGGCGAGATGCATCCCGACGGCGACGAAGTGCTTTACCTGATCAGCGGCAGCGTCAATGTCGTATTCGAGGACGAAACTATCGACGCGGTTGCCATGAAACCCGGCGATGGCCTGATCGTGCCGAAAGGCACCTGGCATCGGGTCGATATTCTCGAGCCAAACCAGATTTTCTATGCGACGCCGGGACCACGCGGCGAGTACCGCGCAATCGCCCAGTAACACCGGACCGCGGCGGCCGTGGACGGGCAGAGCGGATGGCGGCCGTTCGTCAGCGCCATGCGCGCCAATCCGGCCACCACCGGAATCCGCGCCGCTCCCGGTCCGCACAAGGAGACAACCATGATTCCAAGAACGGTCCTTGCCACGGCAACATTGTGCGTCGGGCTTTTTCAGTGCGTCCAGGCTGCCGATTTCTCGTATGCCTCGATCGCCAAGCGTCATCCCCAAACCCGGCCCGACGCCGCGACTGTCGAACGCGCGCGTATGGACGGCGAATGCCTGGTCGGTCTCAAGCAACTAAACTTCCAGAAACGCCACGATTTCGACCCGGTAGCAGAATGGACAAACTACCGTTCACTTTCGTTGCTGGAGCAATATCCGCCATGTGCCGTGCTGATCATGATCGAAGTCGCGCGCGCTCATCTTGTCGACGAGAAAGCCGAGTAGAGACCGCACCGGGTCGCGGACGGAGCGGCGGACAACAGGAGTAGCAATATGAGCGATGCCCGACTCCAGCTGCAAATCGATGCGGCCAGCGCATACGAGGATCTGTTCGTCCCCGCCCTGTTCGGGCAATGGACTTCGCGGATTGCGGAATCTGCCGATGTCGGCCCGGGTCAGCGTGTACTCGATGTCGCCTGCGGCACCGGGGTACTCAGCCGCGAAGTGGCGAGGCGGGTGGGCGATGACGGACACGCGGCCGGGCTCGATCTGCTGCCGGGCATGCTCGAAGTGGCAAGACGCGTCTCACCCGAGATCGAATGGCGCCAGGGCAATGCCGCAGCGCTACCCTGGCCGGATCAGACATTCGACGCGGTGGTGAGTCAGTTCGGAATGATGTTCTTCCCCGAACCGGAGCAGGCGCTGCAGGAAATGCTCAGGGTTCTGGTTCCGGGCGGTAGAATTGCCGTTGCAGTCTGGGACGCGATCGAGACGATGCCCGCGTATGCCGAAGAGGTTGCACTGCTGGAACGCTTTGCGGGAAGCGCAGCCGCCGACGCCCTGCGCGCGCCGTTCACGCTGGGCGAGCGCAAGCAACTACACGAGATCGCGCGTGCGGCCGGTGCCGCCGATATCGCCGTCGAGACCCTTGCCGGCATGGCGTGTTTTCCGGGCATCCGCTCGCTTGTCGAGGCCGACCTGCGGGGCTGGCTGCCGGTGATGGGCATATTTCTCGAAGAGCCGATGATTCAGCAGATCCTGGCCGAGGCTGAGGTAACCCATGCCAACTACATCGATCCGCGGGGCCGCGCGGTGTTCGCACTGTCGGCGCACATACTCACCGGTGCGAGGACGTAGCACGTGACAACCGCCACTGAACGCCCGGGCAGATACTGCGTCGGAACTTCCGGCCGGAGAACTTCATTCGCCGCCCGAACCGGTCGGGCGCTATTCGCACACCTGCTGATACTGGGACTTGTCGCAACAGCAGCGCCGGCACGAGCGGAGGAACCGGTCACAGTGATCGAGCGCGACGGGACCGGCAACTGGGACCTGGAAAACGTCGCGGCATTCAAACGCGACATCGGTGCAACCAACGAGATTCAGGTTTCGGTGCACCTCGACCTTGAATTGCCGGAACACGCCCGCACCGCTGCGGAGGCAATTCGCCTGTGCGGCGAAGCCAAGGCGGTCGCGTACACGCTGGAGACCGCGCTCGGTCCGCATTTGCTGAAGGTGATGCCACAGAAATGGCCGACAATGCGGATTCGCAACTACGTCGTGACAGCCGCCGGCGTCGATTCGCTGCTTGCCAGCGTGGAGGTCCGGGCAATCATGCGGTGGATGGATGCGTACGGCGGCTTCACCGAGTCCTATGCGCCGAGCGAAAACGAAGTCCCTGGGGAAGCGGCCGCCGAACACCCAAATCCGTTCCGTTGCACAACAGGCGCCTAACCGGTGACGAAGACCGATACAGCAAAGTCTCTCGGCCAGCATCATTTCGCGGACAGGGACAGCTGGCGCGCGTGGCTGGAAAAAAATCATGCCTCCTGCCGCGGCATATGGCTGGTCTTTTTCAAGAAACACACTGGCCGGACCTCGATCTCTTACGACGCTGCGGTAGAGGAAGCGCTGTGCTTCGGCTGGATAGACAGCTTGATCCGACGTCTCGATGAGGATCGTTTCGCGCGCAAATTCACGCCCCGCACCGACCCAACGAAATGGTCTGCGGCCAACCTGCGTCGGGTTCGCAAACTGATCGATAGCGGTCGCATGACGGCCGCTGGCCGCAAAAAAATCGCCGTGAATGCGAAGCCTTTGCCGGCCGTGTCATCGCGTCCGATCGAACCGCCGCCGTTCGTTGCTGCCGCGCTATCGTCCAACCCGGCCGCGGCAACGTATTTCGCGAGCCTTGCCGCGTCCTGCCGGCGCGACTATTTACACTGGATCACCTCGGCCAAACGCGAATCGACGCGCAAACGCAGACTCGACCAGGCTATCGCGATGCTTGCCGCAGGGAAAAAACTGGGCATGAAGTGAGTTGCGCTGGTAGCCTGTGCGCCGCGAATTGCGGAGAAAAGAGTCAATTGCCTTGTACCTGATGCGTCACTTACTGATCGATCCGTTTGCCGGACGCCAACGTCTGTGGATCGTATTCTGGTTGTACTGGCTGGCCGGGCGTTTCATCATCGAGCGGATTATCTGGTCCTTGTCGCACGACCAGGCCAGCGCGATAGAGACCACCATTTACTGCACCGGTATCTGGGCTGTCTATTCATGCATCGCGCTGTGGCGCTGCGCCCCGAATACCGATTTTCGCTGGCTGGGATATGCAGCGAGGGGCATCGCCGTATTGAACATGGTGCTGGTTCCGGTCGCCTTTTATCTGGTCATTACCGATCAGCTTGGCGCCGCTGTAGACTAATCTGCTCTGCCAGCTTCGCGTGACGATTCGCAAAACCGGGACAAGCTTTCTGTGAGCAGAAAAGAAGAAATTGCCGCATTCATGGCCCGTGAGTTTCCGCAGTCGAAAATTGTGGTCGAATCAATCGGCGACAAGTCGGCCATAGTTCGGCACAAGATCGGCATCGACGAACTGCGTCCGGGCAACACTGTCGCAGGTCCGGTCATGATGGGATTGGCCGACGCCGCGATCTACGTTGCGATACTGGGCGAGCTGGGTCTGGTGGCATTGGCGGTGACGACCAATCTGAACATCAATTTTCTACGCAAGCCCAGCGCCAATGCCGACATCATCGCCCGTTGCGCACTGATAAAGATCGGCACCCGCCTCGCGATCGGCGAAGTCTTCCTGTATTCGGAGGGTGACGAAGAACCAGTCGCACACGCGGTCGGCACTTATTCGATTCCACCGCCAACAAATCAGGCCTGAGAAGCGGCACGGCCGGCGTAATGGACTACACTCGATCCTGTCGACCGGTTAAAGGCATAAGCACATGGCAAACACAGCTAGCGTGCCCGGTCAGGGTGCAGGCACACGTCACCATAAACCGCGGCGGTGCGCGGTTTTCGAACCGCTGCACTCCGCACTTGGCACCCGAGGAGAACCACGACAATGTCAACAGATGCAACAGACATTCACGCCGCAATTCGCGCCGCCTACGACGTATTCGAATCCACCTTTGCCCGCGGCGATGCCGCTGGTATGGCCGCGTTGTACACGTCCAACGGGATGTTATTGCCCACGGGCACCGGCATGATATCCGGGAGCCAGGCGATCCAGGATTTCTGGCAGGGCGCCATGGATATGGGCGTGGCCACGGCGAAGATCGATATCGCCGAAGTGAGCGGACATGCGGATGTCGTGGTCGACGTCGGTCACTACACGCTGGGCGCCGCGAATGGCGATGTAATGGATAACGGCAAATACATCGTCATATGGCGAAACGAAAACGGGCGGTGGAAACTACATCGCGATATCTGGAATTCAAACACCGCAGACGCCGGCTGACGGCGGCGCCCGGCAAGGGCACCGCACGAGAGGCACCGGCACCGGTAATGGACATCTTCGAATACCTGTCAGTCGCGATCTCGATTGTTCTCGCAATGGGGCTCGCCACGCTGCTGCGTGCGTTACGCGACGTTCTGGCGCCGCCCCGACGTTACTGGGTGCACGCGCTGTGGGTGTTGCAGGTCGCATTTCTGCATGTCCAGTTGTGGTGGGCATACTGGGACTATTCATCCGGGGTCGTCTGGACATTTCCCAAATTCATCCTGCTGCTCTTTCCACCGGCAACGCTTTACCTGATCGCGACGGCGCTGGTCGGAGCAGAAAATGATGCCTCATGGCGTGAGTATTTCTACCGCGTGCGGCGCTGGTTTTTCTCCCTCATATTGCTCTACATGCTATCGGCGGTGTGTATCTCATGGCTCGTCCGCGGAGTACCGCTGACCCACCCATACCGGATACTCCAGGGGTTGCTGATAATCGTATCCATTGTCGGACTCAACTCACGCAGCCACCCGGTTCATGTCGCCCTGGTCTCGATAACCATCGCGTTGTACTTTTTCTCGCAGATCATGTTCCGGTTTTTCCCGAACCCGCTCGGTTCGCAATAGACCGGGCCGGGGTGTGCTGCCGGTCCGGGAGCTTCCAGCGCAGGCCGAGGCCTGCGTTTTTGGGGTCAACACGGCGGCAACTGTTACCCGCTTTGCCCTAATCCTGCCTTGACGGGCATGTTGCGCACCCGGGTTGACCCCATCCTCTACAATAACCGGGAGATTGCGAACAACAGGACAAGCCAACCAATGTCTGCAAAATTTGCGGCCCGTTCCCGCACCGCGGCCGGTGGCCCGGTCAGTCGCGGGAGGCGAGACAGTTTCTTACTCGCGGTAATGTTTCTGCTGTCCTCTTGCGCGAGTGGCCCGCAATCGCCAGCCCATGCCGTGCCGTCGGATTACTATCACTGGAACGAGGCGGCGACGGATCGTCCCGCCGGCTGGGTAGTAATTCTGCCGGGATCGAGCGGACTGTCCGTTTTCGACGACGACCGCCATTACTTCGACGCCGCAAACCGCTACAACGAACTCGGATTCGATGTTCTGGTGGTCGATTACAAGCCCGCGGTTCGCGCCTCGGCCAATGCCCCGGAAGGCGCTTCACCCGGGGGAAAAATCGAATGGATAACCGAACGTGCGATCGAATGGATGTGGCATGAACATCCGCGCACCCGGACCCGCCAGGGCGTCATCGCGGCCTGGTCACTCGGCGCCGAGGGTGCGATGCGATTGGTCAATGACGATCGCAAGACAAAGTCGCTGCAAATTGGATCCGCGGTTTTCTTCTACCCCACCAATTTCGAACAGGTGGAACTCGACAACCAGGTCCCGTTACTGATCCTGATCGGAGATAACGATGATGTCACCCCGGCAGCCGCCGCCCGCGCAATGGTGGAAAACCGTAGCCCCGGGACAGCGGCGGTAGAACTCATCGTCTATCCGGGCGCCCGCCACGGCTTCGATATAGAAAGCCTGAAAACGCCCCGCACGATCAGGCTGCTGCCGATGTTCGGACCGTCCGCGACTTTCTTCTATGACCCGGACGCTGCGCGCGATGCCAGCAAGCGGGTCAGCGCGTTTCTGACCGAGAACCAATGACCACGGCATAAATCGACGATGAAACACCAGAGCATCAATCTGCACGAAAAACTCGCCGGATTTACGGAGACATGGAGCCCGAGGATCGTCGCCGAACTCAACGACTACCAGATCAAGGTCGCACGGCTCGAGGGCGATTTCGTCTGGCACAAACATGACGAAACCGACGAACTTTTTTTGTGCCTGCACGGCAAAATGGCAATCG
>Ga0316191_10000233_pt1 | contig 33859 bp, 33 predicted proteins | sample Eddworburr2cm_MG_FD_204928 | JGI IMG/M metagenome (GOLD analysis project Ga0316191, IMG submission 204928) | Coastal sediment microbial communities from Maine, United States - Eddy worm burrow 2 cm | ecosystem: Environmental > Aquatic > Marine > Coastal > Sediment | place: USA: Maine...
TCAAATTCGCTACGCGAATTTAGTCGAACCTTAAGGTTCAAATCCTGCCACCTGGGTGACTTCAACTGAATCAACCCAGTTCAATGTTAACGCAGCCGTTTCCAACTATGGCTGGGGCGGCAGGATTATTCGGGACTCTGTCCCTCACCCCTCCGGGGCCGGCTTCGCCGTTCAAATTCGCTACGCGAATTTAGTCGAACCTTAAGGTTCAAATCCTGCCACCTGGGTGACTTCAACTGAATCAACCCAGTTCAATGTTAACGCAGCCGTTTCCAACTATGGCTGGGGCGGCAGGATTCGAACCTGCGCATGCTGAGATCAAAACCCAGTGCCTTACCGCTTGGCGACGCCCCAAGAAAATCTGGCCTTACATCTGTCCCAACCGCTGCAGCAGCGGGGAGCGGTTACAGCCTCGGGCCACAAATCCGGTCCAGGGCGCCGGCACCTGTTGCAGAATGGACTCCGCCTGCTGACGATCTCTGCAGGCAGCGAACACGCAGGAGCCACTACCGGTCATACGTGCAGGCTGATGTTTTTCAAGCCATTTCAATGCTTTGCCTACTTCCGGGTAGCGCCGCACAACCACTTCCTGAAGGTGGTTGGTCCCCGCACCCGAGACAAAGGCGGGTATTTTGAGCGGGGGCGCGTTGCGTGTCAATCGGGGATCAGAAAATATCGCAGCAGTTGATACATTTACCGCCGGACTAAGTACCAGATACCAGGGCTCCGGCAAACCCGGAAGGGGGGTCAGTTGCTCGCCCACACCCTCGGCCCAGGCAGCGAAACCGCGCACAAATACCGGTACATCGGCGCCCAGCTGCAGCCCGAGCCCCGCCAGCTCATCGACACCAAGACCCAGATTCCACAGCGCATTCAATGCCACCAGTGTCGTCGCAGCGTCCGAACTGCCGCCACCCAGACCGCCACCTGCCGGCAGGCGTTTGTCGATCCGTATGGACACACCCTTGTCACAACGGGTGTGACGTAACAGGCTGTGCGCAGCACGCACAATCAGATCCTGTTCAGGAGGCACACCGGGCAATCCTCCTTCAAGCCCTATAACGCCATCATCCGCCACATCAAACCACAGGCGGTCAGCGGCATCCAGAAACTGAAATACGGTCTGCAACTCGTGGTAACCGTCAGCACGGCGACCGGTGATCTGTAAAAACAGGTTCAATTTGGCGGGCGCCGGCCAGAATTCACCGCTGCCGGGTTCGTTCATGGTATCCGCCAGTCGTCGACGATCAGCCTGACCTGGATGGAATCACGTGTTAGGCGCAGCTTTTCCGGCAGGGATAGGTCACCCTTCTCCAGGTAGCGCTGGTAATCGATTAGCCATCCATTTTGCCCGATATGCAGCAGGCGGCCCTGTGTATCCCACTGGATAACAGGATCACCATCACTGCCCGGTAAACCACGCAGCCAGGCAACCAGGCCTGTAACCGGCAGCTGCCAGCCGGTTTGCTGTTGCAGCAAGGCTTCCGGGTTGAGCGCGAAAACAGGCGGCTGGTCCGCGCGCTTCAGCCATACACCGTGCTGGCCACCGCGCAGTTCCACGGCGCCCTGACCAAAAGGACCGCGCAGGCGGATGCGGTAATTCTCGCCGCGCTGCTGCCAGTCGAAACTGGCGCTCCATCCTTCATCTTCCGTGCGCAGTGCGACACGCCCCTGTACCTGCCAGTCGTGCAGCCCTTCAAGCGCAGCACGATGTTCCAGCCAGGCGGGCTCCGCCTCGGGTGCGAGCGCCGTGGGTCGGGTGGCACAGCCACCTTCCAGCACAAGAACAAGCAGCAACAGCCAGCGCGTGGTGTCTGCAAACGTCAGGGATGATGCACGTGTTTTGTAGAACACTCAGGGAGAGAAACGCCGTACCGTTTCTTCCAGAACCGGATCACCGGGCGCCTCCTTGCGGGCTTTGTTCCATAGCGCGCGCGCAGCGTCCTTGTCACCCATAGCCCACATAACCTCACCAAGATGCGCCGCAATCTCACCGTCTCCGGTCATATCATAGGCGTTTTGCAGATGATCGCGCGCCTCCTGCAAACGCCCGAGTCGATACAACACCCAGCCCATACTGTCGATAACAGCCGGGTCATCCGGCGTCTGGTCATAGGCTTTCTGCACGTATTCCAGCGCCTCGTCATAACGACCGGTACGATCGGCAAGTGTATAACCCAGCGCGTTGAGGGCACGGGCATTGTCCGGCTCCACCTTCAATACCGCACGCAAATCTTTTTCAGCCTGGTCCACGCGGTCCAGGCGCTCTGCAACCAGCGAGCGGGCGTACAGGATCTCGAGATCGTCGGGCCGGGTTTCAAGGTAATCACTGTAGAGTTTGTAGGCCTCTTCGTACCGCTCGATTCCGGAAAGAATCTCACCCTCAACCAGGAACAGGCGCTGTGCCTGGCCAGGTTGCGCCAGACGCAGTGTGCGCAACCGGTCACGCGCCGCTTTAACATCGCCCTCCTGCGCTTCCAGCCGCGCAATGCGAATCTGCACTTCGATCCAGTGCTCACCTTCCGGATCCACTTGGTTGTACCACCCCAGGGCGCGCTCGGGATTATTCTGCTCTTCCGCGATGGCACCCAGGTAGTAATAGGCTTGCTGAGTCTGGAAATCCAGCGCTACAAGTTTTTTGAACCGGGTCCGCGCTTCTTTCAGATCACCGGCTTCCAGCGCGAGCAGCGCCAGCGAATATACAACCTGTCCATTATCAGGCTGACGCTTGAGCAAGCTGCGGTACTGGTTGCGCGCGCCCTCGAAATCTTCCAGATCCACCAGCAAGCGCGCATAGCCCAGTTGCAGTTCCATGTTGTCCGGCTCACGTTGTAGCGCAGCCTCCAGCTGCGCGCGTGCCTTGCTGCCCTGGTCCTGCTTAAGACTTACCTGCGCCTGTAATATTAACGCTTCCGTCCAGTCAGGCTTCAGCTCCAGACTGCGTGTAACCTGTTGCTCGGCAAGTGACCAGTCTTCCGCATGCATCGCAAGACGGGCATAGGCAAAGTGCGCCTGCGGATCCTGCGGGCGCAGTTCCACCAGTTGCGCCATAACCTTCAGCGCACGCTCCTTGTCCGGCTCCCGGGCCAGCAACGCCAGCATCGACTGGTAGGGCGTGCCATTCCCCTGTGCATCGTTCTGCAACAGGTATTCGAACTGGTCCAGGGCTTCCTGCTGCTGGTTTAATCGCAGCGCCAGAACCGCCAGCGTCTGGCGGGCCTCGGCATTGTCAGGCGCAAGTTCCACCCAGCGCTTCGCGGCCTGGTAAGCGAGTCCCGGCTGCTTGGCATATACCGATATCTTCAGCGCGCGCTCGGCAATACGTGGGTCATTGCTTTGCTTCGCGGCCTGCAGATAGCTGGCTCCGGAAACATCCAGGCGGCCACGTTGACCGGCAATTTCACCCAGCAGCACTCCGTACAGCAAGGCTGCTGTCAGCTCCTCCTGCGCGGTTTCGGGTAACGGCTGTTGTCCACTCTCGTCCGCCAGCGGACGTGCCGGGCTGGCAACAGCCACCGGCTCTGGCGACTCGGGTTTGACCTGGGGCTGGCTGCAGGCGCTGAGCAGCAAACCTGCAACCAGCACCCATGCGTGGCGCAGATTTACGCTTTTACATCTAAAAACAATCATCTTGTCCGGTATTCGGTTAACCTTTCAGTATTCATGTCACTATACGGCAAACTATTCAGAAGCTACAGTAGTCTCCGCTGGCTTGTATTCGTCCGGGCCATCCCGCAAAATTTCTTGTTTGTATTTATATAACGTGTACTTATGTCCCTGATCGCGCTCGGCATCAATCACCGCACCGCACCTGTCGAACTGCGGGAGCAGGTTGCCATTACCGGTGATCGCATCGCCGACGCGTTGCACGATCTGGTCTCCATGCCTGCGGTCAACGAAGCAGCCATTCTGTCCACCTGCAACCGCACCGAGCTGTACTGCGGCCTGCAGGATAGTCACACTGATGCCCTTACGGACTGGCTGGCACGCTTCCACCGACTGAAGCCCGAGGCTATCCGTCCGCATATCTACAGTTTCCCGAATGATGACGCGGTGCGCCACCTGCTGCGCGTGGCGGGGGGGCTGGATTCGATGATTCTTGGCGAACCACAGATCCTGGGGCAGATGAAAGAAGCCTGGCAGACTGCCACCGATGCTGGCACCCTGGACATCACACTCGGCCGTTTGTTCCAGCATACCTTCTCTGTAGCCAAACAAATCCGTACCGATACGGCTATTGGCGAAAGCCCGGTATCGATTGCGTTTGCCGCAGTCAGCCTTGCGCGCCAGATTTTCAGTGATTTCAAGCAGCGCACCGCGTTGCTGATCGGCGCCGGAGAAACCATTGAGCTGACCGCCCGCCACCTGCATGACCAGCACCTTGGGCGACTGACAGTCGCTAACCGCACACCGGAAAACGCCCACAGTCTGGCAGCAAATTTCGGCGGCTACGGTATCGGCCTGGATGAAATCCCGGCGCATCTCGCCGAAGCGGATATTGTCATTTCCGCGACCTCAAGCAGCACGACAATTCTCGACAAGGCGATGGTGAAAGCTGCACTCAAAGGACGCAAACACCGGCCGGTGTTCATGGTTGATATCGCCGTGCCACGAGATATCGATCCGGCAGTCGCGGAGCTTGAAGACATCTACCTGTATACAGTCGATGACCTGCAGGAAGTTATCCAGGAAAACCTTAAATCCCGGCAGCAGGCAGCACATCAGGCCGAAGATATTATTGATGTGCAGGTTGACCGCTTCATGGCCTGGCTGCGCGGCCAGGATGCCGTTACCTCGATCCGTAATTACCGCCTGCTGGCGGAACAACAACGTGATGAGGTGCTGGACAAGGCCCGGCAGATGCTCAGCAGTGGCAAGGACCCGCAGCAGGCGCTGGAGTTCCTCGCCCGGACCCTGACCAACAAACTGGCGCACGGACCCAGCGTGCGCATCCGGCAGGCCGCGGAAAGCGGGGATACGGCACTGATGCAGGCCGCTCTCAAACTGTTCGACCTCGACAAGGATTAACGTGAACCCTTCGCTGGAAAGAAAGCTTGAAACCATCGTGGAACGTGCCCAGGAGGTCAGCGCGTTGCTGGCTGACCCGGATGTTATCTCTGATAACCAGCGCTTCCGCGACCTGTCAGTGGAGTATGCGCAGATCAACCCGGTGGTCGGCTGTTTCGATGCGTTGCAGCAGACGCGCAAAGATGAACAGGCTGCACAGGACATGCTGCAGGACCCTGATCCCGAACTGCAGGCTATGGCCAACGAAGAACTGGCGGCAACCCGCGTACGCCGCGCGCAATTGGAACTGGAACTGCAGAGCCATCTGCTGCCCAGGGACCCGAACGACAACAAGAATGCCTACCTGGAAATTCGAGCCGGTACCGGCGGCGATGAAGCTGCAATTTTTGCCGGCGATTTGTTCCGCATGTACTCACGCTTCGCGGAAAACCAGCGCTGGAATGTCGAGATCCTTAGCGAAAACAGTGGCGAACACGGGGGTTACAAAGAAATTATTGCGCGTATCAGTGGCCAGGATGTCTATGCACGACTGAAATTTGAATCCGGGGTTCACCGCGTACAGCGGGTTCCGGAAACCGAGTCGCAGGGACGTATCCATACCTCCGCTGCCACCGTCGCGGTCCTGCCGGAAGCCGAACAGCAGGATGCCGTCGATATAAATTCCGCAGACCTGAAAATAGACACCTACCGTGCCTCCGGTGCGGGCGGGCAGCATGTGAACAAAACTGACTCCGCGGTTCGCATAACGCATACACCAACCGGTATCGTTGTCGAATGCCAGGACGAGCGCTCACAACATAAGAACCGTGCGCGTGCCATGTCGTTGCTGGCAGCTCGAATCCAGGCTGCAGAAGATGAAAAGCGCCTGAGCGAGGAAACCGAAACACGCCGCAACCTGGTCGGCAGCGGCGACCGGTCGGAGCGCATTCGAACCTACAATTTCCCACAGGGGCGCATAACCGACCACCGCATCAACCTTACGCTCTACAAACTCGAAGAAATCATGCAGGGCAGTCTGGAGCACATCATCGGTCCCCTGCTGAGCGAAGACCAGGCAGACCGCCTGGCCGAACTCAGCTCCATAGACTAGGCCCTTATGCAGGCCGTTAATGAAACACTGCATAAAAGAAGCGCTCGACCTCGCAGTTAGCAAACTGCAAAGCAGTGACCAGGCACGCCTGGAGGCCGAAGTATTGCTGGCGCACGTACTCGACAAACAACGCAGCCATCTGCATGCCTGGCCGGAAGCTGAACTCAGTGAAGAACAAACGCTACGTTTCGGTGAGCTTGTTGAACAGCGCGCTGAAGGTCTGCCGGTTGCCTACCTGACCGGTCGGCGTGAATTCTGGTCACTGGATCTTGAAGTCACGGCAGACACGCTGATCCCGCGACCCGAAACCGAACTACTGGTGGAACAGGCGCTGGCGTTGCTGCCTGCACACGAAAACCTGCAGGTTGCCGACCTGGGTACCGGCAGTGGCGCTATCGCCATCGCACTGGCGCAGGAAAGGAAAGCATGGACTCTCTACGCAGTCGACCGCTCCTTCACCTGTGCCCATATCGCACAACGTAACGCCAAACGCCTTGGGGTACGCAATGTGTCGATCATCAATGCCAACTGGTGCGATGCGCTCGCCGATGCTTCTTTAGACGCTGTCGTATCCAATCCCCCCTACGTCGCCGAGCGGGACCTGCATCTCCGACAGGGTGATGTGCGTTATGAACCGGTGTCGGCACTCGTTTCCGGAACAGACGGCCTGGACGACATCAGATTACTGCTTGCGGAGGCTCCGCGAATTTTAAAAAATGGCGGCTGGGTACTCCTTGAACACGCCGCCGATCAGTCTGAAACTATCCGTAGACTGCTAAATACAAAGGATTTTATAAATATCACAACATTGCGTGACCTGGCCGGGCTGGAACGCGTCAGTTGTGCGCAAAAACCGGACTGACAGCACACTCGCTTCATCCCTGCATATAGTATAGGATTTAGCTATGGATCGAGCACCCCCGGACCCTGTCAAATACCGGGAAATAGGGTTTCGCACTCCACACCCGGACCCGCAGCAGGCAATCAGCGCCATGCTGGTGCTCGTCGATATCGACGGCATTGTTCGGGTAACGGTACCGCACCGCACGCGTAACGCGATCCACGTCAGTTACGATCTGAACCACATCTCCCTTAACGTTATTGAAGGCCTGTTATCTGAACTGGGTTTTCACCTGGACAACAGCCTGATGGCAAAACTGAAACGTGCCCTGTGCTACTACACCGAAGAGAATGAACTGCAGGCACTCGGGCTGCCCACCGGCCAGGATCAAAGCACACGCGAAATCTTCATGCGCTGCTACCGGTGCCATTCCCATGGCTGTCGCGATGAGCGACCCCAGCACTGGCGGAAATACCTTTAACCTCCGTCTGTTTTTTTAGTGCTGTGGCCGGTATCGTCAGCTTATGGATGATCAGCAACTGCTTCGCTACAGTCGGCAAATTATGCTTCCGCAGATTGATGCTGAAGGTCAGCAGAAGTTGCTGGAGTCGCATGTACTCATTATTGGTGCTGGTGGACTGGGCTCCCCGGCCGCCATGTATCTGGCCAGCGCCGGTATCGGGCGGATCACTATCGCGGACAATGATATCGTGGACCTGTCCAATCTGCAGCGCCAGGTACTGCACCGCAACAAGGATCTCGGGAGGCCCAAAGTCGATTCCGCCAGAGATACGCTGGCAGAACTGAATCCGGATGTTCAGGTCACTCCATTAAATATTCTCATTGACAGGACAGTACTTGAAAATCTGGTCACACAGGCCGACCTTGTTATTGATGCCAGCGACAATTTCGACACCCGCTTTGCCATCAATGCAGCCTGCGTGGCTAGCGGCACGGCACTGGTATCCGGAGCTGCAATCCGTATGGAAGGCCAGCTATCTGTTTTTCTGCCACAACGGGACGACAGCCCCTGCTACCGCTGCCTGTACAGCGAAGGCGACGAACCCGACCAGACCTGCAGTGAAAATGGCGTGCTTGCACCGCTGGTGGGTGTGATTGGCAGCCTGCAGGCGCTGGAGGCCATCAAGGTGCTGCTTGATATCGGCGAATCGCTGTGTGGACGCTTGCTGGTGTTTGACGGCATGTACCACGAGTGGCGCAGCATTAAACTCAGTAAGGACCCACGTTGCCCGGTCTGCGGTCATTGAATTACCTGTAGCCTATGGAAAGCATTGTCCTGCCACGTCAGCTCGTTAACCGGATCCTCTACCAGGCCCAGTCTTCTCCCGATGCGGAGATCTGTGGCCTGATCACCGCCAAAGGCGGCCGGCCGCTGCACTGTATCCCGGTACCCAATGTATCAGACCAGCCAGAACACCTGTTTGCCATGGATCCCGCGCGCCAGATTGAGGCGCTGCGCAAGATGCGTGAAAACGGAGAGGAACTGTTCGGCATCTATCACTCGCACCCGCACAGCCCGGCCCAGCCCTCTGACAGGGATCTGCAACAGGTTGGTTATCCCGAGGCGCTGTACATTGTTGTATCGCTGAATACGCGGGGCGTACTGGAAATGGGAGGATTTCGTCTACGCGAAGGCAAGGCTGTGCAGGTTCAGCTGGAAATCTAGTGGCGCGTTTGCGGGACCTCCGGCTGATCTGCAGCTGCAAACAAACACTCGATGTCGACCCGGTCAAATACATAAACCTGGGCGCAGAACTCGCAGTTCACACTGACGCTGCCCTGCTCTTCCAGGATACCCTGCATCTCGGCATAACCAAGCCCGCGCAACATGGTTTCAATACGCCCCCTGGAGCAGGAACAACGGAAACTGACCGGTTCCGCTTCAAACAGCCTTATATCCTGCTCGTGATACAGCCGGCGTAACAGATCACGTGTGGATAGCTGCAATAGTTCGTCTGCTGATATTGTCTCACCGAGGCAAACATCGTGTTCCCAGTCTTCGTCAGCGACGCCTTTACCCGGCAAGCGCTGCAATAGCATGCCGCAGCCCCGCTCTTCGTTGGCGGCCAGCCACAGGCGCGTGGCCAGTTGCTCGGACTGTTGAAAATAGTCTTCCAATGCTGCCGTCAGGTTATCTTTTTCTATCGCAACCAGCCCCTGGTAACGCTCACCACCCGACCCCGGATCGATAGTAAGTGTCAGGCGCGCATTGCCGACCTGATCGAGCAATGTTCCGGCGGGCACTTCACCTTCCCAGTGCGCCAGCCCGCGCAACGTTCGTTGTGCTGTCACCTCTACAAGCAACAGGTTGATTGGGCCTTCACCCTGCAGCTGCAAATGCAGTGATCCGTCTATTTTTATAGTCGCCGACAGCAGGGTAGCGGCGACGATGGCCTGCCCGAGCAGATCGCGTACCGGTGGCGGATAATCCTTGCGTTCGAGAACTGCCTGCCAGGCGGCATCAAGGTGCACCAGTTCACCGCGCACGTCGCTGTGTTCGAACACGAAACGGTGCAGGCAATCGGTATCGCGTGATGACATATTCGCCAACCGGCCTTGCTGGTCAGCCCGAAAGAGTCTGTTTGAGGATCTTGTTGACTTCACCGGGATTAGCCTTGCCCTGGGTGGCCTTCATCACCTGCCCGACAAAGAAACCGAGCAGTTTTTCCTGACCGCCCCTGTACTGTTCGACCTGTTTGGGGTTGGCTTCCAGTACATCCCGTATGATCTTTTCAATGGCGCCGCTGTCGGTGATCTGCCGCAGACCTTTTTTCTCTATGATTGTGTCGGCATCACCTTCGCCGTTCCACATGGCCTCGAACACCTGCTTGGCTATCTTGCCGGAGATAGTGCCGTCGCTGACGCGTTGCAGCATGCCGCCCAGCAACCCGGGGCTTACCGGGCTCTCACTGATGTCCTTGCCTTCCTTGTTCAGTAGACCGGACACTTCACCCATGACCCAGTTAGCGCTGAGCTTGCCTTCGCCACCCGCCGCTGCAACGGTTTGCTCGAAGTATTCCGCCAGTTCCCTGCTGCCTGTCAGAGCGCTTGCATCCGCACGGGACAAGCCATAAGTCTGCACGAAACGTTCGCGCTTTGCTTCCGGAAGTTCGGGCAGGGATTTTTCGATCTCGTCAATAAATGCCTGGTCCAGTTCTACCGGCAACAGGTCCGGGTCGGGGAAGTAACGATAATCGTTTGCCTCCTCCTTGCTGCGCATGGAACGGGTTTCATTTTTGTCGGCGTCGTACAGGCGCGTTTCCTGCACCACTTTACCGCCGCCTTCTATCACATCGATCTGGCGCTCAACTTCGTAATTAATGGCGCGCTCGACAAAACGGAATGAATTGATGTTTTTAATCTCGGCACGGGTACCGAACGCTTCCTGCCCTTTGGGTCGAATCGACACGTTGGCATCGCAACGGAACGAACCCTCCTGCATATTGCCGTCGCAGATTTCCAGATAGCGCACCAGTTCATGAATCTTCTTCATGTAGGCTACTGCTTCCGCAGAGGAACGCATATCCGGCTCGGATACGATTTCCAGCAAGGGTGTTCCGGCACGATTCAGATCTATGCCGGTTTCACCCTGGAAATCTTCGTGCAGCGACTTGCCGGCATCTTCTTCCAGGTGTGCACGAGTGATGCCGATGCGCCGGGTTTCACCGTCCTCCATGTCAATATCGAGATACCCGTCGTGCACGATCGGCAACTCAAACTGGCTGATCTGGTAACCCTTGGGCAGATCGGGATAAAAGTAGTTCTTGCGCGCAAACACGGAGCGCCTGGCCACGGTGGAATGTGTCGCCAGGCCAAATTTCGCCGCCATGCTGACCACGCTGGCATTCAATACCGGCAACACGCCCGGCAGGCCCAGGTCCACAGCACAGGCCTGGGTATTCGGTTCGGCACCGTAGGCCGTGGGCGCACCTGAAAATATCTTGCTGCAAGTGGCCAGCTGTGCGTGTATCTCCAGCCCGATGACGACTTCCCATTCCATCCTGTTTACTCTCTGGTTACTCAAAACCGGCCGGCATGCGCGTATGCCAGTCGCTGACCTGTTGATAGCGATGCGCAGCATTTAGCAGGCGGCCTTCCTCGAAGTAGTTGCCTATCAGCTGTAACCCGACCGGCAGCCCATCCGCCATACCGGCCGGGATCGACATACCCGGCAGACCGGCAAGATTTACGGCTATGGTATAGATATCCGACAGGTACATGGTCACCGGGTCATCACAGCGTTCACCCAGCTTGAACGCAGTGCCGGGTGCAGTTGGACCCATAATGATGTCGACCTCCTTGAAAGCCTGCACGAAATCATCCCGGATCAGGCGCCGCACCTGCTGTGCTTTCAGGTAATAGGCATCGTAGTACCCCGCCGACAGAGCATAGGTCCCCACCAGGATACGACGCTTCACTTCGTCTCCGAAGCCTTCGCCACGCGAGCGTACGTACAGGTCTTCCAGGTCTTTGGGGTCTTCGCAGCGGTAACCGAAACGCACACCATCCATCCGTGACAGGTTGGATGAACATTCCGCCGGAGCCACCACGTAATAGGCGGGTACCGCAAGTGAAGTATTGGGCAGGCTGATGTCCCTGACCTGTGCACCGAGCTTTTTGTATGCCTCGACTGCCGCTTCCACAGCCGCGCCCACCTGTGCATCCAGTCCGGCGCCGAAATATTCTTTGGGCAGGCCGATTGTCAGGCCGGAGAGATCATCGTCCAGCGTCTGCGCGTATTGGTCGACCGGTTGATCGATGCTGGTTGAATCCCGTGGGTCAAACCCCGCCATCGCTTCCAGCATGTAAGCAGCGTCCTGTGCCGAAGTAGCAAGCGGCCCGGCCTGATCCAGACTGGAAGCAAAGGCAATCATGCCGTAGCGCGACACGCGCCCGTAGGTGGGTTTAATACCGGTGATGCCGCACAGGGCCGCCGGTTGGCGAATTGAGCCACCGGTGTCCGTGCCGGTCGCCAGCGGTGCCAGACGTGCAGCCACTGCTGCGGCAGAGCCACCCGAGGAACCACCCGGAACACGCTGCTGATCCCAGGGATTTTTTACCGGCCCGTAAAAACTGGTTTCATTGGACGAACCCATGGCGAACTCATCCATATTGGTCTTGCCCAGCATGACAGCGCCTGCCTCTTTTAATTTCGCAGTCACAGTCGCATCGTAGGGCGCTGCAAAGTTGTCCAGCATGCGTGAGCCACAACTGGTACGCACGCCGTCGGTACAGAAAATATCCTTGTGCAGAAACGGAATACCGGTCAGCACCGTTGCATCGCCGTTTTTCAGGCGGGTATCAGCAGCCCTGGCCGCCTCCAGCGCAGCGCTGTCAGTCAGGGTAATCACGCTGTTCAGCTGTGAATCATAGCGTCCGATCCGGTCAAGAAAGCCCTGCGTCAGTTCCTCGCTGGAAAATTCCCCGTCACGCAGGCCGGCGGCCAGTTTGGAGATCGATTTTTGAAACATGGTTAGTGGGTCTCAGTCGATGACTTTGGGTACCAGATACAGGCCTGCCTCTGTCCTGGGGGCAATGCGCTGGAATTTCTCGCGCTGAATGGTCTCGGATACCTCATCCACACGCAGGCGCTGACTGGCGTCCAGCGGATGCGCCATGGGTTCGACACCCTGGGTATCGACGCTGTTCAGCTGCTCGATGAACGTCAGAATATCGGACAAATTGCGCGCATAGGTTTCATATTCGCTTTTATCCACACCCAAACGCGCGAGGTGAGCGATTTTGCTTACGGCCTCTGAATCCAGCGACATGTCGTAATCTCAACTACTGTTCCGGGAAAACGCAAAAGGTAGCACAATTGACCCGTCTGTTGCAGACAGGATCTGTGCCGGTGGAGAATCTATTCTGCAAACAGGCGCGTTATTTGCTTGCCCCAGTTGTCACTCATTGCTAGATTACAGCCCTTTAACCGGGCAAGGGATTCAGTCCTCCATGTTCAGAAGTTTGATGGGGATATTCTCCAACGATTTATCCATCGATCTGGGTACCGCCAATACCCTCATCTATGTACGCGGACAGGGTGTTGTCCTCAACGAACCTTCGGTGGTCGCCATTCGCCAGGATCGCGGCCCCGGTGGGCCGAAAAGTATTGCAGCGGTAGGTGCCGAGGCAAAGGCCATGCTGGGCCGCACGCCGGGCAATATAACTGCAATCCGGCCCTTGAAAGAAGGCGTTATAGCGGATTTCACCGTCACCGAGAAAATGCTGCAGCACTTTATCCACAAGGTGCACGAGGCACGTTTCTTCCGCCCCAGCCCGCGTGTACTGATTTGTGTGCCCTGTGGTTCCACCCAGGTCGAACGCCGTGCGATCAAGGAATCGGCAGCCGGCGCCGGTGCCCGTGAGGTCTACCTGATCGAAGAACCCATGGCAGCCGCCATAGGCGCCGGCATGCCGGTGGACGAAGCACGCGGCTCGATGGTGCTGGATATCGGTGGCGGCACCTCGGAAGTCGCGGTCATCTCGCTTAATGGCATTGTCTATTCCTCATCGGTACGTATAGGCGGTGACCGTTTCGACGAGGCGATTGTGAATTATGTGCGCCGGAATTATGGCACTCTGATCGGGGAAGCCACCTCCGAACGTATCAAACAGGCCATTGGATCCGCGTATCCGGGCGCCGAAATGAAGGAACTCGAGGTCAAGGGCCGTAACCTGGCCCAGGGCGTGCCACGCAGCTTTACGCTGAATAGCAACGAGATTCTGGAAGCCCTGCAGGAACCGCTGGCCGGCATCGTCGGCGCCGTTAAAACCGCTCTGGAACAGACACCGCCGGAACTTGGCGCCGACGTGGCCGAACGCGGCATCGTGCTCACCGGTGGCGGCGCACTGTTAAGAGACCTTGATCGGCTGATAATGGAAGAGACCGGTTTACCGGTTGTTGTCGCAGATGACCCGCTGACCTGCGTGGCGCGCGGTGGTGGCCGCGCGCTCGAACTGCTCGACGAGCGCGGCGGTGATTTGTTTGCCCTCGAATAAAGTCCGCGAGGTAAGCCTATCAAGCAGATCTTTACAGCTGGCCCGCCGCTGTTTGCCCGCCTCGTGGGCCTAGTCGCACTATCCATCGCGTTAATGACCGTTGATCACCGCCAGCATCACCTGGACAGTGTGCGTGATGCACTGTCGGTACTGGTCTACCCGCTGCAATGGATGGTCGACCTGCCGCGCACCAGCAGCGAATGGTTCCGCGAATCCCTTTCTACACGTCGTGCGCTGCAGGAAGACAATGCCAGTCTGCGCACCCAGCATCTGGTCCTGAATACCCAGTTACAGAAACTTGAGGCCCTGGAGGCGGAAAACAGGCGCCTGCGTGCACTGCTCGATTCCTCATTCCAGGTTGAGGAACGTCCCGTGCTGATTGCCGCGTTGCTGTCTGTGGACATGGATCCCTACCGCCACCAGATAGTAATCAACAGGGGCACGCTCGACCATCTGTTCGAAGGCCAGCCGCTGCTGGACAGTCAGGGCGTGATGGGCCAGTTGATTCATGTTGGTCCCTTTACATCAACGGCGATGCTGATTACCGACCCCGCCCACGCCATTCCTGTTCAGGTCAACCGTACCGGCCTGCGCACCATCGCACTGGGTACCGGCGCAATCGACCGGCTGGAGTTGCCGCATATCCCTAATAATGCCGATATCCGCAACGGTGATTTGCTGGTCACCTCGGGTCTGGGCGGCCGCTTCCCGCCCGGCTACCCGGTTGCCGAGGTAATCGACGTACAGCAGGACCCCGGTCGCACCTTTTCCCAGGTCACCGCGCGTCCGCGCGCGCTGCTGGATCGCAGCCGCGAGGTATTACTGATATGGCCTCCGGAGCTTCAGGATTCACCACCGGCGCCCGAACCGGCCAGCGACGAAGCTGAAGCTGAAACCGACCAGCCATGAATCTTTCCCGGCACCACGGTGGCATCATCATACTGCTGAGTTTTGCGGTAGCCATGCTGTTAACTATTATTCCGCTTTCCGATGGCTTGCGCCCCTGGCGTCCCGACTGGGTCATGCTGACACTTATCTTCTGGTGCCTGGCATTGCCCTACCGTGTCAGCGTCACTTCCGGTTTCATCGCTGGCCTGTTGCTGGATGCGCTCACCGGAACTCTGCTCGGGCAACATGCACTGGCGCTGAGTATCATCGCCTATGTCTGCGTGCGCCTGCACCAGCGTATCCGTATCTACCCGATGTGGCAGCAGGCACTCACGGTGCTGGTCATGCTGGTTCTCCACCAGCTGCTGACTCTGTGGATTGACAGCACCATTGGCCGACCCGCGCGTCCGCCCAGCTACTGGCTGCCGTCGCTGGTCGGCGCAGTGTTGTGGCCTCTCGTATACCGTTTTCTAACCACACTGCGTATTAATTTCCAGGTCCAGTAAACCATGGCTGTGCGGGTTACGATCAAGGATTACCTGTTCGAGAGTAGGCTGTTCATGCAACGCTCGGTTCAGGCACTGGTGTTTTCTGGTGTACTGATCGCTATTCTGTTTGGACGGCTGATTTATCTCCAGGTACTGGCACACGAACACTACATCACCCTGTCTGACGACAACCGCATCAAGATACTGCCGCTGCCACCCAATCGTGGACTGATTTTTGACCGCAACGGTCTGATCCTGGCGGATAACCTGCCGTCCTACCGGCTGGAAATCACACCGGAGCAGGTGCACGACATGGACGCCACGCTGGACGCGCTGTCGCAACTGGTCAATATCCGTGACGTGGACCGCAAACGTTTTGAACAGCTGCGCAAACGCACCCCTGTTTTCAAACCTGTACCGTTGCGCTTCCGTCTCAGCGACGAAGAAGTGGCACGCTTCGCCATCGATCGACACCGGTATCCCGGTGTCGATATTGTGGCTGGCCTGTCCCGCCACTACCCGCACGGTCCACTGATGACACACGCACTGGGTTATGTCGGCCGTATCGATGAACGCGACCTGCAACGCATAGATACGTCCGATTACAGCGGCACTACGCACATCGGCAAGGTAGGTATTGAAAAAACCTATGAAGACATCCTGCATGGCTCAGTTGGCTACAGCCAGGTCGAAACCAACGCTGAAGGCCGTGTATTACGCACCCTGGTGCGCACACCACCTGTGCCGGGTCATAACCTGTACCTTACAATGGATGCCGAACTGCAGAATGTCGCCGATCAAGCGCTCGGCAATCGGGCAGGCGCAGTGGTTGCCATCGACCCGGATAACGGTGACGTACTGGCATTTGTCAGCAAGCCCGCCTACGACCCCAACCTGTTCGTGAACGGTATTGACTCGAAAACCTACACAGCATTGCGCGAAGACGATAAACAACCTTTGTTCAACCGCGTACTGCGCGGCCAGTACCCGCCTGGCTCCACACTGAAGCCCTTTGTCGGCCTGGGTGGCCTTGAGCAGGGCATTACCAGCAAGCATGCGCATACCTTCTGTCCGGGCTACTATCAACTGACCGGCAAGGCGCGCAAGTACCGCGACTGGAAACGCAGCGGACATGGTACCGTTGACCTGACTGCTGCCATCGCCCAGTCCTGCGATGTGTATTTCTATGACCTGGCCCTGTCAATGGGAATTGACCGGATGTATGACTTTCTTTCGAAATTCGGTTTTGGTGAACGTACCGGCATCGATATCAGCGGCGAGTTGCCAGGGCTGTTGCCTTCGCGGCAATGGAAACGCGCAACACGCAACCTGCCCTGGTTCCCGGGAGAAACCCTGATTGCCGGTATTGGTCAGGGCTTTGTTCTGACAACGCCGCTGCAACTGGCCAGCGCCACGGCAGCCCTGGCCAGCTATGGCAACCGGAAGAAACCACATATCGTCGCTTCTACCCAGATCTACGGTGACATAGAACTGACGCCCTTGCCGGTAGAACCCGATCCGTATATCGTGATCGAGGATCGTCAAAACTGGCACGATGTGATCAATGCCATGCACGAGGTCGTACAAGGCAAGCGTGGTACAGCGCGCAAGGTCGGAAAGGATGCGAAGTACCAGTTTGCCGGTAAAACCGGAACGGCCCAGGTATTCGGCCTCAAGGAAGAAGAAAAATATGATGCCGAAACACTGGCCGAGAAGCTGCGTGATCATTCGCTGTTCATCGCCTTCGCACCACTTGATAAACCGCTTATTGCGATTACAGTTATAGTCGAACACGGCGGCAGTGGCAGCGCCGTGGCAGCACCTATCGCACGTACCATCATCGATCAATATCTGTTAAAACCTGAATCATGAGTACCCTGCTCGACAGCCACCGCGAAGACGCCAGCCGCCGTGACTGGCAGCATATCCTGCATCTCGATGCAGCGCTGCTGTTCGGACTGGCGGTATTGTCCACACTGGGCCTGTTCGTTCTTTACAGCGCGGCTGCAAGTGACGAACACTTACTGATACGCCAGATCGTGCGGCTGAGTCTCGCCTTCAGTGCCATGGCGATTATTGCGCAGCTGCGCCCCCAGTGGATGGAGCGCTGGACGCCCTGGCTATACGGCATCGGGCTCTTGCTGTTACTGGCGGTACTGGTAGCAGGTGACATCGGCAAGGGTGCACAACGCTGGCTGGATCTGGGTTTTGTACGTTTTCAGCCGTCCGAAATGATGAAATTGGCGGTGCCCATGATGGTCGCCTGGTACTTTTCCGACAAGCGTCTGCCACCCACCGGCTGGCGGCTGGTTATTGCTGGTGCGCTGATCGTTGTGCCGGTCATGCTGATCGCCATGCAACCCGATCTGGGCACCTCGCTGCTGATCGGCAGCGCCGGTTTTTTTGCCCTGTTTCTGGCCGGCCTGTCATGGCGTCTGCTAGGCAGCCTGGCACTGGTGGCCGCTGCCGGCACACCGGTGCTCTGGCATTTCATGCACGACTACCAGCGTCAGCGCGTTATAACCTTTCTCAATCCGGAACAGGATCCACTGGGTGCTGGCTACCATATCATACAGTCCAAGATCGCTATTGGTTCCGGAGGCGTGTTTGGCAAGGGCTGGCTGAACGGTACACAGGCACACCTTGAGTTTTTGCCGGAACGATCCACCGATTTTATTTTTGCAGTGCTGGGCGAAGAGTTCGGCCTCGTCGGTATAGGCGTCCTGTTACTGGTTTACAGCGTTATCATTGTCCGCAGCCTGTATATCGCCACCCAGGCGCAGGATACTTTCGGGCGCCTGCTCGGCGGTAGCCTGGCCATGACCTTTTTCATCTACATTATTGTCAATACCGGTATGGTGACAGGATTACTGCCAGTGGTCGGTTTACCCCTGCCCATGATCAGCTACGGCGGCACATCGATGGTGACGCTGATGGCCGGTTTCGGTATCCTGATGTCCATACACACGCACAGAAAACTGTTGGCCACATAAAGGAAGTACGGTGTTAAAACAAAAAAATCTTGCTGCATGGCTCCTAAGCCTGCTGAGTGTACTGGCTGCAGGCCCCGGCTGCGCGGGAGACTTTCAGGACGACCCGGACGTTCAGGCCTTCATTGATAGCATGGTAAAACAGCATCAGTTCAACCGCCAGCAACTGGAAACGCTGTTTGCCCAGGCAAAAAAACGTGAGGACATTCTTGAAGCCATTGCCAGGCCGGCGGAAAAAACCAAACCCTGGTACGAGTACCGCAAGATTTTCCTCACGCCCAAACGCATCGAGGGCGGTGTCAATTTCTGGAAGGAGAATGCTGATATTCTCGAACGGGCGGGAAAACAGTACGGTGTGGATCCTGCCATTATTGTCGCCATTATCGGTGTTGAAACCCGCTACGGTGCCAATACCGGTTCCTACCGGGTAATTGACTCCCTTTCCACCCTGGCATTCGCGTACCCTCCTCGCAGCAAGTTCTTCCGCTCGGAACTGGAACAGTTCCTGATCCTGGCGCGCGAGGAAGACGTCGACACACACACTGCCAAGGGATCATATGCCGGCGCCATGGGGTACGGGCAGTTTATTCCATCCAGCTACCGGGCTTATGCCGTCGATTTTAGCGGGGATGGAAAGCGTGATCTGTGGAAAAGCCTGGATGACATTATCGGCAGCGTCGCCAACTACTTCCACCGTCACGGCTGGCAGGCCGGTGAACCCGTGGCCAATAAAGTAACCAGTACCCAGCCCATTGCAGCAGCGCAAATTTCTGAAGGGCTCAAGCCCGGCAAGAAAACTGCCGGCGATTTTGCCAGAGCGGGTATTACCAGCACACCAACCCTGCCGGAGGACCAGCCGGTTGCCCTGCTGAAACTCGAGCAGAGCGATAGACCCGAGTACTGGCTGACCAGTAAAAATTTCTATGTCATTACACGCTATAACCGCAGCCCCTTATACTCTATGGCGGTATACCAACTGAGCGAGGCGATCCGCGATGCCTACCAGCACAGCCAGCCCTGACAACGGCAATTCAGGCATGAACTGGCCGTATATCCTGTGCATGACCGCACTGGCAGCGCTGCTGGCGGCCTGCTCCTCTGGTGAACGCAGCACCAGCCGCTACTCACAGGCGCAGGACAGCGCACCCCATCAGGCAATTGACGTGTCGACGGTCAAGGATGCCGTGCCGCGTGTCGAACCAAAAAGCCGTTATGGCAACCCGGCCTCTTACGTCGTCCGCGGCAAACGCTACAAAACGCTCGCATCCGGCAAGGGATACAGGAAGCGGGGTATTGCCTCCTGGTACGGTACCAAATTCCATGGCCATCGCACCTCCAGCGGCGAACCCTACGATATGTACGGGATGTCAGCTGCACATAAAACGCTGCCCCTGCCTACCTACGCTCGCGTTAGCAACCTGCGTAACGGCCGGTCGGTCATTGTCAAAATCAACGACCGTGGACCGTTCCACGAAAACCGCATCATTGACCTGTCCTATGCTGCTGCCTCGCGGCTGGGTATCCTGGGCAAGGGTACCGGTCTGGTGGAAGTCGAGGCCATTGACCCGCTTATCCAGGAGACTAACAAACCACCACGCAGCATTCCGGCCAGTCAACCTAAAATATCGCGCCCGGCGGCCACCACAACGTCCGGGGCGCAGCCATCCCTGTACCTGCAGCTGGGCGCATTCAGCAGCCGCAGCAATGCAGAACGCCTGCAAGCCCGCCTGAGCAGCAGCGAACTTCCCGGCGAGCTGCGTATCACCGAAACGGTCTCCGACCAGAAACCGGTTTTCCGGGTACGCATTGGTCCACTGGCCAACGTCGAAACCGCGGACCGGCTGACCCGGACACTCGCCGACCAGGGCATCAGCTCGCCGCGCGTAGTCATTGACTAGCAGTCTGTTGAAAAATGTTGTGCAAGCGCAGACAATGTGGCGCTTGTTCGCAACACAGTCAGGCCCATGAAAAAAATCCAGCGCTTTCCCTATCTGCTTCTTGCTTTCAATCTAATATTCAGCACCTGGAGCCAGGCCGCCACACCGGTGCCCAAAGCACCTTCGGTAGGTGCCAAGGGCTACCTGGTGGAGGATTTCCTCAGTGGCCAGGCAATTGCCGAAAAGAACGCGGACCAGCCACTGGAACCGGCCAGTATCACCAAGCTGATGACTGCTTATGTCATTTTCAATGAAATCCGTAATGGTTCACTGGCACTGTCGGACAAGGTTCGCATCAGCGAGAAGGCCTGGCGTACGCAGGGCTCGCGTATGTTTGTGGAAGTGAACACCCAGGTCAGTGTTGCCGATCTGTTAAAGGGTATGATCATTCAGTCCGGTAACGATGCCACAGTGGCGCTGGCAGAACAGGTCGCAGGCACCGAGGCCAGCTTCGCTACCCTGATGAATACCTACGCACAGCAACTGGGTCTCACACGTAGTCATTTTATAAACAGTACCGGACTACCGGACAAGGAACACTACACCACGGCACGCGATATCGTCCGTATCGCCCGCGCGATGATCCGGGAATTTCCTGAATACTACCAGTGGTACTCGGAAAAACAGTTCACCTATAACGAAATTACCCAGTACAACCGCAACAAGTTGCTGTGGCGTGACGAATCCGTTGACGGGCTGAAGACCGGTCATACCGATTCTGCCGGTTACTGCCTGGTGACCTCCGCACAACGTGATGGCATGCGACTTGTCAGCGTGGTACTCGGTACCAAAAGTGAGGAATCACGCGCAGATGCCAGCCAGTCGCTGCTAAATTACGGCTTTCGCTTTTTTGAAACCCACAAACTGTACGACGGCAGCACCAAACTCACCAATGCCAGAATATGGAAAGGTGCCAGTGATGCTGTGGAACTGGGGCTGGCTGAGCCCCTGTACATCACCATTCCGCGTGGGGAATACAACAATCTCGATGCTTCCATGCAGCTCCAGGAACAAATTACTGCACCGGTCACACAGGGCCAGACACTGGGACGCGTAGTTATAAATCTCGCCGGCACGCTGGTCTCTGAAAGAGACCTGGTTGCACTGCAAGCAGTTGATGAAGGCGGCTTCTGGCAACGCATTGTCGACGAAGGACTGTTGTACTTCGAATAGTATGTCCACGGTCTATCTGAATGGAAGTTATCTTCCCATCGAGGATGCCTGCGTATCCGTTATGGATCGCGGCTTTCTGTTCGGTGACGGTGTCTACGAAGTCATCCCGGCTTACGGTGGTAAACTGTTCCGGCTGAGCCACCACCTGGACAGACTGCAAAACAGCCTCGATGGCATTCGGCTCGCCAATCCACTCAGCAACAGCGCATGGCGAGAGGTCCTCAGCGAAGTGCTGGAGCACAACCGTGATCAGACCGACGATAACAATGATCAGTCGGTATACCTGCAAGTCACGCGCGGTAGCGCGCCCAAACGCGACCACGGTTTCCCGGACAAAACCACCCCTACTGTATTCGTTTTCAGTAACCCGATAGCAGAGCCTGACCCGGCGAGCACAGCGCAGGGTATTGCCGCCATTACACTGGACGACATTCGTTGGCAGTACTGCAACATCAAGGCCATCACGCTGCTACCCAATGTACTGCTGCGCCAGCAGGCAACTGACCGTAACGCGGCGGAAACGTTACTGATCCGCAATGGCCTGGTAATTGAAGGGTCTGCCAGCAATGTGTTTGTCATCAGGGAGGGTGAAATTCTGACCCCGCCCAAGGGTAAACAGATGTTGCCTGGCATTACGCGCGACCTGGTCCTGGAACTGGCAGAGCAGCATGCGCTGCCTTGTCACGAAACCGACATCAGCGAGGACACGCTGCGGCAAGCCGATGAAATCTGGGTAACCAGTTCCACAAGGGAAATTGCCCCGGTCACGACGCTGGACGGCACAGCCGTTGGGGACGGGTTGCCCGGTCCAGTCTGGAAATCAATGATTGAGCTTTACCGGCGCTACAAGGATGCAGTGCGCCACGGCACGGAAGAATAACCGATTCACTCGAATACGCCCTGTAAATACCAGCGCCGTTCACCGGCAAGTTCCCGGTAAATCCAGTAGCACGAACCTGACGGATTGGTGGCAATGAAGTAATCCCGCGCTATGTCCTGGCCGTCCCACCAGCCGGACTCGATGCGTTCGCAGCTGGCCTGTAACTTGAGTCGGCCGTGCCAACAGGGCCAGCCATCCCGGGTTTCGAGTTGTCTCGGGACAGCCAACAGCCACAGAGGCCTGTGCTGGTCCTTGCTGTCTTTCCGGCTGGCGCCGGGTTCGCTATAGGACCAGGCATACTCGGGGCGGTGTTCGGCAATGGCACTGATACCCTGTACTGCCTTGTCGCCCAGGCGTGCACGCAGCCGATCAAGCAGGTCAATCTGTTCCTGTGCGCCAGCTTTCTCGAACAGACCCGGTGACCGGGCATCGAGTTTTACGGGTTGACCAGCGTGCAGTTCGATTTCGATCACAGGTTGCCGCAACTCCAGACGTTCCAGGCGCTCACGCAGCAGGGTGATGAACAGTCCGGCGTCGCGACTCCCCCTGTGCGTGCCGATACACAGGTCGGTATGGCGCCGTTCGCGATGCAGCAGACGCACGGTGAATGACTGCACACCGGCACCCTGCCCCTGTAACCAGCCACACAGCTCCAGTATCAGTCGCTGCAGGACAAACAATAACGCCTGGACCTGTTCAACTTCCGAGACCAGCTGCAGGTGCCGTTTGAATTCCTGCACAGGCTGATACAGTTCCTGTGGATCCGGGCAGCGGCCCAGCATGCGGTCCAGATACAACAGGCTTTGTTGACCCAGCCGCCGTGCCAGTCCGTCGCGTGGCAGACGCAGCACATCACCCAGTCGGCGCACACCCATACCATCCAGACGGTCCAGCAGTGTTTGTTCCCAATCGAGTGCCGAGACAGGCAAGGACGCCAGGGCTGTAGCCAGTTGATGCTGTGCTGCGATCATCTGCTCGCTGCCACAACGTGCCAGACCGAAAGCTGCCAGGGGAGTTGGTGCACCGGCAAGCCGGGTTTTATAACCCAGTGCCGCAAGCCCTGTGCGCAGATTTTTCAGCAGTGCAGCCTGACCACCGAACAGGGTGAAACTGCCCTGCACTTCGAGTAACACGGCATACGGCGGATAGAGGCTGACCCGGGAACTGAACTGAAACGCCCAGTCAGCGAGACTGCGCAGGGCTTCCTGTCCAGCCTTGCGGTCTATGGCATGAACAACCAGTCCATGGACCAGGGCACGCGCCGCCGTAACCGGCATGCCGGGACTGACGCCGTACTGTTGCGCCCGTGTGTTACAGAACAACACACAGGTCTGCCGCCCGTCATCACTTACCGCCAGTGGCTGTTGTTCATTGCCAGTGCGGCTGAGTATATCCAGTGGCAGTTGGGGTACGTGAATGCAGAGCCAGTGAACCATGCGGCAGGGAGGTGTCAAGGTGTACCGCTCCGGCGGCCCGGCCACCGCGGCGTTTGAGAATGGATACCGACAGGCTGCCGTCGGCTTCGGGTTCCAGCTGGAGGCGCAGTGCTGCCGGTGACGGGCGTTGCACGTAGCGCTGGGAACGGAACAGGAAGCCGACGGCATCACCGGCCTCGGCAGCCAGTTGCAAGCGTCGTAAGATAACGTTGTCCTCCAGGGTCGGCCAGGCCAGAACGGCACTACAATTCCCGGAACGCAGGCTTTGTTCCACTGCCCACAGGCCATCCTGCTGTGCCTTCGGGTGTACCAGTAACACGCGTGACAAGTCGATACCGGCACTGACCAGCGCCGGAGCATAGGGGATATGCGGGGGCGCTACCCAGCATATCCAGCGGTCATCCTGACTGAGTCGCGCCAGCGTCGGCATCAGCAGGCGCAAGGCACCAATACCCTGGCGGGGCATGATCAGTTCGGTGAGCGCACCCTGTGGCCAACCACCTGCCAGCAATTCATCCAGCTCGTCAAAACCGCTGGGTACAGCTCTAACGGCAGCGCTGGCCTGGCCACCGCGCCAGACATCGGGGCGTTGTAACAGGGTGTCGAGATTCATAACGACTGGTTACGCAGAATGCCTACACCCAGGCCTTCGATAACCATGGGCTGCTTGCGCAAATCGACACGAATGGGTTCGAAATCTTCATTTTCGGGCAACAGGTAGACGATAGAACCGCGGCGCCGGAAACGTTTGACGGTCACTTCTTCGTCCAGCCGGGCCACTACAATCTGGCCGTTTTGCGCCTGGCGGGTACGGTGTACGGCCAGCAAATCACCATCCATGATGCCGATATCGCGCATGCTCATACCACGCACCCGCAATAAATAATGTGCACGCGGGTGGAACAGCGCCGGATCAACGGGATAATGGTCTTCGATATGTTCTTCGGCCAGGATCGGCTCACCGGCCGCCACCTGGCCCACCACCGGAATACCCTCTTCTTCCACATCTTCCAGCAGGCGGATACCGCGCGACGAGCCCGGCAGCAGCTCGATGGCACCCTTGCGCTCCAGCGCCCGCAAATGTTCCTCGGCGGCGTTGGGGGAGCGGAAACCGAAAGCTTCGGCGATTTCCATCCGTGTGGGCGGATAGCCTTCGTCATAAACATATTCGCGGATCAGGGCCAGGATTTCCGCCTGTCGCGTGGTCAGTTCTTCCATTGCGCCACCTGCTGTGTTTTTATCCAGTGTACTGGAAGTATATACAGGTATTTTCAGAATACAAGCCGGACCGGAACCCGGCGGTTCCTGAAAACCTGTATTTCCAGCGGGAATGACGCCCTGCCGGCCTTTCCTGCCCTTGCCGGGACGGCTATTATTGGACCCCACTCAAAGCGATTCACCCTATGTCAGCCAGCATATCCATAACACGCCACACAACTTGTGCAGTCACCATTGACGCCGTCACGGTCGGTGGTAATGCACCCATCGTCGTGCAGTCGATGACCAATACCGACACGGCCGATGTCGAAGGCACCGTGCAACAGGTGGCGCAACTGGCACAGGCCGGATCCGAACTGGTGCGCATTACCGTCAATAGTGAAGAAGCAGCGAAGGCCGTGCCGCTGATTCGGGAAAAGCTGGACGCTACAGGTGTAACGGTGCCCCTGATCGGCGACTTCCATTTCAATGGCCATAAACTACTGGCCAAATATCCGGACTGCGCGCAGGCACTGGGCAAGTACCGCATCAATCCCGGCAATGTGGGGCGTGGCAGGAAACGCGACGAACAGTTTGCAGCCATGATCGAAACGGCCTGCCGCTATGACAAGGCAGTGCGCATCGGCGTTAACTGGGGCAGCCTCGATCAGGAACTGGTGGTGCGCATGATGGATGAGAACACCCGCAGCGCCGAACCGAAAGACAGCCAGGACGTTATTCATGACATTATGGTGACGTCAGCACTGGAAAGTGCGGCGCGTGCTGAAGAACTGGGACTTGGCAGAAACAGGATAATTCTGTCGGTAAAAATGAGCGGTGTTCAGGATTTGATTACCGTGTACGGGGCACTGGCAAATCGCTGTAAATATGCGCTGCACCTGGGGCTGACAGAGGCGGGGATGGGCACCCGGGGAATTGTTGCATCGACGGCTGCACTGGCAGTACTGCTACAACAGGGTATTGGTGACACCATCCGTATTTCGCTGACGCCGGAACCGGGCGGCAGTCGCACTCAGGAAGTACTGGTGGCACAGGAAATCCTGCAATCAATGGAGCTGCGCTCTTTTACCCCGAGCGTGGTTGCCTGTCCGGGCTGCGGACGCACATCCAGTGATTACTTCCAGACCCTGGCGCAGGACATCCAGGCTTACCTGCGCACGCAGATGCCTGTATGGCACGAACAGTACCCCGGGGTGGAAGAAATGACAGTCGCAGTGATGGGCTGTGTTGTCAATGGCCCGGGCGAAAGCAAGCACGCCAACATTGGTATCAGCCTGCCGGGTACCGGTGAACGTCCGGTGGCACCTGTATACGTGGATGGAGAAAAAACGGTTACCCTGAAAGGCGACCACATTGCCGAAGAGTTCCAGCAACTGGTAGACGCGTACGTTACCAGGACCTACGGATAAAACACCTGATACCCGAACAGCCTGTCAAGGACACGACAGCGTAGAAAGAGATATCTGCGCGCGTGCCCTGCGATCGAAAATCCGGCAAAGCTCGGTTAGCTCACGGTCGCCCCTGACATGAATGCGGATGCAGTCCTGCTGCCAGTCGAGCCAGTCTTGCTGTTCGAATACCCGTAACTGCTCTGCCTCACTGGCAAAGAACTGACTGAATCTGATTCCCCATTTGTCTTCGATGGCTACAATTCTGATACAGGAAGCCGCCAGAATCATGCTGATGATTTCCCGGCGCAGAATATCATCAGCTTCAAGCTCGATACCACACGTGATGGGCAACTGCTCATCGTTCAGCAGTAATTGGTACAACTTCCAGTCTGACTCATTCCTGCCATAAAATTCCCCGATTGACGATATGGCGCCGGGACCAACTCCGATTACATCAGGACTGGGCAGGTCGGTAAATCCCAATGGAGACCAGTGCAGTAGTCCTGCTGCCTGCGCCTGCACGAACGGATCGTTCGCCAGGGTATACCAGTCTAACCCGATATTCTGATACCCCAGTTCAGACAGGGTCTGTACAAACGAGCAGTCAGGATTATCGGGCTCGCCGATATGCCGGATACGGTCGGGCCGCACTTCTGCCAGCCAGGTTTGCATCTTCCCTGACGCAGTGTCCGCGCGAATTCCACTACAGGGCAGATCGAGCATAATCTGCCGAAACCCGAATTGCCTTGCGAGCCTGAGCGATTGCCCGAGCTCATCCAGAACCCTGTCCAAATCCGTACGATTGGCAAGCGAAAACCTTACGCTGTGGAACCCGAGCATGTGCAGCAAATGTAATCTGCCGACGTCAGGTATGACCGTTCCTATACAGGCACAGCCGTTTGTTATACCGGATTTATGAATCGGGAAGGATCCCTTAACAACAGCCATCAACTGGTTCAGCTGATCGTCAGTCCACTGTGTAACAATGGACCCTGACAGGACCAATTGCTGCAATGGCCTGTCTGCATCGAATAGCGCCCCCTGTATATCCAGCTCCCGGCTGAGCATAGCCAGGCGAGGTGATGCCGAATCATCAGCAGCGCGAAGCTGCGACTCAGCCGCCCCGGAAAACTCCTGAATGTACAACGCAAGTGGCGCAGGCAGTGGATCACCGTTACTTTGTTCTACCCAGTCGCGATAATCTCCGACATTATAGTCGGAACTGAACGATGTAAGCCCCGGATATAACCCGTAGGATTTTTCTATGGCCCCGGGTGCGGGGATTACAAAACAGGTTGAATCTCTGGATAGTCCCATGACACGTTTTCTTGTGAGCAACGGCAGGACATATTATGTCGGAATGGCAGAAGCGACTTTGACCCAGATCAACCGGTCAGAAAAGATCGGGAAGATTAGAATACGCTAATTTTTAGGGGAAATGGAGCCGGAACCGCCTCTTTTCCGGGGGGGGGTTACCTTTGCTTAACAGGTGGCAACTCATTAACCGGCAAAGAACAAACCACATGGTGCAACGAAGCATCATTGCGTTGAGACCAGGACAGCGCGTGGAATTCCCTGATGATCAGGGGACCAGCTGTACGGTGCCCAGAAAGAGCACCCTGGGTTCCGGTAGTGACTCAACAAAAAGGCCGAGCCCACGGATGCGACTCATATCCATGCTGCGATCGCCTGGGCTCTCTTTAACTTCATCCAGGTTAATTTCAATGTGGTTCCATCCATGCATCAGAAGGAAGTTGCGATAAAAGCGGTCTTCATATTCCTTGTGACCGTCGGCGTGCTTAAGACTACGAATCTTGCAGGTAATCTGTAAAGGGTTTGTATCGGGATTATAGAGGCTGACTTCGAAAGTGTGGAACGATGTCCAGTTACCATCAAAGTACCTGAGTTCTGCGCCTGAATATCGATCCGTTGTGAGTGACAGTTTCAGAAGCTTATCTTGGGAAATAGAAGGTATGGATTCGACAGACAGTGTGGCGCTGCCTGCCCACCGATCGATTTCGAACGGTGTTTCAAGATCAGACAGAACGGGGAACTGCCACCGGGCAATCGCTTCGTCAATTAGACTTTTAGTCAGAGGCCACAGTTGGACTAGCGAGAGCACCAGCACAGCAAATTGCAGGGAAAGCCGCCAACTGGCAGGTTTCAATGCCGATCCCAATGAACCAAAAACCAGCACCAGGAGACTGCCGGTCAGGTCACGCAGCACGTCTCCTGTATCCGGCATGCGGGTAGTACCATGCTGCATGAGCTCGATCGAACCACCAACAAGCAGGGTAATAACCAGGATAGTGGCCCACTGTCGTGTCAAAGCCATTTGGGTGACAAAACGCCATCGAGTTAAAAGACCAGCCAATAACGCGAAATAGACAATATGGCCGATATCCCAGAAATGCTTGAATGATCGGGATGCGTAATAATCCGGACCACCTATGAATAGGAAGACGGAGCCTACTGTTAGAAGAACGCCGTAGATCCATGCATGGACATTTTTGCTGAACATGTTATTCAGAGTCGCAAGTCACACGTTCTCAACAACAGACGCGCACTTCGCCGATGTGCACCTTAAACGAAGGATGAACTTGATACGTTGTCACGGCCTGTTTCCCCCCATCATTAATTTTGCTCAAGCTGGTGCGGATTAACAGCTGTGATTGAATAACTGCTTAGTCATTAACTGGGCGTGTATTGGCTGTTCCCGGACATCAAGTGCGCATTCAGCCGAATATCTGAGTAAATGCCTGGAAACGATTGCCAGCTTAATGATCAGCCTATGCATCGGCCTTACGTTTGAAGTTTTTTGGAAAAGGGTTTGATACCGCGTAAACACACAAACGTCTTATAGACACCGCCAGATCGGCGGGACACCCGAGTTATAGTGGCCGTGTTGTCACCTCGAAAATCTGTGGTTAACGACATGTTCCGGATTTGTGCGCCAAACCCTTCATGCTCGGTTCCGGAACGTTTGCGCAACCCGGAAACCACTGTTATTCAAGGTAATGAATGGAGCCGGTGATAGGAGTTGAACCCACGACATCCTCATTACAAGTGAGGCGCTCTACCAACTGAGCTACACCGGCAATCCCGCTCAATGAGCAGGTTGTTTATTGTATGCGAGCAGCCGTTTTACCGCAATCTATTCGCAGCTCACGCGCTGCACCCGGATATCAGCATGCTGAGCCTGGACCCCCTCCCAGAACTCTGAGCCGAGCAACGGTCGCCCCTTTTCCTCTATATCGAGCCAGTATACGGTGCGGGTCCGGTAACGCTGATCCAGCATTGCGTCGTAACCCAGTGTTTTTATCCGGTTCAGGCGTGCCCGGGCCTTACGTTTGCTGGAAAATATGCCTAACGAGATGTGGTTCCGCTTGCCGATAAAGTAGTCCTTCATACCGTTCGCGTCCAGGTCATTGACTATAGCCCGCGCTTCGCTCGCTGGCATTGCCGGCATGTAGACCCAATAGCCCGATGGTTCGCGTACTTCTCCGCCACGCACGGCGGGCTGGTAGCCCTGCTGATACAACTGTGCCGAAACGGAAGCAGCATCGTTCTTGTCCAGCAAGGGTCCAATTGTCTGACACACGCGCTCGGGTTCCGGGCTGGTCATCGCATCCCGCGTTTCTTCTGCCTGAACCGGCGCGCTGTATTCCACAACCGGTATTGCCCCGGTTTCGGTTTCGGTTTCGGTCTCTGCGGGTGCAACCGGCTGTTGCACTTCGCCAGCTTTTTCGGTTGCAACAGTGGCAGCCGGCTCTGGACTCTGTCGTTCCTTAAGAAGCACCAGCGGTTCAATGCCTGGTGCCAGCGGGACCGGTTTCAATGCGCGGGATTTTTCTATCGGGGAATACTGGTGCCAGGCAAAATAAGCCAGATTGGCAAGCACCAGAACATATACTAGGTAACGCACTCGGCGGCCTCCTCTGCGTAGACAGCAAGCCCCTTTAAAACCAGGTCAGGAACATACTCTGGGCGACTGCCCAGCAAAGGCAGGATACGTGTCGCGTCTCCGCCAGTGAGCAACAGTTTGGTTCTGTCGCCCAACTCGCCCTGCAAATCTATAAACACACGCTCGACCAATGCGATTGCGGTATACAAAACACCCCCTGATACGGCCGCTTCTGTGCTGCGCCCCAGCAGTGAGATTTCCTGATTGTCTGCATCCTCAATCTGAATGCCGGGCGCCTGCCCCGTCAACGCACTGACCATCAATTCCATGCCGGGAACAATAAGACCACCCAGATGTGTACCGTTCGCCGCTATCGCGTCAATGGTAATTGCTGTGCCACAGTCAATCACAACGGCGGGACCTTTGTAGTACGCATGTACAGCCAGCAGGCTCGCCCAGCGGTCAGCGCCGAGACGCTGCGGCACTGAATAGGCGTTGCTGACACCACATTGCTGCTCTACAACCGGCAGGAATTCAGGAGTGACTTTCCAGCGTCGTCTTATCCAGGTCTCTACAGACTTTCTGTACTCCGCACCTGCGACATTGGAAACGATAACGCGCTCGGGTATCTCCAGGTCTTTCCAGGCCGGCCGCGCGATGTCCTTGAAAGCTTTGTTCAGACGCTGCAAAGGTTCACCGGTCTTCCAGTCGTCTGCATCCTGTAACGCCCACTTGATACGGGCGTTACCAATATCAATCAGCAATATCATGAACTAGCATCCCTTTATCATGATACTGACGGCGCACCAAGCCTGACACTGACTTCGCCGGCAAGGTAACGCTGTGTGACACCTTTATTCTCGATGAGTAGCGCTCCCTGATCATCGATACCCCGTGCTATTCCGGTAATCATTGCCGCATTATCATTGCGCAGTTCAACACGTCGACCTGCGATCAGATCAAGGCGGCTCCACTGCCGTACAAATACATTGAGCCCCTGTTCGTTAAATCTCTCAATCGCGCCAATCAGGGCATCCAGAACCGCTCCCGCCAGCCGGTTACGATCGATCCGGGTACCACTTTGTGACAAATCCGCCCACGGTTGGTCAATCTCTTGTGCGGCACTATCAGGGACCTGCATATTGATCCCGATACCGATCACCACCTGGTAACGACCACCACCTTCTCCGGAAAGATCCAGAAGGATACCAGCGAGCTTGCGCTCCTGATAGAAAATATCGTTGGGCCACTTCAAGCCAAGCCCTTCAACGCCACAGCTCTGCAGGGCCTTCACTGTGGCGATAGCAGCCACCAGGCTAAGGCCACCCGACTGAATACCTGACTCACCCATTGGCAGCGCCAGTGAAAGATACAGATTGGTGCCATAAGGTGATATCCAGCGCCGTCCCCGTCTGCCGCGCCCAGCGCTCTGCCACTCGGCAAGACAGACACGCATACCCTCAGAGCCATGCTCCGACTGCGTGCGTTTCAGATAATCGCTGGTGGAATCTATTTCCCGGAACACCTCAAGACTTTGCAGTTGTTCAGCGGCCTTTGCTGTCAACGATGCGCGAATCTGGTCCGCCTGCAACGGCTGATAAGGCACATTTAGCCGGTAGCCCTGGCCACGAACAGCATGCACATCAAGCCCGTATCTGGGCAGTGTGCGTATGTGTTTCCAGACAGCAGCCCGGCTGATTCCCAATTGCTGACCAAGCCATTCACCGGAATGAAAACGGCCATCTGCCAGTAATTCGATAACCCGGTAACGCATCGACATTGCTGAAGTTTACCACAGCACTGCAATCTATCTGGCTATTTTTTATGGAAATTTTTATACATTTTGTTTTCTTTTTATGGCGGCACGAACATGCGTGCACTTCATCTTTTTTATTCAACGCCGATAGCGCGATAACAAGCGGCACCGAGCAGACTACCGGTTGCCGGTACCAATGGCACGATCGACGGAAGGCTCTATGATCCCAGCAGAAAAAGAAAACCAACACAGCTTACCCCGCACGCTCGAGGTGGGTCCTGCGGAACCGCTGTACAAGCGCCTGCCACGCAAAGATGAACATGGCAAACCGCTGACAGACTTCATGATGATTATCCCAAAGCTGCGTACCCAGCCACAGCACATGGTTGAGGAAACCATTGAAAAAATCGAACATGTACTGGAACGCTATTCCAGTATCGTGGTCTTTGCTGATTTGAATCTTAAACTGAACGTGCTGTGGGTGATCGTTCGTCCTGAGCCTGGAAGCTGCTGGAACCTGCCAATGGCAATTAACAACGAGGTTCCGGAAGCGCTACTGGTTGCCCATCCTGCCTGACAGTCGCTTTGCCGCTAACCGTTTAATACCACCTCGACTTCGGCGAAAGTATTTGCAACCTCGGTAGTATCAATCAGTTGATCAAGCTGTTTACTGATCTCCGATACTGAAAATATCCCCCGGATAGCGGGGCACTCAGTGCGTGGATTATCGTCCAGCACCAGCGCATGCCGTCTCCCCGCTGTACGCAAGGTCGTAACAATATCAGCAACGGAAGCACGCAAAACATCCTCCATCAGCATCACTTCCAAAAAGGTTGTCGGTGTCATGATATCCCGCACCATAATCTCTTCGTAACGCAAATGGAGCTCCTGATGGAATAGCAGGGGTTTTTCTCCCTGTATGTCGGTGGCCGTTATCAGTCCCAGCACTAACTTGTCACTGTTAACCACAAACAGCAGGCGTACACCCGCTGTTTTCATCCGCTGCAACGCCCAGTCGATTGATACATTGGGTTCTACGGTAACGGCACTTTGCTGGCGCAGATCCGTCATAACAAGTATTGCCGGACTCTGCTCTTTAACCTTTGCAGGAAGCTCCTGGCTGGGCTCGAAATAACCTACCGGCTCAGTCAGCGTGTGCAGTGTCAGCGATCTGGATTCAGCCATAAGCCTACTCCCGTCATAATTATCTATTTTTTCTTATTATTTTATGTATAGACCAATAATTCGGTATTTTCAAAGCCTGGAGGGGTATTTAAAGACAAAAAAAGCCCCTGATCAGTGAGTGATCAGGGGCTTGGTGTTTAAAGCCTGGCGGTGTCCTACTTTCACATGGGACCTCCCACACTATCATCGGCGCAGAGCGGTTTCACTTCCGAGTTCGAGATGGGATCGGGTGGTTCACACTCGCTATGGCCGCCAGGCAAACTGGTTGTCTTCAAGGGGTCAGAGTACTTGAAACTCTCAATATAATCAGAGTAGTGAATTTCAAGTACTCTGACCCCTTGAAGACCGAATAAGGAAAGTTGTCAAAGATCGGGTTGTTGCATCTTGAGCCATCACCCAAATTGTTTGGGTGTTATATGGTCAAGCCTCACGGGCAATTAGTACTGGTTAGCTTCATGCATTACTGCACTTCCACACCCAGCCTATCAACGTGGTGGTCTTCCACGACCCTTCAGGGGAATCAAGTTCCCAGTGAGACCTCATCTTAGGGGGGGCTTCCCGCTTAGATGCTTTCAGCGGTTATCCCGTCCGTACATAGCTACCCGGCAATGCCACTGGCGTGACAACCGGAACA